>Ga0209201_1001256_pt1 | contig 30345 bp, 25 predicted proteins | sample AD_UKC055_MetaG_FD_184411 | JGI IMG/M metagenome (GOLD analysis project Ga0209201, IMG submission 184411) | Active sludge microbial communities of municipal wastewater-treating anaerobic digesters from USA - AD_UKC055_MetaG (SPAdes) (version 2) | ecosystem: Engineered > Bioreactor > Anaerobic >... | reverse complement strand
AAGGGTTTTTCCGACCTTGCCTGCCCGAGAGAGATCAGATACATGAAGGACATACCGAGGCTTGGCACAGGAAAGATCGACTACTTACGACTGCGAGAGCTGCTGTAGACTACAGCTGTCAGCAATGAATTAGTTTCTAATTAAGTTTGAATTCTGTGTCATACCGAATTGCATTCAAAAATAGAGCGAGGCGACGAGGAGGCGCCGGAGGCGTACATTTTAGTACGTCGAGGCGATGACGACGAAGGCAACGAAGCTATATGCATGAATGCAATTCGGTACCGCGTTTGCCCTGGCAGATGAAGTACACCTCTGAGCTCACGCTCCGTGACGCCGCGGGCTTATAGGTTGACACCTTAACGAAACGCTCTTGCAGTGCATTTGTAATGCCTTTCTGAACGTTCGTGAAGAAGGATTTGATGATAAAGCTGCCGCCGGGCTTGAGCGCCGCCTCAACGATCTGAAGAACGGCCTCGAAGAGCTCTTCGATGCGTGCGTCATCGACCTCGCGTACACCCGACAGGTTTGGGGCAATATCGCAGGTAACGACATTGAAGCCGTCAATGGCGTACCCGGGGAGCACCTCACTGATGTCTGTTTTCCTTATATCTGCTTCGATCGTTGTGATATTGCCTGCCGTCAGTGACAACGTTGGCAGGATATCGATGCCGATGACCTGCCCTTGCCCGCCGACCATTTGTGAGAGAAGCTGAAGCCAGCTTCCCGGCGCGCAGCCAAGGTCGAGCACCCTGTCGTCTTTCCTGATAAGATGGAACCTGTCCTGTATCTCCTGGAGCTTATAGGCGCTTCTCGCCCTGAACCCCTCCTGCTTCGCCTTTTTGTAAAAGCTGTCTTTAAGGACGAACCGTGCCATAGGGGTCTACGATGAGGCCGTCTTGCGGTTTTTCTTCCTGTTCGCTGAGTGTTCGCATAACGAAGCGGGATAATGTCTCCTGCGGGGCGTCTGCGCCCTTAAGATATTCTGCCAGCCCTTTGTAGTAAGGAAAATTGTTCATTCCATGGAAGAGGTATGCGTAATCTTCCATGAGCCGTTTCATTCGCGGGATATAGGATGCAAGGGGCTCTCTTGAAATAAGCGCCCTGACGAATTCCTGTCTTTTCTCTTCCACCATATACTGGGGCAGTACTATCGTTGAGCCCCCCAGTCCGACATACTCTTTCCGGTCATCGTCGGCCGTCGGCCAAGTGACCTTGAAGGGTGAGAAGATATCATGGGTGAATATTGTTTCCGGAGAAACTACATTTATGTTCTCCGGCACAGCGAGGTCATAGATGTCGGCTGCCTTCTGGACGCCTTTCGTCAGACGGGCATTGAACGGTCTTATCTGCCGCACCTCTTCAACGAACCTGCCCGAAGCAACGGACGCCTCCTCAATGAGAAGGCTCGCATAACGCGGAGAGATCTCTATGAAAGCGGACTGGTCTGATACTGTGCGGAGGTATTCGCTGATGATCTCTTCAAAATCATGCCTGCCGGCCGGGACTGTGTTCAATGCGAGAAGCCCTTCGGCAAACTTGTCTACCGCGTTGAGCAATACGAAATTGTTCTTTTTGATGCCGAGGGCAAGAACGACAACGCGCATCCCCTCCTCATCATAATTGGACATGAACCCTCTGTATTCCCGAACATCTTCAACCTTTCTGAGAACCGGTTCCCCGCCTGTCCTTGGCTCATCGACCTTGATGCCCGCCGACCTGAGGCGAAAGATGGCCTTCCGCATGGCCTTCAGGACGTCCTTGTCATCTTCGCAGGAATAGACGTCATTCAGGAACTTTCCGGACAGCTCTGACCTGAGCCCGGCGATCTGTTCGATGATGACAAGCTTTTCCTTCTTTGCAAGCGCCGCGAAGGCCGCTGCCTGTTCGTCAATGCCGCTGCCGTCTTTTATTGCTGTAATGATCTTATCCATACCACATTCCTTATCCTGCACCTGTAAGTCGTAAGGGGTAACACCTCGCGCCTGACGCCTTCGGCTTTTATTATTTTGTTACTTTGTATCCTGCTTTTTCTATTGCAGCCTCAATGTCTCTCTGTCGTGTCTTGGCCTCATCATATTCCACGGTCACGCTTCCGATCTGGACGTCGCTTTCGACAACGCCGGGCACGCCGCCAAGCGCCTTTTTGACCGCCATGACGCAGTGCTGGCAACTCATGCCTTCTATCTTCACTATTGCCTTTTCCATGGATACCTCCTTTCAAGCATGTTCGCTGTATTATAACATGAAAATATACGCCGCGATAGGATAAGGTTTCTTCCTGCGGGCTGGAGATGTTATTTATTCTTCGTCGAAGCCGTTGACGAGCTCGGCGACGAGGCGACAGCGGTCCGAAATCCTCTCGAGGTTAACGATCATGTCCACATATATGGGGCCCGCTTCTGCAACGCAGAGCTTCTTGTAGAAACGTTCCATGTGATTGCCGATGGCATTTTTTATCTTTACGTCGACCCTGCGTTCACGTTCAAAGACAGCGCGTATGCGCGGAAGGTCCTTGCGCTCTATAAGCGACGCCGCGTCGGAAAGGTTCTCCATGACGAGGCTCCCGATCTCGCGGAGCTCTTCCTTTGCCGCATCGGTAAAATGGGCCTTTCGCTTGTATTTCTGTTCGGCCAGCTCAGCAAGGTTGACGGAGCGGTCACCGATCCGTTCTATGTCATAGGCAAAAGAAGAAAAGGCAAAGAGGCGCTTTGTCAGCAGCTGGGAAAGCTCGCCGCAGGAAATGCTCCAGAGGTACCTGGTGATCTCTGTCTGGAGGTTGTCCATGACGAGCTCCATATACATAACATTGCGCTGCTTGCTCTCTTTGTATTCGTAAGCGAGGCCCAGGCTTTCCTTCAGCATGTTCCGTGCCAGCGCGATCTCCCGGCCCAACTCGTTTTTAACACAGGCCAGGGCGTCATAAGGGTCAACGAGAGACTTGGAATCAAGGAACTCCGGCCAGAGGGGGAGGATCTGTTGGTCGCCGGGGATTATTCTGCAGACGAAATGCGAGAAAGGCGTGAGGACGAATATAAAGAGACACATTATGACGAAATTGATGAGGAAATGGCCGATAGCTATCTGCTGGGCGATACTGGACGAGAGCGCCTTCAGGCTCGACAGAAACAGGGGGAGCAAAGCAAGACAAACAAGCGCCCCGGCGCATTTGAAGAGAAGGTGGGCGAGGGCCGTTCTCCTCCCGTTCAGATCGCTGGCTACGCTTCCGATCAGCGCCGTTGCCGTTGTGCCGATATTCGCGCCGATGACGATCGGAATGGCATTATCGATCGAGACAAGCCCCTGTTGGCCAAGTATCACAAGCACCCCGATAGGGATCGCGGACGCCTGGACAACAGACGTAAAGACAAGGCCGATAAGAAGCCCCATGGCGGGATTTTGTGTATTCAGAAAATATTGTATGAACAGCGGGCTGCCTTTGAGCGGCACCGTGGCGTCTCCGATGAGGCTAAGCCCGAAGAATATAGTCCCGAAATAAAGTAGGGCCTCGCCGATGGCCTTCAGGTGCCCCTTCGCGACAAAGTAAAGTATGATGCCGCCGAAGAGGAAAAGGGGCGAGATATCGGTTACCTTCCAGACGACAAGCTGTATGGTCAGCGTCGTGCCTATATCAGCGCCCAGTATGATGCCCAGAGAATGATAGAAGCTGATAAGGCCGGCGCTGACGAGCCCCATGGTAAGAAGCGTTGTCGCCGAGCTGCTTTGAAATGCTACTGTGGTAAAAAGGCCCGTAAGGATGCCGTATAACGGCTTTCTTACGGAAAAACGTATGTATCCGCGGATGCGTGAGCTGAACACGCTTTGCATCTGGGAAGTCAATTTCAGCATGCCCAAAAGAAAGAGGGCGATGCCCGCGAGGAAGAGGAATATGCTATGTATCATAGATCAGCCCACAGCAAGAAGAATCAGGTTGAGGCTGAGGTTGAGGAGAACCAGGATTTGCTTAACCTTAGCCTTAACCTTAACCTGATTCTTGGATGTTTGCTGCATCTCACGATATCTTGCTGCCGTTGGGGATCTCCCTGTCAAGGGTAAGGAGCACTACCGACGACTTGTCTTCGCTTGATGCCGCGAGGAGCATTCCGTGCGACATTATCCCCCTCAGCTTTCGCGGCTCAAGGTTTGTCACAACGGCGATCTTTTTTCCGATAAGTTCTTCCTTCCCGTAATACTGCTTGATGCCGGCTACGATGAGGCGCTCTTCGCCGACGTCGATGGTGAGCTTGTAGAGCTTGTCGGCCCCCTCAATATCCTCGCATGCCTTGATCTCTGCGACCCTCAGATCTGTTTTAAGGAATTCTTCAAAGGTTATATTGTCCATATGACTCTCCTTATATAATTAGCTATCAGCCTTCAGCTATCAGCAATGAACAAGTTCTATCTTATCCGTTTTTGTCTTAACGGTGAACGTTGAACCTCTCTCAGCGCCTCTACCCTGTTCCTCAGTATTCCGATGCCCTCGATCTCTACCTCAACCTCGTCGCCGGGCACAATGGGGCCGACTCCCGGAGGCGTTCCCGTTATGATGACGTCGCCCGGCAGGAGGGTCATAACCTCCGATATATACGAGACCAGATAGAAGACATTGAAGATCATGTTGCTTGTGTTGGAACGCTGTTTCGTGACGCTGTTGACCCTCGTTTCAATAGTAAGATTTGCAGGATCGGCGGCGGAGACGATCCCCGGGCCGAGGGGACAGAAGGTGTCGAAGGATTTCGCCCGTGTCCACTGACCGTCGATCCTCTGCAGGTCCCGCGCCGTAACATCATTGGCGCAGGCATACCCGGCTATGAAACGGCGTGCGTCTTCCTGCTTTACAAACCGCGCCCTCTCCTTCATGACGATAGCAAGCTCCCCCTCATAGTGGACTTCTTTGCTCTGCATCGGATACAGGATGGGGTCCCCGTTTTCGATGACAGATGTCGGGGGCTTCATAAAGATGATCGGGTATTCAGGGATAGGCATGTTGAGCTCTTTTGCGTGGTCGATATAGTTCAAACCAATGGCGATGATCTTTGTCGGCTGGAATACCCCCATCGACGCCTCCTTGCAATGCTATCGCTGTAATTTTCATATTCTACGCCTTACCCGTGAAATAGTTCAAGGAAAATGAACTGCCTCCAGAGCTTGACAAACAGTGATAAAAAGATAAAATAATTGATATATGCGGGAGGCGAATATGAAAACCTTGCGGTTTTTGTTGGTTTTTTTTCTTATCCTTATTACTTTTACTCTTTTCGGCAGTTGTGCGGTCAACCCGGTGACCGGGCAAAGCCAGCTGATGCTCCTCTCCGAGGCAGATGAGATCGCCATGGGCCGAGAGGTCTATCCCAACGCGCTATGGGGGGGAGAGGGCGGAGGAGGCGAATACCGTGACGACCGGCTCAAGGCATACCTGAAGGGCCTGGTCATCAACATCCACAAGGCTTCACACAGGCCGAACCTGCCGGTGGATTTCGCGATACAGGATTCTTCTGTCCCGAACGCATGGGCGATCCCCGGGTATGTTGTGATGACGCGGGGCCTGCTTGCGAATCTCAACAATGAGGCAGAGTTCGTGTACGTTATGGGCCACGAGATGGGGCATGTGTCTGCGCGCCACTCTGCAAGTCAGATGTCGAAAGGCATGCTAACGCAGATGCTCCTTGGCGGGGCCGGTATTGCACTGGCAGGAACCGACTACTCCGATGCAGCCCTGACCCTCGGTTCGCTTGGCGGAAGCCTTCTTCTTTTGAAGTACAGCAGGAGTGACGAACTGGAGGCCGACCGGCTTGGCGTCCAATACATGACGAGACTTGGATACGATCCCCGCAATGCCCTGAACGCCCAGAGGAATATAGAGAAAATAGGCAATGAGTATGGAAGGTCGATCGGCCAGGAACCAGGCGAACAGAGTTTTTTTCAGGACCTTCTCTCGACCCACCCGAGAACATCGGTGCGCGTAGAGGAGATGCAGAATATCATCAACTCGACACCCCGCCAGCCAATCCGCGGAGACGGCACAAACAGGCAGCAGTTCCAGTCTGCCACAGCGGATATACGCAAAATGCACAGCGTCTATACCAATTACTACGATAAAGGGGTGCGAACCCTGAAGAAAGACAACCTTCCGGAAGCGACGAGCTACGCGCAAAAGGCCCTTGCTCAAGACCAGAAACGGGCCCCGTTCCACGCCCTCAACGGTTTTATCATGCTGAAAAGGAAGAATTACAGCGAGGCAGAAAAATCCTTCCAGCAGGCGCTCAGGATTGATCCAAACTATCAGCCTGCCGTAAGGGGAATGGGCGCGAAAAGTTATTTTCAGGGAAACTATACTGAAAGCGTTCAGTATCTGCGCAGGAGTCTCACACTATTCCCGGAAGACCTGTCTTCATTCTATTTTCTCGGGATGAGCTATTACAGGACGAAGTCATACCAGAACGCCATTGCCTACCTCAAGCCATTTGCGGATGCTCAGCCGAAGCATCCGAGGGTCCACGGCATCCTTGGAATGTGTTATGAGGGTGTTGGCGATATCAACAACGCATATGCCGAGCACATGAAGCAGTCCCAAATAGATCCAAAAAGCGAAACAGGAAAGGCATCCCTGGAGCGGTCCAAAGCGCTCCGGCTAAAGTACGGGAGATAATCTTACGCCATACCCGAACAATGCAAAACATTAAATTTATTCAGGAGGAAGTAATATGAGAAAGCTTACGGTATGTCTTGTGGCAGTCCTGATGCTTGTTTTCGCAGCAACCGCTTCAGCGGGACCCATTATTGACAAGATAGTGAAAAGGGGGGAGCTGATCGTCGGTTCGTCCGGGGACTATCCGCCCCTCACGGCAAAGACGAAAAGCGGTAAACTCATAGGGATCGATATCGACCTTGCAACACTCATAGCCAATGAGATGGGGGTAAAGCTGAAGGTAGTCCAGATGCCCTTCAATACCCTCCTTTCAGCGCTTAAAGCAGGAAAGATCGACATGGTCTTGTCGTGTATGACAATAACCTCCGAGAGGAACCTCAAGTTCGTATTCGTAGGCCCCTATTTCGTTTCAGGGCAATCAATCCTTACCACAAAAGAGGCGGCGCTGAACGCAAAAAATCTGAAAGAGATCAATAATGCAGACTTTTCTCTCGCCGTGCCCCTCGGCACCACCAGTGAAGCGATCGCGAAGATGGCCCTTCCGCAGGCAAAGCTTGAGGTTGCGAAGAATATGGATGAGGCGATACAGCTCCTTCTTGCGGGCAAGGTCAAGGCTGTCATGTCCGATGTGGCGGCGTGCGCTGTTACCGTATTCCGCAACCAGGATAAGTTGGTCGCGACTCCGCCGCTCACCTTTGAACCGTTCGGCATTGCCGTCCGCCAGGGTGATCCCCTGCTCGTGAACCTGCTCGGCAATATCCTTTTGAATGCCCGGGGCAACGGCGTTCTCGACGACCTCCAGGAAAAATGGTTCCAGGATTCATTGTGGATGAAGGAACTGCCCTGATATAAGGTCTGCAACGCTACGATGCAATTCTCTTTTTTACCTTCTTCCAGCTTTCCGTGATGAGGAAGCTCTCTTCCATGTTGCCTATCATGGCCTTGAACTTCTTCATTGGGAAGGTAATGGTAAGGAGATCCTTTTGTACGCACGGCCTGGCCGACACGTCGAACATGCCGAGCACACCCCTTGGGTGTCGTGAACGATTTTCGAAGTAGGGGTACAGGACGATTGTCGCGCAGCCGGCGCCGAATGGCGTGAAGACGCCGTTCAATTCCTTCTCGTCGTAGTTCGCTAGAGTAAAAAGGCCGGAGATTGCGTCAGGCGGTGAAAAGAAGATCGCCGCTTCCGGGTTGTCTCCTTTGTCGAGAAGATCCCATCGTTTGAATATGATATATTTGCCTGGCGCATGTAATGTGGGAACCCTTTTCATGATCGTGTTGACCAGCTCCGGCGACTTCTTGTACCGTTCGCCTGTAAGTTCACCGGGTATCCCGTAAGAGAGGAAATACTCGAAATTTGGTCTTAAGCTCTCCGAAAAACCAAAATACCTCTTGCCGCCCTCGCAGCCCATAGAATTGATGTCAAAGCATAGAGGCTTCCCGTTTCTCGCACGCGCGATGTCCGCGATGACGCACCTGTGCACCCCCGGCCTTTTCGGCGGTTTTACTTTCGGCGCCGCATCTTCTTTGTCTGTATAGAAAAAGGTGATGGGCAGCTCTGCGCCGTCGAAATACCGTACCCACAGCTTCATGAACCGATCTTTCAATTGCATATCCATGCTGGCCTCCTTTGCCACATTTATCGTCATTCTTATTATTGAATGTTTGTTGTAATTTTTCAACCTGAATAATACCCGGCAGCGTGCCGTGGAGCAAAAAATATCCCCCTCCCTTAGCGGGAGAAGGTCAGGACATCGGTGGTACTTGAAAAAAATGTTCCCTCTGCCCCCGCGGAAAAGGGTCACAGCAACAACGTCCCCTCTCCCCTGGCGGAAAAGGGTCACAGCAACAACGTCCCCTCTCCCCTGGCGGGAGAGGGTCAGGGTGAGGGGGGGGTCAGTGGGGGCAAACAATTGACGTTTAAGGATCTGACCCCGTTTGTTCTGAATATTTTTTGTGCTATACTCATCACATCGTGCAGGTTCATTTTAAAAGATCTTTGCTCAACATCTTCATCGCCTTCGCGCTCACATACCTTGGCCTCACCGTCGTAGTCTATTTTCAGCAGGATGGAATGGTCTACGCCCCGGAAAAAACGATCACCCACAATCCAAAAAATATCGGGCTGGAATACGAAGAGGTCACTGTAAAGACAAAGGACGGCCTTTCCATATCGGGGTGGTATATCCCGGCAAAGAAAGAGAAGGCGGTTGTCCTCTTCTGCCAAGGGAATGCCGGGAATATATCCAACCGGCTCGATTCTATAGAGATCTTCAACAGCCTTTCTTTAAGCGTCCTCATCTTTGATTACAGGGGCTACGGGAAAAGCGAGGGGCGGCCTTCGGAAGAAGGCACCTATCTTGACGCGGAAGCTGTGTGGGATTACATGGTAACCGTAAAAAACATACCGCCTGAAAGGCTTGTCGTCTTTGGCCGCTCTCTGGGCGGAGCTGTTGCAGCAGGGCTCGCAACGAGGAGGCCGCCTGCCGCATTGATCATCGAATCGGGCTTCACATCGGTGCCTGACATCGGCAAAAATATATATCCCTGGCTTCCTGTGAAGCTCATAGCCAAATTCCACTACGCTACGATCGATAAAATAGGGTCTATCAAATGTCCCAAGCTCATCGTTCACAGCAGGAAAGATGAGGTCGTCCCTTTCGAGCACGGGAGAATGTTGTACGAAAAGGCTTCGCAGCCGAAAGAGTTTCTCGAGATCCACGGGGACCACAACGGCGGATTTCTCCTCTCGGGAAGCATATACACAGGGGGGATAAAATGGTTTCTTGAAAGATACGTGTATAAAACAGTGGACGACCTGTAACAAACCGTACTAGGATTTTGAATTTATCCTGAAAGGATGGGAGCATGAAAGAGCGGCATATACTATATGATGTGAAAGGACATATCGCTGTGATCACGCTGAACCGGCCGGCAGCGAAGAACGCCTTCAGCCCGGAGATGATCAGGCTCTGGTGCGAATACCTCGAAAAGGCCAAGCAGGATGACGCTATACGGGTCATCATTGTCACCGGCAACGGCGATACCTTCTGTTCAGGCGGTGACATACGCGACATGGCGGAAGGAAAGCTGCAATCATGGGACATGAAGCGGTTTCTCTGGGACGGTGTTCACAGGATCGTTCTTACCCTCGAAGACCTCGATAAGCCGGTGATAGCGGCGATCAATGGCTCGGCAATGGGCGCCGGCATGGACATGGCGATCATGTGCGACCTCAGGGTATGCTCCGAAAAGGCTAAGCTTGCGGAATCATATATCATGATGGGGCTTGTGCCGGGCGACGGCGGGGCCTATTTCCTCCCCAGGGTTGCAGGCCTGCCCAAGGCACTTGAGCTTCTTCTCACGGGCGACGTCATAAGCGCTGAAGAGGCGTTGCGGCTTGGCATCGTCAACAAGGTCGTTGCACACGACAGGTTAATTGCCGAGACGATGAAGCTCGCAGAAAAGATTGCCGCCAGGCCGCCGCTTGCGGTCCGCATGACGAAAAGGGCCGCCTATCAGGGGCTGACAAGTTCGCTGCGGTCCCATCTCGACTACATCTCCTCCCAGATATCCCTGCTCTCGGAGACTAAAGACCACCTTGAGGCAGCCCGGGCCTTCCTTGAGAAACGAAAGCCGAAGCTTGAAGGAAAATAAACCTATCAGACCAGCATCGAGCGAGGAGCATCCAGTATCCGATTTACGCAAATTCCTTCAGCAGCTCCATTGCCCTTCGGGCTTCTTCTGCTGTCAGGCTGCCAAGGCCGCAGCTCGGCGTAATGAGGATGTCCCGGCCTTTTATCGCTGCGTCAATACCGGCCATAGCGTCGAGAAACGTTTTCTTTAATGCCTCTATGTCTTTCACGGAGGCCTTAAGAACATCTCCGGAGGACGGGACAAGCCCCGGCGCAATCCAGCCACCCTTTGCAAGGAACCCGGCCAGGTCATCCTTATAGTAGAAGATTGTGTCCAGATAGTTATACGCGTCGTAATTGATGATGTCCAGACCGGCATTAAGAAGCACTGACCAGTCGGTGTTCCCGCAGCAATGGACGCCCCTCTTTGCGTCAAGCCCCGAGGCAACCTCATTGAAAATGGCAATTACATCTTCCTTTGGGATAGATACATATGCGGAGCCGAAAGAGACCATGTAGGGCTCATCAAAAAAGATGATGACGTCCTTTTCTGGGTACGATGCCTTTATGGCCCTTATCATCCACTGTGCCTTCATATGAAGCGCCTTGAGGATGATGTCAAAGAACCCCGGATTATAGATGATCGGTTTGTCCTGTTCATCTTTCAGGCCAAGGCCCATGCTGAAGGGTCCCGTGAGCTGGCACTTGACGAATTTCACGTCTTTTCTGATATCCTGCAGCCTTTCAAGGAAACGGTGGAAACCTGGCGCCATCTTCGACGAAACGGCAAAGGCATCCAATGTTTTATTTGTATAGTTTTCGTAAAACTCCTCTATTCCTTCTGTTTTCGTCGTATCGACAAAAGCGCTGCCGCTCTCTTCGTCCATGACAACCGAAGGGACTGATTCGAGGAAGGCAATATACATGTTCTCGGTAGGCGCCCTCCTGGGGAGCTGCGGCCAGAACGGTATCTCCCCGCAGGAGGAGAATATGACGTCTATCGCCTCATCGATGTCTGTAAAAGGAAAACTTCCTATACCTGTTATCATAGTTTAATTCCTACCATATCCTGTGAGGCAAGTAAAGCGGTCCTGGAAGCGCGGGATGCATGCCCTTTCGCTTCAGAACATCGGCGCCAACCGTATAGATCCTCCTTCACAAAACATATGAAATATGAGGAAAAAATCAAAAAACTGGCATTGTTTTGTTGAGAGATGTAGTATTATTGCTCATCCGGTAGATATCGATGAAGCCCCTCGGAACACCCATTATCAATGCTCCTGCATCGGCGCTTTTGTGGATCGGCCGGCAGGGCACAAAGGCTGTCGCGGCGCTCGTAATCATCGGCATCGTCGTACCGCCGATCGGCGCCATGTTCAAGCCTTATCTGACGGAGGCGGTCTTCGCGCTCTTGTGCCTTGCCTTTCTTCAGATGGACGTAACCGCCGCCAAAAACTATATCCGCCGCCCGGCCGTTGTACTTGCCGCAACCCTTTGGACCTCTGTGGGGATACCATGTCTCTTCGGCGTGATCTGTCTTGCATTCGGCGTCAATAAACAGGCCCCCGAACTGTTCCTTGCCCTTATGCTCCAGGCAGTTGCCTCTCCGATGATGGCATCCCCGGCGCTCGCGACGCTGATGGGGCTGGATGCCACCCTTGTGCTAGTAACGCTTATCGCCAGCACTGCGCTGATCCCCCTTACGGCCCCTCTCTTTGCGCTCGCGTTCGTGGGCACAGCCCTCTCGGTCTCACCGCTTGCCCTCGGTGTCAGGCTTTTTGCCGTCATCGCGGGGGCCGCCTTGGCCGGCTTTACTATACGCCGGATCGCCGGCCCTGCCGCCATCGAACGGCACAATGAAAAGATCAACGGCATCAACATCCTCGTCCTCTTTGTCTTCGTGGCAGTCATCATGGAAAATGTCGGCGTCCGTTTTCTCGGTTCCCCTGCAACCACGATAGCCATCGCGGCGTTGTCTTTCCTGGTCTTCTTCACCGTGCTCTTGCTGACCGCTCTCCTTTTTTTGCCTGCAAACCGGGAACGCTCCCTTGCTCTTGGATTCATGGCATCTCAGCGCAACATGGGGTTGATGCTCGCGGTGACCGGCGGCGTCCTGCCCGACCTCACCTGGCTGTATTTCGCCCTCTCCCAATTTCCCATCTACCTGTCCCCCCATTTGCTTCAGCCCCTGACAAAATGGGTCCTCGGCGGTAGCGGACGCAGCAAATGAAAGAAGAGGGGCCAAACGCAGGAAGGCGCGGTAAGCCAGGATGGTTGACCCATGTCCCCGGCTCAGACATATACAATATCGACCGGGTCGTCCGTTAACCGTTCGAGACCGTTCTTTCTTACAATGAAGTCGAGCTCGATCCCTATTGCGCCGTGCGGAGGGAGAACGAACTTCGGTTCAAAAGCAAACACCATCCCTTCCTTAAGGGCCCTTCCATGCCTGGCCGTAATAACAGGCAGCTCGTTTATCTCAAGGCCGAGGCCGTGGCCGATGAATGAAACCTGCCCCTTTCCGCACCCCATGAAATAATCCTGAAGGTGCGCCTTTTCCGCAATACGGTATGACCGGGAGAATATGTCAACGCAGTCTACCCCTTCTTTCGCGTAGGATTGTATATCTTCCATTATCTCCCGCGCAACCTCGTAAGGCCTCCTGAAGATCTCTTTGAGCTCCCCCGCCACAAAGACCCTTGTCTCATCGGTAACATACCCGTTGTACCCGCCGCCATAGTCGATCGTGACAGGGATCCCTTTCTCTACCCGTTTGAGCGAAGAGCCTTGCGGCAAAGCGGGCGTCAGCCCGGCCCCTCCGATGGGCACATCTGCATACGGCGTGACCGCACCGGTAAAGCCGCACTGGACGGTAAGCGTCATCATCTCCTGGTTGATCCCGCGCATGCGCAGGAACCCCTGGTGTCCGAGCTTCCTGCCTTCGGCTACGAGCGTCGCATCGATATCGAGTTCGGTGGCGCCCTCACGGACCACCTCTTTTGCCTTTGCGAATACGTGCGACAGCATTCTGCCCGATTTCTTGAGCTGTTCTATCTCGAAGGGGCTTTTCACTGCCCTTAATTCTTTGATCAACGCGGATATATCCCCATACTGCCCGAAGCCTATGACCCTTTTCAGCCTCTCAAAGGTAGCTACCGGCAGGACATCAAGCTCCAGCCCTGCCCTGCCTTCCAGAAGTCTGCTGCTATCGAGCATCTTTTTGATCTCCTTATCGCTCCTGATGGGTATTATCTCGAGGGGCGTCTCTGTCTTTGCCCTTTCAACGCTTTTCTCAACAAATAATATAGGCTCCCTGTCGACGGGTATAACGAGGATCCCCTTTTGTATACTGTTCGTAAAATAGAACCTGTCCACATTTTGAAAGATGATTGCAAGATCAATATGGCCTTTCGCCATGAGTCGCTTCATGCCCTCTATTCTCTTCCGCAGGTCCTCTTCAGGAACCCTGTCAAATACCCATACATCCTCGATCATGTTTATGCGACCTCCCTCGTCGTTCCGGCATACATGTTCGCATTATCCGCTGCATGAATTGTTTTCGCATCGTTTTATGTTCTACTATAATCGTAAGGGATAAACAACCTTTTGAGAAAAATTTGATAGAAATAATCTGCCGGTATTGTTATCATGGTTTATTCCTTATCAGCAGATGGATCATACTACCCTATTAAGGCGGGTTTTATTATGGATCTATATATCGGCAATGACCTTAAAGATGTAGAGAATGCAGTAAGTGAGTTCTGCGAAAAAGAGTTTGAACAGGAATACTTTCAGAGGCTTGAGGATGAACACAGGTATCCGATAGAGCTCTATGAGAAGATCGGGGAGCTGGGTTTTATAGGCGTGGGTTTTTCTGAGGAGATCGGCGGTTCGGGATACGGGGCGCTGGGCCACGTGGTTGCCGTCACGGAGATGTGCAGAAGGCTTCCCGGCATGGGAATGGCGCTGAGCCTCGGATACATACCGGGTTTTGTCGTTGATATTTACGGAAGCAGGGAGCAGAGGGAGAAATATGTCCGCCCGATGATAGAAGGAAGATATGTCTCTGCAATAAGCGTTACTGAGCCGGACAGCGGCAGCGACATAGGAAGCCTCAAGACAAGGATGGAGGAAAAAAAAGATCACTTTATCGTGAACGGTTCAAAAGTGTTCACGACGAATGCAGGGTATGCCGATTTCTACACGCTGCTTGCAAAGGACGGGAACGGCCTCACGGCGGTCCTTTTTGATAAAGAGATCATCGGCGGGAACGGCCCGAAGAGTTTTGAGATAAACGACCTCGGGAAGAAGATGGGCATCAACACGACAATGTCGGGAGAGCTTGTTTTTACAGATTTTACCATACCGAAGGACTACGTGATCGGCCAGCGCGGAAAAGGCATGAAGATCGTCCTCAATGGATTTGAGCTTGGAAGGATCGTAATAGCGGCTCAGGCATTCGGCAGCATGCTCTACGGCTACGAAAAGGCCGCAGACTACGCAAAGAAAAGAAAGCAGTTCGGCAAGCCAATAATAAAATTTCAGTCAATCGAGCATGAACTGGTGGACATGTACGTAGAGATCGAAAAATGCCGGAACCTTCTCTACAAAGCAGCCTGGCTCTACGACCGGAATGACCCGGAATCAAAGAAATTTTCTTCAGTGGTAAAATTGGCAATACCGGAGAGTGCGATAAGGATATTGAACCAGTCTGTGGATATTCTCGGCGGCTATGGCTATATGCGCGACCAGGGGCTTGAGGGCGCCCTCAGGGACGTGAGAATAACATCAATATACGAAGGCACCGGCAACATACAGAAGAACGGGATTGCAAAGCTTCTCTATTGAGGGGTCCCGTTTGACCATTGTTTAATCTCCCTTCTTTTTAGCCTTTTTCTCTTTGCCAATTTTTTCATTAGTTGCTATTGTATCTTCCATGGGAATATACAATCTTGTATCGGCGCTCGGCATCCTTTTCTTCATCGGCTTCCTCTTTCTTTTTTCCAGGAGCAGGCGGAGGGTAAGCGTCAGGGTGATCCTCTGGGGCGTTGCGCTGCAGGTCCTATTTGCCTTTTTTGTATTCCTCCTTCCGGCAGGCACTAAGCTCTTTCTTTTTCTCAATGATGTAACCATGAACGTCATTGACAGCGCGATGGAGGGCACGAGATTCGTCTTCGGGCGCCTCGCCAGCGCGGCGGGGCAGAAGGATTCCCTCGGTTTCATCCTCGCCTTCCAGGCGCTCCCTTCGATCATCTTCTTTGCAGCGCTGATGGAACTCTTTTATCACGTGGGAATCATGGAAAAAATCATCAGCCTCTTCGCCCGCATATTCGTGAAGGTCATGGGCATAAGCGGCGCTGAATCGCTTTGCGCCTCGGCGCAGATCTTTCTCGGCATCGAGTCGAACCTCACGGTGCGGCCCTATCTAAGGGAGATGACGCGGTCGGAATTGATGGTGGTCCTCACAACGGGCATGGCGACGATCGCATCAAGCGTCCTCGGATTTTATGTCATCATACTTTCGGGTATATTCCCCACCGTGGCAGGGCACCTTATCTCCGCGTCAATCCTTCTCGCCCCTGCGGGGATCGTGGCGAGCAAGATTGTGATCCCCGAAACAGGGCAACCGCTGACCCTCGGCAAGGTAGTTCACGTAGAATATCAGAAGGCAACGAATGCGATCGAGGCGATCATCAACGGCTCTATGACCGGCGTCAGGATGGTCGTCGGGATCGGGGCGCTCCTTATCGCATTTATCGGCCTTACCGCGCTCGTTGACAGCGGGCTTGCGGCCCTGGGAAAGGTCCTCGGCTCGCTCCTGCATACGGGGATCGACATCACCCTCCATAACCTCCTGTCCTATCTCTTCTATCCTTTCACGCTCGCCATGGGCGTGCCCCTGGAGGACGCCCCGGCGATCGCCAGGATCATCGGGGAGCGGATCATCGAGACCGAGGTAAAATCATACCAGGACCTCAGCGTCCTCGTGAAAGAGGGGAAGATAGTATACGAGCGGAGCATCGTCATCGCGACCTACGCGCTCTGCGGATTTGCCCATATACCTTCACTTGCGATATTCGTCGGGGGGACATCGGGCATCGTGCCCGAACGAACTAAAGATATCGCTGTTCTTGGCCTCTGGGCGCTTATCGCATCGAATGTGGCATGCCTCATGACCGGGGCGATGGCCGGCATCTTCCATACCGGCGGGGGCGGGCTGCTGTTCAAACCCTAAGAAACAAGGTTAAGGCTGAGGTTGAGGCTAAGTAAAGACCTTTAGCTTCTTCCTGAACCTTAACCTCAACCTTAACCTGTTCTATTGTTTCGTTGCTTCCACGAGGCAGTCCATCTTCGGTCCGGTGCGGAGCAGTTTTACGTTTGAAAATCCTGCTTTTTCAAGGGTGTCCCTCACCTCCCTGAAGGTGTAAGTATCCCCGCCGCGCGTATTGACAAGCATGTTGACGGCAAATACCGTCCCGGAAGGGGGGTTGGTGCGCGATTCATCCATGATGTGGTCCCGGATAAGAAGGACCCCTCCCCGAAGAAGAGACCTGTAGATCTTTTTGAACAGTGCGAGGTTTTGCTGAAGGCTGTTCTGATGGATGATCGCCGAGAGCAATGCCAGATCGGCACCCGCCGGCAGAGGGTCTCTGTAAAAATCTCCTGCCGTGAATTTTACACGCCCCTGGAGGCCTTCCTTTTTTATCTGTCTTTTCGCAAGGTCGATAACGTTTGGGACGTCAAAGATCGTCGCTTTCATGCCTTGATTCTTATTGAGGAATGCGATCGTATATGTGCCTGATGCGCCGCCGATATCAAGGAGCCGCTTGAACCGGGAGAGGTCATAAAGATCGGCAATCTCCCGAGAAAGATGTTTCCCTACCGAGTGCATTGCCCCGATGAAGGCATTCATAGCCTCTTTGCTTCTTCGCGGGGATGATCTCTTTTTTCTGCTGCCCCCCTTTCTTACGACCTCGGTCAGCAAGCTCCAGTTGTCCCAAAGATGGCTGAAATGGTGAAGAAAGGGGAGCGCCGTCTCGGGATGGTCTTTCGAGAGATACCCTCCAACCTCGGTGGTCTCGTAAATATCATAATCCTTTCTCAGAAGCCCGAAGGCAACGAGTGCGTCCAGGACCCTTGTCGTCGCCCTTTCATCCAGGGCAAGCTTTGAAGCGAGTTCCGCCGCCGTAGACCTTTTTTTATGCAGATGGGAGAAGAGATCCAGCTCGGCGGCGGTAATGACGATCCTCCCTTTCATAACATTCCACATATCCGCAAATATCGCCTCATGTCCATTCATAAAAACTCCTTGGCAATGTAACTGTAAGATCTATTCTACAATAGCACCGTATTGTCTGCAATCGGTAGATTGGAAAAACGGGCTAAAGCTGAGGAAAAACGGGGTTAGCTTAACCTTGACCTGAACCTTAACCTATCTTTTGCTGATCGCTGTATACTTATGTCTCTGGCCCCTCTTTCGGATATTCCACAAAAAAGATCAGCAGCGCCGCGCATATTGCCGATGCTATTGCTGCCGCAAAGGGGATCAGAAAAGAGCCCGTGACGTCCCTTACGTGCCCCCCAAGCCGGTTCGCGAAGATCGCCCCGCACCCGTAAAAGATGGTAAGTCCCCCTATGACAGTGCCCATGATCTCCTTGCGGAAATAATCTCCCCCACAGGCGCCGTACATGGGGAAGGTCGAACCAAAGAAGGCGCCCAGAAAGCCGACGCTGATAGACAGCAATATTTCGTTTGATCCTGAAAGGATGATGAAGGCTATGCTGGCCGCAATACAAATATTGGAAAAGAGGATCGTCATGCGCCTTCCTATGTAATCCGATGCCAGGGGTATCGTGAGGACTCCGGCTATCTGGCCCAGGCCATGGATAGTTGCGAGGAACGAAGCCCTTCCGTAAGCAAACCCCAGCTCGTAGCGGGCGTAATCAACCATGAACGTGAGAAGAAGGTAGAGCGAGGCGGCAATAAGAAAATAAGAAAAACCGATGAGCCAGAAATTGGGGGTAGCGAGGATACTTGTGTAACTTATCTTCTGTCTTATGGCGGAAGAGGCAGCCTGGGCGGCAGATATTTGGCTTTCCGGCGTACCCCAGGGCGCAAGCCCTTCATCTTCGGGCCTGCTTCGGAGCAGAAACGCGTTGACCGCCACCATAATGAGCGCAGCGATACCAAGGATATACCAGCAATACCGCCAGCTCCAGTGTGCCACGACGACAGGATAAAATTTGCCCATCGTAGCAAAGCCGAGCCCGAAACCTGTCGATAAGATACCGAGGGCCATCCCTTTTTTCTTGATGAAGAACCATCGCTGGACAAGGGTTATGATGGGCGTCCACATTGCCGCGCCGCCCATGCCGACGATCCCGTAGAAGATGCATGCCTGCCAGAAATTCTGGATGGTGCCCATGAGAAAGGTGCCGACACCAAGGATGATGCAGAAGCACGAGATTACCTTTCGGGCGCCGAGGCGGTCCGTAAGGTAGCCGGTAAAGAGCGAGAAGAGTACATACACCACGAAGTAGGCGTTGAAGATGTCGCCGCCCTGCCTCCGGGTAAACCCCAGCGTCCTTATCATCTCAGGGAGCAGTACGCTATAGCCGAGGCGTATTCCGTAATTTATAAAGAGGTCAACAAAACAGACGGCAAGGACGATCCATGCCCAATGGACAGCCTGCCTGCGCACCTTATCGGTCATAACAACCCCCTTTCTTTTAAATTCCCAGCTTCCTCCTCTTCTCCTCTATGTGCGCGGCGACCTTGTCCGCTGCCTTGACGGGGTCTTTTTCTACATCCAGCCTGCCGCCCGTGACTTTCGGGCAGTCTTCTGTCAAAAGCTTTACTAGGTTGGGTCCGCCTGTAACCGTAGGCACCGGGTTGACGTATGTATAAAGGCCGAGCGCGAGCGCAAATACCGCATCGATCGTTGCCTTCTGTTCCATGTACTCGGGGGCCACCGCCGCAACGGGCAGGTCGGGGATCGGCACTCCTAACGCGAGAGATACCGCGGCGAGGAGATCGCCGAGACGGCCCGTGTCGGTACATGTTCCGTAACTTAATACAGGCGGCACGCCCAGGACCTCGCATACCTTCTTGAGGCCGCTTCCTGCCAGTTCCCTTGCTTCAGGGGTACACAAGCCGGCGACCTGCATAGCGGCATTTCCGCATCCCATTGAGAGGACAAGGATATCTCGCTTGATCAACTCCTTCGCGATGCGGACGCTATGGACATCCTGACCTGTATCCCTTAACGAGGTGCAGGACACAAGCCCGGCTACTCCGCGTATAGATCCGGCCCTTATCGCCGCAAGAAGCGGGTTAAGGGTTCCGCCGAGGGCATCAAGGATGCTCTCCGTTGAGAAACCGACAACGGCCTCCCTTGTTGCAAGGCCGGCAACAGGCTCAACGACCGCCCTCCGCTCCCTGAAGTTGTCAACTCCCATCTGGAGAAGCGCAGCGGCCTGCTTCTCAGCCTCTTCAGGGGCATAGTCGATCCTGTCCTTTACGCCTTCGAGCACGACAAGCTGGCTGACCGGGATAAGCTTGAATTTATATTTTTCTGCGTAGAAGGGGTCTATCGGCATTGAGCAGTTCATGTCGCAGGCAAAGAGATCGACGGCGCCGCTCGCGAGGACCGCCTCCTGCATGATCCAGTTGCCGGTGAACCCATAGAACACATCGTCCATCTCCCACCGTTGGATCATCTCCTGCCCTGTCTCGATATTGGCGATCACGCGTAATCCTTTTGCGCCGGCTGCCTTTGCCTTGTCTTGCCATTCTTTCTTGCGGGCAAGCTGAACCATGGCAAAGCCGAGGAAAGGTTCATGGCCGTTGGGCAGGACATTGACATAATCAGGATCGAGGACGCCGAGATCCACCCGCATCCTGTGCGGCCTCGGAACGCCGAAGAGGATATCCTGGCAGTATTCGTTCACTATCTGGCTTTGATAGGCCATGGCGATGGAAAGGCGCATCGCCTTCAGGGCGAGGCTCGCATAATATCCGTCCACATTGGTAAGGCAGGAGCTTGAGGAAAACATCATCTCGCCATATATCCCGCCGGGAAAGATGCCCAGCCTCTTCCATGCCTCCTGTCGCTCTTTCGGGGCCAGGGTCTGCACGATATGGCTCGGCTCGTCATATTTCCTGTTGAAATCAACCTCAAAGTAATTGCAAAGCATGATCGCAAGTTCCTCGTCAGAGACCGCCGACGGCATCCCAAAGCGATCTGCAAAAGCGACGAGCTTCTCCGGTTCCATGATGGCAAATGGCGTCTTCCCGTTGGCCGTAGCCTTCAGCGTTTTTAACGTCTGCTCCGTGTGGTAGTGGTACGTTGACGCGCCCATGACATTTCTGAGCAGCATCATTCGCATTGCCATGCCGTCGCCCGTGATCCCGCAGACACCGCGCTTGTCTTTGGCTACATCGGCCCGGCACGGGCCATTGGAACAGAGATCGCAGCGCACGCCCCCCTGGCAGAAGGGGCACCGCTGGTCAGGGCTCGCGCCGAGGCCCTGCGCCTCGTAACGGTCCCAGATGTTGCTCATGCCGTCTCTTTTGATCCTTTCGTATACCTTCCGTACTGACTCGTGTTGAGAAATCCGGTCTCCTTCCATGGTTACCTCCTCATTAATACGGCTCATGCTCAGAGCTCACAGCAAAACGCCCTGCTCATTTCGTTTTTACTCTATTTGCTGCATGCTGTCAGCCATGAACCGATCAATAGTTCTTCCCCCTGCCCTGTTCGCCGCTGCTATAGCCTGGTGTGCGAGATCAATGGACTGGCCCAGCACATTCATGACCTGCGATGGGTTATGGAAGCCCATGCTGCTCTCCGCTGCCACAAAATCCCAGTACCACTGAGCCTTTCTCAGCAGTTCGCGGGCCTTGTCAAGATCGGACCTGCTGATATTCGGCAACAACCTTACCTTGCCGATCACTTCATGGGCCTTTGCAACGGTCTTTCCTGCCGTATGCTGAAGCTGCCATGTATTGTTCTGTGTCGTTTTAACATTGTCCATGAGCCATTCAGGCGTCTGGGAATGACAGGGACGGCAGGAAGTCTCGATATGCTTCATCGGACTTGTGACCCAGTGAGAGGTATATTTTTTCCCGCTTTCACGAACGTAAGGCATGTGGCAGTCAACGCAAGAGATCCCCGCTTTCCCATGCGTGCCGCCGATCCACGTCTCAAAGTCAGGGTGCTGCGCCTTCAGCATCTGCACCTGTGAATCAGGATGAAGCCAGTCGCCGGCAAAGCCCTTCGGTATATCGCCGTAATAGGCGTACATCTGTTCGGGGTGGAGGCCTTTATCCCAGGGAAAGATGACGATGCTCGTTTCCGGCTCGAAGTAGTACTCCACGTGGCACTGGCCGCAGACATAGCTCCTCATCTCTTCCCGCGTTGCCCTTTTTATATCAACGCCTCTTCTCTGCATCGCCTCGATAAAGGCTGGATTTGCGACTCGAAGGTCCATAGTTGCGGGATCGTGGCAATTCCCACAGACTATAGAATGCTTCATCCTGGGAAACAGATCGCCAAGCGGTGTTTTGGCATAGGACCACCCCATCTCTTTGTATATGTCGATAAGGTGGACCGTCTTGCACGTCATGCAGGCGCCCGGGCTCTTTGGCGTGATCCTCTGTGTTTCCTTCAGGTCCGTCAGGGCGTAAGGGTGGCCCCTGTCTTCGGCGTAGTCTTTGCCGAATGCCATTCCTTTAAAGTTTGTCAATATCTCGGGCTGCCTGATCGAGTGCTGTATCTTCATGCTTCCGCCGTAACCCGCAGGAGACGGCTCCATTGCGAGATTTCTCTGATAGCTCTTATATTCAAGAGGATAATGCCTGCCCCATACTGCAGGGTCGTACTCCCCGGGAGGGATTTTCGCACCCTTTACTCCATCGGCCGGCTTAAATACCGCCGTGCGGGCAACGACAAAGGCCGCGCCGAGAAAGAGAACGACTATCAACGACACTGCTGCAAATCGCTTTTTATTCAAAGGGCGTCCCTCCTCTTGCCAGGCCACGGGCGTGAACAAGATAGCGGTGGCATTTGATACAGTTTTGACCGCCCTTTGTCATCGGGGTATTCTCGACGGTCGAAAAATGACACCGCAGGCAGTTGTCGTTTGCGATCAAGCGCGCCTCCGCAGAGAGCCTGATGGCAGCGGGGTAATCCCGGACGGTCTCATGGTAAAGGTCTCTCATCCCCGCCCGCGCCTTGTAGACAAACCTTACGGCAATATTGCCCACAGGCAGATGGCATTCAGCGCAGGGAAACTGCTTGTGCCTCGATGCCTGCCATTGGCCGTGGACGTATTTCATGCTGTGGCAGCTCCCACAAAAGCCTGAGCTCCCGGCATAATGGTACCCGCCGAGAAACACCAGCATGAGGACCGCTCCGATAACAGCTCCATATCCTATTGGTCTCCAAAAATCAGGGTTGAGTATCCCTTTGCTATGCCTGCCGGCCATGTCCATCCTGTTTTGTCGTGGGGTCTTTCAATCAATTTTAGTAAAGCAGCCGGTATCCGTCAACCGAAAAACAGCTCCATTTGTCTTGAAAGGGTCGTCATAAGCTGGTATTATCTATCTAACACTATGGAATTATTTGATAATGGTATTCCGCAGAAGGGCGATACGGCGAAGCCTCTCGCCGACAGGATGAGGCCGAAAACGCTTGACGAGTTCGTCGGTCAGGAACACCTCCTGGGCGACAATAAGATACTGCGGCTTCTTATAGCAAAAAAGGATATACCGTCGATGATCCTCTGGGGGCCGAGCGGTGTGGGAAAGACGACCCTCGGATGGCTCATGGGGAAATATATGAAGGTCCCTTTTATCTCCCTGAGCGCGGTGAATATCGGCATAAAAGAGGTAAAGGAGGTCATACAGAAGACAAAGTTCCAGCGGATAATCCTTTTCATTGACGAGTTCCATCGCTTCAACAAGCTTCAGCAGGACACATTCCTTCCCCATGTAGAGAACGGCGACATCATCCTCATCGGTGCGACAACGGAAAATCCTTCCTTTGAGATCATTTCGCCTCTGCTGTCGCGTATGCGCGTCCTCACCTTGAACCCGCTGGCAAAGGACTCCCTGGCTTCGATCCTGAGACGGGCGCTCAGCACCGATAAAGAACTGCTGTCTGCGGCGTTAAAGATCAACGACGATACGATCGACGAGATCGCCATCCTTGCAAACGGTGATGCGCGGCGCGCCCTTAACCTCCTCGAGGTGTGCTGCAAGATGGTGCGTGAGACAGGGCAGAAAGAGCATGTCATAGATCACGATGTCGTGAAAGAGGCATACCAGAAAAAGATCGCTGTCTATGACAAAAAGGGCGAGATGCACTATGACCTTATAAGCGCCCTCCACAAGAGCATGCGCGGCTCCGATGCAGACGCGGCCCTCTACTGGCTCGCGCGCATGATCGAAGGAGGAGAGGACCCGCTCTATATCATGCGCAGGATCGTGCGTTTCGCGTCCGAGGACGTAGGGAATGCCGACCCATACGCCCTGTCGCTTGCGATGGCTGCAACAGAGGCATTCAGATTCATCGGCCCTCCGGAAGGATATCTGGCAATCGCGCAGGCATGTCTGTACCTGTCCCTCTGCGAGAAGAGCAACGCAATCTATACGGCGTATGGTGCGGCGAGCCGGGATGCCAGGAACATGCCCGAATACCCCGTTCCCCTGCACATCAGAAATGCGCCGACACAACTTATGGAAGAGCTGGGGTACGGCAAGGGATACCTCTATCCCCACGATTATGAAAACGCCATCGTCAAGCAGGCCTACCTGCCTGAGGAGCTGAAGGGGAGACGCTACTACCGCCCTACCGACAGGGGCCACGAGAAAAGGCTGAAAGATTTCATTGAGAAGGTGAGAAGGCTAAGCCGGGGAACAAAGGATTAGGTTCCGGGAATATTTATTTTTGTTGCAAAATATCTCATATTGAAAGAGAATAATCACCTATACCGATATTTTGATAAGCAGGGAGAAGTAATGAGATCATGCAGCGCGCCTCACACCGTCAGGTGTGAGTTTTTTGCTGAAGATCAAAGGTTTTTTTAATGTAGAAGAAGGGTATAACAATAGATGGCAATCCTCTATTGCAGCGCAAAACGTTTTAAGCAGGTTATTCTGGCCGGAGCGGACTGGGTGCTCAGCAACCGCAGCCACTTGAACAAGATCAACGTATTTCCCGTGCCGGACGGTGATACGGGAAGCAATATGTCAATGACGCTCATCGCCGCTGTCCGCGAGGTTGAGGCGCTGCAGGAGGTTTCCCTGGAAACGACTGTCAAGGCCGCTGCCTGGGGGTCCCTTATGGGGGCCAGGGGCAATTCCGGGATCATCATGGCGCAGATTCTGGCAGGGGTGGCTGAAGCGATCGAGGGACGGGAACGCCTTTTTGCGGCAGACATTGCTTCCGCCTTTTCCTGTGCGGTACAGAAGGCATACAAAGCGATCCTTCATCCGGCAGAAGGGACGATCCTTACCGTTGTCAGGGAGACGGCTGAGGCCGCTGAGAGGGTTGCCAAGACCGAGCAGGACCTCGCGATCCTTCTCGATGAGATGGGCAAGGCAGCGTGGTCTTCCGTGGAGAGGACGCCGCTTCTCCTCCCGAAGCTTAAGGAGGCCGGCGTCGTTGATGCGGGAGGGCTTGGTTTTTTCTATTTTCTGGAGGGTATGGTGCGCCTGATACGCGGCACCTTGAATACCGGCGCAGTCATCAACGACGAAGATGAGCTCAACAGCACAGAGGTTGAACCAATAGAACACCGCTTGAACTACCGCTATTGTACAGAGTTCATCCTCAAGGGAAGCCGGCTCTCAGGGGACGCAATAAAGGAAAATCTCGTACAGATGGGCGACTCCATCATATTGGTAGGGGATACCCGCCTCGCGAGGATCCACATCCATACCGGTCAACCTGATGAGGTCCTGCGTTACGCCTCTTCGCTGGGCCAGGTCTCATCGATCAAAGTGGACGATATGCTCGTTCAGCATACGTCACGCTTTTCCGAACGGAAGAGCGAAAAGAACACTTCTGTCGTCGCCGTTGTGCTGGGTGATGGCTTCAAGGAGATATTTTACAGCGCCGGCAGCGAACTGGTGGTAGACGGCGGCCCAACCCAGAACCCCAGCACCTTTGACATTGTGTCCGCAATAGAGACGGTGGCATCCTCGAACGTGATCGTCCTGCCCAATCATAAAAACGTCTACCCTGCGGCAATTCAGGCAGCGGATATGACGTCCAAGAAGGTCAGGGTCTTGAGGACATCATCTGCCCCTGAAGGCCTGTCTGCGCTGCTTGCCTACATGGATGACGCCACCTTTGAGAAGAATATCAACAACATGGAGGGGGCGTGGAAGACCGTGAAAAGCGGAGAGGTAGCACAGGCGTCCAGAGGCGTCACCGCAGGGGACATTGAGGTCAAGGCCGGCGACTCAATAGGCATACACGGCGGCGCGATCCGGTGCTCTTCAGCATCTGCGGGAGAAGCCGTTATAAACCTTGCGGCATCAATGCTCGATGCTGCCGACGAGATCATCACCCTTTACTATGGCGATTCTATAGCGAAGGGGGATGCGGAAGCATTGCGGGCAGAGATGCAGCAACGTTTTCATGGCAAAACGGTTGAGCTTTATTACGGCGGGCAACCGTACGCGCAATATATCATCTCGGTAGAATAGAGAAGGAGAGACTATGAAGATCATCACAGACAGCACTACTGACCTGCCGCGGAACCTGGTGCAGGAATACAACATAGGAGTCGTGCCGCTTACCATTCACCTCGGGAAAAAAAGCTGGAAGGACTTTTATGAGATCGACCCCGATGAATACTGCTCGCTCTTAAAAAGGTCAACGGACTTTCCGACAACATCGCAGCCCTCTCCCCAGGATTTTATCAACGCCTTTGCCCCCTTCGCAGCACAGGGCGAGCCCGTGCTCTGCGTCAATCTCGCATCAAGCCTGAGCGGCACCTATCAGTCTGCGCTTCTCGCCAAAGACCACTTTCCCGTGGCACCCATAGAAGTGGTAGATTCTCTTCAGGCCTCAATGGGGCTTGGCCTTATCATCCTTCTGTGCGCCAAAAAGGCCGGTGAGGGGGCTTCTTTTGAAAACGTTGCAGGCTTTGCCAGGGAGCTGGCCGGAAATGTGGAAACCTACTTTTCCGTTGATTCATTGGATTATCTGCAGCGTGGAGGCCGGATAGGAAAAGCCCGGGCCTTCCTGGGCACTCTCATGAAAGTAAAACCTCTTTTGCACCTGGTGAACGGAGAGGTCCGGCCCGTAGAGAAGATACGCACAACCGAGAGGCTGCTTAGCCGGTTTGTGGAGCTCGTGGAAGAAGGGGCAGGAGAACATTCGCAGATCCTGCTGTCGCTGGCAGACCTGGGCAACAGCGAGGCTGCAGATCATCTGGTGGAGAGATTTTTGAAGATTTCAGGTCTTTCGCTCGTTTACCGGGGCAAGATCGGCGGCGTGATAGCATCCCATGTCGGTCCGGGAGGCCTCGGCGTTTCGTTTCTGAAGGCAACAAAAAAATAACTAACTCTGCAAAAGGAGAGGGGATGAATGTAAAAACGATCAGATGTATGTTTGTTGGCGTGTTTTGTATGGTGCTGGTATCGGCAGGGTCGGTTTTCGGAGCGGGCTTTGCCCTCATCGAACAGGGCGTAAGCGGCCTAGGGAACGCGTTTGCCGGCGGCGCTGCAGCCGCCGAAGACGCTACAACGGTCTTCTTCAATCCCGCAGGCATGACGAGGATACCTACGCAGTTCGTCGCTGCAGCGAATATCATAAAACCGACATTCACATTCAAGAACGAAGGCTCGACGCACTCCACGGGCACTGCACTTATCGGCAACTACGGGGGGGACGCGGGCGTCACAAAGCTTGTACCGAACATGTACTATGTCAAAAAGATCGACAAGCTCGCCCTTGGCATAGGCATCAATGCCCCCTTCGGCCTTGCCACGAAGTATGACAACAGGTGGGTCGGCAGATACCATGCTATCGAATCGGACCTTTCCAATATCAATATCAATCCCTCCGGCGCTTACCGCCTCAATGAGAAGTTCAGCGTAGGCGGAGGCATAAATATCGGCTATGCCCATGCGAAGCTGTCCAACGCCATTGATTTCGGATCCATCATAGTAGTAGCCCCGCAGAATGCAGACGGTTTTGTAAAACTTCAGGGCGATGCATGGGGCATGGGGTGGAATCTCGGGATCCTCTATGAGTTTTCCAAACAGACGCGGGTTGGCGCAGCCTATCGCTCGAAGGTCCGATACACCCTTGAGGGGACCGCGAAGTTTTCCAATGTCCCCGGCGTCCTGCTAGCCCTGCCGAACTTCAAAAACGACAATATCAGCGCGCGCCTGACCACCCCCGATTCCCTGTCAATGAGCTTCTTCCATAGCTTTAATCCCAGGTGGTCGATCATGGGAGATGTCACCTGGACAAACTGGGGCACCTTCGACGAACTGCGCATCCGCTTCGACAATGGGCGCGCGGATTCCGTCGTGACAACGGATTGGAAGCAGGTGTTTCGTTATTCCCTGGGCACGACATTCACCCCAAACAAGAATTGGACCTTCCGTGCCGGAACCGCTTATGATCAGGCACCTGTCCCCAGCAACCGGAGGAGGACGGCAAGGATCCCCGATGCGGACCGCTTATGGCTTGCCCTCGGAGCGGGGTACGGGTTCACCGATGCGCTGACGTTTAATGTCGCCTACGTGCACCTCTTTATCGACAACACAAAGATCACCAAATCGACCGCCGACCCCGAGGATCGTCTGAGAGGCGGGTTGATGGGCACGTACAGCGGATCGGTGAACATTGTAAGCGCGGAGCTGAAATGGGTCTTCTAACCTGCTGTGAAAAAAAACCGCCTCAGGAATAGCGTTGTTCTGGGGGCTGTCTCATTCGCGGTCTCCGCACTATTATATGCGGCGGGAGCGCTTGATCTTTTTGAGCTGAAGGCCTTTGATGTCTATTCGCGCCTTCTCAATCCCGCCCGTTCCTCCGACAGGATCGCTATCATTGAAGTGGACCAGCGGAGCATCGACGCGCTGAGCAGGGAAAGTATCAACTGGCCCTGGCCGCGGCAGATGTACGCCCCGATCGTCGAATATCTTTCAAAGGCCGATGCTGTGTTCATTGACATCCTCTTCACGGAGCCTTCTTCGTACGGCCATGATGACGATCGAGTCCTCGCTGAGGCGATCGGAAAGGCATCCAATGTTTATCTCCCCTTTTTTCTCTCGAAAAATCCCAAGGAGCCTTCTTCCGAAGGCATGTTGTTCGTTAAACGCCACTCCGTCGGCGAAGCGCGCGGCCGGCCCTCGCCGTACCGCTCCGTTACCGTTCCCGTTGACCTCCTTGGGGAGCATGCAGCGGGGGCAGGCAATGTATCGATCAACCCCGACGGTGACGGCGTCTACCGCACCATACCGCTTCTTTTTCAGTTCCGGGACATCGTCGTGCCCAATCTCGTACTCTCCTATTTCATCAAGCAAAAGAGATGGGGGATTCCGAGACCGGACCGCGGGACCGAGGAAAAGGTCCTGCTCCGTTACTTCCGTGAGCAGAGGCCCTTTCAAACCTTTTCGGCAGTCGATATCCTGAATGCCGCCATCGGCAAGGACCCCATGCAATCTATGCGCGTAAAGAAGGGCTATTTCAAGGGCAAGGTTGTATTTATAGGGATGACAGCGGCGGGGCTCTACGACCTCAAGCCGACGCCCGTCTCTTCCGTCGCAACGGGCGTCCATATTCACGCCACGCTCTTCGATAACCTCCAGGGCAGGGACTTCATGAGGACAGCGCATCCCCTCTTCGTTGTGCTTGGCATGCTCGCTATCGTTTCCTTCATATGCGCCTTCGTGCTTTCCCACTATGCGATCGTGAAGAATCTTGCCGTCTTCGTCGGTGCTTTCTTTACAATACTCGGGGCCACAGCCCTGCTGTTCCTCAATGCCCGCTATGTCCCTGTCGTCTATCCCGTCGTTGCCCTTGTTGTAAGCTTTATCCTTTCTGTGGCGTTCAGCTACGCCGCGGAAGGAAAAGAGCGCATCTTTATCAGGCGCACCTTCTCTCAGTATATGGACAAGACGCTTGTTGATCATGTCCTGCAAAATCCGGAGATCATCAGGCCCGGGGGAAGAAGGCTGCGGGTAACGGTATTCTTCGCGGACATCGCCGGCTTTACGACCATATCGGAGCAGAACCCCCCGGAAGAAACAGCGAAGATGCTTCACTCTGTCCTCGATGCGCTCACCGAGGTCGTAATCAAGGAAAAAGGGGTTATCGACAAATACATCGGCGACTGCGTGATGGCGTTCTGGGGCGCGCCGCTCCGTACCGAAAACGATGAGGTCAACGCCTGCCGTGCAGCGCTTAACTGCATCGCGGAGCTCGACAGTATCAACGAGAAGTTCCGGAGAGAAGGCATCCCCAGCGTATCGATAAGGATCGGGATACATTCGGGCGATGCGATTGCCGGCAACCTGGGAAGTACAAGGCTCTTTGATTATACCGTTGTCGGGGATACGGTGAATACCGCGTCGAGGCTTGAATCTGTCAATAAAGCCTTCCGTACGGGCATCATTGCAAGCGAGAATACCATTGAAAAGACCGGCGGCCTTTTCCTTGCAAGGGAGCTTGGCCTCATTGAGGTAAAGGGGAAGAAAGAACCTGTCCGCATCTATGAGGTCATGGCGGAGATCGAAGGGGCCGGAGAGGGGCTAAAGGAGAAGGCGGCTATTTTCCATGAGGCACTGGCGCTTTACAGGCAAGGAGGTTTCGCCGACGCAATAGCCTTGTTCACTTCTATCCTCGAACGTTATCCGGACGATGGGCCCGCCGCATTTTACAAAAACAGGTGCGGGAGCCTCATGGCCAGTTGCCTCATAATTAATTCTTACCAAAGACATGTCGAGGATAGGGAACATTGCCTCATATTACATCTTACCCGGAGTGCATAACGGAGAAGATCTTCTTCAGCTTTGCCTCCATGATTGTTCGT
>Ga0209201_1001248_pt1 | contig 30514 bp, 29 predicted proteins | sample AD_UKC055_MetaG_FD_184411 | JGI IMG/M metagenome (GOLD analysis project Ga0209201, IMG submission 184411) | Active sludge microbial communities of municipal wastewater-treating anaerobic digesters from USA - AD_UKC055_MetaG (SPAdes) (version 2) | ecosystem: Engineered > Bioreactor > Anaerobic >... | reverse complement strand
CGCTCCCCGGAGGTCCTGCAAAAGCAACCGCAAGCCTCAAAAGGGTTGTCCTCGACTCCTATCTCCTCGCGCTTGGTGCGTCGTGGCCACAGTTTGGGTCACTCCGCGCGTTCGCTAAGGATTCGGGTCGACCGGGAACAAGCTGACGCCGTGTTGACAAAGGACGCGGAGCATCTGACGCTCACAATCATGGCAAAGGCGAGAAAGCGGCATCCGCCCGACTGGTCACGACTTAAGGTCTCGGCGAGTTGTTGGCCCCACGAGCAGAGGTTTGGGGGCTTCTTCTTCGACATGGCCCTGATCAACACCAACACCGTCAATGGAAAGCGTGCCAGTGCCGTCTTTGCGTTCAAGGGAGAGCCATCTGTTATCGAACAGATCTCTGACATCACGGTAAGCCTTGCCCCCACCAAAGACGCCATCTGCCATTTCTATTTGCCGCTGTCTCGTGAGGAGGTTTTGGCCAGATTCGGAGCGCGTGCTTCGAGGAAAGAGCTGCACCAATTGCAGGAACTTCGCCTTTCACGGGATCTGGAAAGTCACGAGCGGGCGTTGGATCTAGTGCTTTTCAGGCTGACACCAAGCGAGTTGTTCAGAATCGGGGTGCGGGAACAGATACTGGTGACTGAAGACGGAGAGTCTATCCACGGCTCCTGGTTCGTCGCACACGGACATTGCTATGAAGGAATACCAGAAGCGGTCAACGCTGTCTTGAGCAACGCGCGGATAGATTGGGGCTCAGCCGGCATGTGCGGCGGCATTGACTGGGTTGTGCCGAAGGAGCAGTTTTTCCGAGCACGAAGAGCTTTGCTGGGAGCCAAAGACCCCCGGGTGCGTGCCTGCGCCGCCCGACCGCCGCAATTCAGCTTTGAATGACGACGTCCAATCATAGTGCTGCAGTGGATGCCGGGCTCGCGGTCATGTCTCCATTCAGACGTCGCTGGCCCGGCACCACTCAGCACGGGCGTTCTACCCACACCAATGCGCCTGCCACACCAGGCGCAATCCTTCCAACGTCAACAGCGGGTCCACGCGCGTGATCTCCGGCAGCTTCGCCGCGATCAGCCGCGCATAACCGCCCGTCGCCACCACCGGCAAGCGGCGCGCCTTGAGCTCGCGCTTGAGCTCCGCGATCAGCTCCCGCACCAGCCCCCGGTAGCCGTGCACCGCCCCCACCAGCATCGCCTGTTCGGTGCTCTTGCCGATGGGGCTGCTGACTTCGCGAATCCGGATGCGCGGCAGGAGGGCGGTTTTCTCGTGCAGGTAATCGGTCATAACTGCCAGTCCGGGCGTGATGATCCCTCCTACGTAGTTGCCCACCCCGTTCACCACATCGAAGGTCACCGCCGTCCCGAAATCCACCACCACCACCGGGGCGCCAAACCGCGCGCGCGCCGCCACGGCGTTGGCCAGGCGGTCCGGCCCGATGGTCCGCGGCCGCGGATAACTAATACCGACGCCCCGCAGCGTTTCGGCCGTCAGCTCCAGGCACCGCGCGCGCCACATGTGCTGGACCATCTCGTGCACGAGAGGCGTAACCATTGGCACGACGCTGCAGACAGCAGCCCCTTTGACCCACGTGCGACCGGTGAGATTGACCACTCCTCTCAACGCCGTGTTGTCAAACCAGGCGGCAGTCGGCATGTTCGCCTGTTTCACCACGCGTCGGCCATTCGCCAGCCCGAGGTGGGTGTTGGTGTTCCCGATGTCGAAGAGCAGGATCATTTTTCCAGCGTCACATCTCCCCCGACAATCCGCTCCAGGCGCCCGTGGTCTGTGCGCAGCAGCAGCGCGCCGTCATCGTCCAACGACTCGGCCCGGCCGCGGATCTGGCGCTCGCCCGCGCGGATGACGACATGATGGCCGATGGTGATGCCATGCTCCTCCCATTCCTCCACCAGCGCCGCAAACTGGCCGGAGCCTACGCGGGCGTAATCGTGGTCCAATTCGCGCAGAATCGCCACGGCGAGCGCGGGCCGCGGGACAGCGTGTCCCAGCTCGGCTTTCAGGGAGGTTGCCTGCTTGCGCAGCTCGGGAAGCAGATCGCCAGGGTTGAGGTTGACATCCACGCCGATGCCGAGGATGACATACTTAACACAGTCCACCTCGGCGCTGAGCTCTGTGAGGATGCCGGCGACCTTCCGGCCCCGAATCAGGATGTCGTTTGGCCATTTGATTTCCGGTTTAAGGCCGGTCTGGGATTGGATGGCCCGGCGCAGCGCGGTGGATGATGCCACGGTCAACCGTGTAACTTCCTGGGGCCGGAGGTCGGGCCGCAACAAGACTGAGAACCACAACCCGCGCCTGGGGGGCGACACCCATTTTCGCCCCAACCGTCCCCTGCCCCGCGTCTGGGACTCCGCGAAGACCACGACGCCTTCCCTGACTCCGTCGCGGGCCAGCTTCTCGATCACGTCGTTGGTCGAGGCGGTCTCCTGAAACACCCGGATATCGCGCCCAATGACCCGGGTCTGGCCCAGGCGCGACATCAGATCATCGGCGTGGAGCAAGTCCGGCGCGCTCAGCAGCCGGTAGCCCCGGTGCGGGCTGGCTTCGATGTCGTAACCGAGCGAGCGCAGGTCCTCGATGCGGGCCCACACCGCCGCGCGGCTCACCCCGAGCTTTTGGGATAATTCCGCGCCGGAGACCGCGCCATCCGCGGCGGCCCGCAAAGCGGTCAGGATTCGGACGTCCAGGCTCATGGATGCGAGAGACTTAGAAGCTGAAGTCGAGCCCGATGTCAACAGCGCGGGCGGAGTGCGTGAGCACGCCCGCCGAGATGTAGTCCACGCCGGTTTGGGCAATAGCGCGGGCGCGCGCCAGAGTGACTCCGCCGCTGGCCTCGGTGAACGCGCGACCCCTGCACTTCTCCACCGCCCGGCGCAACTGCCGCAGGTTCATGTTGTCGAGCAGGACGATGTCCGCCCCGGCGGCAACCGCCTGGTCCACCTGGCGCAGCGTATCGGCCTCGACTTCGACCTTGAGATTCGGGCAGCAGGCCCGGGCCCGCTGAACGGCGGCTGCAATGGCATTAGGCGGCTCGTTCCTCAACGCCGCGAGGTGGTTGTCCTTGATAAGCACCATGTCAAACAGGCCGAAGCGATGGTTGCGCCCGCCGCCGCACGCGACGGCATATTTTTCCAGCCGCCGCCATCCTGGCGTGGTCTTGCGGGTATCGAGAATCTGCGCGCGCGTGCCTTTGACGGCGGCGACAAACCGAGCTGTCAAAGTGGCAATGCCACAGAGGCGCTGGAGGAAATTGAGCGCGACCCGTTCGGCGCTGAGCAGAGTACGGGCCGAGCCGGCAATGGCGAGCAGAGGCTTGCCGGCCGCCACACGCCGGCCATCCGCGGTGAGGCGGGTGACTTGCGCAGCCGGGTTGATCTGGCGAAAGGCCGCTTCGGCCAGGGCCAGGCCCGCCACGACGAGCGGTTCGCGCGCGTGAATTTCCGCTCTGGCACGCGCGTTTTCAGGCACCGCCGCCAGCGTCGTCACGTCTCCACTGCCAATGTCTTCGGCCAGCGCGGACCGGACGACTTGGCGAATTTCTTCTGCCGACAAGGCTTCCACGGCGGCAGGATGGACGAAAACCAGGAGCAGCAAAAGCCTGTTGTTGAGGTGAGCAATATCGCCGCGTGAGGGCACGCGGCCTGCAAACCTGTTGTAGGCCGCGTGCCCTCACGCGGCGGCCCATGTATCGGTTATTTGTGCAGCCAAGCACCAGCGCCAGAATCTGCTTGTGAGCGCGCGGAGCCCGGCGTAGTTAGGTGGCTATGCCGAAACACCAATTCTCTCCGCTCGCCGGCATAACCCGCCGCCGGTTTCTTTACTGCTCCGCGCTCGCCGCCGGGACCACCGCCATGACCGGTTGGGCCGCGGCTCAGCCCCGCCGCCTCGCGGCCAATGACAAGCTGAACATTGGCGTCATCGGCGCCGGCGGGAAAGGCGCGGGTGACACGGATTGCTGCGCCGGCGAGAACATCATCGCCCTGTGCGACGTGGATGAAACAACCGCGGCATCACGGCACACGAAATACCCCAATGCCAGGGTTTACAAGGATTGGCGCAAGATGCTCGACCAGGAGAAGTCACTCGACGCGGTTATCGTGTCCACGCCTGATCACGTTCACGCTGTCGCGGCGGGTGCGGCGATGCGGATGGGCAAGCACGTCTATTGCCAGAAGCCGCTGACGCAGACGGTCTTTGAGGCGCGGCTCCTCGGGAAACTTGCCAGGCAATACAAGGTCGCCACGCAGATGGGCAACCAGGGCAGCGCCGAAGACGGTCTGCGCCGCGCGGTCGAGGTTATCCAGGCGGGCTTGATTGGCCCGGTGCGTGAGGTCCATGTGTGGACCAATCGCCCCATCTGGCCTCAAGGCATGGACCGGCCTGTGGGGGCGGACCCGATTCCGGCCTCGTTGGATTGGGATGGTTGGATTGGGCCGGCGCCCATGCGGCCTTACCGGGCGGCATGGCCCGACGGCTCATCGGGCGGCAGCCGGCGAAAGCGCGGCCTGGTGTACCACCCATTTGCGTGGCGCGGTTGGCAGGACTTCGGCACTGGCGCGCTGGGCGACATGGCCTGCCACACTGCGAACATGCCTTTCCGCGCGCTCAAGCTGGGCTACCCAACGGAAATCGAGGCCGCATCACCGGCCATGAACCGGGAGAGCTACCCGCTTAAGTCCACCATCCGTTTTCTGTTTCCAGCCCGCCAGGGTCTGCCTCCAGTAAACTTCTGGTGGTATGACGGCGGCGATCCAAAGCCGGACCGTCCTTACGACCATGACGGCAGCAACAAGCCGCCGAAGGATGTCCTGACAGATATACAGGAGTTGATGGACAAGGTCCCGGGCAGCGGCTGCCTGCTGCTCGGCGACAAGGGCAAGCTCTTCTCGCCCGACGCCTACGGCGCCCAGTTTTTCGTCAAGCTGGAAGGAGAGAAGGAACTCACCGACGGCAAGAGCCACGAAGCGGTGAAGGCGATCGCGCAAAGCGTGCCGCGAAACGCCTTCTCCGGCAGCGCCGACCAGCGCCACCATCTGGAATGGATTGCCGCCTGCAAAGGCGGAGTTCCGGGCTATTCAAGCTTCGGAATCGCGGCTTACCTGACCGAGATTATTTTGCTGGGCTGCGTGGCGCTGCGGGTGGGCGGGAAGATTGAGTGGGATGCGGCGAACATGCGCGCCAGGAATGTTCCCGAGGCGGCGCCTTTCATCCGTCGCGCTTACCGGAAAGGTTGGGAACTTTAGTCTGGCGGGCTAAGCCTGCAGCGCCTCCGTGACCGCCGGCGGGAAGAGTTCCCCCACATCGCCCTCGATCCGCAGCGTGACCTCCGGCAAAGCGTCGTGGTCGGTCGGTCCGCGATTGATGATCACATAAGGCGCACCCCGATTCGCCGCCAGCAGCGGGATATCCGCCGCGGGGTGAACGGACAACGTCGAGCCCAGCGCCACGACCAGGTCGGCGTCCCGGGCGGCGGCCTCCGCCCGCTCCAGATCTTCGTTGCGGAGGTTCTGCCCGAAACTAATCGTCGCCGGTTTCAGGAAGCCGCCGCACTCGCACACGGGCGGGCGGCGGGTTTTGCGGAAATACTCGAAGTGCGCCTCGGGATCCGAGCGCCGCCCGCAGGTCTGGCATTCGATGAGGCTGTTGGTGCCATGCAGCTCGATTAACCGTTCGGCCGGCGCGCCGGCCCGCGCGTGCAGGCCGTCAATATTCTGCGTCACCACCGCCCGCACCTTGCCAGCGCGATCCAGGCACCCGATGGCCTCGTGGATTGCGTTCGGGCGGGCCGTCCGGAAGGCCTCCCACCCTTCGAGCTTGAAGTCCCAGTGCTCGATGCGCGCGGCCTCCGACCGCATAAAATCGTGGTAGTAGACCGGCTGCCGGCGTTTCCACACCCCGTCCGGCCCGCGGAAATCGGGGATGCCGCTGCCGGTGGAGATGCCCGCCCCGGTGAAAAAGAGGATTCCTGACGATTGCCGCAACAACTCGACGAGCTTAGGCGCTTGCATATAAACGGCATCTTCGCCCAAAGGCGGTTCCACTCCAAACAAAAACCTATCAGCGGCAAGAGCCGCAACGGAGGCGCGGAAAGTCGCAGGAGACGGCGCCAGGCGCCTGATTCTCTCTGGATTGGGCCGCTACGGCGCCTCTTCGCGTCCCGTGTTGCAGTTCCGTCTCGGGACAGCAACCCTACTTGCCGGGCGCCCACCGGCGCAGTTGCTCACCATAGACTGTGAGCGGCGGTTCACCGTAACGCGCGACGTAGTCGGCATCTATGTAAACCGCGAAGGTCGTCACGTGCCGGATGCCGCGACGGCCGTAGGTATTCAAATCGGCTGCCAGGACCTGCGGATCAAACGGCACCTTGACGGCGGGCTTCTTCCACTTGGAGAAGAGCGAGGCATCGAGCCAGTATTCCAGCGCCTGGGCGTTCGCCCGGCCAAAGACCTCCAGATTCGCGTCAAGCATCTCGAACTCCTGCCGGGTCTTGGCATCATCGGACTGCTCGAAGGGCGCATCGTAGCGGCGGTGGATGGGCGCGTATTCGAGGAAGACGCCCGGCTCGGGCTTGACCTGCCGAGGCGGGGGCAAGGTGTTATGATAGGCCAGGTAGGCGACTTGCGCCCCGGCATCCAGCTTGCGAAGGGCGTCGAGTATTCTGTTGGCGACGAGCAGCGCCTGGTCGCTGTCGCTCAAGCCGCGGCATTCCGGGCAGCGGCACCAGGGGCAGCCATCGTCGCCCCAGTAAAAGTAGCGGCCGGTGGTGGGGCGGAGCGTCTGCGCCAGGGCGACGGCGTTGTCGGCCACGATCTGCATGGCCGGGGCGGAGTTCACGCACAAGTTCCACTCGCGGACCCGCTGGCCCTTTTCGTCCATGCGGAACAGCTTGGGAGCCCGGTCAAAATACTCCCGTGGCAGCAGGTCCTGCATGGCGTGCAGTTCGTATTCGACAGCCAGGCCGTGGCGCCGGCAGGCGGAGAGGAACTTCCGGCCTGGTTTTGAACGGATGTAATCAACCAGCAGGCGGGGCGACCTGGGCGCATGGAGCGCGATAGTGGTTAAGCCCGCGGCCTTGGCGCGCTTTGGCCAATCGGCGAGCGTCAGGTCTTCGGCGGTCAGGACCACGCCGCGCGTGCGGAAGAAAGGGGCTGGGGCGCGCCGGCCGGCGGCGGCAGCGAGACCCAAGTTGCCCAGTGCCAATCCGCACGCCGCAGCTTGAAGAAACCGCCGGCGAGTCAGGTGCGTTGAATCGTGTCTGCTCATTTCAAGGTCCGAATACTTCCTTTGTTCAAAGGCCTAGTTTGTTCAGTTCGGCATCCAGCGCATTCCGGAACTCCTCCAAATCGGATTGGGACGGCCGGTAGCCGGGTTGTTGGGATGCCAGGGCCAGTCTGCCCAGTTCGTCGAATTGCCAGGAGGCGCTGTTGCCGTCGCTGAAGGTGACTTTGCCGCTTACCACGGCACCGGGACGTGCAATCTGGTCCACGGACACTGTTACCCCCCCGGGGCTGCCGGCAGGCCAAGCGGGCGATGGCGCGGCTGGCTGTGGTTTGGCTTCTGCGTGAAGCGCGCCCGGGGTCGCACCGCGCGCGGGGTCGGAGAACACGGACTCAACCGCTTTGGGCGGTTCCGCATCTTTGGGCGTGAGCTTCAGGTCGTCCACCAACAAGCGCACTTCCATGTAGGTCATGCGAACGCCCATTTCTGAGGTCAGCAGGTTCTGTATCTCAGCGAGCTTCAGGCCCTGCTTGACCCACTCCGCCACTTTGGTCCGTTGTGCTGCATCCAGGCTCATAATCCGTATAGCCCATTATTCGCCGTGAGCGCTCGCCAATTCAACTCTTGTTTTGAGTTCCCCCCCTCGACGCCCAATGGCCCATCTCGGAGAACGCGAGGGCGCGGCTCGCTGCGCCGGGCTCCGACCAGGCGCGGGGTGGGGGCTTTTCCGCCAGAGCTCTCCGGCTTGGTGTGCGGGTCTCTTTTTTTGCTCGCGAGGGCGTGAAATGCGGAACATCCTTGGCCATGAGAGAACTACAGCGAAAGCTGAGCATAGCGCGGGGGGAGCGGCCCGCGGAACGGCTCTTCAAGAATGCCAATCTCATCAATGTCCTCAGCGGCGAGGTTTATCGCACGAACGTGGCCGTGGACGACGGGCGGGTCGTCGGCCTGGGCGACTACCGCGGGAGGCAGACCATTGACCTGAAGGGTGCCTACCTGGCGCCGAGCCTGATTGACGGCCACTTCCACGTGGAAAGTTCGATGCTGACCACACGGGAGTTTGCCCGCGCAGTGGTGCCGCACGGGACCGGTGCAGTGGTGATTGACCCGCACGAGTACGCCAACGTGCTGGGTCTTGACGGCATCCGCTACGTCCTGGAGTCTAGCGCGAATCTGCCGGTGGATTTCTTCGTCATGCTCCCCTCCTGCGTGCCGGCCACGTCGCTGGAAACTTCAGGCGCCCGGGTGACACCGGAAGATCTCAGGCTGATGATTGGCGATGAGCGCATTGCCGGCATAGGGGAGTTGATGAATTTCCCAGGCGTCTATCGCGGCACGGAGAGCGAATTGGCCAAGATTCAAGCCGGCAAGGGCAAGAACATTGACGGGCACGCGCCGGGACTGCGAGGCCGCAATCTCAACGCCTACGTGCTGGCGGGGGTGCAGTCGGATCACGAGTCCACCGAGCTGGCGGAGGCGAAAGAGAAACTGCGGCTGGGCATGCACGTTCTGCTGCGGGAGGGCAGCACCGAACGAAACCTGGCCACGCTGGTCCCGTTGATCAATCCGCACAACGTCATGAATTGTTCCTTCGCTACGGATGACAAACTCGCCGTTGATCTCGTATCCGAAGGCCATATTGACCACAGCGTGCGCCAAGCCATCAAGATGGGGCTGCCGCCGGTGACCGCTCTGCAGATTGCCACGATTAGCACCGCGCGGCATTATCGCCTGCGAAACTACGGCGCCATCGCCCCGCGCTACTGGGCGGATTTCATTGTCTTCGACAATCCCCGCAAGCTCGTCGTCCGGCAGACCTATAAAAAGGGCATCCTGGTAGCCGAGGATGGAGAATACCTGGCCCGGCAACCCGCGCTGGCACCGCGGCCGCGCAGCACGATGAACCTGCGCTGCAAAGCGCCGGATGACTTCGTTGTTCGCGCCAAAGGCTCATCCAGGATCAGGGTCATTGAGGTTGTGCCGCGCCAAATCATAACCCGGCAGGTGATTGAAACGCCGCGGACAGAGCGGGGGCGGGTTGCGCCCGATATTGAGCGCGATATTCTCAAGCTGGTGGTGGTCGAGCGGCATCATGCCACAGGCAATGTGGCAGTGGGATTTGTGCGGGGGTTCACACTCAAGCATGGCGCCCTGGCTTCGACGGTGGCGCACGACGCTCACAACGTGGTGGTGGTGGGGACCAATGATGCCGACATCGCGCTGGCCATTGACGAACTGGTCCGAATGCAGGGCGGCCAGGTGGCGGTGAGCAACGGGAAAGTGCGGGCTGAACTTGCGCTGCCAATCGCGGGGCTGGTTTCCGATCGTCCGCTCCAGGAAGTCATTGGCCGCATAGCCGATCTGAACGCCGCAGCGCGCGCAATGGGCTGCAGGCTGGCTGCGCCGTTCATGACCCTTTCCTTTCTAAGCCTCTCTCCGATTCCGGCGCTGAAATTGACCGACCAGGGCCTGATTGACACCGTGAGAATGCGGCCGATCAGTCTGTTTGCCTGACCCGGATGCCAGCCGCTGGCGTTTAGCTTCGGAGACTAAGGAAATACAACACGCAAGCCAGCATACCCGAAACTACTAGAGCAACCGCGAGCGACCACCGCAGGTAAAGCAGTTCCTTGCGCCGGCGCGCCCGCCCCCCCATGCCGGGAAGCAAGTAGAATCGCCGCTGTTCCTTGTTTCGCTGAAGCCAACGCATCGAAAGAATCCTCATTGCCGGAAATAGCGCCCTTCCACCGGTGTTCTCATTCACGAAATCCGGCGGAAATCCCTCCTCGCTTCAGGGCGGTCCGCAAGACCGGCGGGCAACGAAGGTGTAATGACGATTCTTCCGTGTTGAACCGCATGCATTACTTCGAGCTTGCCTTCTTTGCCTCGGAATCGCCAGCCCTTTTTCCAGCATGCCGCCCGCCCGCACTCCAGGCTCTCCCATGTTGGGCCTTGACTCCCTTGCGCCAACCAAAGAGAATTGAGCTCATATTTCGGTTAACCCATGAACGAAGGAACGCGGCATGAACACAGCGATAAGCTCCAAATGGCTCGGCTTCCGACCGGCGAATCTTCCCAACTGCCTGTGTCTGATTCTGGTCAGCACGGTGCTGGCGGGCTGTTCCGGGGGAAAACCCGAATTACTCACCATGCTGGGGTCCAACACGGTGGGCGAGGAACTAGCCCCTCGCCTGATCGCCGAGTATAAGCAGGACCATCCGAACGTCGGGTTTGAGTTGGAATTCAAAGGAACGGGCTATGGAATAGGCGCATTGATGGTGGGCCGCTGCGACATCGCGGCGGCCTCGCGGGAGGTGACCACCAACGAGGTGGAACTGGCCAGGGCGCGAGGCATCGAGTTCAAAGAACATGTCATCGGCGCCTATGATGTCGCCGTTGTTGTCAATGCGGGCAGTCCCGTGGCTGACCTGAGCAGGGAGCAGGTGCGTGACCTGTTTGTCGGCACTGTCCAAAACTGGAAGGACGTGGGCGGACCGGATGCGCCTGTGAATCTGTACATCCGCCACCCTATCTCCGGCACGCACCTGGGCTTTCGGGAGCTGGCGATGGAGAACAAGCCCTATGCGCTCCATTTGAGGACCTTTACCAATTACACCGAAATCGTCCAAGCGCTTGCCCAGGACCCGCACGGAATCGGTTATACAACCATTCCCCTGGCCAGCTCGCCGGGTGTTAAGCCGGTTTCTATCGGCGGAGTCGCCCCGACCATCGAGGCCGTCAATAAGGGGCAGTATCCTTACGCGCGGGTCTTGCGGCTTTACACCGATAAGGCGAATGAAACTCCCACAGCGCAAGATTTCCTTCAGTTCGTGCAGTCCGAACGCGGGCAAAGCATCGTAAATCAAATGGGCTTCGCGCCGCGCCGCTGAGCCGTTTCGGCGCGTCGCCGGCAGTTGCGCCGCTTGACTTCCGGTTATTTTGGCTGGAGTGTTTGGCAGGATGAATCTGGAAGCCGCGCTGCGGAAGCCGATGTTTCAGGCTGTCGCCCAAGCGGATGGCGGCTTCCTCTCAGAGTGAGCAACAGCACAAGCAGGGGTAGATGATGAAACGCTTATCATGGAAATTCGGCTTGGCGGCGGCGTGCGGCACCGTGGCCCTGTTAGCCCTTGCGGCGCCAGCGTTCGCCGCAGAAGAGGGTCGTGACGTCCCGGTGGACCGCCTCGAGCGATTGGAGCGCCGCGTAAACGACATTGCCCAACGTCAGGAACAATTCCTGCGCCGGCTGGGCGTCCAACAGGAGCGCCAGGCACCGTCAGTAGCACCCTTCCGAGAGAATCTCCGCCGACAGATTGGCGCACCAGGCGGCACGGGTGTTTCCCGACTGACCCCGCCACCGGGAGCACCTGTTCCGGCGGCTGCCCCGCCCGCGTACGCTGCGAAGTGCTACAAGGACATCGCCGGCTTGGTCAAGATGTGCCTGCTGGTCGGGTTCATCTTCAACATCCTGCTGGCCATCTGGATTTTTACCGATATACGCAAACGAGGCGAAGGCTCGGGACTGTTCATTGCTTTGGCGCTCCTGGCGGGCATTCCCGCCGCGATCATCTACTCGCTCGTTCGCATCGGCGACAAGAAGCCGTAGCTGAGCTCTCGTCACGTATCCCAGGTCGGAAATGCGAAGACTGGCGTTAGTAATGGCCGGGTGGCTGACTGGCTTCGCCGGCCGCGGTCCGGCAGCGCCTCCGCCCGTCGCTGCGGGGAGTGATGCCTATGCCCCGGCGCGTCAGCGCATGGTGGCGGAACAGCTCGCCGGCCCGGGCCGCAGAATTACCAATGCCCGAGTCCTGGCCGTGATGGGCCGGGTGCCACGCCATGAATTCGTCCCTGAGCGCCTGCGGCGCAACGCTTACCAGGACCATCCCCTGCCTATCGGCCACGGGCAGACTATTTCGCAGCCCTACATAGTCGCCTTCATGACGGAACAACTCGACCCCAAGCCGACAGACCGTGTGCTGGAGATCGGCACCGGTTCCGGGTACCAAGCTGCGGTTCTGGCAGAGTTGGTGGCTCAGGTTTACACCATTGAAATCGTCACCGACCTCGCGCAGCGAGCCGCCGCAGATCTCAAACGCCTCGGCTACACCAACGTCCATGTGCGCGCTGGCGACGGCTACCTGGGCTGGCCCCAGGCTGCGCCGTTCGACGCGGTGATTGTCACCTGCGCCCCGGAGCAGATACCGCAGCCCCTCATTGACCAACTCAAGGACGGCGGACGCATGATCATTCCAGTCGGGCCCGCCTGGAATCAGGAGTTGGTGCTGCTCCGCAAACGTTCCGGCAAACTCGAAAAGCACGCCTGCCTGCCAGTGCGCTTCGTTCCTATGACCGGTGAGGCCGAGGGAAAACCAAAGGATCCAAACCCCGGGCTCCAGAAGGGCAAGTAGCCCTCGTAAGGCAGTGATTCCACGCAGTCCCTGCCGGAACCAGCCGCTCGGGGCAGGCCACCCTCCTCTAATTTGGACTTTGAGTCCCCTCAACCCGCCTGCTATATCCTCAACTCATGCAAACCGAAGTGCCCGTTATCCAGAGCAACCTCACACGCCGCCGATTCCTGCGTGGCGCCACCTTATCTGCTGCCGTTTTTATGGTGGCGCCCGGCACAGTGCTGCGGGCGCGCACCGCCGCTTCCGCGAACCAGAAACTCAACCTCGCCGGCATCGGCATCGGCGGGCAGGGCGCTCATGACCTCAGCCAGATGGAGAGCGAGAATATCGTGGCCCTCTGCGACGTGGATAGGACCCACGCCGCGCGCGTTTTCAAGAAGTACCCTCATGCGCGGCAATTCTCCGATTACCGGCAGATGCTTGACCAAATAAAGGAGGTTGACGCCGTTGTTATTGCCACTCCCGACCACCACCACGCCTTCGCAGCGATGGAAGCCATCAAACGCGGCAAGCATGTGTATTGCGAGAAGCCGCTCACGCACTCCGTGTGGGAAGCGCGCCACCTGGCCAGGGCGGCACGGGAGGCGAAAGTCGCAACCCAGATGGGCAATCAGGGACAGGCTTCTGAGCAAACCCGCCGCCTTTGCGAGTTGGTCTGGTCCGGTGTCATCGGCAAGGTCCTTGAGGCGCACATCTGGACGGACCGTCCCTCGCGCGGGCTGTTCGAGGAGTACTGGCCGCAAGGATGTGCCCGGCCGGCGGACACCCCATCCGCGCCCGCGACGCTCGATTGGGATCTCTGGCTCGGCCCCGCCCCCTTGCGTCCCTACCACCCGGCCTACCATCCCTTCAAATGGCGCGGCTGGTGGGATTTTGGCACCGGGGCCCTCGGCGACATCGGCTGCCATGCGATGGACCCGGTATTCCGCGCGCTGAAGCTCGGCGCGCCCCTCAGCGTCCAAGGCGCCTCCACGCGTGTCAACCAGGAGAGCTTTCCGCTCGGCTCGATTGTCACCTACCAGTTCCCCGCGCGCCCCGCCACCGCCCAGGCCAACAACCCCCACATCACAGGCTTGGCAGGCGTGGCAGCGGGCGGCGTCCCTATGCCGCCCTGCAAACTGGTCTGGTATGATGGCGGACTGCGCCCACCACGACCTCAAGGTCTGCCCAATGGAAAGCCCATGGGCGACAATGGCTGGCTGCTGGTTGGCGAGAGAGGATTCATCCTTGGCAATGAGGTCTATCCTGAGAGACGCGGCAAAGTCACCCGCGACATCCCCAAATCCATACCGCGTTGCGGAGACCATTACCAGGAGTGGATACGCGCCTGCAAGGGCGGGCGGCCAGCCGGCGCGAACTTCGACTGGGCTGGTCCGCTCGCCGAGTCCGTGCTCCTTGGCAACGTCGCCTTGCGCACGCAACTCCGGGAGGACTTGACCCTCTGTCAACTGCTCTGGGATTCCGCCAACCTCCGGTTCACCAACCTCGACGAGGCCAACCAGTTCCTCCGCCGCGACTACCGCGCTGGGTGGAGCCTTTGAGCAGCGACTGTTCTCCAGCCCCGAACACCCCATCCGCAGCCTGACAAACCTGGCGCGGGGCGCAACTCGGATTAATTCGGCTTCGCCACGTCGCCGGTTAAACGCTTCGCCACTTCGTCCAGGAGTTCCTGGTAATGACCGCTATGAACCTTCCTGACCCTGATCTCCTCCTCCAGCGGCTCTCCCCGGTTCCGCAACAGGAAGGCCTCGCACTTGACCTGGCAGTGGCCGGGCGACAACTCCTGGACTGACGCCTTGACGCGCACCCAAACGGCCCCCCCCATCCAGTTGCCGTAGGCCAAGTTATTCATCGCCGACCCTTGCTTCTCGAAGAAGAACCTCCCCCAGGCCTGGCGCCTCACCGTGTAGCCGTGCTTGAGAAACACCTCCGCGGTAACATCGGAGACGCGCTCGGCCGGTTGGTCGTGCACCTCAACGGAGGCGAAGTGCGCTGAATCCGGCTCGCCCGGGGTACTACAACCGACACTTAGAAAAACACTTACGCAAACCGCCAGCAGCACGGGCAACTTCCAAGTGCCTGAGGCTGTTACAATTTCCTCGCTTCTCATAGTTCTCTGCAATCTCTTTATGTTCTCTTGTCTCAAAGCCACCCGCTCGGGGAGCGTTGTGCTGGATTGTCCACCCAAGAATATCAGCGCCATATCTCAGAACCTAAACTGCACATCGCCAAGACGCCTGGCGGTTTCGCAGAAGATGCGGTCCTCGTCAGCAAGGTCCCTGGCGGCAAAAGTCACGCTGAAGCGCAGGTAGGCACCCGCGTCGTCCCACGGCACTGTGGAGATCAGCCTTTCGGCGATCAGCCACTGGGATGCCTCTTCGGCATTCTTAAAATCAACCCGGGCACCGGCCTTGCTCACCGCGGCTTTGGGCGCCTTGACATAGAGGAAGAATGAGCCCTTCGGCTTCCGGGCCCGGAATCCGGCATCCCCGAGCACTTTCACCAGCCCATCCATCCGCCGCGAATACTTCGCCGCAATTCGGGCAGTGATCTCCGGGTGATCAAAGCCGTAGGCCGCCGCGTGCTGAATGGCCAGGAACTGGCCGGAATCCGTGTTGTCCTTGACATCGCCGTAGGCCCGCACCAGCAGCTCGTTCCCCGCCACAAACCCGCACCGCCACCCCGTCATGTTAAAAGACTTGCTGGCCGAGTGCAGCTCCACACCGACTTCCTTGGCACCGGCTGTCGCCAGGAAACTCAGCGGCCTCCCCTCGAAAACCAGCGCGGCGTAGGCGGCGTCGTGAACAACCACCAGCCGGTGCTTGCGTGCAAAGGCCACTACCTCCGCGAAGAACTGCGGCGTTGCGGTCGCGCCCGTAGGGTTATTGGGATAATTCAGCACGAGCACCTTGGCCTGTTTGAGCACCATCGCCGGCACCGAGCACAGATCCGGCAGGAAACCGTTGTCCTCCGTCAGCCGCAGGTTGTGCACCCGTCCGCCGAGATACTGCGCGTGCGTGCCGAAAACCGGGTAGCCAGGCACTGTCATTAGCACATAATCCCCGGGGTTGATCAGTGCCGATGGCAGGATCGAAAGCGCCGCCTTGCTGCCAATCGAGTGGATTATCCCGGTCTCCGGGTCAATCTCTTTGACTCCGCAAACACGCTCCAGGTAGCGTGCTGCCGCATTCTTCAAGACCAGGTCGCCGTTGTCCGCATACCCCCGGTTCTCCGGCTTGCGTGCTTCCTCGCAAAGCCTGTCCACCACCTCGGGGAACGCCATCTCATCCGGCTCGCCGATACCCAGGTCAATGATCTCCCCGCCGGGGTGCGCCGCCATCGCGGCCCGCTTGGCTCGTTTGATCTTCTCGAACTTATACATGGCACCCGATTTGCCGTATTGTCGGCCACCGATGCGCTCTGCAAGGAGATTCTGGATATAGGATTCGGACATACTCAGAAAAGGCCCCTCCGCTGCCGGTGGCAGTGAATGGGCCTTCGTTCGATCGCTGACGCTAACCAATCACCCCGGGAGATGCAAGCCGTCAGGCGCCAAGGGCGGGGGCAAGGCGGACTTATCGCTATAGAGGCCGCCCGGCAAACGTAGCTGTGCTTTCCTTCGGCGTTTGGACAGCCATGGCCACGTCTCTGTGCTCCGGCCGAAAAAAAAGGCGCAGTCAGCGAATACTGCGCCCGTCTATGAAAAAACCCATAAACTGATCCCAACAATGAGACATTGGCAGGCGTGTTTTCGTTCAAAGTCCGAAGAACAACGCGCCGACGCTGGCCCCAAGGCTACCGACAGCCCGCCCTACCGGCTCAGCACCCAGAGAACGCAGCCCAAACCGGCTGAGAATACCAAACCCACCAACACCGCCAGCATCATGAACCTCCGGTTCTTCCTGACCACATTGGGATCAGGGTGATCAGGGCTGGGTCTCGCGGGAATCATGATCGCTAGCCTTCGAACACCTCCCGAGGGAGCGAGGCGTGAGGCCGGAGCCGGCAGCAATGCGTCAGGCGACGCGCGGCACGGAAAGATCCGTCATCAGCCGCAGCCCGGGCGGGACGCCAGGCAGCCGGGGAGCGGTGTTTACCAGGGCGGCCACGGTAGCGTGGTCGCCCGCCACGCCATTCTTGATGACGACTTCTATCGGCGGTTCGCCTTCAATCTGCACAGCATCATGCGGGTCCCTGGCGTCGAGGTACATCTTCAGGTCCAACGTCAGCCGAACCTTGCCATTCACCTTGGCTTCCGCGCGCTGATGCAACCCGCATGTCTGCCCCTTCTCCACCTTCAGAAAGCGAGTGCGGATGTTATGATCGGCGACAATCGCATCACCGGTCTCGACGATGTTCGTTGCCGTCCAGCCCAGGCAGTGGGCGATGAGCGCAAGCGACTCCTTCAAACCGGCATGGCCGGCTTTCCCGTCCTTGAACCGGCGGCGGAACTCCGCCGGCGGCAGGCCGCTCCCGATCTTCCTTTGCAGCGGCTCGCGCCGCGTTGCGGCGTTCACTACCCGTTGCACGTGAACCGCGCGGACCTCACAACTCACGCCCGTCAGGCACACCGGCAGGACGTCCATAACGAATCCCGGGTTCACGCCCGTGCCAACCACGCGCGCCCCGTTCCTCCGGCAAATGCGATCCAGTTTGGCGGCGAGCTCCGGATTACGAAGCTGGGGAAAGACCAGCTCTTCACACGAGGACACTACGCTGATGCCGCGCCGGGCCATCGGTTCAATTTGTGCGAACGCATCCTTGAACTTGGAGACGGCGGTATGGAAGACAAGGTCCGCCCGGCTATGCCCGATCAACTCATCCAGCGACCCATAGACTCGCCGGCGAGCTAACCGCTTCACACCCGTGAGCGCGGCCAAATCCTGCCCGATTTTGGCCGGGTCAATATCCACCCCGCCTACGATTTCCGCCCAGGGTTTCGCGGCGGCAAGCTTCAAGGTTTCAAGGCCGATCGGGCCCAATCCAAATTGCGCAATCCTGATTTTCATTGTTGAACAGTTCTTCTATGGCCAAAAGGCAGTGGAGGAATAATGAATGGTTTGACATTTGGCAACACAAACTGGCATGTGTTGACGCATCAATGACTCCCGCGATTCTCATTTTGCTCCTCTTGATCTCAACAGCCGGCGTCGCCGGCTCAGAAGCCACACACGGAATGGTCGCCACCGCCCACCCGCTGGCGACCGATGCCGGAGTTCGTGTGCTCAGAGAGGGCGGCAACGCGGTTGATGCGGCGGTAGCGGCGGCCCTGACGCTCGGAGTAGTGGATACCGATAATTCCGGCATCGGCGGAGGCTGCTTCATGCTCATCCACCGCGCCGACGGCTCCCTGGTGGCCATTGACGGCCGCGAGACAGCACCCATGGCGGCCACAGCGGACATGTTCATTCGCAACGGCAAGGCCGACACCACCCTGAGCCAGAGCGGTTCGCTGGCCAGCGGCGTGCCGGGCGCGCTGGCCGCCTACGAGTTCGCCGTCATGAATCACGGCACGCGCAAGCTCGCCGACTTGCTCCTCCCGGCGGCAGACATCGCTGAAAAGGGGTTCCGGCTCAATGCCCGTTACGCTCGCAGTCTCAAGCACGTGGCGAAAGACCTGGCACGGTTCGAGTCGTCCCGCGCGGTGTTCTTCAGGAACGGTCAACTGTTGGCCGAAGGGGACATTCTCGAACAGCCGGACCTGGCAGCGACCTATCGTGGCATCGCGGCGGGCGGCAGCGGCTGGTTCTACCGGGGCCCCTTCGCCCACGCGGTGCAACGGTGGATGAAGGACAACGGGGGCATCATCACGGCTGAAGACTTCCGGAATTACCAGGTTTGCCTTCGCCAACCGCTCATTTCCCGCTACCGGGAATTCCGCGTGGTCGGCTTTCCGCCGCCCAGCTCCGGCGGCATTCATGTGGCCCAGATGCTCAACCTGCTGGAGACCTTCAACCTGAAATCGCTCGACGAAGCCACGCGCCTGCACGTGATTGCGGAGGCGATGAAACTGGCCTTCGCCGACCGCGCGTATTGGCTGGGTGATCCCGACTTTGTGAATGTCCCACGCGGCTTGATGGACCGGAACTACGCGACCACCCTCTCGCGCCTCATCAACCCGGAACGCGCGGCCCAAGTCACCTCCCACGGCACCCCGCCAGATTGGGAAACAGATGTCTTCCGAAAGCACACGACTCACTTCTCGGTCGCGGACGCAGCCGGCACCTGGGTGGCCTGCACGGCCACCATCAACACGAGCTTTGGCTCCAAGGTGGTGATCCCCGGCACGGGCGTGGTGATGAATAACCAGATGGACGATTTCTCCATCCACCCGGGTGTCAGGAACTACTTCGGGCTGGTGGGCGGCCACGCCAACGCCATCGCGCCCGGAAAGCGCCCGCTTTCGAGCATGACCCCGACCCTGGTGCTCAAAGATCAAAAACCCATCATCGCCCTCGGCGCAGCCGGCGGCCCCAAAATCATCTCCCAGGTCCTCCTCGAACTGGTCAGCCTGCTCGATTTGCAGATGAGCCCCAAGCAAGCGTTGGCCCAGCCGCGCATGCATCACCAGTGGTCCCCGGACGAATTGACGGTCGAGAAAACCTTGCCGCGGAAGCTGCAAGCCGAACTGGCCCGGCGCGGCCACAAACTCAAACAGTTGCCCTCGATCGGCGTGTCACAAATCGTTGCGCGCAGCCGTGACGGCAAGGGCTTCGTGGGTGCCGCTGACCCCCGCGCAGGCGGCAAGGCAGCCGGGTGGTAGGATTATCCGGCACACTTAAGAGTCTTGAGCTCCGGGTGCAGTCCGGAACGCCAGCCGGGGTGTAGCTTCGCGCATAATTTGTCCGTTTTCTGACTTCCGGAGTTCCAAGCCTCAAGTACGTGGAAAACGCGCACCCATTCGGCGGGTGTGCGCAAAATCCGCTCTGTCTTGTCCGATCAGGCAGACACAAGCTCAGCCGCGATCCGCGGCGAGCTTAGCCTGTTCCTGCCTGTAAATTCTGCCGGCTCAATGCCTTCAACGCCAGGTCTGGCGGCCGCCAGCGCGACGGCCCGGCCTGGCTGCTCCACGGGCTCAATTAAACGGGCTTTAAGGGGCATTGCAGCATGCCTGCGGCTGGTCTTAAGAGGCTCCGCTAAAGCCTGGGCCAGGGCGCTGTCGGATGGGATAACGCCGTCTTTGATTGCACGGCGAATGTCAGCGCAGACCACCCGCTCCCGTCCTTCCTTCCGGGCCAGATAACGCGCCCGCCGCACGGCCGATTCAATTCCGGCCAGGTATTTCGCTGAGGCTTGCGCGTAGGTCACCAGAAGTTCAAACGACTTGCTGTCTCCCTCGGGCAGGAGTGCGCTTGCCACCTTGGCCAGGTCTGCCTCGCCTAGGCTGTCCGGCAGCTTCTGGTAGTGGCCAATCCGCCCGATAAACTGCTCGCTCGTCCAGCAGGACTTTTGCTCCACTTTCTTTTGAGAGCGCAGAAACTGCGGAGTTGTCACGAGTCCGACCGGCACACCGTAGTTCACCAGGGCCGTCATAATCCAGTTGATCCGTCCCGGCAAAGCGTCGCGATACGTGCCACTTGGCCAGAGCCAGTGCGCTTCGTCAAAGACAACAGCCAGCCCGCCGGGCTGCAAAGTCTCCTCGATCCGCTGCCGCAGTTCCTGGGCTTTGGAATTGAGGTTTATGCTCACGCCAAGGCTCTTGGCGATAGCGCGAAAGAAGCCAATGTCGTCATTGGTCGAAGGCGCTTGCACGTAACGCGCCTTGCCGGGACGCTCTGCGCACCAGGCTTTCGCCGCGAAGGTCTTGCCGGTTCGCGCGAGCCCTTCAATCAGGACCAGGCATTTGCCCTCCAGTGCGTAGTCCAGCGACTCATAGACAAGGCTCCCGATTGTGGTAACGGCGGTTACCGCCCGGCTCTCGCGAACACGCGCCGCCTCGAAGTCGCGCAGGGACTGAATCAGGTCAGGGAAATACCAGGGAGCGCAGTCTTCCAGCATTATGGCGGGATTCAGGCAAAGCTCTTCCAGGAAGCTGGGCAGCAACTTCCTAACCGCTTCGCTGCGGTCCAAAATGTCTTCCAACCGATAAGCCGTGGGGCGCTTGTCTTGCCACGGTGCCAGGAGCGGTCGGCCACTCGCAGCATCCAGCAATTCCTCCAGAGCCTCGCGGGGGTCGCCGTAGAGCGGGAGCTCGGGCCCCCCGCGTCCAATTTCGCGGCGGATCAGTTTGACCTGCTGGGCGCTGTAGACCTGCCCCGGCTTCATACCAAAGCGCTGCATTGACTTGGTGCCAAAGCGCTCCGGGAACATAGCAGCCAAGTCCTCCGCCGCCTTGTGCAGGCCGCCCTCTTCTTGCGAGAGCTTCTGCAGGAAGTAAACCAGCTCGCGATCTTCCGGCCGCTTCAGGACCCTGCAGCGCCGAGCCACAACGTTGGCCAGCAGGCCCCGTTCATACGCTTCGCTGGAGCACCATCGCTCTTGTCGCAATGGCTTGCCCGGTTCTGCTCTCCGCGTTCTGCTCATGTATTTTCCTCTTCCTTCAGTAGTTGACTCAGGCGCTCCACCGCCGGCAGCGTCTCTGGTCGGCGCGCAGCCGCGGGGGAAAGGGTCATGTTCAAATTGCGGCTGAGGCTGCTCAGCTTGGTCTGGCGCCGCGCCTCCTGCCCCTGCTCCGCCCTGGTCTGTGCCTGCTGCGCTTCGATCTGCCGCCCAAGGTCCGCCGTGGCCCCGTCCACAACGGCGCGCCGGAAGGGCGTCGCATACTTCGTCCGCAGCATCCGATAGCGCACGCGGGCGTAAGACTGATGCGCCGCAATCCGCCCAAACTCGTCTTCGAGCTGCTCCGTTGTGGCATCCATCGCCGGCAGGGAGGGGCTCAGCGCCACGCAAAAGGCATTCTCGCGGTTCATATCCGTAACAGTGAGGGTTTCCGGCAGCTCGGGATTCCACCAGGCGAGAACCATCTGGCCACGCAGCCGGCCCGTCTCCTCGTTGCGGTAGTTGTATGCTTGTTTGCCAAAGCGGAGCGTGATGCCGTTGCTCGTCACCTTCAACGGCCGCTTGTGATGGGCCAGCAGATACCGGCAGCTGGCCGGCAGTTTGGTCGGCGGATCGTCTGCCCTTCTGAACTTGAAGAAGGCATCGTCCGGCGAGTGGCCGCCCGTCATTTTCCCGCCTTGCGGCGTGGCGTTATATTGGGCCGAGATTTCCTCCAGCCGCGCTTCCCATTCGTCCAGGCTGTAGAAGTGTTCGGAGGGATGGGTCTTCCTGGCTTGCACCTGCAGCTTGGCTTTCTGGACGCGCTCAAATTTCTCGTGCATTTCGTCCGGGCCGACGTAGCCCGGCTCACCTTCCATCAAATCCTGCAGCGCGCCGATCACGCGCTCAATCGGCTTGGAGCGTGGCAGTTTCGAGTGGACAAACCGAAGCCCCAGCGACCGCAGGCCAAGTTCCGTCTCCGGCCACGAGAGAGGGTCGGCGGACGCATCCCCTTTGAGCAGGCGTGAGTTCGCCCAAATGCCTCGCTCGAAATAGAAGCCCTTGCGGGGCAGGCCGTGCTCGTCACAAACCCGCGTGATGAGCGTTCGGATCATCGCGGCGTTGTAGCTTTTCTCCGGGCGCAGCCCAAAGCCCAGCACGCGCAGGGAGCGCACGTCAATCATGGGGAGAAACTGCCCGCGCATCAGCGTAAACCACCCCTTGCCGTCGGGGACGTAGAAATAGACCTCAAGCGTCGCATCATCACCGCACAGCCAGTCCATCGCCGCAACGCCGCTCCAGTCGCGGCTGATATGGGCGCCGTTCAGTTTGTCCTGGCGCGGGCCGTGGTGAATATCATCCATCATCCCCACATCGTATTTCACCGCCTCCCGGATGCGCGTCGGGCAGTAAGACTTTGACGCCGGATTGCTCAGATGATAGGCCAGCAGCTCTTCGCTTAGCGCGTTCTTTCCGGCCAGCTCGCGCCACGCCTGGCTGACTCTGCCGTCACAGTTCAGCACCGCATGGGCAATCAGCGCGTCGCGGTCCTCTGCCTTGAGTTCCGGCGCCCGGTGGAAGCCTGATTTCTCGCTGCGGCCGTCTTGCAGCGCCACTGCCGCCCGTCCGCTCTCAATCCAGTGGTTATACTTCCGATTGAACGCAACGCGCAGCGCCTCGGCACTGGCTGCCATGAATGGAGCATTGCGCGCCAGGAATCTTACCAGCCCGCTCTTGACCTTCTTGCGAGGCTTCCCGGCGGCGATCTTTTCCTCGAACAGCTCGAACGCGCGCAGCCAGAGATAGGCCCTTTCGGCGGCCCCCGGCTGTGCGGGGTTCTTAAACGTGCCGATCACGTCCCGCAACTCGCGGAACTCGGTCTGCACCGCCAGGGGGATTGCCGGCCTGGCCGCATCCTTGCGCGCTGGTCGTTCCGCCAGGAACAGCTCAAGGCGGCTGAACTGGCCGGCGCCGCCGTCGCGCTCCAGGGTGCGCTTGACCACGTCGCGCAAATGCCTGCCGCTGATCGCGTGGCCAAACTCGCGCCGGTAGTCCTCTAGCGCGATCTGCTCCAGCTCGGCGGCTGATACTCTGAGATCGTCCTCCAGCTCCAATCTGCGGAGCAATGCCCGCTGCAGCTTGACGGCCCCGTCAAGGCAATGCTGTGCCACTTCGGCCAGCGGAAACGGTGGTTCCCACTGTCTGGCCGGCGCACTCAAGAGCTGCTCGGCGTTCCGGTAACCTAAGCCCTGCGCTCGGCTCGCCAGCAAGTCTTGAGAGTGCGCTGGCAGCGCAGAGATCAGCCAGGCATTGGCCGGCCGTCCGTTCACGACCACTTGGCCCGATGGCGCTATGGTGGATAGCAGCCGCTGCGCAGCCTGGCGTTTCATGCCAAGAGCTCGCGCAATCTCCGCACAAGTGAACTGCCCCACGCCCGGCGACCCGCTCATACCTCCCCCTTTCCGCGCGCAATCGCCGCCAGCGCCGCCTCGTTGTCCGACTTGATAAACTCACGGCAATCCTGCACCCGTTCCGCCGCCAGAAACCTCGCAAACGGCTCCGAGCACCCCTCCGGATGAACCGTCCGCCAATACCCCTCGGCCCGATCCCAAAACGCTATCTCCACCTTATGGAACGTTCTCAGCTCCGGCGCCCGTCCCTGCAGCACCCGCGCCGCCCGGTTCCGCTCTGCCACTTCAAAAGTGAACGCCGCGTAGGAGCGCCCAAAGATTCCGCCCACGCCGGCGGCCTCGATTCCCTCGTCACGAAGCCAGCCCTCTACCAGGACTTCAAGCAACCCCGCCAAACCCGCGTTGGAAAGCCCCGGAAACACGACAGCGATCCCGATGAGCTCCGCGCCGCAGGCACCGCCCGGAGTCCCCGCACCAATGTTCCTTAGCCTTTCTGCGTTCATTGATTTCTCAGGTTACTAATCTGTCCTTCCAGCCGCTTCATCCGCTCGCTCATGGCGGCATTGTGTTCGAGTTGGCGATCCAAAATCCGGGCCGTCTGCGCCGCCACCGCCCCGGTTTCCTCCACCTGCCGCGCCACGCTCTCCACCAGCGCCCTGGAGCTCTCCTGCCCCCGCGCCGCCGCCCCCGCCGCCCGCGTCGCGCTCTCATACAAACCAGCCTCCGCCCGCGCCCCGCTCTCGATCCCCGCCACCGCCTCCTGCGTCGGCAGCATCCCCCGGATCCCCAGCGCCCGCTCCCGCGCCCCCTTCTCCATCCCCCGCAACCGCTCAATATTCTCCTGCCCGGCCCGCCACGCCTCGATCCCCGCCGGCGCCTCAGCCTCCAGCCGGCCCACTCGCCTCTGCTGCGCGCTGCGCAAACGCTCCAGGGCCTTCCCCTCCTGCTGCCCCCGGTGAAGGCGGCGGCAGATCCGCTCCAGCCGCTTCTCCCGCTCCCGCTGCCACGTTGACGCGCGAAATTGGCGCTGCACGCGCTCGGGTCCATTCGCCAAAACCGCCGGCGCCGCCGCCACGTTCTTGCGGTCTGTAAGTGGCTCAGACATAAACTCCAGGGGAGGGATTCCAACAGTGGGAAACCCTCGAAATTGCCAAGGTCCTGTTAAGCCGCCTCGTGACTCCCTGCCAGACTGCTATTAAAACGTCCGTAACTGGCATTAAATCTTGCCGACGCACCCCGCCTGAACCCAACATACCCCGAGGGCCGCCCGGCGCGTCCTGGCTCATAATTGGCTGTTGAAACGAAAACATTTCGTCACCAGCGGCCGCACCCGCCGCTCCCGACCCCCACCAGGCCCCGCTCCGCCACTTGCGGCACAAGCCTCTCCAGCGCCGCTAGAAACTCCGCCCGCCCCTGGCACCGACCTGCTCCTGGCGCCTGAGTCCGCTCCGCTGCGATAGTCCGCAAATCCGCCTCGCTCAAGACCGCCGCCTTGTAAGCTCGCGCCAGGGCGTTCGGGTTCATCCCGATCACGCACGCGCTCAGCTCCAACTGCTCCTGCTCCAGGTAAACCGCCGACACCTCCCGCGGATCCTGCCCCAGCTCCCGGCACGCTTCCTCATGCGGCCGCTGGTCCCGATCCCACCGGCTCGTTTGCTTCACCGGCTGAAACCCCACGCTCACCGCCTTCAGGTATCCCGCCGACGTCATTCTGAACCCGAGCTGCGCCAGCCGGTTGTCCGCCACGTCCACCGCCCACTTCACCACCTCGATCAGCCGCCGGCCACGCACCTCCCGATCCACCACCCGCCCTAGCACCCTCTCAATGCTCCCGTAATCGTGGCTATCCACAAACGGCGCGTTCTTGTCGAAGTGTCTGAACCGCCAGCCCGACGCCCGGATGATCTCCCGCCCATGATCCAGCGTCTCGTCGCTCGCCACATACTCCACCAGCCCCGCGCTCGCATCGAGCACCTTGGTATGTGGGTATATCGTTCTTCTCAGCATAGTATTTCGCTTTCTGCCATTGTCCCCCCGTCGCCTTGTCTCGTTGTCCTGTGGTCAGTGGTCTTGTGGTCCCTTCCTTCTCCCCTCTCACTCCAACGATTCCGGCCCAAGCTCCGCTGTCCCCTCGCCCTGGCCTCCGCTTTCAGGTTTCCAGTCTCCGGTCTCATCCCTCCCCTCACCCCTGCTCCCGCTCCCCAGCGCCGCCTGCAAAGCCCGTAACGCGCGCTCCTGGCGGCCAACCTGCCCGCACAGGATCTCGACAAGGACAGCCATTTCGCCGGCGCGCCTCTCCAGGCCGCGCATGTGTTCTCGGATCTCAGGGTTTGGCATAGAGTATTCATGGCCACCGTCTCGCACGCAGAAACTCGGCCCAGCTCGCCAGTTCGATCCGTGCCGAGCCGTTCCGCGCGCACTTCGGTTTCGACAGGAGCTTTAACGCCTTGCGCGCTGCCAGCGTGTAAAGGTGGGTTCCCGAGCAGTTCAGCAGCCTTTGAACCTCTCGCCCCAGCAGCACCGCCCCCGCCGGCGGCACCAGCATCCGCTCCACATCGCGCCAGGTCAGCCGGCATTCCTGGCCCCGCATGTAGCTGGCCACGCACGCCGACAGGATTCGCAATTCCTTCTTCTGCCCCGTCACCGGATTCAAAGCGATATTCCAAGCCCAGGGTAGACTCCCATCCTCCAGCAGCGCGACCACCCCGTCTTCGTCCTTGTCCAGCAACGCCACCGCCCCCCGCACCGGCAACATCGGCTTAATGGCCGACCGCCACCCCTCCCGCCGCCGCCCAGAAGGCTCCGCCCCCGACCCCGACGCAAGGGTGCCAGGGGCGGTCCGCTGGCTATTGCCCCCGCCCAGCAACGCGCCCACGGAAGTCTCCGAGTTGCCGCGCTTCATTTGAGCTCTCAGGTCTCAGGTCTCAGCCCTCAGCCCTCAGCTCTCAGCTAGGGCCAAAGTCGAAAACCAGCTCGCGTCCAGCATCCCGCAAAACACCCGCGCCGTCGCCCGGAACTGGCGGATATTGCAGTCAAACTTCACTTCGTCGGACACCACCAGCTTCAGCTCCTCCCGGAGCGCCACCAGGTAAGCATCGCCGCACCCGTAGGCGATCACCTTCGACCCGGCCGCGGTCGCGCTCGGCGCCGACGCCACCAGTGTCACCGGCCGCCCCACCAGGAACGGCTCGCCCTCCTCAGAAGTCACCAGCCTGGCCCCGCTGCCGTCCTTCACCCGCAGCAACTTTAGAAAGTGCGTCGGATGCATCCACCAACGGCAACGCCGCATCTGGGCCGCATCCGCCACCGCGTCCATCGCCTTGAGCAAATCTTCCTCCTGCAGCAACTCAACCGACCTGTGCCCCGCCGCCGCCGTCACCGCCGGCACGTCTCCATGCGCAAAGATTCCCGTCTGCCCGCCGTCCTGCTGATCGTCCGTCCCGTCCGCCGAGAAAGCCGCCCATTCAATTCGCCGCGCAATGGCCGCCGCGAACAAATCCGCCAGCACCGCCCCAAGGTCTGCCCGATCATCGTCAAGCAATGCGTTCGCCACATCGACCAGGATCGGCAGCTCCCGCGCCTCGGTTTCCAGCCCCGTCCCCAGCACCTTTGACACTGGTGTGAGCTGGCCGCCCTGGTTCGCCGGGGTGATAAAAGGCGCCTCCCCCACCGCCCCGGGATCCAACTTCGCCACCGGGAACGTTGTCTTCCCCGACGGCGCCGGCCGCACGTTCAATGTCCGGAACGCGCCATAGGTCTGGGCCAGGTTAATAATCAGCGCCGCCACTTCATCGGGCACACTCCCCGCCCCCACCCCGGTCCCGGTCGTGACTGCCGTTTTCGTTCCTGGCGCCCACGCCGGCATTCCCAGCCGGCGCGCCACCTCCTGCATCTGCCCGCGCCCCAGCTTGTCCAGCGCGCTGCGCGCGTTGAGATCCACAGGGAATAGCCGCTCCAGGTAATCCCGCCGGCATCCGTTGCCATCAATAACTTTTAACTTCATAGTGTTCTTCCTTTCTTGCCTTGGTCCGTTTTGTCCTCAGTCCAGCCCGATTAGTTTGCTGTATCGCTCCCGCCTTGCCAGGAACGCGGAAACTTCAGAGGCCACGTCCCGCTCTCCCCGCGGCCCGCTGGGGTGGACGCAACGAGCGCGCTCGAATTTGTGGAACATGGGGTGCGGCGGCCTCACCCTCCGCCAATACTCTCGGCACGCCGCCTCGTCGCCGTCGAAAAACGGCAACTGCGATTTCACCAGCGCCTCGAACGCCGCCGACTCCGCCGCATTAACCGCCTCGTTATATCGCTTCCCTTCCAGCCTGTGCAGGGCATCAATCTTATCGAATGTCCCCGAGTCAACCCCCAGCCTCGCCAGTCGCGCTTCAACCAGCGCTAGCCCCAGCGTGGCGTCGGCCATTTGCTTCTGAACGCGCGGGTCGGATATGTCGGCGTCGCCGATCTCCGACTTCACTCGCAGATGCTCCGCCTTCAGCTTGGCCAACCGCAGCCGTTCATCCTTCAAACCCCGATGGGATTCCACCAGGTCCAGTAGCTCCTTCATTTCCTTGCTTGTCTTCATGTCTGCCTCTCTTCTTTCTTCGTTTGCTCGTTTGGTCTCCCGGCTTGAGTTTCCCGCCCCTGCAGGGTCATCAATTCGGAATAGTGGGCCAGCAGCCGCTCGCTCTTCCGGTGCCCCCGCAGAACCCGGTTCAGATGCTCTTGCGTCACTCCCAGAATCCGCGCCGCGCGCCGCTGGCTGATCCGCCCTTTCGCTCTGCCGTTATCACGTTGACCCGTCATCACGCACAGAATTGCACATGTTTGTGGGATTTGTCAACCAGTTTCGCATTTTTTTTGCGCAGGTTTTTAACATCATTCTGGGGTGCCGAGAGCCAGTGGCAGAATGACAGAGCGGGAGCGGGATATTTGCGCCCGCGTGAAGACCATTCGGGAGTCAATCAACTGGTCTCAGGCATCCTTCGCTTACCAGGTCGGAATCACGCGAAACTGTCTGGCGAGTATTGAATGCGGCAGAACTCCCCTGCGCTATTCGATTGCGTGGCGGATCAGAGATTCCTTCGGAGTAAGCTTGCGGTGGCTCGGCGAAAATCAAAACTTCCCTGACAACTTGGGACAAGACAGCCTGCCCTCTCCTGATGCCACGGGGCTGCCTCCGCGCGCTCTCCTGAGTGCGGTCATTGCCAAGTATCCAGCGCTGGGCGAGGATACGCTTGAAGTAGGGCCGCTAGAGTCGTCCGATCAGATCAAGAGCAAGCCCGAGGCACAAGTCATCCGCCCTAGCGGCACATTTCTCCCGGTTGGAGCTCTGGAGGCAGTTCTAGCCGGCGAGGAGGGCAAAACCCGTAAGACTGATCCACGGCATCGCGCGGTCTATGCCGAGATTTTAAAGGGCCATGTAGATTATTGGATTGCCCAAATTCCCTTGGGCCGTGTGGAGCAGTTCTGCGATAAGATCGTGCATGCCGCTGACGTGCTTATGAGGAACTTGCCTCGGGAACCAAAGGCGGCCGTTGAGGCCCGCAGGCAGCAGCTCGCTTTGGAACGGATGAAGGTTGCCATCGCTAGGCGGAGCATCCTGGATTCGCAGGCCAAAAAAAAGTTGTTGCCACGAGTTACGCCAGAGCGTAATGTGTCCGCCATGACTGAAATGCAGGATCTGATCGCCCGGCTGCGCAAGGCAACCTCGCAACGCAGCAAGAAGGCCGAATTGTCCAAGCATCTGGGCGTCGCTAAAGCACGCATTTCAGAATGGCTCCGGAGGGTGAAACCAGTGACGCCGTCCGGTGAAACGACGCTCCGGCTGCTCCAATGGGTCCAACAGCAGGAGCGCAAACAAAAAGCCCCTGGCAGTGCGACCAACACCGCCAAGGGCAAGACCCAAGTCCACAAGTCCAATGAAAATGAAAAAGCAAACTCGAATCCGAAGAAACGGTAGCCCCCGCGCCGCCGTTCCACAAGCTCAAACCTGTCCGCAACTCCAGCCCAGCAAGGACACCCCCGCTTGCCGAGCTGCCCCGTTGAAGGCGCAGCCTTTCTGGCCGGCGTTACCGGCGCGGGAGACGGGCATCTGGACGGCCCATGATGCCTTAGAGATGGTTGTGCCTCATGTGCTGGCGGCAGTCGAAACCCTGTCCGACGCATATTGGAACGCAATAGACCAGCAGAATGCGCATCAGCGCCAGATAGCCAATGGCCTCACCGGCCTCGCCCATGGCGCCGCATCCAGACTCGAAATTGAATTCCCCCTCGCCATTAAAGAGTGGCAAGCCGCCACCAGGACTGAGCAGCCTGCGAGCGCCGCCCCAGCCCCATCTGGCGCGCCTGGCGGCGACGTAACGCTGGTGTTCAACCTTCCTGACGGCACTGAGTGCGCGCGCTTCGATTTGCCGCGGCCAGTGTTCGCCAGCCTGGAGAAGGAGGCCAGGAAAGCCCACTGCTCAATCACAGAGTTCATCACGCGCGCAATCAAGCACCTCGTCAACAAACACAACCACACCCGGATCGGAAGGGAGGCAGCATGAGCGATCCTGAAACATTGTTCGCGGAGTCTGAAAGGTTGTTCGCGGAGCTGGACAACACCGTATCGGCTACGCGAGGTTTTATCCACCTCGTCTCTAGGTATATGATGGCGAAGGAGTATGATGATTGCGACACCGTGGATCAAAGCCACGAGGACGGGATACCCTTTCTTGCCCTTTTAGTCGCTGACCAACTGCAACGTGCCTACTGCGACTATGCGGAATCCCGCGATCTTGCTCCCGCTCAACCCGAAACCCCCGCCCCTGCGCAGGCCGGAACGGAGGCAGCATGAGGACCAGGTCGTCAACTCGCCGTGTTAAACTCACTAGCCCGACTTTCGCTACCGGCGGGCGGTTTAGGTTTTTTGGGGGTAGGCAGGCTGCGAGTTTTCTAGGAAAACATTGGGTTGTTGGCGTGAAACGGTGTTTGGTGCAGACCTACCCCCTTCCCAGGCTG
>Ga0209201_1001245_pt1 | contig 30543 bp, 26 predicted proteins | sample AD_UKC055_MetaG_FD_184411 | JGI IMG/M metagenome (GOLD analysis project Ga0209201, IMG submission 184411) | Active sludge microbial communities of municipal wastewater-treating anaerobic digesters from USA - AD_UKC055_MetaG (SPAdes) (version 2) | ecosystem: Engineered > Bioreactor > Anaerobic >... | reverse complement strand
ATTCAATTGTTCTGTCCATTGCGCCCGTTTGAAAATTAGTGGCCGAAAGTTACGAAAATAACTTTTCATTCTCTTTGGCGAGCGCTAGCGATCATGATTATTTCATATATATGTATTCATATATATGTATTTTTCCGCTTCTATTGTAAAATTTCATCCGATACCCATCCTTTTTTCAATAATTGTTCTGCTTTCTTTTTTGTTGAGTTTCTCTCCGATTTCGTTGCATTCTCAATAAATGACACGACGGATTGGTTCTCTCTTAAATCTGAAACGAAGGGTTTGATCGTTTCCAAAATTTTTCCTATCGCAATATTTTTACACTCATCGGTTTCAAACTTGTCATGGGGAATTAAAATTAATTCTCTGATTATCAAATCCTTCAAGTTTGGTTTGTTTTGATAAATCAGCCCCAGAGCAAAAATAGCATGATTGCAAGTGATAAGTACACCACTGTGAAGCATTTTAATCAAGTCTGCCATTAAACCGTCTATTTTATTCTCTCTATCTACCGCCGATAGATATCCGATTATATCAATTGCCGTCCACTTTAAAATACTGTTGTCACTCGACAACAATTCAGCCCAATAATCAAAATACTCATAAAGCAATTCAGGTTTTTCTGAACCGATTTTCACCAAATCTTTTGCAAATCCATATTTTATTTTTGGATTTTGCGAATTTAACTTATCAAGGTCTGTTATTTTAATCATATGTTACCCTCCTATTAGATCTCATAACAGGTTATTCTTCAAATATAGAGTATAATAATCCTTTCAAATATTCTATATTTGATGCTATTATTTCTTGCTATTCGGTTTTTTAGTCAATGTTTTATTAATTGAAAATCCAAGTAGTCCGCCTAAAATGGTTGTCATTATAACAATCGGTATCAATGAAACAGGTTCTCTCCAAGCAATAAAAATTGCTGATGGTAATAAAACCAAGAAAGCAATCAAAATACCCTTGAGTATCGAATTGATATTTAAATCAACTGTAGCTATTAAAAAACCAACAACTATCCACATGGTAAATGCCGATAAATTTGCATCCCATGTCAGGTTTTGAATAATCATTGGAATTACATCAATAATTCCGGCAACCATGCCTAACAATAATCCGATTCTAATTTTTTTCATATCTCTCAATTTAAATTCAATAGTTTGATGTTTTTACATGTCACACAACGTGTGACTTACAAAACAAATCTACAATTTTATTTAATACAAATTCTGTTTTTATTTTTCTCCTTTGATATTATTTTCTATTTATAAATAAATCCTAAACATTCCCCCCGGCATAATACCCATTTGGTAATCAGTTTTTATGGTTTGTGTTCCCGCGTCATAAATTTGTCGCCAAATATTTTTTCTGTTTGTAATATTTGTAAGTTCGATGCCGCATTCATAACTCATTTTTTTCTTATTGACACAATAAAGCAATTTAATATTTGCTTTGAAAAAATCAGGATTTTTGTCTTTATAAGCATTATCATAATCATAAACCGTGTAACCTTCAATTTTTGATTTCTCCAGATCTATCGGAATATTACGCAAGCCGCCTGCATAAACAACATTCGCATTTATCGTCAATGTCTGCTGTTTTGGTAATTCTATTTCGTAACCGCCAAGTGCATTGAAAACAAAATTACTGTTATAAACTGTGTTTCGCCAAATATTATCTGATGCCAAATATTTAGAATTGAATAATGAAGTTGTTATCAAAAAATAATAGTTGTCGGAAAAATACTTCTCTAATGTCAGTTCAATACCATAATTTCTTCCTTTGCCCTTGTTTACCAAACTGTCGTCTATTACTTCATAAAAATCAGCACCGTAATTAATAACCGAATAATGTGAGCTTTTCATCTCTATGGGTATATTGAATAAGTTTTGATAATAAACTTCGGCTTTCAAATTGAAATTTCTTCTGAAATTCACATTATAACCCGACACAAAGTGGTAACTTTTAGAAAAGTCCAAATCAGCATTGGTTAGTTTATATGTTTGATTTATAGTGTCCGTTAGAGTTTGGTTAAAGTAAACATTTCCGGGTTGAGTCTGAGAATGTAAACCATAGGCAAAGCTCATATTACTATTTTGACCGGGCGAATATCTAATGGCTGCCCGCGGTTCAAAAGATAACGAGTTATTCAATAGCGAATATTGATTAAACACTCCCAACGTAAACTCAACTCTCTCATTGATGCTATGTAAAAATTGGGAATAAAATTGAGCAAGTCCATAGTTTCCTCTGTTTTTTGTGCCATAAACATATTGATCTTGGATTTTTGCACTATCGGCAAAATTGACAAATGAATGAATGTAAGATGCACCAATAATTATTCTGTTTTTGGGATTGAAACGATGTTTATATTGAGTTGTTGCAATTAATTTGTTTTCAGTATAAACGCCACCAAAGAAATGGAAGTCGCTACTGTTTTTTAAAACACTATCAACAGACATGCTTGATTCAGAATTTGTGAAAGCCAATGAAGTGCGCAAGTTTGATTCTGAATTAATAATATTTTTCATCGTAATTGCTGCCACATTGGTCTGACCACCCATTTCTGTTCTAAGATTTTTTGTAAAACTCAAAACGTTTTTATCGGGATCCATTGACATTGAACAAAAACCGCCAAATCCCCACAACGACAGAGAAGTTTTCCCGAAATCAAAATCAGACTTGAATGTTAAATCCTGATATTTAGGTATAGAGGGAGTGCCGAAATTAACTCCAATTTTATCGAAGAGTTCTAAAAAGGCATAACGATAACTCACCATAAAACTTGAGGTTCTGTTTTTGGAAAATGGTCCTTCAACACCTGCTTCTAAACCTCCCGTTCCCATTTGAAGTAAATATTCAAATTTTTCGCTGTTCCCATTTCGCATTGCTAAATCAAATGCACCTGCGGTGGCGTTACCATATTGAGCAGGAAATGCACCTGTTAAAAAATCGGAGTTTGATAATTGATTGTTGTTCAGCATCGAAATTGCGCCTCCGTTTGTTCCCATAGTGGCAAAGTGGTTAGGATTGGGAATGGGAATTCCTTCCAGCATATATAATAATCCAAGAGGTGAGTTTCCTCTGATTATTATATCATTACGCGAATCACCTGCAGCCTGAACACCGGCAAAATAAGTTGCCATTCTTGCAGGGTCGCCGCTGGTTCCGGCATATCGTTCCGTTTCTTTCACATCAAAAGAGCGTGAACTAACATAAGCCAATTCATTGTTTAATTCGCCTCTCTCCCTTGCAAAAATTGTTACTTCTGCCAAGCTATGAGTTGATTGTTCCAAGTTCACTTCAACTTCAAGTTCCTTCCCACTTGCAAGTATCAAATTATTTGCAAAATAAGGTTCATAACCTAAATGATTGATTTGCAAACTAATTCTGCCCGCATTAACCTTTTCAAAATGAAATTTTCCCTCGTTATCGGAAATTGTATGAAATTTTAATGTATCGACGGTAAGAGTGATAGTGGCACTTTTTAATGTTTCATCTGTAAAAGCATCTTTAATCACGCCTTTTACATTGTTGGAAAAATTTTGAGAGTAAGAATTTACACAGAACAATAATAATATAATTGCTGTAAAATACTTTCTCATTCTCGTTATTTGTATTTGGTACAAAAACACCTATACTACGCTACCACACCCGGGCACGAAAGAAAGGGTGTTAAGTTTTTATGAAAAATATATATTAATCAAACACATTAAACTCTATCTTATCGACAGTTCCCTTATAATATTCATAATCTCCTTCCGGCAAATGCCAGGCGATTTTGACTTTCTCACAAATTTTTATGTTATCCTGAGGTTTATAACTTTCTACAGTAGCCGAAAACTTGACTTTTTCATAGGTGTTTTTGCCTGTTGTGAAATAACGGTCGAACGTTTCAAAACGGGTAAACAATCCATCTTCGTTAAAGTAAAATGTACCGGATACTTCAATGCCATTATCCACCAGTGTCCCTCGAACTGAATAATCATCTAATTGTTCCCATTCTACATTATCTAATAGCAGATAACCCGGAATAAATATAAATTCTAAGAATGTTGTTATCAGCGCCGATTGTGCAACTTCTTTGCTGTTATCAAAAACTACTTTTATCAGATTAAACAGCTTCCCGTTCATCTCTCCATAACCATCACGATACAGATCTCGTGCTGCCACCGGCATAGCTGAAAACTTCATATATGCAACTCTTCCTATCGGCTTCACGGAATTAAATTGTATTGTCAGAAGTTTTCCCCAATCCTTATCCGGCGACATTTTCAACCAACTCTCGGCCCAATACACATTGGCATTTACAGGAATGGACGTATTTATGTATCCACAAACCCTCAGGTACTTTTTCAATGGCTCAGGCAGACCTATTATTAATTCTTCGGTAAAAGTTTCAACCTCATAACCTTTATTCCTTTCAATAAATTCGGATTTATCATTTATGAATACTCTTTTCATACTGGTAAGACTTATAAAGAGGAAGGAAAAAAATGACAATAGTAGTATAATCCTTGCTGTTCGTCTCATGAAAAATATCATATGCCTGCGGCCTGGGATGACATTAAAAATGCTGCTATTACTCCCATAAAATTGGCTGCCATATGGACCAGAATTGCATACGCATTATTATTATGCTTCTCTTGATAATAACCTGCAACCAATCCGATACTGAATGTAAAAATAAGGGTTCTAACCAAGAAAAAAGCGCCTGCATCTGATCTAATTAAATTTAAATGCGCTAAGCTAAATGCAAGAGCACTGACAATCACGGGAATGCTAATGTGCCTTTTAAACAGTTGTATTCCTTTATCATTTAAGGGAGTTAATATGTTTTGAAGAAATCCGCGAAACAACACCTCTTCTACCACACTTGCATAGATGAATACAAAAAGAATAAACTGCAATGGTGACATCACATCAAATACATGATGTATTTCTATTTCCAATCCTAAGCTTGTTCCAACAACTGTCATAAGAACACTGATTATTACGGCAGCCAAGAACCCGAACAGCATCGGTCTTAATGTCTCTTTAAACTTTGGCAGTGAGATTTTATAATTAACATGCTTTCTTAAACCCCAAATCAAACCAATTGCTAGAATCAGCATAAGCGTATATGCAATAAATGATTGAGGAATAAAATTATTATTTAATTGCAGTTTTCCACCAATAAATACTGATATTAGAAACACTATTACTGTTAATAGTATCCCCCAAATAACTCTTTCAATATTTTTCATTTTTATGTTCTCCTTTTTATTGTAGTTTGTTTATAAAATTATCCAGAACTTTATCTATTTCTTCACTATGACCTCTCATCATATGTCCGCCATCGGGAAATGTCACTAATGTGAGATTAGGAAAACGATGTTTAACATCTTCAACTTTTTTAAAAGCGGCCACATTATCATCTTCCGAATGAACAATTAATGTTGGAACTCTTAGTTTTTCAATCGGATATTCGTCAAATTTTCTTTCCATATCCGGATTTGTCATTTCCCCGTCTAAAATTACTCCTGCTTTTCGTTCCGCAACAGGCATAACATCTTTTACTGTTGATATCGGCATTCCCATGATTACAGGCATGAGAGGAGAAATTAAATACATGGCATAATCGGATAGAAATGGTTTTGGCGGTGCTTGATACTCTAAATATTTATCCGGTTTATCATTAACCGGCATTGCAGAACAGTAGAGTATTAAACCTTTAACCCGTTCCGGATGATCTAACGCAAATCTAATAGCGGGAGTACCGCCGGCAGAGTTTCCAAAAACAAATACTTTATCAATCTCTAAACTATCTAACAACTCATTAAAGGCCTCAGCTTGTTCTCTTGGTGTGCCGGCCTTTTTGATAGTAGAACCCAAATATCCAAAACGCGATGGTGCGATTATACGATTTTTTCCAAACCTGCTCTTAATATTTTCATAGGCCTGGTCATAGCCGCCAAACAATCCATGAACGGATAAAACAGTTTCACCTTGTCCTACATCTATATAGGTAATCCGGCCGTAAGATAAATCTAATTCTCTCTTATTATATGAATTCAATTTTTCCTTGGCTTTCAAGAGATCCAAATGACATCTAACACCTTGTACTAAAAGATATATAGCTATTATTAGGAAAGTAACCAAAATTGTCTTCATTTTCATGAGAATATCATACGCCTAAGTTCGTCAATGATGCTATGAATACTGCTGTTAAAGCTACAAAGTTAGCGGCCATGTGAACAGTAATCGCATAGGCATTATTATCATATTTTTCCTGATAATAACCTGCAATCAGTCCAATAGTTGTCGCGAAAAGAACTGTTCTAATCACGAAAATAGAGCCGGAGCCTGATGTTATTACAATTAAATGCACCAATCCAAATACAACCGCACTGATAAGCACAGGAACACTTATATGCCTTTTAAATAATCTTATCCCTTTTACTTTCAACGGTTTTAATATGTTCTGAAGAAAGCCGCGAAACAAAACCTCTTCAGCAATAGGCGTACAAATAAATATAAAAATAAAAAACTGAAGCGGAGACAATGCAGAATGTGCTGAATGAGATTCAATTTCTCTAAATCCAAATGCCCTTTCAACAATTGACATGATAATGTTGACTATTATTGCCGCCAACAGCCCAAACAATATCGGTCTTAATGTCTTTTTAAACTTTGGCAATGAGATTTTATAACTCACATATTTTTTAAAACCCCAAATCAAACAAATTGAAAGGGTCAACATAACAATGTTTGTTATAAAAGTATCAGGTATAAATTCGTTATTTAAACTGAAACTTTTTCCCGCAAATGTTGAAGCTAGAAACACTATCAATGTTAATAGTATTCCCCAAAAAATTCGTTTACCGTTTGTTTTCATTTGTTGTTCTCCTGTATTTATTATGTATTGTTATTTCTATTATTTAGAACCAAGTATTTATTGGCAATTCACTGTTTTTACATTTTAATTTCCACGAATAATTAACCAAATTGCGAAAACCACCTCCCAAAGTCCGCCCAAACCGAGAAAATACATACTCCAATCCATTCCAAATAATTCCAGTAAAAAACCAAAGGCAAAAACAGCATAGCCAACCGCCCCCCATATTGCCAACCAAGCCGGTAAAATTTTATGTTTATACAATGTCAAGCACATTGGAACACTGCCAAGTCCTAAAACTAACATTGCAAGGATATATCCTAGATCAATTGATAGATTTACTTTTAAAAATATCGTAAGGACTATGCTTGAAAGAGCAAACGCTTCAAATATTCTTGTAAAAAGATAAATATTAGCGACCGCTGAATTGTATGGTTTCAATGTTTTTCTTAATAAGATCCCTATAAATAGAACCATTATCGAGTTAGCAATAATTAGTAATGCACCTAAGTGTTTTTCAATATCATTCGTACTATCAAATAAAGATCTTCCAATACCATAGGCTAAAAAGGCCAATAGAAAGAAAGACCCAATAAGTCGGGCATTATAAATTGTAACCGGATCGTTTTTACTCTTCATTTCTTCAATATTTGCTGAGTCAATGAGATCATTGTCCTGAAAGAGATTCCCGGATATGCTGTTTGGTTTACAGTACCGGCGATATAGAGATTCTCTTTTGGACTATAAAATGCCAAAGCGCCTGAAAGCCCTGAATGTCCTATAAAGTATGGAATTACACCTGCAGGATCAAATAATCGAGATAGCTTGAACAGATGAATGCCAACACCCGAACGCATTGGAGGAAAAATCTTGTTCCACTCTTGCAACTTGAAAATATAGGATAACGGGAACAATTTACCCGTGAAAAATGCTTCAATAAAAATCAACATCTCTGCCGATGTTGAAACCATACCGCCATCCGCTCCAAAAGATGTCATTGCTTTAGGAATTCTCAACTCTTCTCTTTTGTAATATAACGTCATTGGAGTCTTATCAGTTTCATCTTGATACAGATAAGTTTTTAACAAACCAAGCGGCTGAATAACACGTTCTTGACAATTTTCGGCATACGGTTTTCCGGTAATGGTCTCAATGATCTTTCCTAAAAGTTGAAAATTTACATCCGAATATTTTGCTTTATTTATTGTTCCGGGTGGAAAAAGCGGGGACATATTTTTTGACCTCTCAACTGCCTGTTCAAAACTCCAAAACTGATCATTCCCTGTCATTAACTCCTTTTCCAAACTCTCTTTGCCCTGTCCTTTGTCTTGAAAATAGTCGGGGAGTCCCGATGTGTGAGAAAGCAGGTGTTTGATAGTCAGCTCTTCGGAATAGTCTTTTCCTTTGTAAACGTGCAGTCCGGATAGAATTGAAGAATCGATGTATTTACTTATATTGTCGTCAAGACTTAACTCGCCTTTTTCCAGTAGTTGCAGAATTATTGCAGTGGTAAACAGTTTCGTGGTACTGGCAATAAAATAAGGTTGATCTGCGGTTAAATTACCCGATGTTCCTTGCCAGGTTACCTCATCTTTTTTTAAAGCAAAAGATGTCCCAAATACTTTTTTGCCGTCGACCACTTTATCTAAGACAGCTTGAAGTGATTTTTCTTTTTCTGTTATCATTGTTTATTCTTTTGGTAGGTTTAATAATCTGATTTTTCTACTCTTTATAAAGTCAAACATCAATATTGTCAAAGAGAGTAAAGTACTGATAATCACAATCCAAAAATTATATTCATCATATTTATTATCAGCCAATGTGTTCACTAACATAATTATAAAAAGTGCCGTATAAACAATCCAAAAATTTCTAAGAAAGAAATAACTCATTCCCAATAATAATCCTATAACACCCATTGTAGCAGCCAGACCTATGTCTTGAAACAATGTATCAACATAAAATAGGAAAAAGAAAAAGATACTAATTAGAATTATTAACAATATGCTTCTCTTTTTGTTCTTGTCCCAATCTTGTATCGTATTCGGAATTAATAAAAATGCAAATAAACCAATTCCTAATGATATCGGGAAAAACAACAGAATATATTTCAAAATTAAGCTGCAGGAATAATTCAATTCTATGACTTTAACAAAAGCTCCTGAAAATACTGTTGAAAATAAAATAGCCAAAATTAAGAAGAGATAACCTAATATTCTGCTTGAACTCGGTTTATTGTAGCTCCAACTAAATCTGTTCTTTAAATATATTGGAATGAAACATCCGATTAATCCCGTAGAAACAATGGAAAACAACAGACTTGAAAATAACGAGTGCTGCGTTTCGACACTTATTAATTGAGAAACTCCCCAACAGATATAAAAAAGTGCTACCGAAAAAAGTCCAAAAAAAATTGATTGTTTTTTCAATTTATTCATTTGTTCTTGCTTATAGAAAAGTTGATTCTATATGTAACCATTGACATAAAGCCCTGTAATAACATCTCATTATAGGTGCCCTTATCAATATCATAAATGAGACCATAGAGATTCTTTCTATCCGTCAGGTTTTGCAAGTCAATAAAAAATTCATCTGTAAACCTCTTACGGTTTTTTCTATACCCTATTCTTAAGTCCATTCTAAAATAATTGCGCACTTGCAATTCATTCACGCGGGTATTGTCGTACACCACTTTGTGCTCCATTCTACTCTGATCTTCTAACACAGGAGTGTAGCGGGTACCGCCTGCTAACGACCCCTTTGCATCAGTAAATAGCGTCCATCCTTTTTTAAGTTGCATTTCGTAGCCCGAAGCAAGATTAAAAAGGAATTTTCCATCAAAAATAGTACTCCACTCTTTTTTATTAAATCCGTTTGTATATGTTGATCTGTAGATGGTAGAATTAAACAGGAGGTAGTAATTTTTACTCATGAACTTTTCAATGGTAAATTCCACCCCGTAATTTTTTCCTGTTCCTTTATTTACAAGATTCCCTTCCCGCATAATCACATTGTCACCTGCGCCACCCGTCTGAAGCATCGTATAAGTTGCCTCAGGATCATTTTTCACAGGAATATCATAAAGCCATTGATAATAAGTTTCCACTTTGAAATGCCAATCGGGAGCAAATGCCCAATCGTACGAAAGGTCGGCATGTGCGCTCTTCATAAATCCAAGCTGCTTGTTGCTATACTCAATATCGCCTTTAGGAGTGAGTGTTCGAATGAAATAAAATGAGCGTGGAATCATCTGGCTGTATAGTCCACCTGCTAATGCAAAAGTATGTTTTAATGCAGGTGTATAGCGGAGACCGAATCTTGGCTCAACTGCATACGTTTTGTTTAAATGAAGATACATCCCATGGACTCCGCCTGTCAGTAAAAATTTCGATGTCATATTATGTCTATATTGAGCATAGGCCCGTGTGAGACTAAAATGACCTTTCTCATCAACATTGGTAAAGAGTCCTCTCTCATCAGTGAATGACTCTATTTCGAGATATTTTACATTATAGAAATCATACTTCACTCCGGCTTCTATTAACGAGTTGTAGGTAAATCGATGCTCTAGTTTGGAGTGAAGCGAATACTTATCTTCCAATGCATTTTCATCCCAAAGCGTTTTCCACTCTGCATCAGGCTCTACAAGAGAAATTGTATCTACCGGCATATGAGTATCGCTTCTTACAAAAGAAAATAGAGTAGTTAGCTTTGTTTTCGGTGTAAAGTCAACGCTGTGCGTAGCTCCAAATATTAATGTTTTGGCATTTATAGCTATTCTCTGATCCATTGTCTGTAAAATGTCTTCATCAATATCAACCATACCCACATCGGATGTGATAAACTCAATCCCGCTAGTGCCCCATAATCCAATTAAGGAAAGATGGTTATTCTCATTCAAATCAAAATCGAATTTCATGGTAAGATCTTGATATGCCGGTGTTATACCTTTATAAAAACCCATCTTCTCCATCAGGTCGGGGATAGAATATCTATACGAAACAAGGTAAGATGAAGTGCTCTTCCTTGAAAAATAACCTTCCGATCCCAATTCAATACCGTTAAAGCCTACCTGTGTCCAAAACTCATGTTTCTTATTGTTCCCCCTCCTCATTTTCAGATCGAATATGCCTGCCAGGGCATTGCCATAGGAGGCGGGCCAGGCACTCATATGAAAATCCGAATTTGCGAGCAAGTTTGTATTAAGCAGGGTCACTTGTCCGCCTGTCATACCTACACCGGTATTGAAGTGATTAAGATTAGCAATCTCCACACCATCTAACGACCATTGAACGCCGATGGGCGAGTTGCCCCTGATTATAATATCATTACGTGAATCGTTAGCAGGAATCACGCCTGCAAAGCTGCGTACCATACGTGCCGGGTCACCGAGCGAGCCGGCAAATCTAAAAGTCTCTTCCGTGCTGAAAGTTCGTGCTCCTGTTACTGAGAGCGCATTTATTGGTCTGCTTTTATCGCGACTTACTACCACCTCTACACCTTGCAGTTCAACAAAAGAAGGCTCCAGCACCACTTTCAGTACAACTTCTTTACCTGTATTTACCAAAACATCAACTTCTTGCGAAAAAAAGCCTATACTGCTGAATCTAATTTTTTGTCTTCCAACAGGAACGCTGAAAGTGAAATTACCTTGTTCATCCGTTACCGTTCCAATTCCGGGATCACTCCCCTCAACATATATTGACGCCTGAATCAACTCATGAGCAGGGTCACCGGAAACCACTACGCCTCTTACTGTCTCTCTAAAATTATTTTGTGCAACACCTGCCGATACTGACAAAAACATAAGAAACAATAATATCCACAATTTTTTCATTAATTATTATATTTTTGAGTCCAAGAACTTAATTATGAATTATGGTAAAGTTAGTTAAGTCCGTAAAGAAAATAATTGCGATAAAATTAAAATAGCATTAAAGTTTTATTAAACATTTATTAAGATTTGTGTCTTGGAATGATTGTGCTGCGACTGAGGTGCAACAACCACACGACAATTAATCCAAACACAAAAGTTGAGGCGGTCATTTTAATCATGTGACTAAGACTCACACTGGCAGTGGGCATTCATGGATTATGTAACCAAAAAATAAAACCGTAAGGCAAGCCTTGCCCTACGGGTAAAACAGTTAAAACCATCAAACTCCTCAGCAAAAATGGATTTAACTTTTTCTTTTATTAACCAACTATTATTCCTGAATCAGGCTAATATCTATTTTTTGATTTTTTTCCAAATTTACCTCCAACTCTTCAAGCTGGTATGAAATCAACTCAACTCTAAGAGTATGTTTGCCGGGTTTTAAGTTGGAAATAGCGAAGTTACCCTCTAAATCTGAGTAATACTTTGTTCCATCGATAAAAATGGCAGCTCCAGCTAAAGATTCCCGACTTTTTCCATCGATTACGGAACCTTTAACATCAACAGTTTGTATGCTGCTATACGCAACTTCTGTGTTGTTACTTTTTGTCGTTTTACTTTCTTTCTTGCCTTCGGCAGCAGATGCATTAATCGACAACAAAACAGCGGTAATGAGAACTACAATAAATTTCATACTCTTTTTTTTAACTTAAAACTAAATGCTCAAAACAATTTTTTTAAACCTTTTACATTACAAAGATAAACCATCAATGTGACGAGGCTATTACAATAAAGTTACATTTATGTTAAGTTTTTTAGCCGTTTGTTATCAAATACCCTAATACTTTTTTTCGTCTATTAAATTGCCTTTTTCATCCCACATCCGCCAGATTCCGATCTTGTTACCTTCATTGTAACTGATTTCGTAGCGTTGAGTCCCCAACTCGTCCCAAATACGCCATGTGCCGTGTTTTTTTCCATTTTTATATTCTGCCTCCGATATGAGCTGCCCGGAAATGTCATATTTTCGCCATAATCCGTGAAGTTTTCCTTCTCTGTATGAACGTATTTCTTGCGGCTTGCGATTTTCGAAGTAAATGATATAGGTTCCCTCCGGCAAACCGTTTTTAATTTGCATTTCGAGTTTGAGCGTATTGTTGTCGTAGTATTCGCGATAATCTCCGGTATAGAGTTCATTTTGTGCTCTATCGCGATAGTAAATACCTTCATTTTGATAGAGCTGTGGAGTCTTTTTAGGAGTCTGAGCTTGTACTAGACTTACCATCAAGAAGAGCACCGATAAGAAAGTAACTTTATGTTTCATTTGATTTGTTTTTATTATAAGTGAACAAATATAAGCAATTTAAAGGTATTTCGGCTAGTCCGAAATACCTTTTTTGTTTATAAATCAAATGTGTAATATCAAAGCTTAAAACTTATATCCTGTCCAAGCGAAGATATTTGTAGGACATCCTGTATTACCGGCTTTTATGGTAACATTTCCGGTGCCGTTAACCTCTTTACCGCTGAAGGGGGTTGTCAAAGAGTTAGTTAAAGAAATTGTAGTCGACTCCTGTGCAGCGCCTTTACCGTCAGTAAGGTCAACCAGATCCTTAACTTGTCCTTGTCCCTTTACCAATGCATTTTCGATAGTAGCTTTAGCTCCCCTACGAACTTTAATAACATCGTGCATATAATAACCGTCTGTGGTGTTAGCCGCCAAGCGAAGATCAATAGTCATGTTTTTGATCTTAAAATCGGACTGGTTAGGATATTCAGGATATAATCCGTCCAGATTACCGTCAGCCTCTACACCGCGCGGGTCAGATTCGGTACTCACAAACCCTACTTCCCAAATGCCATAGCAGTTTTCCAATGTGCCGTTGTAACCTTGTGTAAAGTCAAACATATCGTCATCGGAGTTTACCACCAGCAAATTCTTTACGTTAACAGAACCTCCGAAAAACTCGATTCCGTCGTCGGCTCCGTTAGGGATAAAGAGGTTCTCGATTTTTGTACCGTTACCCACACCGTTTAATGTAAGTCCGTTGTGCTCAACATTCGCGCTTGAACGGGCTCCGGTATATTCAAGCTTCAAATAAGTAATGGAACCCGAATTATCCTTAGGATCACTGCCACCATAAAGATAGGCAGAGTTAATTTCTGTAGAACCTTTCTCTTTCGGATCGGCTAAGGGAGCTTTACCGTTGATAATTAATCCGCCCCAGTGTCCTTGCTCTGCATTGGCAACGTCGGCAGTCATGGTAACGGGTTTGTCAGCCGTACCGTTTACATTGATCTTACCGCCCTGCAAAACGAGAATATAACTGCTGAATCCCTTTTTCGCTTTGATAGTAGTTCCTGCAGGAATATTCAACACGCCGCCATCCTCAACAAGAAGCGGACCAACCAGTGCATACTCAATCGTTGCGTCAAGTGTTCTAACTCCGGTTATTGAGCCAGCCAAGTTTTTGTCTTCCACAGGTTTCGGATCAACCGGATCATCTTTATCGCAAGAAGCAAAAACGATTGCGATGCTCATAATAAACAAATAAAATAAATTCTTTTTCATTGTGATAATAAATTAAAAAATTAGTTACTCATATTAAAATTGATAACTCACTCCTAAACTGATATTTTGACCTTTTTTGAACTCATTCAATACTGTTTTGTCCTCTGAATTGCTGCTCTCACGCGATAGACGATAGGAAGCGTTGAGCAAATTAGCAGCTTTAAAACTCATAGAGAAGTTTTTAGAGAATCCGTACGATAAAACAAAATCCAAGGTGGGAACTCCCTCTTCAATGATATCTCTGAATCCCTTTGTACCGATGGTGTGCACTCTATCGCTGAAATAGCTAAAAACGAGAGATGTAATAAAATCTTTGTCGGATTTCTTGAAATTGTAAGCAAAATCCACATTCAACAGGAAAGGAGATGCTCCTTCAAGTTGAATTTTACGTGGTTTCGTGTTAAGGATATCTAGCATCAAATCGGTATAGATATAGGAAGCATTCAATCCGAAAGAGAGACGATTTGTTTTGTCAAATTGAGCATCGTAAAGGTTGAAAATGTTTTTACGAAGCTCCAATTCAACTCCACCTACGGTAGCGCCCTTACCGATGTTGTCATAGGTAAGAAGTCCCGCAGAGTTTCCTTGATCCACACGTCCGATAGGATGTTGTATGTACTTGTAAAAAGTAGTAACCGAAAGCAGTTCGCTATTGGATATGTAGAAATCCCACTTTAAATCCACATTATAATTATCCGACGGCTTAATGTTCGGATTTCCCTGACTCGCAAAAGAGATGTTTACGTATTGATAGGGTGATATCTCTTTCGATTGTGGCAAAGTGTATGTTTTACTTATACCTAATCTCAAACTGTTTTTATCATTTATGTCGTATTTCAAGTTTAAACTGGGTAAGAAATAGGTTTTCTTTATCGATTCGCTTCCCGGAGCGGCATGAGTTACATCGTGATTAACCGTTAAGTCAACAATGTCCGTTCTCAATCCGGCATTACCTGCCAAATTTTCAGCCAACTGGTACGATACTTCCACAAAACCGGAATGTGTGTTTTTAAGAACTTTATAAGAGTTTGTTTCTCCCGTTGCCATTGTCAGCAAACCATTCTTTAAATTCTCCTCACACAATTGATCCAAAATCAGATTATCCATTGTGAAATCGGACATTCCTAACGGGCTATAGTTATATTCAATCGCTTTAAACTTATCATTCACAAACCTCCCCGCATATCCCACTTGTATGGATGAATTATCGGTATAAAATCTATCCTCCAATTTTATCGATAACGCTGCTTTAACGTTAAAGTCATTGTTCTTTAAATCAGAGAAAAAGCGCTTATTGCGGTTACTGCGGGTTAAATTGTACCGAACTCCATCAAGATGTGTAAAATAGTTCTCCCGGCGATCGGGTTCCAATCCTTTTATCCTATTGTATGTTCCGCCTAGATTGAATTTGAGATTACGGGATAATTTCCACTCGGAAAACAATTGATTTACAATCAAAAGATTATCGTTGGTCTGTTGCCTTCTGATAATACCTGACAGGTCAGGACTACCCTGAAATGCTTCTGTCTGCAAACCACTATATTCTCCCACATATTGATCATTAACATGAACGAGCATAAAGTTATAGTCAATACTATGTCGGTAATTCATTCCGTAATTAGCGTTGGCTAAAACAAGTTGATTGGTGGTCTGTGAATATTTATCTCCCTGTTGATCTTGGAAAACAGTTCCGTTCGATGTGGTGTTACGCACAATTTCTTCGCTATACGAGTAACTGGTCCCATGAGAAGCTACTGCAAAAAATGAGAAAGGATTTTCATTTTTTCCCAGATGAAACAGTTTTCCTCCCGATATCCCATAACCGTGGTTAAGCGGAACCGATATCTTTTTAGGATCCAAACTATTGGGAAAATTATGCTGATTTTGAGTTGGTTGGTTTGCGTTGGCAAATCCAAAATAATTGGAGCCCTCTTGACGAAGAAATTCTGTTTTAAGCGCTGTAGCGTTAATTCCTCCAGACAAATCAACATTAAACGCACTCTCTTCCATCAGTTCTTTTGAACCTATATCTATAACCGCGCCACCCACGTCGCCCACATTCGAGGCACTGAACACCTTATTCACTTCTATATTTTGAATGATATCGGTTCCAAAAAACTCCAAAGCAATATTTTTATATTCCGGATCTTCCGACGGAATAGGGAATCCATTAAGCAGCGTAGCATTATACCTGTCGCCAAGTCCGCGCACGAAAACGTTTTTAACACCCTCTTGTTTAGATACTCCCGATACTTGTGCCACTGCTGCACGTGCATCGGAAATGCCTTTCCTCGACAATTCTCTCGCGCCAACGGCTTGTACAGCTACAAGTGTACTTCTTTGCTCTACAAGTAAAGCATATTCGCTTTCGCGATTGGCACGTGCCACAATTTGTACTTCATCCAGATTGAGATTCTCGGGATTCATCAAGAAATCTATGGTAGTTTCTCCGTTTCTTACAACTGAAACACCTTCTTTTATGACCGTCTCATACGAAACATAAGAAGCTCTTAGTGTATATGTGCCCGCATCAACATTCTGAATCTCATAATTTCCATCTAAATCGGTAGATGCACCTTTGGTGGTCCCTTCAATCAAAACCGCTGCTCCGATGAGCGGTTCCTTGGTTATCTCGTCTATAATCGAGCCTTTAATTGTTCCGTTTTGAGCCATGATTGGTCTGGAAAAAAGGACCAGCAGCAACGTTGCAACAAGAGATAAGAATTTATGTGTCATAAAAAGCAATTTCATGTTTTGATTTTCGCCACAAAGGTCAGTTATTAGTGTTGCATAGCCGTTACAATAAAATGACATTTCTATTAAGATTTTGAAGACCCAAAAAACCGATATACAAAGTATATCGGCGTCATTAAAAATTGACTGATTTGGATACCTCGTCTATTAAATTTTGTTATACTTATTTAATATTTTTTACGCTATTCTCTGATTCTCAAATAATAATGAAGTTATTATCAAATAATCTATGCTGATTTCATTACTTTAATATAGTTGAAGAACAGTGAGATTATCTATAAAAAGCAAGAATAAACTTTCAAATTTTATGTTGAAATTAATCTCTATATTTGTGAAAAGTTAATTGGACGTATGTGAAAGCTCCTAATACATTTAAAATAAACAGTTTATCGCCAGCGCCAAACCGCACATTACCGAAGGGAGCACTAACACAGTTCGAAAGATTGACTAGGACAATTCGAAAGAATAATAAACAATAATTTAACAATAAAGATTTTCGGATAATTCAATTGTAAATCGTAATTTGAAATATGTTTGATTTTTTAGATGTTTACCCCTGGCTTTTGCCCATAATGATATTTTTTGGGCGAATTGTTGACGTTTCGCTCGGAACGCTGAGAATCATTTTTGTATCGAAAGGCGAGAAGTTTTTGGCTCCTATTATCGGGTTTTTTGAAGTATTTATTTGGGTGGTCATTATTTCGCAAATTTTCACCCGCGCCAACGATTTAGTTTCATACCTGTCGTATGCCGCAGGTTATGCTGCAGGAAACTATATCGGCATTTTACTAGAACAACGTATTGCCTACGGCATTGTATTGTGTCGGATTTATACGAGAAAAAACGGAATGGAGTTGGTGCATTTACTGAATAAAGTGAATTTCGGCGCCACCATGACGCACGGAAAAGGTTCGACCAGTAAGGTGGATATTGTTGAAACCGTTATCAATCGCAGCGAAATGAAATCGGTTGAACGTGTTCTGACCGAGTTTGACCATGATATTTTTTACGTGGTAGAAGATGTACGCAACAAGCAAAACGGTATTTTCTCGAAACGGAAAAATATTATTGAGCGCTGGAGAACGGGAAAATAAATAAAAACAGCCTAAAACTGTCCTGCCGTGTACATTTCCGCGTAGCGCCCGCCCTTTTCGAGCAACTCGGTATGCGTACCTACCTCGATGACGGAGCCTTTGTCCATTACGATGATACGGTCGGCATCGTGGATTGTGGAAAGCCTGTGGGCTATGACAAAGCTGGTGCTGCCCGAAGTCAACTCCCTCATGGCATGCTGGATAAACAGTTCCGTACGCGTATCAACGGACGATGTGGCTTCGTCTAAAATGATGATGGGCGCTTTCTTTATCATGGCACGGGCGATGGTCAGCAACTGGCGTTCACCTTGACTGATATTGGAGGCTCCTTCGGTTAAGACAGTACCATATCCTTCGGGCAGACTCTCGATAAAGGCATCAGCATGGGCCAGCTTGGCCGCCGCTTTAATATCTTCCAGAGGTACATCGCACAAATCTTCTTCGCTTGAAATGGTTGCACCGTAGGCAATATTGGCACGAATCGTCCCGGAAAAGAGCCAGGTGTCCTGCAGCACCATTGAGTAAGCCTTTCTCAACTCATCGGTATGATACTGTTGGGAGTCGTGCCCGTCCAAGACGATTTTACCGCCCTCAATTTCATAAAAACGCATCAACAAGTTTACCAGAGTCGTTTTACCTGCTCCCGTCGTACCCACAATGGCCAGTTGCTCGCCTGGATTGACTTTCAGATTGACATTGTTAAAAAGCAGTTCATCGGTATAACCAAAATCCACATTATTAAACTCTATTTCACCAGTCGTTTTGCTGATATCTATCTGTGCAGTACCCGTTTGAACGGTCTCTTCCGCATCCAAGAATGAGAAAATACGTTCTGCCGAAGCCAAAGCGGACATTATGGTGTTGAGAATTCCCAACACTTGGTTGAAGGGATTGCGCAACATCTGCGTATATTGGATAAATGCCTGAAATGAGCCCAATGAGAGCGAACCGCCAATCACATATTTACCGCCTAAAATGGCAATCAGCACATAGTTCACATTTAAAATCAGGTCCCCCGCGGGTCTTGTAAGAAACGAAACGAGCGACGATTTCCATTCGCTTTCGTACAATCTCTCATTCAAAACAGCCATCTCCTCTTTCAACTCTTCACCCAGATTGTAATGCTTTACAATATCTTCGCCGTTATAGATCTCCTCTACCTGACCGTTGAAATGACCTACAAAATTGGCATTCCGTTGAAATATCGGCTTGGCTTTTTTTACCAAATACTTAACCAAGAAATATGATATTGGGATGACAATAAGTGCCAGCAGAGCCAGTGTAACATGGATATTAAACATCATAATCACAACACCGATCAATATCACGACGGCAGTCAAGGAACTGGTCAAGCCGCTTTGCAAGGTGTTGGAAACATTATCCAAATCGTTGGTTAACAGCGATATCAGATCGCCTGTAGAAGAGCGGTCGAAATATTTTAAGGTCAGACGATTCAGTTTCTCCTGCATCTGATTGCGGATGGAGCGTATCAGCTTTTGTGTCATCCTTACCAGTAAAACGCTTGAAAAATAGTTTGCCGAAAATTGAACGACAAATAAAACAATCAAGATTATCGCCACATTTCGAAAAGCAAGCCAGTCAAGTGGAATATCTTTCTGAAAAACAGAGGTGATTATGTTGATAATATTCCCAATTAAACGGGGAATAAAAATTTGGGCTCCCGAAGCCAATAAAGTCAAGATGATAGCGATTATAAAAAACCACTTGAAGGGACCTACATTTTTTAGCAATCTGAAGAAAGTGCCTTTGTTGTCTTTCGCACTCTCTGAAGCCAATAAGCCCGCAACACGGCCGGCACCGCCTACCCCTCTTGAAACACCGGGCAGGCCGTCTTCTTTTTTCTTCTCTGTCTGATTTGAATGCTGCATCATTTGCTCCCCCCTTTATCTATCTTCTTTTGTGAGGTAATAATCTCCTGATATACCAGACATCTCTCTTCGAGTTCCCGATGGCTTCCCTTGCCTACAATATTTCCATTGTCAATAACGAGAATCTCATCGGCATCCCTTACCGTTGCCACACGCTGCGCTATCACCAATACACCTCTGTCCGACAGCTTTTTCCGTATGGCCTCTCTCACCTTCTTTTCGGTCGAATAGTCCAAAGCCGAAAAGCAGTCATCAAAAACGTAAAAATCGGTCTCCCGAATCAATCCGCGGGCAATGGAAATCCGTTGTTTCTGGCCGCCCGATAGATTGACGGCATTTTGCGCTATATAAAAATCCAGTTTCTCCTTAGTTTGACGGAAGAAATCGCCCATTTGAACCATATCCAGCACTTCCCAAATCTCATTGTCCGTCGCATCTTTTTTCCCCGTTTGAAGATTTTCCCGGATGGTACCCGAAAAGAGAAAAGTGGTTTGGGGAATATGCGTTATTATTTGATTGATTTCCGCATTTGTCAGACTCGTTATATCCTGACCGTTATAGGTAATCTGACCGCGATAAGCATCATAATCGCGCATCATCAGACGGACCAGGGTCGATTTACCGCTGCCCGTTGAGCCGATCACCGCTTTGGTTTCACCTTTATTTAAATCAAAATGTATGTCGTGCAGCACGGCAGCATTTGAGTTAGGATAGTAAAAATCAACATCATCAAACCGCAGGACGTTCTCTTTTATACCACACATTGTCTCTTTAATCTGCAACACTTCGTCTTTCGACAGAATCTCCTTAATCCTGTCGATGGAGACTTTCGAGCGCGGGAAAATGGTGATAATCGATGCGAATTGCTGAATGTTATTGAGGGCCATGATAGCGTATTCAATCAAACCTATCAATGCACCCATGGTAATCGTTCCCAAAACGGATCGCACGCCTCCCACATATAGCAGAACAAGAATCAAAATGTTTGTAAAGAGCAATACAAGGGGGCTTAACAACATCATGGTCGATTCTGCCTGCACATTGGCCTGACATGCCTCTTTCGTTGCTTCCTGAAACTTTTTCGTCTCGTAATCGGACTTATTAAAGGCTTTCACCACGCGAATGCCCGTTACATTTTCTCTGAACCGTTGGTTCATCCGATCGATAGCCTGACGAATGCGGCCATATTTTGGAAGCGCCTTTGACGTCAGTTTAAGCGCAAGGATAAAGATGACCGGAATGATGATCAAAATGATTGCCGCCATTTTCACATCAATGGAAAAAGAGATAATCACCGCACCGATTACCGTGATGGTCAAGGTGTAAATTTTGCGCAAGGAGAGATCGACAAGCATCGAAACCTGCTTTACATCATTTACCGTTCTCGTAACCAGAGTGGAATTGGAGAGGCCGCCTCTGGTCTCTTTCGACCAACCGATGATACGGTTAAACAGATCGCCTCTTAAATCTCTTGCTATCCCGGCAGTTACCCTTGTTAGAAAGTATATCGATATCAACAGGGAAACAATATTCACAACGGTTGCCAGCAACATAAGCATACCACGGCTAACGATTTCGTTCATATCGCCTGCCATGATTCCGTAATCAACAATGTCCACCATCAGTCGCGGAATCGCAAGTTGCGAAAGCACCCAGACGGTTGCAAACAACAGTTGTCCGGCAATCAACTTGGAATATTTTTTTGCGTATTGTAATAACATGCTGTTCTGCAATGTTTGATGGTATCCTGCGGAATTACCGGGAAATGTTTGCAACTATTCCCGGCCAAAAATCAAAATACAGACTCCGGTAAATTTATATTGATGAAACTAACGAGAAGAGTTTCTGTTTCTTTGGGCTGAATTGAAAAAATCAGAAAAAAACAGTGCCTGGTATTTTATTGCATTATTCCAATAGGGCCAATTATGTGCTCCCGGTCTTGAGATAAACTCATGGGGAATATTTCTGTATAACAACTCTTCATGAAGTTTTACGTTTACACTATAAAAGAAATCGTCTGTCCCGCAGTCAAAAATAATTTTTATACTGTTTGGTGTCAATAAATGCAGTTGATTCATAACAGTGTACTTTTCCCAGTTTTCCGGATATTGACTCTGTTGCCCAAGTACACTGCTCATTTCCCAGTTATTCGGAAAAGGACGGATATCTACTCCTCCGCTCATACTTCCGCAAGCTCCGAACACATCTTGATGACGAAAGCCTAAAAACAGACCTCCATGGCCTCCCATGCTAAGACCGGATATAGCTCTTCCGCCACGTTCAGCTATGGTTCTGTAATTTTCATCTACCCATTTAATCAATTCTTTTGATATAAAAGTTTCATATTTCCGGGTACTGTCTATCGGACTGTCGAAATACCAACTGGAAAATCCGCCATCCGGGCAGACTATTATGAATTGATGCAGATCTGCAAGAGCGCCTGTTGATGGATAGTCCGTCCAGTTTTTATAATTACCGCTATACCCATGAAGAAGATAAAATACAGGATATGATTTACCTGAATCATAAGAGTCCGGAAGGACGACAACGACTTTAATATTTTTCTTCATACTGGGGCTATAGACCTCAAGAGTATCCGTTTTTTCGGAGAAGGCATACTGACTTACCAAAAACAGACAGACAATAAAACCAATAAACTTTTTCATTTTACTATTTTTTTAACTCACAAATATAACTCTTATAGCTCATATTTTGCTCTATTTGAACCATACTGTTACTTTTTCTTTTGCTCACAATGTTTGCATTGCCATCTTATCTGTAGTTATACGCTGCATTTATATCAATATTTTTTTCTCTCTCAGGGTTCTGTAAAAACACTCTTTGTAACTATCCGAAATTGGCAATAGGGTTTTTCCGATTCGGATTCTGTTTCTCTCAATAGTTTCAACCTTTGATATTGAGACTATATAGGAATTATGGATCCTGATAAAATCATTCCTAGGTAATACTTCCAAAATATTATTGAATGTCTGCAAAGTCATAATTTTTCTATCAGTAGTATGAATTTGCAAATAGTCCTTCATGCCCTGAATGTACAAAATCTCCTTAATTTCAATTTTCTCTATTCTATATTCTGTTTTAACGAAAATATATTCATTAGAGCTACTTCCAAGCAGCTCGTTTAGTTGAGTGTAAACCTTATCAACGGACTTAACAAACCTCTCAAATGAGAAGGGTTTCAATAGATAGTCGGCAACATCTAATTCATACCCTTTCAATGCGAATTCGTCGTATGCAGAGGTAATTATAACCTTTGGTTTGATTTGCAATGATTCCAAAAACTGTATCCCTGATAGCTTTTTCATACGAATATCAAGGAATATCAAATCAACCGGATTGGTCTTTAAAAATCCAATCGCATCAACTGCATTATCAAAGCTTCCCAATAAATTGAGATAATCAATCTGCCCAATAAACTCCTCAATCTTTTTTAAAGCAAGGGGCTCATCTTCTATGGCTATGCAATTAATTTTCATTTAATTTTAGTTCTAAATGGACTTTAAACACCGAATTTACCGAATTGATTATCAATTTATGCTTGTTTTTATAGATCAAATTTAGCCGTTTTTTTACTGTTTCCAAGCCAATACCATGAGTTTTATCTCTATCGGTCCCGGATTTGTCATATCGGTTTTCACAATTAAAAATCAGCTCACCGTTTTCTATTGCTATTTTTATGATTATACCATTTTCAATGCCGGAGTCAACGGAGTGTTTGAAGGCATTCTCAACAAAAGGGATTAATATCATGGGAGCTATTTTATATCCGTTACAACTGCCGCTTATTGAGTAATTGAAGAATTTTTCATTTTTAAGTCTCAAACGCTCCAGAGAGAGATAGTTCTCTAGATACTCAATCTCATTTTTCAGCTCCACGAAATCACTCCTAGTGTCCTTTAGCATATAACGCATAAGCTCCGATAGCTTGACCAATGATTTTGAGGCTTTATCCTGATCTTCACGGATTAACGCATCTATATTGTGTAATGTATTAAACAGGAAATGGGGATTAATCTGGCTTTTTAATAACTCCAGGTTACTTGAAATATTCTCCTTCTCTAAAACCAACATATCATTCTTTTTCTTAAACCAATCAATGAAGAATCGAAACAGACATCCGATTGCGGTCCATAGAAAAATTGAAGATAAAGGAACGATTCCGAAGGCAAAAGCCTTTTTTGAGACCAAAGAGAGAATCAGATAGGTCGTTACAATGCCGATAATGGCATATAACAAGAAGTTGCTCTTCCACCTGATTTTCATCACAAACAGATAGCCGATATAAAAGAATAGGGGTTGCAATGATTTTGCGTAAATTGAAATTCTCCCCAGTTCATCAGGCGATAAATAGTTAAGCGAAATCCGATTGATAAAAGAGGTAGCCAATATTGCTATCCAAAAGAAGATGTGAATGTAAATGACAACTGACTTTTTCATTTTTTTAATTTTTAGTTGAACAATGATTCAAAAGTCACTCTTTACATATTTGTATGAAAATATTTTAGATTCCTGCCGGTATTTTATCGACACTTTAATTGTTTCAATCTCCGGTTCCGATTTCTACATTTGGTTCCCTTATCAAAATCGTATTGCGCCCCCTCCCCTTGCTGTTGTTACAGGTTTTAAACTCCTCAAAAGTTGTAATTCCCTCGTCAATTACAGCCTGATAAATATCTATGCCGGAAAACTCTTCTCCCCGCCGCCCGCTTTTCCACTTTATTTTCAGAATGGCCTCTTTTCGGTCATTCTATTTCATTCCGAATATGAGCGGGAATCCGAATGTTACCAGAAATGTCCATACCGTATATATTGGCAGGAATCCGGCAATTGTCAATTCAACTGTCTTAATCTCTTTTCCTTTAAATCCAACCTTGTACAGATCAATCATTATCAGAATGAGGTTTACAAAAATCAGCAGATTCAAACCCAACACGGCAGTCCTGTTCGGAGTGAATCCATATTCATCGCCTAACCGGTATAGTATTGCCGATAAGGCAATTAAATCAACTATCAGAGTTATGATTGACAGCGTAAATAGAATCAACTCGCTAAACCTCTGTTTTTTATTGACCGATGTTCCTGAAACAGAAAAGAAAATGATTGCCACTACACCTAGAAGCATAAAATTGAATACAATTAAAAAGTCCCGGTCATTGTATGGATCTTTACCTGTAAAGAGAATGCTTATCAGATAGACTATCAAAGTTATCAGCACCAAAGGACAAAAAATGTTTGCAATTATCGGAGCAATCTTATTTGTTACCGCCGGAAAGTTCTTTACAATATATGTTGCTACGATCGGCGAAGAAACCAATCCGATAATTACAATATAATCGAAATAAAACTTCTCTATCTCCAGGTCAATTACTGAGAACAATCCGATAGTTATGAATGTCAAAATTCCTCCGGCAATTAAAATTATAGAGGCAAGAATAGCCATATCGCCATTGTATTTTATGAAATCAATCCGTCTGTATTTGTCTTTCATGTCAAAGTCAATGAAAATCAGACCAAACAGGCACCATAACAGGAACGGCAAATGCAGGTAAGCCAAATTTATCGAATCACTCTCTCTGTTTGACGGCAGCAGATTTATGTAAACAACCGAGATCCCAAAGATTACAATTGAAGCTGCCAGTTGTTTATAATTGATCTTATTTTTTGTAAGAAACAGATAGGCGGACAGACCCAGCAGCACAATTAGTCCTGCATTCCTTTCGTAGAAAACGTAATCATCAAGTCCGATGTCAAATATCTGAGGTATTTTGATTAAGAATCCGGTTATCAAACATGTGATAATCAGAAAAAGTACATCTGATTTTTTTATTCTAATTTTCGGTTCTCCCTGATTTTCATACTCAAGTCTTGCTTTCCAGAATTCTGCGATTTTGAAATCTGCTATCTCATGATAGATGCTAAAGAACGATTTTTCAAAACTCTTCTTATCGGCTCGATACAACCTTTCAAGTTGTTCGGGATTGTTAATGCTCTCTTTAATCCTGGTTTCCATAATTTAATCTCTGTTGCTGTCAGTATAAGTTATATGCTTAGGTTTGTGTATCGGGTTACTGTTACTATCGGTTATCTGTCTTTAATCCACCGGTTCATATCACTTTCCCATTCACTATAGTTCGGATACATTGTGATACATTCAAACTCTCTTAAATTACCGTATTCTTTCTTATCTATGTATTTATAAATCCAGCCGAACCATTGTAACAGACGGGCATTTTTACTGTTTCCAAAAGCCTTATTATCAATTATCATTCTGCGTGTAAACTCTTTGGCCTGTTTGTTTGTCAGTTTTGTGGGAAATCCGGCTTTGCCTATAAAATTATAGTATGGTTCGTAAAAAATAAAACCATCGAAAACATCTTTCCATTTTAAATTATTTTCGAATGTGTAATCGTATTCATCCTCGCCGAATGGTGAATTTTCAAGATCAAAACCTACGGGATTACAGTTGGTCAGTTCAAAGGAAGCATCAAATTTGCCGTCGGCCGACAATCCGTTGGTTTTATCGGGAAGAATCTGTCTGTGCCAATCTAACGGAATCCATTTGTACCAATTCAAAGCTATCGTTTTAACTCTGTCGCCATAAACATCTTTTATGTAGCCTGCCTGTCTCTTAACATCATTACCCCGGCATTGAACGTGAAAATTTCCTGCATACTCCCTGCTCGTTATAATCAGAGCTTTTTTGTGGTTATTCCGAGGGTGCTGTTTAGAATAAAAAGCAAGAAAATTATCTGCCATAATCTTTTCCCGTGTATTGAACTCTTTATTCATTTCAACCGTATTAAACTCCAGATATTTTTCAGGAGTAATATCGTCGTACCAACTGAACTCCATATCGATTAGTCCGATATCGATCTGCTTATCTTTTGACAATTCCCTGTTTATTTTGGACAACCCATAGAGTAGTTGATAACGGTTATATTTGTCCCAATAAGAAGAAGACCACACCTCAACCATTTGTAACTCTACGAATTCTTTATCAAAAATCTCCTTACTATAGTTGCTTTTTATCAGACTGTTCGCTTTTTCAGTGGCATTGACAACACCTACCTCTAAATAGAGATTACCCACATTCTCTATAAATCGTTCGTCAGAAAGAATATCTAAAATCAGATTGTATTGGGTGGTATCACGGTGATCTCTTTCACCAAGCACAATAATATCTGCATCTTTCCAAAGTTGAAAAATGTACTCCTTCGGATTTTTTTGTTCTTTTAAAAATTCGACATAGTCTTCTATTCGAGTCTGGCTATACAAATTAGTTGACAGCAAGCCGTTTGCTATAATAATCAATGCTAAAACACGTACTCTCATCTCTTATTTGGACAATTATATACATCATTCGTCCCCAATTTATAAAAAACGTCAACCTGCTTTGCTTATTACCTTATCTTACGCGTATTTAAGTTGTTTTATATGTTTTTAATCAATCCATTAGGTTTTAAAATCATTGCAGCAGAAATAACGCAAATATATAAATTATTAAAACGGAGCGCCTATGACATACCCCGGAAAGTTAGATAAAACTTTTAAGGATCATGTCACTTCGACCCCGTTTTAGCAATTTGCTATTAAATATCAACAGGAAAAGATGCACATATTCTGCTCTTTTCGCCCTTCAGTTTACTGGTTTTTCCGATACGTGAAATCCGAAATACCGATGTTCTTATAAGCTTCTTTCAACGCTTTTTCATCGTCCGATATTACCAGCAATATATCGTTAGGATGCAGTTCGGTTTGTCCTGTCGGGACAAAATAATTATTTTCCCGCTTTACCATAACAGCCAACGTCTTATCCGGCAATTGTATTTCCATCAGATTTTTACCATACTTCAGCGTCTCTTCAGTAATCAAAATCTCCGTCATTACCGATTTTATCTCTTCCGCAAAGTCCACGTCAAAATCCTGAAAAGGTTTATATATTTTCGGTTTTTCTGCAAGTCCGAACATACGTGCGACGAAAGGTAAAGTGGTTCCCTGCATCAACAGCGAAACCAAGGTAAGTACAAACACGATGTTAAATATCAGCCGTGCACCGGGGACTCCGGCTGCCAGAGGCAAAATGGCGAAAATGATAGGGACCGCGCCGCGTAATCCCACCCACGATATATACAGTTTATCTTTAAAACCCACTTTTCGGAAAGGAGCGAGACACAAGAAAACCGTAATAGGACGGGCAAATACAATCATAAAGAAAGAGATAATGAGTGCAGGAACAATTACTTCAACCAATTCGCTGGGATTAACCAACAAACCGAGCGTAAGGAACAGCAATATCTGACTCATCCATGCAAATCCGTCCATAAATCTCATAGAAGAGCGTTTGTGTACAAATCGGGAATTTCCTATCGTCAGACCGGCAATATAAACAGCCAGATAGCCGTTCCCTTTTAAAAAGTAGGTGATAGAAAAGATAAACACCCCGAAAACAAGAAGCATAATCGGATAAAATGAATCATTATCCATTTTAACCTTATTGAAAATTTTTACCGCCAAACGCCCTAACAGTATACCCATTCCGGTACCCACAACCAACTGGATCACCACATTCAGTCCTACCACCAGATAGTTGGGATTGTCGCCATATTGAATAATATCGATAAACATAACCGTCAACAGATATGCCATAGGGTCGTTACTGCCGCTTTCCAGTTCAAGTAGCGGACGCAGATTGTTTTTCAGCGTCAAGCCTTTGGAACGCAAAATGGCGAAAACGGAAGCCGAGTCGGTTGATGAAACCGTTGAAGCAAGCAGCATACACGACAGAAGCCCCATTCCCAGCGCAGGGAAGAAATTATCAGTCATCCAATATGTAAACAATCCCGTAAAAATAGCCGTCAACAACACTCCTAAAGTAGCCAGTACCACTCCGGGACCGATAACAGGTTTTATTTCCGAAATTCGGGTGTCCAAACCTCCCGAAAACAAAATAATGGCCAAGCAAACCGAGCCTATGGCTTGCGCCATTTGTATATTTTCAAATTCGAGCCCAAACCCATCGGCACCGAATACCATACCCACCAAAAGAAAAAGCAACAAAATAGGCACGCCAAAACGGTGCCCCACTTGCCCTACCAGCATACTAATAAAAAATAGGGCTGAACCAATAAGTAAAATCAGTTCTATTGAAATTGTCATCTATAACTGTTTTAAAATAATTGAACTTATGATGATTTTATAAATATAAAAGTTGTTCACATAGGATTGAATCCACCTACCTGCCTGATAATCAATCATTTAAATATATGCAAAACTTTGTTGCAAAGTACGAGAAATTTCTCGACATATTAAAATAAATAGATTTAAAAAATGTGACTTTTAAAACAAATGTTTTCCACGTCTAATTAAGTCAATGGGAGACAACTCTTAATCCGATAATAGAAATAATCAAAGTTGTTTTAAAAAATATCCTAAGAATTTTGATACTTGCATACACTATCCGTTTATCGGTAGCCGATATTATTGTTTTTCAATTAAAATTTTAGCAACATAATCCCTAAAATCAATCGGTTGGTTAATTACAGGATATGGTTCCAATGCTACTAATCTGTACCTTATATTATCAATAACAGTATCCGTACGATACGCACAATTTGTGTTCAAAATAAAATAATGCCAAAAAGCTCCTTGTATTATCAACTCAATTCGGACTTCGGCATTACCTCTCCATATACATTCTACCCCGGTTGGACATCTTGAGTCATTCAGTATTGGATCGATTCGTAACCTAAGGTCGTTTTCAAAATCAAAATATTCCTGCTTATGTCCAATTACAATCGTATCATTGTTCTTTCCGGTGAGAATTTCCCGCCTTAAATAAATTTTGTTGGGATTCTCAGGAAGATCAGTCAAATCACTGATTTCAATTGTATCATTTCCGATTTTAATCAAATCGTGAAAGGTCACATTCGGTTGCTTGTCATCAATCCAACTGACTGCGATTTGATTTGAATTAATGATCCGATAATTAAATGGTTCGAATTTTTTAAAATTTTTGCCATAAATTCCAATTCTTGCCTCTTTTTCGGAATAAAAATCAATGAATTGCATTGCCAAGCTTCCATTGTCTATCCATGTCCCTTTCAAGAATTCAAAATCAGGATCTGAATTCAGGTCAGTGTCCTCACGTTCGATATTAGTATCTTCACTCCCAAGATAAGTATCCTCACATCCGAGACAAAAAATGGAAGCCACTAAGCTTAATGCTAAAAATATCAAACAAGGTTTTTTTCATATCTGTTGCTTTTTTGAGTCGATTTGAAATGCAATTTAAAGGTATGAATAAACTTCAGGAGATAAAATTAGTAAATTATTAATTTAAGTTTCGCAAGTTATATTTTTTAAAAAAATGGTGCAAAAAAAGCATAGGATATTTTTGTAAGTAACAGAAAATGAGTAACTTTAAAAATAAAAAATAACAGTTACAAATCCTATGCTCA
>Ga0209201_1001240_pt1 | contig 30606 bp, 14 predicted proteins | sample AD_UKC055_MetaG_FD_184411 | JGI IMG/M metagenome (GOLD analysis project Ga0209201, IMG submission 184411) | Active sludge microbial communities of municipal wastewater-treating anaerobic digesters from USA - AD_UKC055_MetaG (SPAdes) (version 2) | ecosystem: Engineered > Bioreactor > Anaerobic >... | reverse complement strand
GCTGTTTTTGCCAGTGTGACTTCATATAATGTGCGATGATTATAACTAAAATACACCGGTAGAAAAACAGCGGGTTGCATTTCGTTAGTATACAGGGTTGATTTTTTAGCCACCGAGACCACCGAGACCAACGAGACCACCGAAAATAACGAGAAAAAAGTTAAAATAAAGAAAGGGATATTAAATATGGGAAATAAGTGTGAATTCAAAGTGAAGAGGATATTTACTATACAGGAGTATTTAACTAAAAGGATAAAAAAAGGATATACAGCATTAGATAAGAAGAAGAATAAGATAATAGCTGATAGGTATAAATTTCCTCTCATATAAACGATACTCTTCAAGCATTGACTAACTTTTACCCCCGAAAAAGTTGCCACCTTTAATTCATCTGGGCTCATTTTACCCCTTCCTCATTTATTAGAGACCAAAGTTCGCTTTTTGCTCTGCTCAGCATGAGAAATATTTCAGCACGCTAATAACAAAAAAAACAAGAAATAATTTCTATGCCTAGAGACATAATAATCGGATAGAATAACTTGTCAAGAAAAAAATGAAGTTGTGGGAAGTTATTTTTTAAGTGAGTTTTGACTCTAAACCGATTCTTTTGGGGTGGTGATGTTTTGACTCTAAACCGATTCTTTTGTGGTTGCAACTATAATTTGAGGGAACAGGAAATTTTGTTCGTTGCCTTCAACTGTCAAAGCTGAAGCTCGGTTTAGAGTTAAAACAAAAATTCGCCCCGAAGTCACTATTTCTGAACATATTCATCCCAACCCTACAAATGTGAAAAAATACTTTCTTTCACGATTGTGGAATTTGAGGGGTTGGTGAAGCTCGGTTGCCAGTGTGCGGGGTTCTTGTTTTAACTCACAATTTTGAGGTTTGGAGACCAGTAATAGTTTGGTTGTTAGTGTTTGCAATTATAGGTTTGTGGTTACAGAGTGGGCAGTGGCAAAATTGTAAGTCAAAACAAGTAGTTCGTTTTGACTTTCTGCTTTTCACCGGGTTGAAACCCGTTGTTAATATGTGTCGTTCCTACGGAACTTATTATTTGGTCTCTGTCTTTCTTCTTTTTAACTCACAATTTTGAGGTTTGGAGACCAGTTGTAGCTCGGTTGTTAGTGTTTGGAGATTGAGGGTTGTGGTTACAGAGAGGGCAGTGGCAAAATTGTAAGTCAAAACTCTCGTTCCCGCAAAATTGTAAGTCAAAACAATAGGAAGAATAGTAAAATTTAATGATGGTTGACAAGGAAATCGCTCTTCCGAGATTTATGCTCTCCCATTCACCTGTTAACCCGTTAACCCGTTAACCTGTTAACCCGTTAACCTGTTAACCCGTTAACCTGTTAACCCGTTAACCTGTTAACCCGTTAACCTGTTCACCCGTTAACCTGTTCACCCGTTAACTCATTAACCTTACGGTAATAAATAATTTCAATTGCTGCGCACTAAGCGAAAGCCGACATATTGATATCCGCGATTGGGGTCTCCTTTTTCTCTCCACATAATATTTAGATTTCTACCTTCACCATTCGCAACACTTCCACCGCGGATAACCTTTAAAGTTCCTGTTTCGGGACCTGTAGGATTGATAAAAGTAGGCAGGGAACGGATATAATTTGCATCATACCAATCCCAAACCCATTCTGATACATTTCCGGTCATATCGTAAATACCATAATCGTTTGGTTTTTTAGTTCCTGGGGTATGAATTTTGCCGCCGCTGTTATCTCTATTCCAGGAGATTTCATCAGGGTCATCTGAGCCGCTGTAATTATATAGTTTTCCTGCTTTAGCTGCCATTTCCCATTCTGCTTCAGTAGGGAGACGGTAGCCGTTCGCTTTAAAATCACAAGTTACGACTCTGGAAGCCCCGACTCCTCTAATTTTATATGCAGGGGTTAAGCCCTCAGCTTCACTTCTGCCATTGCAATAAATAGCAATATCAAACCAGCTGATGTTATCTACAGGTAAATTTTCTCCAAATGTGGAACAATTTGCGGGTTTCATATAAATATTCCATTCTGCCTGAGTAACTTCATATTTGTCAATATAAAAAGAGGATAAGGATACATTAGGATTGAGATTATCCCGCAGGCGTCCAAAACCTAAAGTATTTGCTTCAATAAGAACCATATTTTGGGGAGGACGGGGTTTGGGAGCTACAGGTGGAGGATTAACAGTTGTGATTCTGGGAACAGGGAGCTGCTTACGAAAATCCTCTCTGGGGGTGGGAGTACCGGTTTTCAATTCACCATAAGCTGTTTGGGTTGGTTTTTCGCGAGGTAATTCAGCAACGGGAACAGAATTATTTACAGTGTCCGATTCCGTATCAGGCATAAGCCAGGAGGAATAAGTTAATTTTTCTCCCTTGCTGCCAAAGAGAACACTGAAAATATTGGTAGTTAGCAACATTACAATAACTATGATGATAAGTGCAATCAGTATCCAGAAAGGGAGTTCAATTCTGATTTTAGGAATATCTTTTTTGCTAAGGTCTTCCAATTTATCCGGTAGTGCCTTTTCTGGCTCTGTCCAAATCTCACATTCCGTAACAGGAGGCAGATTGATTAAGGCATTCAGTAAATCATTTAGGTTACGATAACGCTGTAAAATATTGCGGTGCAAACATTCGGCAAGGATTTTATTGAGGGGAACGCTTACTCCGTATATATATTCAAATTTTTGGGTGGATAAGCGCTCCTGACGGTATAATGTTTTATAGAAATCGTGTTGGGATAATGCCTGAGCTAAAATAATGGCAATAGAAAATATTTCTTCCCGTTCATCTCTTTCCTCCCAGGTGATGGCAGAAGAAAGAATTATTCCCTCGTTATTATCATTTATCATTATATTGGTTAAAGCTAGTTGACTGAGAGTAAGTTGATATTGATGTAAAGTAATAGCTGTGTTTACTATTTGGATTGCTATAAAGCGGATAAAGTCCTCAGTTAATTTTTCCGGATTATGGGTTTTTAGGTCAGCCAAAGAAACGCCGTGAATAAATTCCACGACCATAAAAGGAGGATCAAAATGCGGGTCAATTTCAACCACTTTGGCTAAGTGTTTATCTTCCAGTTTATTAAGTTGTTGTAAACGCTGTTGAAGGTTAAAAATATTGGTAATATTACTTAAACTTGCCTTATAGAAAAGCTTCAGGAGAAATTCTTTGCCATCCTTTTCCACAATATATTTTATTCCCTCTGCATCTTTATTCAGTATTTTAATTATAGTATAATCCCTGAATGTGGTTCCAGGATTCATAAGCAAACGAGTATTTCTGCGGGAAATAGTTTCAGCAGATTTCTGAGCTTTTTCTTTTTTAGTTTCCTCTTGTTTTGGTTTTTCCTGTTCGGGAATTTGATTTTCCCCGCAGACGGGACAGAATTTTGCTTTTCCCGGGATGGGGTTTCCACAATTTATACAATATTTAGTAATGACTGCCTCCTAATCATTATGAAACTACTTTTTCAATACCCAGATGGATTTTATGACCATTGATATCCAAACACTGCATATTTGCTGTTGGTTTATCTAATAAGATCAATTCTTTTCCAAGGGTTTCAGATAAGATATAATTTCGGTGAATCTGAACCGCCTGGACAATATCTTTCGGAGCTACCAATGTTACAATAATATTATCTAAAATATCCAAATTCATTTCTTTACGGGTAAATTGGATTTTATTGATTAGTTCACGGGCATAACCCTCATTTAACAGTTCATTAGTTAACTTTGTATCCAAAGCTACAAAGAGGTCTTTGGCATTAGCAAAAACATATCCCTCACGGGGAATGATGCTTATGCTGACTTCTTCTGGCAATAGATTGATAGTTTCGCCTTCGATTTTTAGGGGATAAAAGCCAGTTGAATTAAATGCCTGCAAGACCTTATCTGCCGGGGTGTTGTTTAAAAGGATATTAATTGCTTGCACTTTTTTGCCGTATTTAGGACCCAATATTTTGAAATCGGGCTTCAATTCATACTGCACAAAGCCATCCTGTTCGCTTACAAAGGTTATTTTTCGGATGTTTACTTCTTCTTTTACGAGGTCTAACATATCCTTCAAATCATCTTTCACTTTTGCGGGAACAAACATTTCGTTTAGGGGTTGGCGAACCTTTATTTGGCATTCATTTCTGGCGGCTCTGCCTAAAGAAACAAGATCAATTACGGTCTGCATTTTCTTTTCCAGTTTGGTATCTATATAGACATCATCGGCAACAGGATAATATTCCAGATGAACGCTTTCTCCTGCATTCAAGTTCAAAAAAAACTCTTCCGCCAGGTAAGGAGCATAAGGTGCAATAAGTTTGGCAATTTCTACTAAGACCTGATAGAGAGTTCGGTAGGCATCAGTTTTATCTGCATTAAATTCTGAAGCCCAAAAACGGCGTCTGCTTCTGCGAACATACCAATTGGAAAGCTCTTCAATTACAAAACCCTGAATGGCACGCACCGCTTTTGTAAAATCGTAAACATCAGTGTTATTACGCACCGTAATAATCAAGGAATGCAAGCGGGAAATAATCCAGCGGTCAATTTCCACTTCCCGAACCCAATTATATGGATAGTCAGTTGCTACAAAGCCATCAATATTGGCATAAGTAGCAAAGAATGAATATACATTCTTCAAAGTGCCGATAAATTTTCCTAAGATTTCTTTCACCCCGTCAACATCAAAACGCGTAGGAACCCAGGGCGGAGAGACCTCTAATAAATACCAGCGAATTGCGTCTGCTCCATAATCTTGCATTAGTTCTATAGGGTCAACTGCATTTCCGTGAGATTTACTCATTTTCCTGCCGTTTTTATCCAGAATCATATCATTAACCAAACAGCTTTTGTAACTGGAAACTCCTTTCAACAAAGTAGAAATGGCAAGCATAGAATAAAACCAACCCCGGGTTTGGTCTATACCCTCAGAAATAATATCAGCAGGAAAGAGGTCGGGCTCAAAATGCTCATAATTTTCAAAAGGATAATGCCATTGAGCAAAAGGCATAGAGCCGCTATCAAACCAGCAATCAATAACTTCTGGAGTGCGATGCATCTTGTTACCACAGGAACAAGTAAGAACAACTTCATCAATATAGGGACGGTGTAAATCCAGGTCTTCCGGAACTTCTTTTCCGGAAATCATTTTTCCTTCTTTATGCAATTCTTCAATAGAACTTATAGAACGCTGGTTCCCGCATTTTTCACAAATCCAGATATTGAGCGGTGTCCCCCAAAAACGGTCTCTGGATAAAGCCCAGTCCACATTATTTTCCAGCCAGTCACCAAAACGCTTTTCTCCTACAAAAGGAGGATACCAATCAATTTTCCGGTTGTTTTCCAATAGCTGTTCTTTGAAAGCCGTAGTTCTAATATACCAGCTTTCCCGTGCATAATAAATAAGCGGACTTTTACATCTCCAGCAAAAGGGGTAACTATGTTTAATTTGTTCCCTTTTTAATAAGTTGCCACTTTCTTTTAAGTGACGGATGATATCTTTATCTGCATCTTTAACAAACTGATGTGCCCAAGGGGTTACTGCTGCGGTAAATTTGCCTTCGCTGTCTACCGGTTGAATAAAAGGCAGATTGTATTTCACAGCCAATGAATAATCATCCTGTCCAAAAGCAGGAGCTGTGTGAACAATTCCAGTGCCATCACTCATTGTAACATAATTGCCTAAACAGATATACCAGGCGGGCTTATGAACAGGAATAAAATTAAAAAGGGGCTGATAATAACGACCTTCCAATTCGCTGCCTTGCATTTCAGAGATAATTTTTACATCTTCATCCAGCACTTGCAAACGGGCTTTAGCCAAAATTAAATTCTGACCTTGATAGTGAACTTTAATGTAGGTTTCATCAGGATGAACAGCTAAGGCAACATTGGAAATAAGAGTCCAGGGGGTAGTTGTCCACGCGAGAAAATAGGTGTTCTCTTCATCCAACGCTTTAAACTTAACATAAATGGAGGGGTCTTCTATATCTTTATAACCCTGAGCCACTTCATGTGAAGAAAGAGGAGTTCCACAACTGGGACAATAGGGAACAATTTTATATGCCTTATATATGAGGTCGCGGCAAAAGAAATTATTCAGAATCCACCAAACGGATTCTATATAGCTGTTATGTAAAGTTACATAAGGGTGATCCAGATCGATCCAATAGCCCATAAGTTCTGTCATTTCTCGCCAGAGCTTTTCATAGCTGAAAACGGACTCCCGACATTTCTGACAGAATTTTTCAATTCCATAGTCCTCTATGCCACGCTTATCCTTCAGACCGAGTTCTTTTTCTACTTCAATTTCTACCGGTAAACCGTGTGTATCCCAACCGGCTTTGCGTTTAACCTGAAAGCCGTTCATTGTTTTATAACGGCAAATAACATCTTTCAGGGTTCTTGCCATTATATGATGAATACCAGGTTTGCCATTTGCCGTAGGAGGTCCTTCATAAAAAATAAAACGGGGATTTCCTTCACGAATATCAACGCTTTTTTGAGCTAAATCGTGTTTTTTCCAATATTCGCGAATGCGGTTTTCCAGATGCCTGGGGCTTTCTTTCAGGTCTGGTGTTTTATACATATTCCTTATCCAATCTTTTTTTGATGACCACTTCTGCGTTGACCGGGAACGAAATTATGCGGATTGGCAGGATGGTTTTTTGTGCGTTCAAAGTCCTTTTGTTTAAGGGGATTTTCCTGTTCAGTTTCCACTTTCTTTTCTTCAAAGAGTTCACTAAAATGCTCTTTCAATTCATCCTGTTCAGAAACATATTCCTTCCAGTCCTCAATTGCTTTTTCTCTATCAACACATTTCGGACAGAGGACAAGCATATTTTGTTCATTAACGCCAATCCAACCTCTATTATAACAGTGGTCACAGCTATTTTTCTTACGATTTTTTTCGGCTATGGCTTTTGCCACATCCAGATGTTTTTCTTCAAGGATAAACATATCTCCTCCTGTGCTTAATTATGCAGAGATGATTATATATAACTCAGCACTTTTCTACATTTTGAGCCATTTATTTTGAAGGCAGAATTCTGTAAAAGGAAATTTTCGTTTCCTCTTATTTACAAGAGTGCCTATATAAATATAGGGTGACGAATTTTATAATTTGGGACAAAAAACAGGGTATATACTGCTTTCTTTGTATTTTCCTTAGCAGAATTCGGCATTCCATTATCCAATGGATAACCCTAATCTAAATGAGGGGTCAGCAATATTTAATGCTTAGGATTGCGTTTGGGTTTTGGCTTTACAGGGGTTAGCGGTAAAGTTGTAACCTCTTCAATTGGCTCTGCCTCCTTAGGAGTACTTTCCATAAATTGAATGGGAGCACTAATCACCGTTTTTTTCAATTCAATTTTAACAATCGGTTCCAAACGGTGCGTTACAATAAATAAGTTCTTATTGCGGGATAAAGCAAGTTTATCCTCTGCAGATAATGCCTCAATTTCATTCCAATTGACTACTTTTTCAATTTTGCCGGTAGCCATATCTACGATTTGGACGAAAGTTTGTTTTTCAGGCATAAAGTGAACCTCCATTGTATATTTATCCGGAAATTTTTTACTGATTTCAACAACGAAATTCAGATATTCTTTTTGATGTTCTTTGTGCCAGGCATAAAAACTCTTGCATTTGAAAATACGAGGGCAAACAGCACACAATTGAGGTGCCGGTTCACGGTAGCGTTTTAATTCACAGAAAAAATGCCTGTCTATTTTCATAACTTTTCCTTTTCTGATGAACTACTTATGCTGTCAAGAAAATTTCGGGAAAAAAATAAAGATCACGCAGATTACGCAGATTACGCAGATTTGTTTTTTGAGTGGTCTTCAGCGTCGTCATGAGTCATATGTGCCCCAAAAGTTATTTCCAAGGAAGAAGTTATCAAGGCACAAATGACTCCTGACTTTCAGTGTCGTCATGAGTCATATGTGCCCCAAAAGTTATTTCCAAGGAAGAAGTTATCAAGGCACAAATGACTCCTGACTTTCAGTGTCGTCATGAGTCATATGTGCCCCAAAAGTTATTTCCAAGGAGGAAGTTATCCAGGCGCAAATGACTCCTGACTTTCAGCGTCGTCATGAGTCATATGTGCCCCAAAAGTTATTTCAAAGGAGGAAGTTATCCAGGCGCAAATGACTCCTGACTTCATTCTTCCTAAAAAAATTTCCTTGCCAAAATCCCTATCTTCAAAAGCGTGACTTCTTTAATTGAAATATAAGGAAACGAATATGGCTACAATGGCTGATATTAGAAACGGAATGGTCATTGAATTCAAAGATGACTTGTATGAAGTGATAGAATTTCTCCATGTAAAACCAGGTAAAGGACCTGCTTTTCTGCGTTCAAAGCTGAAAAATGTTCGCACAGGAAGAGTTTTGGAAAATACTTTTCGGGAGAGTGACACCTTCAATGAAGTCCGTATAGAACGCACTAAAAAAGAATTTCTCTATCGTGATGGAGATTTTTTGGTGTTAATGGATAGTGATAACTATGAACAGATGCATATAGATGTATCTCTTTTAGGAGATAAAGAAAATCTGCTTAAAGAGAATATGGAAGTTATTGTATCAACTACTCCGGATGGAGATGTTGTAGGAATAGAACTACCAACAACTGTAATTCAGACCATAGCTGAATGCGAGCCTAATTTGAAAGGAAACACTGCTTCCGGAAGTGGAAAAGTTGCCTATACGGAAACAGGTTTACGGTTGACGGTTCCTTTCTTTGTGGAACAAGGTGATAAAATTAAAATTGACACCCGCACGGGTGAATATATAGAAAGAGCTAATTAAGAGGATAAAATGGGAAAAGTAAAAAGTTTTGCTGCTAAGGTAGCACATGATAACTCTTCTGAGGGGAAAGTAATTTGTCCTGTTTGCAATACAGAAATAAAAAGGGTTAAGCTTATTACCAATAAAAAGAAGAATGGCGGTTGGACTCCTCAGAAGTCATATATAAAAATATGCAAGTGTAATGAAACAGACATTCTGGCTGGCAAAAATCTCTAAAGATATATAGTTAACTTAAAAGAAAGCCACATAACTGCAAAGAAAAGAAACATACTTGCGTCGGTTTTTTTAATTGACTATTTATGTAAGCACCAAAAAAGGTCTTAAAAGCTATCCGCTATTAATAGTTTGGTAGCGGAATTTTTATCTTCATAGTAATATTTCCTGGAGGATTGAATGCCTTGCCCTATCTGGAAGTGGATAATACTGCTGATAATTGTAATTCTAACTGGTTCTTTGTCAGCATTGGTTCCTCCTGTCCCAATGTATAAAAATTCACCATCAACCTGGCAAGCTACACGCTTGGAGGGGGATTTTTTTGTGGATGGAGCTTTAAAGTCCGGTACAAGAAATCTACCTAATAACATTCTGGTTTTACGCGTGCAATTTAGTGATGTCCCTTTTCGGGATCAGACAGAATATCCTGATTATTTAGCTCACGATGATGCTTTTTTTAATCGCTGGATGGAGCACTTGAAGGATTTTTTTCTGGAGGCGAGCCATTTACAATATGAACTGCACTGTTATCTATATCCACAAGTCCTAACAATGCCTAATACCCTGTCTTTTTACGGCGCTGATGGAACTGATGAAATAGATGTAAACTTACCTCAAATTTTACCGGATATTTTAGCTTTAATAGATACTGATGTTAATTTTAGTCAATATGGAGGCATTATTATTTTTCATTCCGGAACCGGACAGGAATCAGACATTGAGTCCATTCGGCTTAATGAAATATGGAGCACTTTTCTAACCCGGAAGCAGCTACAGAACTATTTTGAGCCGCAAAATGATTTCTATGTTGGTTATCTAACTGATGATGGAACTTATTTAACCAACATAATTATTGTTCCCGAAGACGAATATCAGGATTACTTTCCTGCAGCAGGTGAAGATAATGCAGCTAATTACCTTTTCAGTATCTATGGTGTGCTGGCTCATCAATTTGGTCATTTGTTAGGTCTACCGACTTTATATGATAATGATAACAGTAATGGTATCAGCCAGGGTATTGGTAATTGGGGTTTGATGGGGACAGGTTTATGGAATGGAAGTGGTTATGTTCCTGCTCAGTTATGTGCCTGGTCACGCTATTTTTTAGGTTGGGAAACTCCTGTAATATTATCCCTGGATAGTGAAAATAATTCTGTGGATTACTTTCTTAATCATTTACCGGGGGCAATTCGTCTCTACAAAGTGCCTATTTCAGCAACGGAATATTTCTTGGTGGAAAATAGACAACAAAATCCTGATGGCAGTATAGACCCTATTAATAATCGTCCCAGTTATACTTTTAAACTTCTTACTGATGGTCAACAGGATTATTATGAGGATGATCCTTCAACACCGGAGAATGAATCCTTATTACCCTATTTCAATTTTATGGAGAATAGCTACTTAGGTAGTGAATGGGATTTTTTCTTACCTGGTTTAGGAGGTCCCGTTCCCGATAATAGTCCTTTTCCCATAGATGGTTCAGGAATTCTTATCTGGCACATAGATGAGAATATTATCAATGCCAATTTTTCCGCTAATTTTGACCGTAATTATATAAATTCCTATGCGTTACATAAAGGAATTGACTTGGAAGAAGCAGATGGAATTCAGCATCTGGATACAGCAGCAAACAGTATTTACAAATGGGGTAGTCCTTTTGATAGTTTCAGAGAAGGCAATAACGCTTATTTTGGTTATCAATATCATAATGGAATGCTTTCCTTGCCTACCTCAGAAAGCTATTATGGAGGTATTTCATTAGAAATAACTGATATTTCTGCCAGCGGATTGCAAATGACTTTTTCGGTTATTTATAGTTGGCGTATAACTACTTCCTACCAGGGAATCAATTCTATTAATGCAGCTGCTGTTGATTTTGATGGCGATGGGATAGATGAATTATTTTATCCTCAGCCGCAGGGCAAAATATATATGTGGAAAAATGATGAATTACTGAATAACTATCCTATACAATTAGCATTTTATATTCCTTATACTTATATCTGGGACGGAGAAAACTTTTATCTGCCATTGCAGAGGGATGAGGGATGCTGTTTGTATAAACTAAACAATACAGAACGGATTTATTTGTTCAGGTCTAATGCCTATAGCTGGGAAAGCCATCCAGTAGATTTGGGTGAAAATTTAGCTCTACCTCTAAAAATAAAAGCTGAAGAAAATTCCTTTACTATTAAGCTTTTTAACAAAGCAGATAAAACTATATCCACTTTAGCTGATTATACCGGTAACTTTAAAGCCAATCTTATTCATTTTCAAAATACACTATCTCTTATTTATCAAAATACAGACGGAGAATATTGGCTAAGTGACATAAATCTTACTGATAACAGTAAAAGTGACATCAAATTACCTATTCCTGCTGATTCTACTATTGTAGCTGTTTTTAAAGCTCCGGTTTCGGATACTGAGAATTTGATTGTGCAATGTCCCAATAGTGTTTATTGTTTGAATGGTTCAGAGATTGTGGAGGGTTTTCCTTTTGTGCATAATCTAATTGGGGATTCAGACAGCAGTTTTGTTGCTCCTTTAAGTATTGCTGATGTTGATGGTAACGGAACTTTGGATATTTTAATCGGAGGTGAAAGCGAAATTGCCATAATTGATTATTCCGGAAGGTTGATGAATCCTGAGAACCAAAATCCGGAACCGCATACGGACTTTATCAGCGCAGGTATATATGCTATGGATATTGATAATGATAACAATGCAGAAATAATAGGGAATTTTAAAAATAACCGACTTAATATCTGGGAGCATAATTACCGCCTGAAAAGTGGGTATCCTGTTTCTTTTGCTGAACGCAGTAGAACCTTGCCTTTTGTTTCCAAATCAACAGATGACAACTGGTATATTTATTGTGCAACGGATAATGGATCTTTATTCAGAAACAAACTGGAAAATGAACCGCGTTTTAATTCTCCTTATAATTGGACTTGTGAATTTGGTAATTTAAGAAGAACTGCCTCTGTGGAAGAAGTTAATTTGCCAAATCAATATAAAACATCGGAGCTTTTTGTGCCGGGTCAGGTTTATATCTATCCCAACCCCTTGAAATCCATTTACCAGCAAAAAATGCGGCTGAATATTATGACCAGTAGAGATACTGAACTGGAACTAAGTATTTATGATATTAGCGGAACCTTAGTTTATCGGCAAAAAGGTTATGCTAAGGCATATCTTAAAAACCTGGATATCTTTGATCTCCCTGCAGATAAACTTTGCAGTGGAGTTTATATTGCCATTATTAAATCCTCAACCGACAGCAAGCGACTCAAGTTTGCTGTAGAAAAATAAGAGGGAGCAAACTTATGAAACATATAACAGTTACTTTATGCCTGATCTTGATTGGGGGAATGTGTTTTGCCGGGATTAATGAAAATGCCGGAACTTACGGATATAAGTTTTTAAATGTTCCCTGCGGACCTGTAGCTTTATCCTTAGCAGGAAGAGGTGTTTTCAGTATTGATAATCCGGGTTCTTTTTTATTGCAACCGGCTGTCTCCTGTATGAATAATCAACGCCTTTTAGGCATAACTCATAATATGTGGCTGGCAGATACACAGGTAAATATGATTACTTATTCTTTTGCCCAACGAAAAAGCCATTTTGGAATAGCTATGCGTAATTTGGATTATGGAGAAATTGAAAACCGGGACGATACGGGTTTTTTAATAGGTAATTATCATCCCTTGGATATTGATATTACAGCAAATTATGCTCATCGTCTAACCCCCTCTTTTTATGCTGGAGGCAATTTAGGGATTTTGTATCAGAAATTGAACACTGCTTCCAGTTTAGCTTTACATACTGATCTTGGTTTTTGTTGGCTGCCGCCTGTTACTGATGCTAAAATAACTTTAGCAGGAAGAAATTTGGGCATAGCCAATCATACTGATGAAGAAAGAGTTAAACTGCCAACCTGTTTTGAACTGGATATTGCCAAAGGATTTTCCCTTGCAGAACAGCATTTTGTTTTAGGTGGTTCGGCAATTCAAACCTTAGACGAAGACCTTAAAGGTAATATTAATCTTGAATGTGAACTCTTTCAGATACTTTCTTTAAGGGGTGGTTATCTTTTGGGCTATGATGCTCAGGATTTAAGTGCCGGTTTTGGAGTGGAATATAAAAACATCTCTGTTGATTATGGCTACGGCTCTTTCAACAATGAATTGAATGATGTTCATTCTTTGGGTGTAACTTACAGATTTAAATAGAGGAAGAAGTGAAGGACTTTTGGAGTTTATATAAACTGCGCACAATCCTGTTTCTGTTCATATTTACAAACTTATGTATCTATATATCTGCTGATATTACTCCAGGACAGCTTATATTTAAAACCACAGTTCCCATTCAGATTAAGGGAACTAAAACCGGCTTATCTGCTTTTGATAATTTTCTTGTTCAGAAAGGAGTTACACATATCAAATCCATTAAGGGTATGCAGCAACCAACTTATTATCTGGCAAATGTTTCTGAACTGCCTTCTGCTCAGGATTTAGAACAATTAAGTTTTCCCGGAATTCAATATGTTCAGCCCAATTATATAAGAAAATTGCATTTAAACCCTAATGATCCTTTATTCAATCAACAGTATCATTATATCAGCAGTATTCCTGATGCCTGGAACTATACTGTCGGCAGCAATTATGTTAAAATCGGTATAGTGGATTCTGGAGTGCTGATTCACCATCCAGACCTATGGCATAACATAGCTATCAATACAAACGAAATTCCTGATAACCAAATTGATGATGACAATAATGGCTACATAGATGACTGGTGCGGTTGGGACTTTACTGATGCACCCGAAATGGCAAATAATGCTTTGGGTGATTTTATGGAACAGGATAATAATGTAGAAGACGAAAATTTTCATGGCACTCATGTTTCCGGTATAGCAGGAGCAGTTGGAAATAACGGAATAGGGGTTGCCGGTGTCTGTTGGAATATAAGTATTTTACCTATTAGAGCTGGATTTAGAACACTTGATAATCAGGGTTATTTACAGGATGATGATGTTTCAGCTGCTATTATTTATGCAACAGATAACGGCTGTAACATAATTAATATGAGTTGGGGTGATCCCAATTATTCTGCCATCATAGCTGATGCCTGTGAATATGCTTATAGCAAAGGAGTTGTTTTAGTTGCCTCAGCAGGAAACGATGCTGGACCGGGATTAAGTTATCCTGCAAAGCTGTCAACCGTGATTTCTGTCGGTTCAATCAATATTGCTAAGCAGCTTTCCACTTTTTCCAGTTATGGAGAAGATTTAGACCTTGTGGCGCTGGGGGAAAGAGTACTTTCCACTTATAAACTTAGCTCCGGCGATCAATATTTCCAGATGGATGGAACTTCTATGAGCGCAGCTTTTGTAACGGGAGCCGCAGCATTACTTTTATCTTTGTATCCGGGCTTGAGTCCCGCAGAGGTTAAAGCTCGTTTAATTTCAGCTACGGATGATTTATATCCTGTTGGCTTTGATATTAGAACCGGTCATGGTTTACTGAATGTTAAAAAACTATTGGATAATTTAAACCCTCCGTTCCTGGAAATTACCAGTCCCCAAGATCAATTAGGAATAAGCGGTTCGGTTCCTGTTATCGGTTCTGTGTATGGAATAGATTTTGCTAATTATACCGTTGCCTATAAAAGAGATAAAGACACCAACGATCCATACTGGAGAGATGTTTCTACTCATTCTCAAACGCTTACAAAATATAGAGAACCGGTTCATAATGATACTTTGGCTACTTTTAATATTCCGGACTACTTTCCGGAAGGGAAATATCTGCTGCGTCTGCAATATGAAAAAACACTGAACAATATGAACCGTTACAATTTTTATAGAACAGTTATTTTAGATCGCACTGCTCCAGTTTTAAGAACTGAAACTATTTCCTGTTTTACCCGCTGGACAAAACAAAATCTGGAATATTACATAGCTGCCAATTTTGATGAAATAGTTAATGCGCAGCTGAAAATTACCGCTTCCGACGGGCAAATATTCAATGTTTATTCTTCTCTTGCCGATAGTATTCAAATATGGAAATTGCCTTCTTCTCTTCCTGAAGGGAAGATTGATGTCCAATTTATTGCTGTTAATATTACCGGTTTAATTTCCATTTCCGATATTTATCCCGATTTTTTGAACATTCATTATTGTTTAATTCCTCAATATGGCTACACTAAAGAAAATATAGGACCTCCTCAAAAGCCGTTATTGCGTAAAAGAGATTATGACGGCAATGGCATTGATGAATATGTTTCTATGGAAATACCGGAAAGTGGTTACGGAATTGTTAAAGCTTATGAACCTCATCCCGGAGGACATATCCTTAAGAATGATTTTGGTGATTCTTTCTGGCCCCTTGATATCGGTTCCACTTATACTACCGGTTCAAAAAGTGAATTGTTATTACTGAGAGGAGAAAATGCCGAAATGTGGCTTACCCCAGTTGGAGGAAATTACCCTTGCAACATCAATGACAGCTTAGTAATTGTTTTAGACACAGGTATTTCGGGAGGAGTTATGGCTGATTATGATAACGATAACAAAACCGAAATCCTGATGGTGAAAAATCTACCTGCCGAAAGAGTTATTCAGGCATATAAAAGATTATCCACAGGTGAGTTGGCTCCAAGAAATACAATTAGCAATCCAACTGAAACTGAGAGCCGTAATAATTTTGTGCCTACTATCATTGTAGAAAATTTGGATGATGACAACTATCCTGATATTTTATGCGCTGATACCGATGGCGATATTATGATTTTTGAAATAATGAATGCCACACAACACCATTTATGCTGGACAACACGACTTCCCGTAGGAAATACTTATTCTCTTACTGCAGGTGATTTTAATGGCGATGGACATAAGGATTTTTTTGTTGCCGGCTATGTTACGAATACACTTAATCAGAATCTCAATTTCTGGTTTGGTGAGGGATTTATGAATGCAGGCAATGATAATTATACTTCTATGGGTAGCATTATGTTCAATGAGGTCGCCTCAATGAATTCTATCACCAGTGCTGACTTAGATAAAGATGGTTTAGATGAGGTTATTTTAGCCCTTACTCCCAATTTATATGTTTTGAAATATATCAATGGCAATTTCGTTCCTGTTTTTTTTGCTGAAAGCTCTCATAATTATCAGGTTAGCACTTGGGAAGATAAAAACGGGATTATTCGCATTCTGGCTAATGTAAAAACAGAAGGCAATAACGCAGCTCTAGCAGAATGGACCCCTACAGAACCGTTTACAGGACCCCCCACACCCGCCAATTTAACCGTAAAACCCTTAAATGAAAGTTCTATAAAGGTCTCTTGGACTTCAACAGGTGCCCCGGAATATGCATTATATCGCAAGGATGAAGATGGTAATGAAATTCTTTACACTGTTAATGGAGTTACCAGTTTTACCGATACCGATTTGCAACAGGGAAAGGTCTATCAATATGCAATTGCTGCAATAGACCCTACTTATTCGCCAAATGAAAGTAACAGAGGTCCCTGGATTGAAGGAATACCTTTGCCTAAACCGGAACTGTTGCAAATCTCTTTTGCAGGAACAAAAGAATTACGCTTGTTGTTTAATCAGAAAATGCCTGCCGCTATTATCAATCCTGCCTGTTATTATATGAGTAATGGAATGGACAACCCTGTTTCTGCTAATAGTATTTCCGCCAATTTTGGTGTCCAGTTAAGGTTTAGGACAAATTTTCCGGTTATTGATTCCCTCTTTTTTATTGAGCTTAGAAATGTATATGGGATAAGTGGAGTAGAACCTGATACAACCTTCTATTATTTTCCCTACACAGAGGATATAATTCCTCCAGAAATTACTGGTGTTATAGTATTATCTTCAAAACAGGGTATAACTATCCAGTTCAGTGAAGAAATATCTTCTGCTCCGGCTTTGTATCCTGCCAATTATATTTTGCATTGTCCTCAAAACGATCCCAATAATAAAATTGTTTCTGCTTCTCATTCTGTGGACACTGTAACGCTTAATTTTGCTGATAAACTTAAATTCACCAATTATGCCTACTATCTGGAAGTAAATAATATAACTGACCTAGCAGGAAACCTGATATCACCTCAAGGAAATTTAGTCCGTTTCGGAATGCAAAACCTAAATAACCTGGATAACTTGAATGTTTTTCCCAATCCTGTTACTTCCAAACATTCACCACAAGCTGTTTTTATTAACTTTCCTGTGAATAAAAAAGGAAAAATTGCCATCTACAGCAGTAGCGGGCAACTCGTTTTTCAAGATGACATAGGACCTTTTAGTGCGGAAAACAACAATATCACTTATACCTGGAATTTGAAGAATAATAATCAGCGTTCTGTCTCCAGTGGTGTTTATTTTTATGTAGTGGAGATGGGAGGTAAAATCAAACGCGGTAAACTTGCTGTTATCAAATAAATTTTGGGATAAATAGTGTTTAGATTGAATTAGAACTATATGTTTTGGAAGGTTATTGCTACGCTATTCTATTCCCCTGTGTTTACCCTTATTTTAAGCATAATTTTTTTGCTGCTGAATATTTTGGATGGTCATTCTACTTATTTAGTGCTGAAACCGGATAAATATCAGCGCGAAAAAAATCCTCTTGCCAGATGGATTTTCCAAAAATTGAAAATCCCGGCAGGAATAATTATTTTTAAAACCCTTTTAATGACCATTCTAATTCTTTCTATATCCTATTATACTGCCTGGGAACCTTTAACTGTAAATATTGCAATGCTAATTTCAGATCTTCTTTTTTTGTTTGTTGTTCTCCATAACTATCATCTTTACTTTCGCCTATCCCGAAAAATAAGGAAGAATGAAGAATGAACAATAAAATGTAAGTTGGGATTCGTCTTAACCAAAATATCTTTGAAACTTTTTCCTGATTTGTTTGGCAGTGCAGTAGTAGGAAGGGAACGAAAAATGAATAATGCAAGATAAAATATCTGATAAAGCATAAAAATACCCGAATTCCCGGACCTCTTCTTTTCTCTGCGAAATTATCAAAATCTGCATTCTATTCTTTATCCGTGTTCCTATTCTGCTTACTTGATCATCTTATAACCAAGTAACACTCAAGTAACAACCCCCTAACAGAACTTAAGGAAGTGTTACGGGAGTGTTACGGAGTCGTTACTTAATCTCCTAGGTATCAATTAAATAGCTAAATAAAAAACAAAATGGGCTCAAACTACATTTTTTTCGTGGAGAATAAGTTTTTCTTGACAGTATTACAGGCATAATTATTAAGTGAAAATAGTAAGTTTTAAGCATATAAATTATGCGGAACAGACCAGCTTATGTGTTTATAAAATTTAGTTACTTAACAAGAAAAGGAGATGCTATGAAAGCACAAATTCACAAACTCCTTCTTCTACTGATATTTTCAGTAACAGCTATGGCTGCATTTTCTGTGGTAAGCGAATATTCTTTTGCTTCCGCATTAGGAACTTTTACTGAAATCAGTGGGGGAACTATTCACGGAACCAGTGCTAATGATAATGAATGTTTTTTAGCCATTCCACTGGGTTTTACTTTTACTTATAATGGTGTTGATTATTCTACAATCAGCATAGCTTCCAATGGTTTTATTGCTATGGGTGATACTGTAGCAACAAGTACTGTTCCTATCAGTTCTGGAACTTCTACAAACAATGTTATTGCGATTCTTGCCCGCGATATTAAATCCAGGGCTGAGGGAACTCTAATGTCCTTAAGTAGTGGAACTGCACCCAATCGTGTTTTTACTATCCAATGGAAAAACTGGCGGAGAAGTCCAACTGCCACTGCCAATGATGATTTTACTTTCCAAATTCAGCTTCAGGAAAACGGTAATAAAGTGGTCTATATTTATGGACCCTTTACTGCTGTAACTTCTACAACTGCTGCTACTGTGCAGGTTGGTTTAAGAGGAGATTCCAATGCTGATTTTAATAATCGGACAACTACCACTGACTGGTCTGCTACTATAGCCGGAACTGCTAATAACAATACCTGTACTTTGAGCGCAACTGTATTTCCTGCTAATGGATTAACTTTCACTTTCTCACCTCCAGTTACAGGTGAACCACCTTTGGCAGCTCAAAATCCTCATCCTGTTAATGGTGCTATCAATGTTCCTATAGCTACAAATCTCAGCTGGAATTCCGGAGGTGGAGTTGTTGATGGTTATAAGGTCTATTTTGGAACCAATAACCCTCCAACTAATATAGCTAATGGAGTAACGCAAACGGCAACTTTATATGATCCTGCTAATGATTTAACATACAGCACTACTTATTACTGGAAAATTGTTCCCTATAATCAATTTGGTGATGCAGTTGATTGCCCTGTCTGGAGTTTTACGGTTTTAGCTGATCCCACGGTTACTACCTATCCTTACGAGCAAAACTTTGATACTGTTACTCCTCCTGATTTAGCATTAGGGTGGACAGTTATCAATTCCAATAACGATCTTTACACCTGGCAGTCCTATAATGCCAACGGTCACACGGCTCCTAACTCAATGCGTATTCGTTATAATACTACATTGGCAATGGATGATTGGTTAATTACACCTCCTCTTGTCTTTACTAATACTCATAATTATAAAATAAAGTTCTATTATTGCAGCGGAAGTACCACTTTTGCAGAAAAACTTTCTGTTTATTGGGGAACCACTCCTGCAGTGGCAAGTATGACGAATCTGCTTTGGGAAAATTTGAACATCGTCAATACTAATTATGAAATGGCAGAAATTATTATGCCTGCAGTAACCGGTGGAACTTATTACATCGGTTTTCACGGTCATAGTGATGCCGATAGATTCAATCTCTATATGGATACTTTCAGTGTTTCCGATATAGTGGAACAGCTGAATCCTCCCCAAAACCTTACTGCTACAATTCAAAACTACTATAATGTGCATTTAACCTGGCAGGCACCTGTTTCCACTTTTGCAACCAGAGACCTTCTTGGTTACAAGGTTTATAGGGATGGCAATTTAATTAACACTATTAATAATCCTGCCACTCTCTCTTATGATGATATGGGCTTGGAAGTAGGCACTTACAGTTATACAGTTACTGCTTTTTATACTACTGGGGAATCAGTTCCTGCAGGTCCTGTAAGTGTAGAAATTGTGGCTCCGCTTGATCCACCTCTGAATTTAACAGGCACAGTGCAGAATAATACTGATGTTTTCCTAGATTGGGATGCTCCCGGGGTAATTCCTCCTCCTACAGGTTTTAATGATGGCTTTGAGAGTTATGAGAATTTCTCTATTAGTTTTGCTCCCTGGACTTTGGTAGATGTTGATTTAAGTAGCACTTATGGAATGACCGGTATAACCTGGACTAATGCTTTTGCTCCTCAAGCCTATATTATTTTCAATCCTAGTGCTACAACTCCTGCTATAACTGACTTGGCAGCTCATACTGGAAACAAAATGGCTGCCTGTTTTGCTGCTACTACTCCTCCTAATAATGATTGGATGATTACGCCTCTAATTACTGTTGGTAACGAAAGTGTATTAAACTTCTGGGCAAGAAGTTATACTGCTCAATATGGTTTGGAACGCTTCAAAGTTGGTGTTTCCACAACCGGAACAGCCCCTGCTAACTTTACCTTTATTAGTGGAGCTAGTTATATTCAAGCACCTGTTGAATGGACTGCCTATACTTATGACCTCAGTAGTTATGCAGGTCTGACTGTGTATATTGGTATTCAATGTGTTTCCAATGATGCCTTCATCTTCCTCGTAGATGATTTTACTGTTGATGTCCCTGTAGATATACCCCGTTATTCTGAAGTTGTTTCTCTTCCGGGAACTATAGAACGCGTAAAGGGTATTCCTGCTCCTGTTAAAGAACAACCGAAAAATGCTGACCGCTCGCTTTTGGGCTATAAGGTCTATCGTAATGGCACACTGATTTCTACTATTAATGATCCTGCCACGACTGACTATACTGATCTTGCTCTTACCAACGGAACTTATAATTATGGTGTAACAGCTCTTTATTCAACTGGGGAATCAGTTCCTGCCACTGTTAGCGTAACAATCAATTATCAGCCCGCTCCTGCGTTCTTTACAGATGATTTTGAAAGCTATGCTGATTTCGTTACTTCTTTTGTACCCTGGACTGCGGTTGATGTTGATCTTTCCGATACTTATGGAATACAGGATGTTGAATTTCCCGGAAACGGGGGTGCTATGGCATACATCATTTTCAATCCTACTGCCACAATTCCTCCGTTAACAACATTAACTGCTCATAGTGGTTCCAAAATGCCTGCTAGTTTTGCTGCAACGACACCTCCCAATAATGATTGGATGATTAGCCCCCGGGTGTTTTTAGGCACCGATTCCTATATAAAATTCTATGCTAGAAGCTATACTGCACAATATGGACTGGAACGGTTCAAAGTAGGTGTTTCTACTAATACCCAAATTAATCCTGATAACTTCCAAATTGTTTCCGGCACAAGTTATGTGCAGGCACCTGTCACTTGGACTGAATATATTTATGACCTTTCCAGTTATGACAATCAGAATGTTTATATCGGAATTCAGTGTGTTTCCAACGATGCCTTCATCTTCTTTATTGATGATGTAAGCATTCACGGAGTAAATGGATATGATAACAATGATAATAATGCTCCTGTTGTCCAAACTGAACTGAAAGGAAATTATCCCAATCCGTTTAATCCGGAAACCACTATTACCTATAGTGTTAAAGAACATATTCCTGTAAATATTGAGATTTATAACATTAAGGGTCAGAAAGTTAAAACCCTGGTTAATGAAACAAAAGCTCCAGGTAATTATACTACTGTTTGGAAAGGACTGGATGATAATAACCATCCCGTATCCAGCGGAGTGTATTTCTTTAAAATGAATGCTGGAAAATATAGCAGTACGAAGAAAATGATAATGATGAAATAAGTTAACCTAACAAGTAATTATCAAACCCCGAGCTGAATTAACTCGGGGTTTCTTTTTTTTGGAAGTTTGTAGTTCCCATCAACCAATTAAGTCAGGATTCATTTGTGCTGCAATAATCTCTCTCTTCTTAATAACAATTTTAGTGCAAAGGACTCCTTACGACAACAGCGTTTTAATTAGTAACATAATGTAATAGTGTTTAGTTGGAGACCTTTAATGGGTTGGCAAACTCTTTCCTTGCCAAAAAGGTCGGAGACCTTTAAAAGAAGTATACATAAAAGCATTTGCCGCATCGGAGTTCGGCAACCCATTATATTTCGCCGGGTTCAAAACCCGTCGTTAGTATCTGTCGTTCCTACGGAACTTTTTTGTTGGGCATCGCATCTTCCTTTTCGCCGGGTTCAAAACCCGTCGTTAGTATCTGTCGTTCCTACGGAACTTTTTTGTTGGGCATCACATCTTCCTTTTCGCCGGGTTCAAAACCCGTCGTTAGTATCTGTCGTTCCTACGGAACTTTTTTGTTGGGCATTACATCTTCCTTTTCGCCAGGTTCAAAACCCGTCGTTAGTATCTTTCGTTCCTACGGAACTTTTTTGTTGGGCTTCACATCTTCCTTTTCGCCGGGTTCAAACCCGTCGTTAGTAAAAGTATGCCTGAGGGCATTTGACCAATCGGAGTTCGGTAACCCATAAATGCAATTAATGCAGTATAAAAAAGTAGTCGGAGCTTTTTATAAGCTCCGACTACCATATCACTTGCTAACTTGTTAACCTGCTAACCTGCTAACCTGTTAACCTGTTAACCTGCTAACCTGTTAACCTGTTAACCTGCTAACCTGTTAACCTGTTAACCTGCTAACCTGTTAACCTGTTAACCTGTTAACCTGCTAACCTGTTAACCTGCTAACCTGTTAACCTGCTAACCTGCTAACCTGTTAACCTGTTAACCTGCTAACCTGTTAACCTGTTAACCTGCTAACCTGTTAACCTGTTAACCTGCTAACCTGTTAACCTGTTAACCTGCTAACCTGTTAACCTGCTAACCTGTTAACCTGCTAACCTGTTAACCTGTTAACCTGCTAACCTGTTAACCTGTTAACCTGTTAACCTGCTAACCTGTTAACCTGCTAACCTGTTAACCTGTTAACCTGCTAACCTGCTAACCTGTTAACCTGCTAACCTGTTAACCTGTTAACCTGTTAACCCGCTAACCTGTTAACCTTATTTTGCTAATACCATCTTTTTAGCAGAAGTATAATTAGCTGTAGTTAAACGATACAGATAAATTCCACTGGCAACATTTTTGCCGTTTTCATCACGACCATCCCAGGAGACCTGATAGTAACCTGGACTTGCGTGTTCCTGATTGTAGCTCTTGATTTTCTGACCTTTCATATTGTAGATTTCAATTTTAACCTTACCTGCTTCTTTCAGAGAATAACGAATATTAGTATTCGGATTGAAAGGATTCGGGAAAGCATTATACAGTTTTGTAACCATTGGGATTGAAGGAGGAACAGGTTCCTGAGTTGGATCACCAATAATAACGGTTAAAGGACCGTAGAATTGATTTGTTCCATCCAGTGCAACACTTTCCAGCCAGTAATAATAGACCTGATTAGTATAAACCTCAAAATCAGTGTAGAAATAGCTGATTTGAGTTCCCACCGCTGTGCCTTGGTCAATTAGCTGAGCATTAATCTTAATGGCATTTTCCAAATCCTTTACCTCATTCCGCAAAATATTATATCCGGAATGATTGGTTTCGGTTTCTGCCATCCAAGCAATATTAACAAAGTTCTCTGAAGTTACTACAGCTGTGAAGTTAGACAATGTTACAGGTAATGTTTGACCTTCTTCTGCAGGAAAGACAATATCTAAATCACCATCTGCTTTAGCTGAAGGAGTGAAAGTAACTTGTGTTTCATCCCAATTGGTTACTTCCGAACTTAGGGAAGTGAGTATATTCCAAGTTCCCGGCTCTATTCTATAAGCAATTTGTTCTGGATTGAAACCAAGATTATGAGTTATAGTAATAGTTGCACCGGAAAAGCTGGTTCCAGTAAGTGTTAAGCTAAGACCAGCATTAGGAAGAGCAACATCAGCATAGCCAGCAATAACGGTTACAGTTGCATCACTTTCTCCAAGATTGGAAATATCTATCGTAGGAGAAATAGAATGAACAGGTGGGATAACTATACTAACATTTCCTCCAGAAGCAGTTCCGCTTACAATATCACTATTTTCAAGGGTGATCCGGAAATTATCTACATAGAGATTATACATATCAGCATCACTATATCCGTGAAATCCAATGAAATAGGTACCGGTTGTTGAAGGTGTAAAAGTGGCTGTACCTAAATTAAATGTAGTATTGTCAATCTCGGGATGATCATTAAGAGTAGTTGTAAGAGCAGTAGGGGAAGGTGAATCTCCCACACATACTTTCAGCTTTTCAGTCCAAGTAGATGATTGAGCACGATAGTCATACTTAATCTCATAAGTTATGCCCTCAGTTAAATGAATGGGAGGAGTTATTAACCAATCATCCATTGCCATAGAAGAATTATAGACAATTTTCATCGCTTTATTTGGAGAAATCTCATAAGTAAGAGTCCATTTTTTCCCATCATTATTAACATCTAAAACAGTCCAACCGTTAATATTGTTCTGGAAATCATTCAAATAAGGGAGGGAAGTTATTGTATAGTCAGCTCCAGTTCCGGTTAAAGGAATGCTATGCTCTGTCTTACTAAGATTATCCACTATTTTTAAACTTGCTGTTTTTTCACCTATGGAAGTGGGAGCAAAGGTAACCGAGACAGTCATTGTTTCATTAGCTTCAAGTTCACAAGGATAACTATTAGTATCTGTTAGCTGGAATTGATCTGCATTAGCTCCAATTAATTCAATAGCAGGAATTGTTAAGGTTCCACCGCCATCGTTTTTAATAGTGAAGACCTGAGGCGAAGAGACAGTATTAATCTGCAATTCTCCAAATGCTTTACTTTCAGGTGTTACAGAAAATACAGGATTAGCAGGGACATCTTTAACTTCAATATCATCAATATCAATATACCAGTCACCTGTTCCCCAATTGGCTTCAAATTTTAAGATAATACGATCACCAGCTGATGCTTTCATTCCGCTAAGCCAGATTGATATTTCCGTCCAATTTATTGTAGGAGTATGATTGGAACTATTGATTTCACCATACTGAATAAAGGTTGTTCCGGCATCAGTAGAAACCCATATCTTAATGTTATCGCCTGTTCCAGGAGTGAAAGCAGTGCTTGGATATGAACTATAGTTTACTAAGCGATAATAGAAGCTAAGTTTGGTATGTTCAGTTATCGGACCTATGGGTTGGGTCTGGAACCAAGCATTAAGAACAGAACTCCACATATTTTTATAGATTCCATTTCCTGTTCTTCCATGAGAGCTGTAAATAGACCATTGAGAAGAACTCTGAGTCCAATTTGTTGGGAAATTAGTAGATGCATTGAAATCCTGAGTATAAGGTAAGGGTAATATCGGATCAAAGGCAGAGCCGGTAACAATTATAGTTCTTAAAGCTTTTTCAGCCAGATTATCGGTAATTTTTACCTGTCCTGAAAAATCGCCTGTTACAATTGGAATGTACCTTACCTTAAAAGTAGTATTTTGTCCTGCTGTTAAATTTACAGGTAATTGAGGTTCATCTATAATACTAAAACAATCATCTCCTTCGTATTGAATATCAGAAATTGTTAATACACCTTGGCCACCGTTACTAATAGTAAAGAGCTGATCAGTTTGAGTATATACTTGTTTCGAGCCAAAATCTTTACTGTTAGGATTGATAACAAATACAGGATTTTCGGGAGTTTCCGACACAGTAAAATCATCAAAACTCATATACCAAGGACTACTAGTAGCAATTACCTGTAACCCAACAACATAAGAACCAGATACAGAAGGTTGCCAAGCTGTTTTAGTAAGCTGTGTATAACTCATATTAGTTGGACCCAAAACTGAAGCCAGTTCAGTAGTCATTGCACTACCGGTGGCTGAATTACCAATATACATCTTAAATGAAGTCCAACCGCTATAACCATCTGTATTATACCAAATACCAAAGTCATAAGTTTTAGTGGCATCAAGATAAAGAGGGTGGGAGAATAACCAATCACTTGTAGTAGAACTATATGAACAAGTAGCATAGTCAGTACCACTACGAGGAGCACGGTTGTAGGTTCCTGTAGTTGTAGCAGTAGTCCATTTTGTTCCAGCTTTTGTCCATCCTTGAGGTAATTCTCCAGCAGTTGTAATTTCCTCAAAATCCATTATATAAGGATTATCAACAGTAACATAGAAATTCGGATCAGCCATAGTGGTAAATGACCAAATTTCACCTTCAGCACTACCTTGATCATTTTTAGCAACTACTTTCCAGTAATATGTTGTACTATATTGTTTGGGAGGATTGCAGGTTGTATTAAGAACATTATCAAAAAATGCTGGATCTGAATCCTGACTGAAATATACATCATAATTAGTGGGTGTTCCACCTTCCGAATTAGCAGACCATACTAATGGTACATTGATATCAACTCCGGTAGCATTATTAGTAGGGCTTACATTTATTGGAGCACCAGGAGCTGCTATAACTGGAGAAAAATCACCTTCATCAGCGCCAATGTCAGGACTAATGTCATTACGATCCTCATCATCAATATCAATGTCACAACCTGAAATCGCAACCGCATTACTTTCCACGCGGGTAGCAACATCGGGATTGATGTGCAGGTCTTCTTCACCGATAAATTGAACATCTTCAGTATAAGAGCCCTGATCACGGTCAGCTAAGAAATTTTTATAATCCTGAAGAGTGCGATAAGCTACTGAATTAATATAAGCTATTACATTATGTTCACCTGGCTCTCCGCTATAATAAATGTTTTTATTAGAATTACTACCCAAATTGTTTGTTCCAGAAGTAGTTTTCCATATTGCAACAGTGAAACCATTAGTACCAGGTGTGCTTATATTTTTAAAAATATTATTACGGATTTCGTTAGTTGTGCCACTGCTAATATAAAGAGCAGCAGTAGAATAATAACTATTAGTTCCTGTTCCATTCAGATAGACAGTATTGAAATGAACATTGTTTGTTGTACCACCTGCGATTCTGATTCCATTAACAGAAGTAGTTACAGATGAACTTGAACCGACAGCATTAAGAGCCCAAATCATATTATTAGAAATATTGTTTGTAGTTCCGCTGGAAATATAAATACCATTTACAACGGAATTAGCTCCTGCTGCTCCAAAATCGTGGATTATATTTTGTCCAATATTTACTGTAGTTCCCAAAGAATGAGAAATACCATAAATTGTTGCAGCACCGGCAGCATTATACTGAAGATTATAAATCTGATTTTTATTTATTGTTTTTACACTGGAAGAAGTTGTATTAGTATAGATGGCATATATTGTAGAAGAAGTTGAGGTATTTGTTCCGTCAATGCTGAAATTGTAAATTTGGTTATTATTATAATTTTCTAAAGTAGGTGAACCGAAATTGTATAATCCATAAAGATTAGCAGAAGAAGTAGAAGTACCTGAAGTAGGAATAGTATTATCGTGAATTTCGTTGTAGTTAGCTGTTGTTTGTGCAGTATTAGGCCTTAGGCAATACATAGAACCGCTAGCTCCTGTTTTTGAATTACTATAAATCTGATTATAATTTAAATTTGCAGTAGTAGTTGCTGTTGAATTTGAATTATAAATTCCATACCACGTACCTGTTCCAGCAAGAGAGTTATTAGACACAATATTGTAATTGATATTTGTATAAGCCGGATTGGAAGAAACATAAATTCCATAAAAAGCACCTGATGTTGCAGTTGTATAAGAACAATTAGTAATTGTATTGTAGTTTACATTAACAGTATTAGAAGCAGCAGTAGAACCTATTGCACATTCTATAGCAGAAAGTTGGCTGGTAGTTCCACCACCTTTTATAGTAATTGAATTGTGGTTAATATCGCAATTGGCACTGGTTCCGGCTTGAGCATAAATTCCGCGTAAGGTTGAAGGATGATTTACTCCGTTGCCATCGTTATTATTAATCTGATTATAGGATATATTTATACCCCATTGATTATTTGCTCGGATACCGGCAGAAGGATTAGTAGAACCTGTGCCACCGCCATAATTAATAATTGTGTTACCTGTTAAAACTGTATTGCCTCCAATATCATTACCAGTATCACCTAAAGTAAAAGGAGAGGTAGCAGCATAGCCACTTAGAGCGATACCATAATTGGCATTACTAAGGGTATTAGCATAGAATTTATTGTAGGAATTTGTTCCTGCAGCTCCGGAGGGTGTTAATACAGTTGTGGCTGCAGTAGGAGTTGAATTAATTACCAGGATACAAACAGAACCTTCCACCATTGGAGAAGTCCCGCTGGCAAAATTGTTTCTACTTAAAGCTACATTGCAGTTTTTAATTGTGTTATATTGAGCACCATCACTGGTACTACTTTTAAAGAGACCATATCCATATTCCATTGTAGCAGGATTAGTAGTATTCGGATCATACAAATCAATTCCATCAATGGTAACATAATCAGCACCTTTTAAACAAAACATTCCATCCGGAGTAGCAGATCCTGGTGTAGAAGTTCCAATATAAGCAGTTAGTTTTGGATTGGCTCCAGTCCCATATTTTTGAATGGTTATAGAATAAGAAGATGTACCTGTAGCGGTAAGATCAATCCTTGCTGATAATATTTCCGTGTAATCAGCATTTACATTAATTACATAATTATCAGTTAAAGCACCTAAACTATTTAGCCAATTAACGGCCTCTGTAACTGTAGCATAATCGCTGGGTACATATTTTGTTACAGTTGCATGCATACAAACTGTTCCCAGTAAAATAACCAGGAATGAGAAGAGTAAAATATTCTTTTTCATAATAAATTTCTCCTTTTATCAATAAGTTAAATTGAGATTAGGGCAAGAGTAAGCTCTTGTCCTGTTGAATTTTGAAAGTTTAATTGATTTAGGGATAAGGGAATAATGGCTAAAGTTAGATTCCCGAATTTTGTTACGAAAGTAAAAGATAAAAAAAGAAGAAACAGCACTTCCCCAAGAGGATAGGGAGGGTTGAGGATGATTTTGAAGGGGAAAGCTTTTAATGAAGAAATTGGGGAGAGTTATCTTTTCTGCGCTTTGGCAGGAGGTAACTCTTTTTTTAATATAGGCATTGGGCTTAGGGTCAAGATAACAAATCAATTTCTTCTCCATAAATAAATAAAGTATTGGACGACTTTTTTTTGTTTTATTTTTCCTATTTCATATAAGGAAACAAAACAACTAACACGATATAACTTACACTCATAGAAATCTTATAACATTAATATAAAATCATTTCTATGCACAAAACCATACAACGAAGAGGTGAAAATCTTGTCAAGAAAAATCTGCAAAAAATTGAAAAATTTTTCCAGTCAGGAGTCGTTACTGCCGAAATAGCTTTTACGCAATCCACAAACTTATTTGGCAGAGAGGACTCGTGACGGTTGGTTTCACACGGAATACGCTAATTTCACGGCTTTTATATCTTTTTTGTATCTCCTAATTCATAAGCAGCCATAAAGTTATCTTAAAGAATAAAATTGTGAAGTTGTTAATTATTTCCAGCTTGTAGAATGGAAAATTATAATTCAGTGGGAAATAATTAAATCCCACCCAACCGAGGTGCTAATTTTTTCCGATTTTCTTAACAGCATTAGGAAAGAAACACGGATTCATTACGGCTGCCATCAGTAATGGGTAGGCAATGGGTAGGTAATGCTATTAAGGAAGTAGCTACAAACATAGATAAAATTTTCAGTTAGGTTAGCAGATAAGAGTTTTCCTTGTTTTACGGGATTTTCGGGATATAATATCCTTGAGACGCAATCCCTGATGATAGAGTAGCAACGCTTAAAAACTATATTTACTTTTGCTTTTGCGCTGAAAGAAAAGAAGTTATCAGCAGGGTTTCAGGATCAGGTAAAATAAAATAAAAAAAGGATAAACAAGAATGCAAAGGAAAATTACGCTTGGAATTGAAGGAATGCATTGCGCTGCTTGCAGTGCGCGAGCCGAAAAAGCCCTGTCACAACTGAAAGGAGTTAGCGAGGCAAATGTAAATCTCGCTCTGGAAGAAGCATACATTGTTTACGATGACAAGCAATTAACGCTTGCTGATTTTAAGCAGGCAATTGAAAAAATTGGCTTTAAAGTGAAAGAGACAGAAGCAGATAAAGAAAGCGAACAAATTCGCCAAATGCAGACAGCAAAAAAGAAAATGGGGCTTTCCTGGCTGATTACCGCTTTGGTGTTGTTGTTAATGATTCCCGATATGGTTTCAGGAAGAGCAATTTTTAGCGAACAGATGGATGCCTGGCTGATGGTGATATTAAGTTTGCTGGCGATGATTTTCCCGGCAAGAAGCGTATATCTATCTGCCTACAAAGCAGTTAAAAGCGGAAGTGCCAATATGGATGTGCTAATTGCAATGGGCACAATCGCTTCTTTGCTGGCGGCTCCTCTATCTCTGTTTATAAAAGACAT
>Ga0209201_1001231_pt1 | contig 30739 bp, 32 predicted proteins | sample AD_UKC055_MetaG_FD_184411 | JGI IMG/M metagenome (GOLD analysis project Ga0209201, IMG submission 184411) | Active sludge microbial communities of municipal wastewater-treating anaerobic digesters from USA - AD_UKC055_MetaG (SPAdes) (version 2) | ecosystem: Engineered > Bioreactor > Anaerobic >... | reverse complement strand
TTATGCGGGCACAGAAAGCTTGGACATCGTCAACAGTGGATACGTCTATGGCTCCAATTATCTCACCATAAACCGGATGTTCAACTACAATATCAACAACCGTGGCATTGTTGTTTACCATTATGAGAAGTTCATCACGTATTTCACTCATGCTATGCCTTACAGCCACGGTTTTTATATGTTTCTTTTCACTGTTTATATAGTATCCTCTGGAATTTGATCTTATATCCTCCCCCTGGGCTTTTAAAATCATAACATCCCTCACTATGATCTGTCTTGTCACACCAAACTTCAGTGCAAGCTCACTGCCTGATACCGGATCTGTACTTGAGGATATCGACTCAAGTACTTTTTTCTGCCGCAGGGTTTTTTCCATCAGTTAACCTCCTTATTCATTGTTTCAGGAAGAAATAAAAAGTTTAGAATACCGGTAATGACAAAAAGGATTGCGATTCCGACAAGACCTACTGTTATTGAATGTTCAAGAAAAAAAGAAGTATAGTAAGGAGCAAGAAATCCAGCAAACCTTGTGATAGCGCTGGCGGAACCGTTTCCTATGCCGCGTATGTGAGTAGGGTAAAGCTCCGGAGTATAGGCATAAGTGATGCCCCATGCTCCAAGGCAAAAGACAGATACTATAAGGCTGAATATGAGTACCTGAATCTGTGTAGACACAAAAGCGAAAGCCAGTGAAGATACTCCTGTTCCGATCATGAAAAACAATAGGCTCTTTCTCCTGCCTACTTTTTCTATCAGGAGGGCAGCCAGAAGATAGCCCGGTAACTGAGCAACAAACATATAAAAAGTATACCAATCTGCAGATAAGACAGATATGTTTTTTGAAATGAGAATCGACTTTATCCATACGAATATACCGTAATACCCTATGCTCATTGTGAACCACAAAAGCCAGACATTCAAAGTTATCTTCATATGGTTGTCTCTGAAAAGGTCAGACACTCGGTATTTTTTTGAATTTACTGGGAGTATTATATCTGAACCATCAGTATTGTAAAGTTTTTGGATCTTATCATACCTTTTTTTTATTAAAAGATATTTTGGAGATTCATGCATAAACATTATGAATATAAGAGGAATTAATCCTGATATGAAAAAAAGATAATCTCCCCTCCAGGTAAGAGTATTTTTAAACAACAGATGAAAAACTCCCAGAATAATACTTCCGACTGCCCAACTGGCTTCAAGCAGAACAAGATACATACCCCGTATAGAAATATTAAGGAACTCTGCCAGATATGTATTCAATGCTGGAAGAAGTCCGCCCATTCCAAAACCGGCAATAATTCTAAAAGCAAGGAACATTTCAGGAGTGGACGCTATCCCTCCCGAAAAAGAAAATAAAGTAAATATAGAAGAAAAGATCACACAGGAATTCTTTCGGCCGAAAGTATCGGAAATAAGGCCCGAAGAGACTGCTCCAGCGATCATTCCAAAAAATGTCGAGCTTGCCATGACCGCTGAGAATACTTTTGAAAGCTTCCAATAAGCCACAATATCGTTTATGGTAAGGGAAGTTACCATAACTCCTGCTGCCACAAGTGCCCAGCCTATAGAGGAGATGATGAGAAGAAAGAGTCGTTTTTTCCTTGAAACATTCTGTTCAATAAAATTATCAAGAGTCATTTTTTCCTCCTATGTATATACAGTATATACAATATATTATATATCAGATTTGCCTAAAATACAAATTTTTTGATGATCCTGCCGAAAAAGTAATAAACTCTGATATAATTGCCATATAATAGACTTTTGACATATGAACTATTATTTAAAGATATTGGAGGGAAAAGTATGAAGATAAGAGGAAATATATATTATAAAGGGAAGTTTGAAAAAAGAACAGTTGAGATAGAAAAAGGACGAATTTCTTCTTTTTCTGAGAGCAAAGCAGAGTTGGATTTTGGAAACGATATTGTTGTTCCTGGCTTTATAGACTCTCATATTCACGGATGCAACGGAAGCGATGTGATGGATATGAGCAGCAAAAGCTTTGAGACCATACGTGAGTTCTGTTTTTCCCGTGGTGTAACAACTCCGGTTTATACAACTCTTTCTGCGAGTTATAATGACCTTAAAAAGGTTGTTGAAGAAAGTAAGAAATGTGATTTTGAAGTTCTTATCCATTTGGAAGGCCCATATATAAATCCTTTGAAAAAAGGTGCCCAGAATGAAAAATATATAAGGAAACCTGACATAGCTGAGATAAAAGAGCTCCAGCGTTTAGCCGAAGGAAGAATTAAACTTATCACATTTGCGCCTGAAACCGACATAAATTTTGAGTTTTCGGCTCAACTGAAAAAGCTAGGAATAGTTCCATCCATAGGCCATACCAACGCTGATGCACAGATGATACAAAGAGCACATGAAAGCGGGATCAAAAGGTTTACACATTACTGTAATGCCATGAATGGACTTCATCACCGCGAAATAGGGGCAGTAGGTGCTGCGATGCTTTTTGATGACACAATAATAGAGATAATTGCCGACGGATATCATCTTTCGCCAGACGCGGTAAAACTTTTTTATAAAGTCTTCTCCAATTCAAGAATAATAGGTATAACCGATTCTATGAGAGCTACCGGACTTAAAAACGGCACCTATGATTTAGGCGGTCTTCAGGTGAATGTTTCTGATGGCAAAGCCACATTGGAAAACGGAACTATAGCAGGTAGCACTCTTACCATGGATAGTTCGCTAAGGAATGTGCTTAAATTTACAGGAACTTCCGTAGAAAAAGCCATCAGACTGTATACCTCTAATCCGGCAAGGAATATAGGACTTAAAGACAGAGGCAGTATTGCCTGTGGAAAGCTTGCTGATCTGGTTGTTTTGGATAAAGAGTACCGTGTAAAAACAGTCATAAAAACCGGGAAAGTGGTTTATAGCAATTAAGGCAGTTTTGCTGACGGACATGACTGCTTAAGAAAACATGAAACACATTTTGGAGATAGCGGTCTGCATATGGTTTTTCCAAAGTAAACCATAGCTTCGTTTACCGGACCCCAAAATTCTTTTTTGAGAAGTTTTGTCAAAGCTTCTTCAGTTTTTTCCGGTGTTTTGGTACTTACCCATCCAAGTCTGTTTGATATCCTGTGTACGTGGGTATCCACGGCCAGGGCAGGGATATTGAATGAGTTATACAGTACTATGTTGGCGGTTTTTCTACCTACTCCCGGCAGTTCTAAAAGCTTTTCAAGGGAGTCTGGAACTTTTCCGTTATACTTTTCAATTAATATTTTACTTATCTGTATGATTCTTGCACTTTTCTGCCTATACATGCCGCTTACTTTAAGGACAGATTCAACTTCTGCGGTATCGGCGCGGGAGACTTCCGCAACGTTTTTGAACTTTAAAAAAAAGATGTTTGAAACTTTTTCTGTGACCTCATCCCGGTTACGTTGAGAGATAATGGTTTTTATAAGCACTACAAAAGGATCCTTCTCGTGGTTGAAGTCGTAACTGCTGTTTTGTATTATTATCTGTGCTTGTTCATTTATATTTTTCATTTTTTTCCTCCCAAAAGTATTCATTATAATTTTATACCCAAACATATAAAAAATAAAGATTTTTAAAATAGATGATGATTTTATACCGTTTATTTGATATAATTAATCTGGTGAAAGGTGTGACGGAGTATGGATAAAATTTTGAATGATCTGTCTGCTGTCCTGTCTCAAAAAAGGCTGACTTTCGGATTTGCAGAGTCATGCACCGGCGGTATGATATCTTCCCTGGTAACAGAGATACCTGGTATTTCTGAGTATTTTTATGGATCGGTAGTATCGTATTCAAACAGCATAAAAACCTGTTTGCTCAAAGTTGACAGTCATACGATAGATCTTTACGGAGCGGTTAGCCGGGAATGTGTTGAGCAGATGGCCGATGGTCTTATAGATTTGATGAATGTTGATTGTGCGGTTTCAGTAAGCGGAATTGCCGGGCCTGGAGGAGGATCAGCTGAAAAGCCTGTAGGAACGGTGTGGTTCTGTTTTATTGTTGATAATAGAAGAAAAACAGAAAAGAAATTTTTTTCAGGCAACAGACAAGAAATAAGGAAAAGCGCATCATATTACGCAATAACGGTTATGACAGATATGATGAAAGCTTTTAAGGAGGGATGAAGATGGGAGAAATGGATGTCTATCTAAGCGTGTTCCTGGACGAAGCGAGAGAAAATCTTCAGAATCTTAATGATGCACTTTTGGGTTTGGAAAGCGATATGAAAAACCTTGAAAAGGTAAATGAAATATTCAGAATAATGCATACACTAAAAGGGATGGCTGGCACGCTTGGTTTTGACGGACTTGCAAAACTTTGTCATACTATGGAGAACACTTTTGACAAGATAAGGAATCATCAGATGACCGTTAATGAAGATATAATTGATCTTCTTTTCAAAGGTCTTGATACTCTAGGGGAGTCTTTGGATGATATAGCTTCAGGAGGAAACGGAGATACACAGGCAGTTAAAACTCTTAAAGATGGGTTTGAATCTATTCTTAAAGGGCAAAAATCAGAACAGAAGGTAGAACCGTTTAAGCAAGCCCAAGTTAAAGAAGAACCTATTCAGGAAAAAACTGTAAGCTCAGTTGATTCAGCTTTTTTTATAGAAGACTCTACCAAGGTCATACTTAAAAACGTTTACGATAAAGCTAAAGAAAGAGGACTTAACTTCTATTTTATAAAAGTTACCCTTTCAGAAGGGGTTCAACTTAAGCTTGCAAGAGCTTTCATGATACAGCATAAGTTTGATGAGATGGGTTGTGAGGTTGTTTATTCAGATCCTTCCACAGAGGATATAGAAAGCGAAAAGTTCGACAGGGAGCTCGTTTTCGGTATAGTTGCTTCTGTTGACCCGAAATTCTTGGCTGAAAATCTTAAATCTATATCAGAAGTAGAGAAAATACAGATAGATGATTTCTTTACAAGTGTAAATAAAAAAGCTGTTGTTACAGACGATGCTGATGGAGCAGCTTCAGAAAAACATGTTGATTCTCAGAATGCTGAGCTATCTGAAGAAAGCGAACACAAGGACGATAACCCGGCACAGCCTACAAAGAAGAAATTAAAGCTTTCCCAGTCAATAAGGGTTGATATAAATAAGCTTGATGAACTTATGAATCTGATGGCTGAACTTGTAATAGCCAGAAGCAGAATAGCCGAAACACTTAAAAAATTCAGCATAAAAGAAGTTGATGAAAGTCTGTCGCAGCTTTCAAGAATTACGTTGGATCTTCAGAATGTAGTTATGAAAGTCAGAATGGTGCCTGTTTCCTTTGTTTTTAACAGATTCCCAAGACTCACCAGAGATATTGCCAAGGAGCTTGGAAAAGAGATAAACTTTATTATGCAGGGTGAAGAGACAGAGCTTGATAGAACTGTTGTTGATGAGATAGGAGATCCTTTGATACACCTTCTCAGAAACTCTCTTGATCATGGTATAGAGTCACCCGAGGAAAGAATAGCAAAAGGGAAACCAAAAATAGGTACAATAAGGCTTTCAGCCAGACATGAAGGCAACGGTGTAATAATAGAGATCGAAGATGACGGTAAGGGCATGGACAAAGAAAAAATACTTAAAAAAGCTTTGGAAAAAGGACTTGTAGACCAAACCACCGCGTCTTCAATGAAAGACGAAGAAATTCTTGCTCTCTCTTTCCTTCCGGGTCTTTCTACTAAGGATAAGGCTACAGAACTTTCAGGAAGAGGTGTGGGGATGGATGTTGTAAAATCTACAGTTGAATCTCTCAAAGGAACTGTTACTCTTGAAAGCGAAAAAGGCAGAGGAACAATTGTAAGAATAAGAATGCCTCTGACACTGGCTATAATTGAAGCGCTTCTTGTAACAGTTAAAGATTATGTTTATGCCATACCTATAGCTAATATAGATACGACGCAGAAAATTGCCGACGGGGAAATCAAAGTTGTCCAGGACAGGGAAGTTTTCATGCTAAGAGGAGAAGTAATACCTGTTATAAGGCTTAGGGAGCTTTTTGGCTACAGCAGGACTGAAAATCTTAAGCAAGAGAACATAGTTATAATAAAAGTTGGAAATAAAAAGTATGGAGTCATTGTGGACAAACTATTAGGTCAGGACGATATAGTAATAAAATCTCTCGGAAGCATGCTCTCGGATGTAAAGGAATTTAGCGGCGGAGCAATACTGGGTGATGGAAGAATTGCCCTTATTCTTGATGTTTCTTCATTAATGTAATTAAGAGGTGGTTGAAATGAAAGATGTATTGTCTTTTCAGATCCATAACCAGGAGTTTGCTGTTGAAGTTGATCTCATCGAGATAGTAAGCGATATGGCCGATATTACTCCTATACCTAATTCACGCCAGAGCATTAAAGGTGTAATAAATCTCAGAGGTCGTATAGTTCCCATAGTTGACATAACAGATATCCTGAGACTCAATCTGCCTTCTGATCATGTGTACCGAAATATTTTGGTTCTCAAGGTGGATGAAGAGGAGATAGGTATTCTGGTTGACTTGGTGAATAATGTCCTTTCCATAGATGAGACAAAACTTGAGAATCTGCAGTCTAGGAATGAGTTTTATGCTGGTAAGGTCAACGGTGTAATTAAAAAGGACAACCGGTTGATTGTTTTTCTTGATATAAGGGCAGTTTTAGGTATGGAAGAATGATAAAAATTCGGGAGGTGTTTTATAAATGGGAAAAAGAATTCTTATAGTTGACGATGCCGCTTTCATGAGAATGATACTTAAAGATATAATCACAAAAGCGGGTTATGAACTTGCCGGAGAAGCCCAGAATGGTCAGGAGGCAATAGACAAGTATAAAGAGCTCAAGCCTGATTTTGTCACGATGGATATAACTATGCCTGTTATGGACGGTATTCAGGCGATAAAGCAGATAAAGACTATCGATCCCAATTCAAGAGTAATAGTCTGCAGCGCTATGGGTCAGCAGGCCATGGTTATTGAAGCTATCCAGTCGGGTGCAAGGGACTTTATAGTAAAGCCCTTTCAGCCTAACAGAGTTATTGAAGCCATCCAGAAGTTAGAGCAGGGATGATTCCTACGGACTCTACAACATATATTCCAACCTCCACTGTTGCTCCGACAGCCAGTGGGGGAAGTTTTATATTAGTATGGATATTGACACTTGTACTGTTTGTGGTTCTTTTATGGCTGCTCTATATGTTTCTTGCAAAATATACCAAAGGAACCAAGAATAATCCGCAGATAAGGGTAATGAAAAGGTTTTACATCGATAGGAACTTTTATGTTGGTTTATTAAAGCTTTTTGATGAGTACTATCTTATTCTTTTCAGTAGCAACTCTTCGGAACTTCTTAAAAAACTTACTTATGAAGAAGCTTTGGAAATAATCGGCGAAAAGCAGACTTTTTTTAAAACTTTTGCCGGTATATTAAAAAAGGGGTCGGAAGAAAATGAGACTAAGACTAAGTAGTAAGATCATACTTCTTACTTTGATGGTTCTGGCATTTAGTACCAGCATTTCATCCGCTCCGGCTGATCTTGGACTGACACTTCCGAACATAGATATAAAAGTAGGCAGTTCTGAGCAGAATCTTACACCGGCAATCACAATTTTTCTCATAATAACTGTTCTTTCACTTGCGCCGAGTTTTTTAATGCTTATGACCTCCTTTACAAGAATTGCGGTAGTGCTTAGTTTTGTAAAACAGGCAATAGGTGCCAGGCAGGCTCCTCCTAACCAGGTTGTTGTGGCCTTAGCACTTTTTCTGACTATACTGATTATGTTTCCAGTTTTTTCTAATGTGTACAATAAAGCCATAGTTCCGTATAATTCCGGAACTATAGGATACGAGAAGGCTGTGGAGAGAACTTGGAATGAGTTCAAGACCTTTATGCTCCGTGAGATAGTGAATCATAAAAATCAGGATAATATATATATGCTTGCACAAAGCACCAATATAGAAATAAAAGATATTAACGATACACCTTTTCAGGTTTTGATACCGGCATTTGCCCTCAGTGAGCTTGAGATATCCTTTAAAATGGGAATTCTCATATATCTGCCTTTTATAATTGTTGACATGGTGGTAGCAAGCATTCTTTTATCTATGGGAATGATGATGATTCCTCCTGTTATGATTTCTATGCCATTTAAAATTTTGCTGTTTGTATTGGTTAACGGATGGGATCTTCTTATAGGGAGTCTTGTAAGAAGTTTTAGCGGAGGCTGATGATGAGCGAAGAGGTATTCATAGAAGTTTTCATAGAGGGAATAAGAATTTTTTTAGTAACAATAAGTCCTATTTTGCTTGTCAGTCTTGGGGTAGGTTTAATCATAAGTATATTCCAGACGGTGACCTCAATACAAGAGCAGACTCTCACCTTTGCTCCCAAAATAATAGTAACTTTTCTTGCTCTGGCTCTTATGTTCGGCTGGATAATACAGCAGATAGGTGATTATGCTTACCGTCTTTTCACGATATACATGGGAATGATATAAATGTATTTTTATGATTATCAGCTATGGATATATTTTTTTATTCTCATAAGAATAGTTGGTGTATCCTTTTTTATACCTTTTTTTTCAACAGGGCTTTTACCAACGCCGGTCAAAGTTTTCTTGGTTGTTTTCGTAAGTTATATCTGTCTGCCCATGTCAACGCAGACAATGCCATTAAATACAGATGCTCTTACAATAGTCTTTTATCTTTTGCTTAATTTTACAGTGGGAATAAGTATCGGGATAATAACTCAGATTATCTTTTCTGCCGTGCAGTTCGCCGGAGATTTTTTTGGCATACAGATGGGTTTTGCACTGGCCGAAGTCCTCAATCCGGTATATGAGGAGGAAGTTTCACTTTTTTCAGAACTGACCTTCCTTCTTACCACTATGATTTTTTTCATCTTTAAAGGTCATATCTGGCTTTATACATTAATAATTGAATCTTTTAAGAAACTTCCCGTTATCTTTTCACTTAACCAAGATGTTTTCATGGTTCTTTCACAGAAATTAGGGGATGTAATGATAATAGGTGTGGAGTTTGCTTTGCCTATAACGGCATTTATGCTTTTAACCAACATATCACTTGGTATAGCTTCAAGACTTATGCCGCAGCTGAATGTTTTCATGATTGGGCTTCCTCTTAACATAATTATTGGGTTTCTTATATTTACGGTGGTGATATACACTTGGGAAGAAAATTTTACGAGACTTTTCTTTCAGATTTATACTTGGCTTCAGAATACGATAACCATGTTTGCAAAATAGATCTTCAGTTTTTTGCCGATCCGTCCAAGACGGAAGAGCCTACGCAGCGTAAACTTGAAAAAGCAAGAGAAGAAGGAAATGTTCCTGTATCAAGAGAGTTTACCACAGGTATAAGTTTCCTTGCGCTTGCCGGTATTCTTTCATTTTTAGGTGGACCGATAGCCAAAGAACTTGAAAAACTTTTTTATGATTATTTTGACATGAATACTGATCTTTTAAATCCATCTTTTTTTATTTACTCTCTGAGCACCCATTCTAAGCTTTATGTATTTATTGCACTATTTTTTGCAATGGGAATGGCGGTAACTTTGGCGCTGGGATTTATTCAGACCAGATTTATGATTGCGCCTAAAGCTCTTAAGTTTGATCTTTCAAAAATAAATCCTATAAAAGGGTTCAAACGTATTTTTTCAATGCGATCGCTTTTTGAGCTGTTTAAAGCAATTTTGAAAATAATTATAATCGGATGGGTTGCTTATTCAATAATATCCGGTAAGATGAATGATATAACCAATCTGGCCGGATCTGAAATAGCCGCATCAGTTAAGTTCATTGTAAATATGATGCTTGAGCTTATGTATAAACTGGGACTTTCCCTTCTTATACTCTCTCTTGTCGATTACTGGTTTCAAAAATTTCAGTATAGGCAGGATCTCAAGATGACCAAGCAGGAAGTAAAGGAAGAAATGAAGGATATAGAAGGAAATCCCGAAATAAAAAGAAAACAGCGTGAGTTTATGACCAAAATAGTTTTTTCCAGGATGATGCAGCAAGTTCCTACGGCCGATGTCGTAGTTACCAATCCAACACATTATTCAGTTGCAATAAAATATGAAAGCAAAGGTATGAACGCTCCCAAGGTAGTTGCAAAGGGTGTTGATGAAATGGCGATGAGAATACGTAAGGTAGCTTCCGAAAACGGTGTTCCTATAGTACAGAAGCCTTCACTTGCAAGGGAGCTTTATGCGAAAGTCGAATTAGATGAAGAGGTTCCACAGGATCTATACAAAGCTGTAGCGGAAGTTCTTGCTTATATTTATAAACTTTCAAATAAGAATGTTTAGGAGGAATGGATGAATTTAATAAAAAACCTTGATGTGGTTTTTTCTGTTCTCATAGTAGTAATGGTTCTATTGATGGTTCTTCCTATACCTACATTTTTACTGGACTTTTTGCAGCTATTTAATATAGCCCTGTCTATAATAATCTTATTGTCGACTCTTTATGTCAGAAGGGCTCTTGACATATCGTCTTTTCCAAGCTTACTTCTTATAACGACACTTTTCCGTCTGGCCCTGAACGTTTCTTCAACACGATTAATACTTCTTCAGGGACCAAAATTCGACGGAAAGGTAATACGAGCATTCGGAGATTTTGTGGTTGGGGGTAATTACATAGTCGGTATAGTAATATTCCTTATCCTGGTAATAATACAGTTTATTGTTATTACAAAAGGATCTGAAAGAATATCCGAAGTAGCTGCAAGATTTACGCTTGATGCTATGCCCGGCAAGCAGATGAGTATCGATGCCGATCTATCTTCAGGGCTTATAACAGAGGATGAAGCCAAGACCAGAAGAGAAGATATAAGAAGGGAAGCTGACTTCTACGGGGCTATGGATGGAGCCAGTAAGTTTGTAAGAGGAGATTCCATTGCCGGTCTGATAATTACAATCGTAAATATACTGGGCGGTATCCTAATAGGTATACTGCAGCAGGGAATAAGTATACAGGAAGCGGCCGGACTTTATACCCTTCTGACAGTCGGAGATGGACTTGTTGCACAGATACCGTCACTTTTGATATCTACAGCATCAGGTATGGTTGTTTCAAGGGCGGCTTCCAAGGAAAGTTTTGGTTCCAACATAATAAAAGAACTTACTTCAGAAAAAAAGATTCTTTCAATAACGGGTTTTATGCTTGTAGCTATAGGCATTTTTACACCGCTTCCTACAGCGCCTTCTTTGGTCATAGGGGGAGTTATGCTTTTCGTGGCCTACTCTGCAACGGCAGGTCAGAAGAAAAAACTTGCCTACCAGGCAGCAGGGGCAGGTATGCAGTCCAAAAACATTCTTTCACAGCAAAATGAAGCGGGTGGTGGTCAAAGTGCACCGTCCAAGCCTGTAAAATCAGCACCGCCGCTGACTTCTGCCGATGAAGTTTCAGAAGTTATACAGAGCGATACAATCGAAGTTGATATAGGCTACGGACTTATTCCGCTAGCTGATCCGACACAGGGTGGAGATTTACTTGACAGGGTTACAATGGTACGAAAGCAGATAGCTTATGAACTTGGTGTGGTTATTGCCCCGGTAAGGATAAGAGATAGTGTCCTGCTCAGTTCAAACGAGTACATAATAAAACTCAGAGGAGTAGAAATCGGAAGATATGAGCTTATTCCAAACAGATTATTGGCAATAAATTCGGGAATGGCTAACATGGCGCTTGCAGGGGTTCAGTCTAAGGAACCTGCTTTTGGGCTTGCGGCGTATTGGATAGATGAAGGTCTGAAAGATGATGCCATAAGCATGGGGTACACCGTTGTTGATGCACCCAGTGTTTTTGCTACCCACCTTTCAGAACTAATAAAGCGTTATGCACATGAAATAGTTGGTATGAAAGAGCTTGAGATGCTTATTGATGGTCTCAGAGTTAAAAATGCGACTCTTGCCGATACTCTCATACCTGCACTTCTTAAACTCCATGAGCTTAGAAAGGTCATACAGGATCTTCTTTATGAAAGAATATCCATAAGGAATATGCCCATGATATTTGAACAGCTCATAGAAACATCAGATAAAAACGGAAAAGATCAGGAAAAACTTGTAGAAGATGTAAGAGTTGCACTAGGCAGACAGATATGCGAATCACTTAAATCATCAGACGGGCAGTTTCATGTCATAGCACTTGATGCTTCCATAGAAAGAAAAATTCTAGACAGCTTTACCGACGGAGACAACGGGCGGTTGCTGATTCTTGAACCTGAATATGCCAATCTTCTCATAGAAAGGGTATCCAAGGGACTTGAAGAGATAATGATGAAAGGATATAATCCGGTTCTGATATGTTCCAAGTCTATACGGTACCAGCTTGCCAAGCTGGTGCTCAGGTTCATACAGAATATAAATATAGTTGCCTATGAAGAAGTACCTTCTGACGTCGCTCTCAGCGTTGAAGGAATAGTAAAATTCTAAAGGGGAGGTAACTTATGAAGGTAAAAAAGTATATAGTGAATGATCTTGCGGAGGCTATGACAAAAATCAAGGATGATTTCGGCGACGATGCGTATATATTGGAAACGAAAAAGATAAAAAAAGGTGGATTCATAGGATTTGGAGGTAAAAAGTTTCTCGAAGTTACGGTACTGAGTGAAAAAGAAGAAGAAAAAGCCAGAAATCAGGTGTCCAACGGAAATAAAGAAAAAGCAGATACCTTTGAAAGCGATCTTTACGATATGAAGAGTGTGATAAGTAATAACAAACGTCTTGAAAAAAGAATAAAACAGGAAAGCATGGCGGCTCAGCGTGATATTCCACAGGAATATGAGGTTCAGAATACGGAAAAAGAGTATAACAAGGATTTTATTGAACTTATAAAACAGCAGCGTGAGCTTTCTAAAAGCATGGACAATTCAGCTAAGGATTTTTATGAACAGCAGAATGTTACGGCTGAACGTCCGGTAAAGAATATAAAGTACGATACATACACAAGGAATCAGGTTATACCAGAAACATTTGCTGGTGCCGCAGCTGAAAAAGCTTCTCAAGTTAACAACGATTCTGTCAGTGAGATAAAAAAAATGTTGAGCGAGCTTAATAAAAAAGTATCCGGTGAATCTGAATATATAAATGATTTCAGACAGGCACTTTTGAAAAGCGATTTTTCAGATGAAATCATTGATGAATTCTTATCTCAGCAGACTGGAAACATAAAAGAAGACTGGAAGAGTAATGTTCAACTCAGAGAAGCATTTACAAAGTATTTGGCAGCAATAATAAAAAAAGATAAGCAGCAGTTTAAAGATAAGATAATCCTTGTCGGACCGACAGGTGTGGGGAAAACGACAACGCTGGCTAAGATATCGGCAATACTTAAAAAGCAGGGGAAAAAGATAGCTATCGTTACGGTTGATACGTACAGGATAGCAGCGGCAGATCAGCTCAAGATCTATGCGGATATAATGGGAGTGCCTGCTTTTATATGCTATACTCCTGGAGACCTTAGGAGCACGCTTCAGACTCTTGTGGGGTATGATGCCGTGCTTATAGACACTGCGGGGCGCAGTCATAAAAATGACCTTCATCTCGGAGAGCTGAAGGTATATATAGATACAGCGAATCCCGAGGAAAGGGTGCTTATTATGGCAGCAAATACACGTACGCAGGATTTGATAAATATTGTAGAAAATTTTGGAATTGCAAAACCAAGTTCGCTCATATTTACCAAAATTGATGAAACATCTTTTTATGGTCAGATTTTCTCGGTTGCGAAAAAAACAGATCTCACAATTAGTTATATAACCACAGGACAGAAAGTACCTGATGATATTAATGTAATTGAACCAGAATACTTTGCCAGGAAGGCATCAGAGGAGGTATTCCGATGACTCCTAAGCTTGCGGATCAAGCTGAAAGATTGAGAAATGATTTCTCTGCCAAGGAGACCAAGATTATATGTATTTCAGGTGGAAAAGGCGGTGTTGGTAAGTCTCTCATTTCTGTAAACATTGCTGTTGAGATTGCCAAGAGAGGGAAAAGCGTTCTGATATTCGATTCTGACGCCGGTTTTGCAAATGCTTCTATACTATTGGGCAAAACTCTCAAAAACACGCTTTCTGATTACATAAACAACAATCTTCCGCTTGAAAAGTGTATTCAGAAGACAGAGTACGGAGTAAATGTAATAAGCACTGGTTTTGATTTTAAAGATTGGAAAATTTATCAGAGTAGCTTTTCACCCAAGATGGTTGAAGATCTTTTCCTGCTTTCCAAAGATAACGATTATGTAATTGTCGATATCGGGGCAGGCTATTCAGAAACCATAAAACCTTTTTATCTTGCAGCTAATGACATACTCATGGTGACTGTCCCGGAACCTACCGCTATAGTAAATGCTTATACTCTGATAAAAGCCCTTTCAATAATAGGAGTCACAGCCGATCTTGAAATAATACTGAATATGGTAAGGGACAGGTCGGAAGTAAACTCGGTTGAATCCGTACTGAGAAAAACGGTTAAATCTTTTTTGAACAGAGATATAAAAGAGTTTTATACTATATTCTATGACGAACAGATTCACGAAAGCGTCAAGCGGCAGACTCCTTTGGTCTATTATAAAGAGAATGCCAAGTTCTCAAAGTCTATACAGAGCATAGTCGAAGGTATAGATTCCAATCTTGCGCCCAAAAAATATGGCTTTAAAGAACGTCTGCTCTCGATTTTCGTAAGGTGAGAAATGGATAAAAGCTTTCTTTTTCTAGCGCTTAAAATGGCTCTTTACAGGGGAAACAGTATAAAAATTACTTTAAAAGGAGTTACTGAAACCGTAAAAATTATAGATTATCATGAGTCAAAAATTATTCTTACACTTCCCAGACAGGAAGTACAATTAGAAGATATTGTAAATATAGAGTTGTTTTACAACGGCAACTATAAAATACTCGGAAGATGTACGGCAGTCGATGAAAAGTATATTACACTGGAAGTCAAGAATGATGTTCAGTATACAACAAAAAGAAAAAATTTTCGTATTCCTGTATTTGTCCCTGTTATAATAGATGGACAGTTCAGAGGTACTCTTGTGGATTTCAACGTAGACAGGCTTGTGGCGGTTGTGGCCTATTCAAATCTTAAACTGAGAGGGGAAAGTATTAAGCTAAAATTTATGGGCAAAAATGATATAATGATATCAGGGAAAATAATAAGTAAAAGAGATGAGATTTTTAATCTTGAAAGATATATAATACAGTTTGAGGAGTCTGAAGAAAACTCCAAAGTGCAGTCTGTTTTTCAAACGATTGTAGATTATTTTAAGACTTAAGGGGGAGATGGTATGTCTGATTTTATAGAAAAAGTATATGCGAGTTCCAGTATTTCAGCTAATCTCCCAATGGAAATTGAAGTAGAAGAAAAGATGCACCGCGGCAGGTACAAAAGTGTAATTCATGATTATAATGCTCAGACAGGTGTGGCACACGTCGGAATTCCGATATATAAAAGTGCATATATAAAGCTCCCGCCTGAACTTCCGATAAAGATAAGAGTTTATTCAAAGATGGCTGTATATCTTTTTAACAGCTCGGTTATTTCTGTAGGGGAAGAGGGAAATATAAAGTATCTTTCCATTAATGTTCCCGAGATTGTTTTCAAGGTTCAGAGAAGGCAGTATGTAAGGGTGCCAATTGCAGTGGAAGGTTTTTTTTACTTAAAACAGGAATACGATACATTAGATGTTGTACCAAAATATAAGTTTATATCTAAAGATTTCAGTGCCGGAGGAATGTCTGTGGTAACGAAGAAGGACGTACCTGCCGGAACCGAGATTCTTATAAATTTTAAAGTATGGGATGAACTTTCGCTGGATAATTTTCTTTCCGAAACGGTGAGACTTATAGGGAAAACAGCCTTTGGAGAGAGCATTTACGGAGTAAGGTTCAAAAATCTGGATCCTGTAATGGAAAAAGATTTAGTTAAGTTTGTTTTCAGGTATGAAATAGAATCCACCAAGAAAAACAGAAGGTAATGGGAGGCTGAAGAAAGTGTCTTTATACGACGATATTGATAATACCAGACTAGATGCGTTAAAAGAACTGGGGAACATAGGAACCGGCAACGCCGCTACCTCAATATCCATAATGCTGGACAGAAAAGTGGAAATAAGTGTGCCTGATGTGAAAATTGTGCCCATAGAACACATTTGGCAGAGATTCAAAGACCCCGAAGAAATTGTAGCTGGAGCAAATATCGGCATTGGCGGCGAATTGAACGGATCAATACTTTTCCTTATGGGAACCGACTCTATAAAAAAGATGCTTGAACTCATGATGCTTCCTAAGCCGGATGACCTTACACAGCTTGATGAGATGACTAGATCTGCAATAGGTGAGCTAGGGAATATAATGTGCAGTTCTTATATAGTGTCCTTGTCAACATTTACCGGATTAAATATATTTTCAATGCCTCCGGGTGTAGTAGTTGATATGCTTACGGCCATTGTTTCGGAAGTATCCCTTATGAATACTGAAGGAGAAGATTTTATAATTTTTATTGAGACCAGTATGAACGTAGGGGAGGATATCGGAGACATTTCGGGTTATATAATCTACATTCCCGATAACGAAAGTCTTAAGAAGATTCTTAAAAAAATAGGGTTGGGGATAGATAATGAATAAAAAAATAATCGGAATAGGCGAATACGCATTGGATAATAATCCCATAGTCATTGTTACCCTGGGGTTAGGCTCCTGTGTAGGTGTGTGTGTTCGTGATAAAACCAAAAACATTGGGGCTATGGTTCATGTGATGTTGCCTGACAGTTCTGGGAATATAGGGCCAAAACCCGGTAAGTATGCTGATTCAGGTATAGACTTGATCTACAGCGAACTTTTGAAAATCGGCGCATCAGCGTCTAACCTTGAGGCTAAAATTGCAGGAGGAGCCGCAATGTTTGGCACTTCTAGCCAAACCATGGATATTGGGAAAAGAAATATAGAGGCTGTCAAGCTTAAGCTCAAGCAAAAGGGAGTAAGGATTATCGCTGAAGATGTAGGTGGCAACAGGGCCAGAAGTATAGAATTTAACATAGCTACAGGAGAACTTATGGTAAAAAAAGTGGGTGGTGGTGAAAAAGTAGAACTCTATAATATATAGTTTTATTTTAAAGGGTGGTATATATGAAATACTCATTGAACAAAGATCAGATAATAAAAAACTTTCTGCCTAAGATAAAGATCATAGCTCTGAATCTTCTCAGTACTCTTCCAAAAAGTGTGGAACTTGATGATCTGATACAGGAGGGACTTATAGGTCTTCTTCAGGCTTATGACAGGTATGATCCTTCAATGGGGGCTAATTTCTATACTTATGGCATGAATAGAATACGTGGTGCAATGCTTGATTATCTGAGAAGAATTGATTGGCTGCCCAAAGAACTGAGACATCTTATAAAGGGATACGAAAATTTTATGGCGGACAACCCTGATAAGCATTTTACCGATGAAGAAATAATGGATTATCTTAAAATAAGTCACGATGATTTTCAAAAACTAAAATTTTCTGTGAGGAAAAGTCAGATACTTGAACTTGATGCCTACCTTACGGATAAAAGTTATGAAGAAGGTATGGAAAGAGCAATAGCTGATGATGCTGATGACCCTGAGGTAAATGCCTACAAAGAGATTCTTAATGAAAAGCTTAAAGAAGCAGTTGAGGAGCTTAGCGAAAAGGATCAGCTGATACTGTCGCTTTATTATGAGAAAGGCCTCACTTTCAGGGAAATAGGTGAAGTTATAGGAGTAAGCGAATCTAGAATTTCTCAGATACATACGGCGATAATAGTTCGGCTGAAGAGATCTTTGAAAGGAGATGAATAAATATGCCTCCTATCCACGATCTTCAGGTTGTTGTGGTAAAAGGTGTCGACGTATCAAACAGTATTCAGGCTGTAAACTCCGCTTCTTCTTCTGGGCGTATGGTAGAACTTGTGAAACAGGTTCAGGAGTTTGAGAACAGAATGAAAAAAGTTAAAGATAACACTAAAGAAGAAAAAGTAAACAAGGATGGCCATAAGGGCAGTATGCCTGCCAATTCTTCTGTTGAGGCAAAAAAAGGACCAGAAAAAGCTAGCAGTGAAAAATCAGATTTTGATGATTACAGAGGCAAAATACTGGATATAAGATACTGAATGAGGAGGGTAACCGATGTTGGGATATTTCAGTGTTTATAAGTCCGGGGATGAAAAATATTCGGGCGGGGTACTCATCATAAATGAAAAAGGAATGCCTGTCTCTTTTAAGTATACTTCTCCAATAAAACCAACTAAAATACAAAAAATCATATACGGTAATAATTTAAAAAGCTATATAGCCTCGGAAATAATAGGTAAGAAAATCAGTGAGATTGCAAAAGATGCTGAAGTATTACTTGTTCAAGAAAATGAGACACTGGATTTTTTAAGCACAGATAAGCCTGTAGCTCAGCTTGTAAGCAGCAAGGCTTTATCGGAAAGCAGCAGTTTTAACGGCAAAGAAGGTATTATTACATTAGGACAGAACTACTCTGCTAAAATATCTTTTTCCTCTGAAGTAAGCCAGGAGTTATTTAATAAAATATCAGGTCTTGCAGAAATATTTGATATACTGGAGCCTTTTGTAAGGTTAAATGAGGCACTCTCATACGTATGCTCTTCAGAAGAAGGTTAACTGTAAAAGAAATTGATCTGGAAGTATATTCCATGCTCAACACACTAAAGTTTGATAATATAAGCTTTGCGGACATTAGAGATGTTAGTCCGTTTTTTGTTTTTATCGACAGGTCTGAAGAATTAGACATTGATCTTATTGATGCAGGATTTGAAGATGGAGAGAATGCAGTTGTTATTGCACAACCTGATATTTTTCCTTCAGAGGTAAATGAAGGCTGTAATTTTAACGATACTACGTTAAAAGATGCTGTTCTTGATGTTCAAACCAAGGTAATGAATGAAGAAAACATAAGCTGTCCTAAAATACTTGCTCAGGATGAACCAAAAGTTATGATAAAATCATTTTCTGACATACGCACAACTATTAAAGAAAAGAAAGTAAAATGTATTGTAGTAAAAAATCCTGTGAAGGAATTGAAAATTTCTATAGAAAAAAAACAGATACTGCAGATGGTAGAGATTATAGTTAAGGAGCACAATGTAGTAATATCAGATCTTGCATTTTCGGGGTTTTACATGCAGGTTCCGGTGGCAAGAGATGTCAGATATTCTTGGTTAGGAAAGAAGCTTTGCTGCGAGTCTGACAGTGTGCCTAAGGTTTATATGAATGCAGCCGGTTTTTATAATTCCAGAAGAAATGAGAGATATCTTAAGTTTATAAGAGATCCGGCAACGGAGGAAAAAAGTGTTAAAAGAAATCAATCATGAGCTTGTCAATATAATTAAAGAAAAGAGCCTGGAAAATGAGGGCTCGACTGTTTTTGTGCTCCCTGAGTATTCAAACTTCGATATTAACATAGAAAATGCAGAGATATTTCCGGATTTTGATATATTCCCTTTTGAAGAAATGGATATATCTTCAAAAGTCAAGAGCCTAAGACTCAGAACTCTTTTTTCTGCAGCAACCTCGTCCAGGGTTACTGTGATTACTTCTTTACATGCATTAACAAGATTTTCAATACCTAAAGAGAGTTTTTATATCAAAAAATATAGAATAGGGGATTCTTTCGAAGAAAATCTTTACGATATCGGATACCAGTCATCATTCAGAAGTGCTGTGAGTGCTGTTCGCAGCCACGGAGAGTATGCCAGAAGAGGCTTTATAAGGGATATATTCATACCGATATACGATAACCCTCTACGACTTGAACTTTTTGACAATCAGATTGAAAGGATCAGCTTTTTTGATCCGAACACCCAGAAATCTGTTTCTGAGATTGAAGAGTTTATAATGGTGGCAGGCAGCGAATCGTTTAAAAGTCCGGAAAACATAAGTTTGTTTGAAAAAAGAGCCGGAATGGCACTCTCCATGAGCGGAGAAAAGGAAGCAATAACGGTTGATATGATAAACGCTTTGCCCGGAATCCTTTTTAAGGATAAAAAAACTATTCTTGACTATCTTGATAAGCAAAAGCTAGAGATCTACATAGTAAACAAAGAAAAAGTAATGAGTAGTTTTGCTGAAAAAGAACGTGAAAATCTTGAAATGTGCAGTTTTTCTGCTGCAAGGGATATATATAGGCGTTATGGCGGAAGTGGTTTGGAGGTTCTTTCTTTATTTAAAAGTATCGAAATAGATGTTGATGTTCCAACTAAGTATTATACAAAAGAGTTGGATGCTCAGCAGGATATAACAACTATTCCGCTTATAGACTGGGAAGATATCTCATCGGGCGATCTTATTGTGCATGAGGATTTCGGGATAGGTATATACAGAGGATTTGAAAAAAAGAAAACCGCACTTGGGGTACGTGAATATATAATTCTGGAATATGAAAGTTCTACCAAAACGCTTATTCCTGTTGAACGTATAGATAAGCTTTCCAAGTATATAGGTGATGCTCAGACCGTAAAAATATCAACTCCCGGGGGAGCAAGATGGAAGAATACTAAGAAAAAAGTTGAGGAAAATATAAGAGAAAGAATAAATGAACTGGTTAAAATATATGCGATACGTCAGGAACAGAAAGGCCTGATTATAGAAGGAGATATTGAAACCGAAAGAAAGTTCAGAGAGACCTTTCCGTATATTGAAACTGCAGATCAAGAAAAAGCAATAGAGCAGATTGAACGCGATCTCAGCTCAGAAAAAACGATGGACAGGCTTTTAGTTGGAGATGCAGGATTTGGAAAAACAGAAGTTGCAATGAGAGCAGCATTTAAAACGGTGCTTTCTGACTATCAGGTACTTATGCTAGCGCCTACCACTATATTAGCCAAACAGCATTTTGACAGCTTCTATGAACGTATGAATGAGTTTGGGGTAAGGATAGAGCTTCTTGACAGGTATAAAACCCAACGTGAAAAAGAAGAAGTTTATAAGCAAGTAAGAGATGGAGTTGTTGATATAGTTATAGGCACACATGCGCTATTTTCAAAAAAGCTTATCTTCAAAAAACTAGGATTAGTCATAATAGATGAAGAGCAAAGGTTCGGAGTTCTACAAAAAGAAAGGTTTAAAAGCATTTCCGAAGGAGTGAACTTTTTGCTTATGAGCGCAACTCCTATTCCGCGTACATTATATATGTCTGTAAGCGGATTACGAGATATTTCGACCATAAGTACTCCTCCTATAGGTAGACTACCGGTTCAAACTTTTGTCGGGAGCTATTCCGAGCGGATAGTCAGAATGGCTGTATTGAGAGAAAAACTTAGAGGCGGACAGATACTTTATGTGCATAACAGAGTTCAGGATATAGATAAAATATACAAGAAGCTTAAGGAAACGATACCTGAAGTAAGTATAGCCTGTGCTCACGGAAGAATGAAAAAGAGTGAGTTTTCCAAGATACTTCAGGAGTTCTATTCCGGTAAGCTTGATATGCTTGTTGCGACAACCATAGTTGAAAACGGTATAGATATTCCAAACGTCAATACCCTAATTGTAGATGATTCTCAAAGATATGGAATATCGCAGCTTTACCAGATAAAGGGAAGAGTTGGAAGGTCTAACAAAAGAGCCTTTGCTTACTTTATGCACACCAGTTCGGCTCTTAATAATGATGCAAGGAAACGACTGGAAGCCATTAAAGAATTTAATGAACCGGGAAGCGGTCTCAGACTTGCACTGAGAGATCTGGAGATACGCGGATATGGAGATATTCTTGGGCTTGATCAAAAAGGTCATATCAACTCTGTCGGACTTCAGCTTTACAAAAGTATTCTTGACAGAGTTTTAAGTCAACTTTACAACGATAAGGATATAGTTAGGGACAGCGACTTTGTTACAGAGATTAAAGGTATAAAAGGTTCTATAATAATTCCCGAGGAGTATATTGAAAATCCAATTGAGAGAATGCGTATATACAGACGAATATCGGTAGCGAGGAATATCATAGAGATTGATGAACTATACAGTGAGATAGCTGATAGATTTGGTCGTATGCCTCTTGAAACAGAAAGACTTATTGAGTACGCAAGGATAAAAGTACTGGCAGCATCGAAAAATATCAGAGAGATAGAGATAGGCGATGCTTACATAAAGATGAAGTATGTGGAGAGTTTTGAGCCAGATCCGCTTAAAATCCGTAAGTTTTCGAAAAAAAGTTTTCAGGACAAAAAGAATGAAGAGTATATAGTATACGGTAACTTTGATGAAGTGAAATTTCTTAAAGAAATTCTCGGAGAGTGATTCTATGATCTTTGATACAATAACCGCAATTTCGTCTCCCATGGGTCAGGGAGCGGTAGCTGTCGTGAGAGTAAGCGGAAGTGAAAGTCGCAATATAGCTGAAAAAATTTTTAATAAAAAGAATCCTAGTACTAAGCATATGTACTATGGAATGCTTTATGACGGTTCGATTTTGATAGACGAAGTAACATGGGTTTTTCATGAAAGTCCCTCTAGTTTTACCGGAGAAGATATGCTTGAAGTATTTTGTCATGGGGGAAGACTTATTACCCAAAAGGTTTTTGAAACAATAATTAAATCAGGTGCAAGACAGGCGCTGCCAGGAGAGTTTTCTTTTAGGGCTGTTCTTAACGGCAAGATGGATCTCATAAAAGCGGAGAGCATTAACGATATGATAAACGCAAAAACCGATAATGCCCTCAAAGTTGCATCAGCAAATCTCAGTAATGGGATTTCTGCTCAGATTAAAGAAATAAAAGAGATGCTGATGTACTTTGCCGCATCCATAGAGGTAGAACTTGATTATCCAGAAGATTTTGAACAAGATGACAGTAGTGAGAAGATATCCTATCTCAAACAAATTATCTCTAAAACAGGAAATATTTTAAAGAATGCGCAAAATGGGATAGCCGCTGTTCAGGGTGTAAAAACCTGTATCGTAGGAAAGCCGAACTCTGGGAAAAGTACGCTTTTAAACTCACTTTTAAAAACAGAAAGGGCAATTGTGTCGCCATTTGCTGGAACTACAAGAGATACTATTGAGGAAAATATAAGTCTTTTTGGTATAAACATCAGACTTATCGATACTGCCGGAATAAGACAGACTGATAATGAGATTGAAAATCTTGGTATAGTACGTTCAAAAAAAGCAATAGAGCAATCAGAGATGATTATTTTTGTTATCGATGGTGAAACAGGCTTTACAAATGAAGATAAAGAGCTTTATGATTTTATTGTGGCGCAGGGTAAAGATAATGTGATTCTTGCAATTAATAAAAAAGATAGTGTTTCTTTTATAAAATGTGAAGTTCCATCTTTCATAACCTGGAAAACAGTTGAAATTTCTGCATTGAAAAACGATATTTCCGAACTTGAAAACGTTATGTACAGTATGCTGTGCGATAAAGTAGAAATAAATGAGCCTGTTCTTACAAACCTTCGACAGAAGCAGGCACTTATGAATTCATACGAAGCTATGCTGGCCGCAAATAGCTCATACATGCAGGGATACACATCCGATGTGGTTATGATAGATATAAGAAAAGCCATTCAGGCAATTAACGAGCTTATAGGGGCAGACTATACACAGGATCTTCTTGAAAGTATATTCAGTAATTTTTGTGTTGGAAAATAAATGAAAGGAGTGGATGATTTGAAAAAACGAATTATTTCTATATTGTTTGGATTGATTCCGTTTATTCAGTTTTTCATAGGAGGATGGATTTTTTTTGGTGTATCTCTGATTCTTATGATAATATCGTACTTTATTATAAGAAAAAACTCTTCTCTTAACTTTGTAGTATATGCACTTGTTCTTATTGCAAGTCAAATTGTTGTTTTTATGAACGGCGCATCAAACATTCCTTTGTTTGTCTATGCGGCAATAGCATCAGCTTTATTTCTGGTAGCTGCTTCTGATGAAAAGGTTATCGATAATCTTAGGAAGGAGCTTAATCAAACTGGTGTAAAGACAAAAGAAGGAGTGTTTGAACTTTGTTTTTTCGGTATGGGAGAGATAAATGATCTTGAATCTCTTTCGGGATTAAAAACAACAGTTGTTTTCATAGGCGACGGAAGAGCGGCATTTACCGTTCCAATGCCCAAAAGCACTATAAGCAGAACAATAATGCTTGATGATATAATTGATTATGGAATGTTCCGGCTTGCCAAAAAGCAAACTCCCCTATACTATACCAAGATAAGCGAAATGTTTCTGCCAGCCAAAAGACTGAGGACACTTCATAAGCCAGAAGTCGAAACATACGGACTGTATATAGATACTGCCGACGAACGATTGTCATTTTACGAAGAACCAAAAGTACTTCAAAAGCTTGAAAATGCTATAAAAAGGTTAAAAGAAAAAAAATAATGGGGGGATACATACGAAAAGTCTAAGATTAAGCATATTCGAACTAAAAAAATTTTTTAGAAACTCAGGAGTAATTTCGCTGATAATAATCCTTCCTGTTATAATAGCATATCTCGGCTCGGTATTTTATCCTGAAAACATACTTGCAAACTATAAGATAGCTATTTATAATGAAGATAAAACGTGGCTCGGGCAGTTTGGTTTCATATTTCTGAAACAGTTTTTCAAATGGGAAAATGCCATTGAAATTAAAAATGAAGAGGCATTAGGCACTACTATAAAAAGCGGAGATTACGATTCGATAATCATTATTCCCAAAGGGTTTATGAGCGATCTTAAGGAGTATAAGCCTACCAAGCTCAATCTTATACCAAATCCTCAGAAAATCCAGGATAGTCTTGCGGTTTATACTGTTTTTAAGGCACTTTTCAAAGAACTTGCAGGAATACCGGATCTTGAAAGCGGTTCCACTCTTCAGTTTCTTATGTCAGGAGGTATAGGAGTGGATACCCAACGTAAGGCTCCTGATATCGAGATACTGGTCCCAAATATGAAAACCGGGAGCATCAGATCTGAAATTAAAGCAGATATAGGGTTTGAAGATATATTTGCTCCGAGTGTAGCTGTAATAATGATAATGATTTTCTGTATGATAGGAGTAGGAAATTCTATTGCCCATACCAAAGAAAGCGGTTTGTTTGACATCTACAGATCTAACGGATTAAAAGTATATCAGTTTATTAACTTTAAATTTATCGCTTACTTTGTGGTTGGACTAGTGGCAAGTCTCTTTTCATGGTACATATACAGACTTTTTGGCGTTCATTCCATGGCTGGAGAAATCGAAATAATTTTTCTTATTATTGTCACTTCATTCAGTTTTACGGCTTTTGGTATACTGTTTTCTTCTTTTACAAAAACATCTAAGTCCTCAGGACTGCTCTTAACAGCTTTAACAGGTTGTATGATGCTTTTTGGAGATATACTTATTCCTATTCCTCAGGGAAGCATTATAAAAAATATAGTAAATTTTATGCCGATAAAGTATTCTGTTGATGCGTGGAGGAAGGTATCAGTTCTGGGTTATTCTTTGCCTGAAGTCTCCTATGAGATCTTTATTTTGCTTATCTTTGGAGTTGTTTCATATCTGCTGAGCAATATTATAATGGCGAGAGTTGAGAAAAAATAATGGGTTATTATTCGTTAAAAAAGCAGAGCAGCGTGAAATTGAATATAGAACGTTCAATCTTTATCGCATCTGCAGTAAAAGTATCTTCGTGTCAGCAGGCAAAAGAATTTATAAAAGAAATATCTAAACGCTATAATGATGCAACACATAACTGCTGGGCATACAAGATAATTGAAAATGACAGTTTCCAGTCTGATTTTTCAGATGACAGAGAACCTTCCGGAACTGCTGGAAGACCAATTTTGGGAGCAATTGAAAAAAACCGTATAATAAATGCAGCAGTTGTTGTGACAAGATACTTTGGGGGAGTGAAGCTTGGTGTAAGGGGTCTTATCCAAGCCTATGCCCAAGCTGCACAATCGTCGATAGATCTGTCGGGAGTAGGACTTTATAAAAAATTCTTTCTCTACTCGTTTAAAACAGATTATTCCAACTTTGCACAGCTTGAAAAAATTCTCAAAAGGGAAAAAGATTGGACTTTTAAGCAAAAAAAATTTTTAGACTGCATACATGCAGATATTCTAATAAAAGAAGATTCACTTGAAAAAATTTTATCTGTTCTTAAGGCTAAGGTGTTCGATCTTGAATATCTTGGGGAAGAAGAAGCGGAGGAATAGTTTATGGTGAGCCTATACAGAAAGTACAGATCCAAAACATTTGATGAGCTTATCGGGCAGGATCATGTCCGAAGGTACTTTGCAAACGCTCTTGATAGAAAAGAAATTTCACACGCTTATATCTTTACCGGTCCCAGGGGAACCGGTAAAACGAGCACAGCAAGGCTTCTTGCAAAAGTTCTTAACTGCTGCGATCCTGAGGGATATAATCCCTGCAACAACTGCGGCAACTGTAAAGCAATAGATGAAGGTTCGTTTATGGATGTAATTGAACTGGATGCAGCTTCAAACAGGGGAATTGATGAGATAAGAGAAATCAGAGATTCTACAAACTACCGTCCTGTTCACGGAAAATACAAGGTATACATAATAGATGAGTTTCATATGCTTACTAAAGAAGCTTTTAATGCGCTTTTGAAAACTCTTGAAGAACCTCCGGAGCATGTGGTATTTATATTAGCGACAACCAATCTGGAAAAGGTTCCTCAGACGATAATCTCAAGATCACAGCTTATAAGCTTTAAAAATATCCGGGAAAAAGATATAGTCATGCTTCTAAGAAAAGTAAGCGCCCAGGAGGGAGTTACAATCGATGAAAAATCCCTGAACGTTATCTCTAAAAGAGCAAAAGGAGGAGCCAGAGATGCCCTTTCGCTTTTTGAACAGGTAATGAAGTTCTGTTCAAAGGAAGTTACTTCATCTGAAACACTTAGTATTCTGGGACTTTTTGATGATGATATGGTTGAAGAGTTTATAAACTTTTTGATCTCTGGAGATGTTGATAACCTTTTGAGACTCTCATCTGATCTTTTTGAAAGCGGAAAAGAACCTGAAGCACTTATAGAACAGAGTATCGAAAAGCTTTTTATAAAGATAAAGAACGATAAAAATTATGCTCTCGTAAAACTTGTACGTGAATTGAATGAAGTAAGTAAAGAACTTAAGTACAGTGAGAATAAAAAAGCTGTCTTTGAAATATATGTTACATCGCTTGCATATGGATATAAAAAATTAGATATCAAATATGAAAATAATCTGATAAACGAGTCAATTAATTCTCTTGAGCAAAGCTTTTTTACTGAGGATTCAGAACAAACTTGCGGAGGTGACTATCAACTTATGCTTCAAAAGCTTGCTAATGAAAGTTCAAAAATGAATCTGGGACTTTTCTTTGCGCTGAAGGACAACACATACGAAATTTCTGAAGGTAAACTTACGATATTTTTTCCCTCTGAGTCTTCAATGGAGTATCAGATTACAAGAAAGTATCTGAGTGAATTAAAGATAAATGTTCTGGGTACTTTTAAAGGCGTCAGCGAGGTAAAACTTGTTTTTGACGATGATGTAAAAAAAGATTTTCCATCTAATCAGGATATATCCTCAAAGCTATTTTCATAAAAATAACGGAGAGAGAGCCTCTCCGTTACGATATTTTTATTATTTTGTCCATTTTTATCAGTTGGATTACTTCTCTGACCTTGGGGCTTTTAACGTTTTGGATCTCTACGTCACCGCCCGTTTTTTTGTAGCTTGTGAAAAAATAAAAAATCTTTCCTATTCCGCTGCTGTCAACATAATTAAGACCTATCATATCGAATATGACTTTTTTATAGTTTTTAGTCTTAATATCGTTCAACTCTGCTTCCAATGCCTTGGAGTTGGAAATATCAAGTGAGCCTTCAAGATAAACCCTTACCGTATCGCCTTTTATATCTTTCCTCATCTTATCACCCCTTCCTGATTTATTAGGTCCGTCATGATCTTTTTAAGCTCTGAATTGCTTTTACCTGAATACTCGGAAAGAATCTGGTTTACGAAAGAAAGGTCCTCTTCAAAAATTCTGTAGTTAATATCAGCATCTGTTGATTTTATAAATATTTCCAGTACTCCGTCATCGTTCTCAAGCATCTTTACTTCAAATTCCTTGTTCTTGGCCAAAAAAGCCACTATGAACAAAAGTTTTTCTTCAAAAATATGTTTATAGGGAAGTTTTTCTTCAGGCTGTGAACTGAAAAAATACCTGTAATTTTTTTTGTAGTAAAAGTAATCAATAAGCCACATAAGCTTAAGTATCTTGATAAAGTCATTCTCTGAGGAAGAAGCTATTATATGATGTATTATATAAAAAATTTTCTGCATATCATAACTTTTATGTATCTGCTGAATCTCTGATTTTTGTTTTTTGTTGTCCATATCAGATAAAAGATTTTTTACTGCTGCAGATACTTTTTCGTAATCCTCAGGAGAAATATTTTCTTTATTCTGCTCAACAAAGTTCATGAAAGCTTTAGGTGATCTTGCTTGCTTTATGGTATCAGAGTTCACTTTGGAGGGAATCATACCAGTTTCATAACGCCGTATGGTAGCTTCTCCTATTCCCAGTATCTTTGAAAAAAGTGATTGTGAAATATCGTAAAGCTTTCGTACTTCCTTAATCTCCAAAGGAGATACAAGATCATGTTTTTTTCTGTAGAGCTGCAAGCCTTTTTCCATGTTTTCTGAATGAATGCTTTCAACATAAAGATTGGATTTGCATACTGGGCAGAAGGTGCGTATACCGTTAAAAAGAATAATCTCCCCTTTTATAGTCATCGGAATAGTTTCCTCTTTTTTTATTGCTTCAACATACTTGTTGCATCTGTCACAAAAAATATTGGAATCCATAACCAATCTTACCCCCATTTAAGAATGTTTCCGTATTCGGATAAGTCTGCATGAACTTCCGAACTGCTGCCAAGAAAAAATAACCGTCTCAAAAATATTTTATCACATTTGAGATTAAAATATACATTTACGCTATATTTCTGTCTTTTTTCCAGAGGTTTAGATAATAAACCACTGGAAGAACCAGAAGATAAAAAGCAAAAGGTATAAACCCGCTTGTTACTCCTAAAGTTGTTGCTGGAACAAGACCCGCTATATTCCACGGAATAAGCGGAGATAGAACAACAGCAGTATTTTCAATATCAACGGCAAGTTCGTAACTGTCAAAATTTTTCTTTTTATAGGTTTTTTTTACGATCTGTTCTGTCAAGATTATAGCCATAACCTGAGTACATCCAAACACAGCAGAGACTATACTCACGATTATAGTTGAAAAGAGAGTTCCGCTTCTCGTTTTGACTCTTTCCATGTATTTGTCTATAAAAGAGAAAGCATCGGTTCCCTCGAACAATCCTGTTATTGTTGATGAAAAAAATACTATAAGAGCCACTTTAAGCATTGAAAGTATGCCACCGCCAGAAATAATTTTAAAAAGAGGATTATCCTTTTCAAGGAAGAAGCCTCCGACAGAAAACTCAAGTACCTCAAAAAAAGAGTATCCTTGAAAGAAAATACTTATTAAAAATCCTGCGACTATACTTACAAGCATTGAAAGTTTTACATTTACTCTGAAGAAAGAAAGAATAATAATTATAAACGCCGGGAGCAATACCCATAGATCGGTTCTGAAGGTCTTAGCTATATGAAAAACAATGGTGCTGTCTGATGTATTCAAAGGATTGAAAACTGAAAAGATCATATAGATGCCTAGGGTGATTAAAGTTGCAAGCCAGGCTGTTTTAAACATGTTTTTAATGTTTCTGAATAAATCTGTTCCTGTCAGAGTTGCAACAAGGTTGGCACTTGAAGACATTGGTGAGCACCTGTCTCCGTAAAGAGCTCCGGAAATTATAGCTCCTGCAGCAAGTTCAGGACTTATTCCGCCGCTCCTAGCCATTATTATCAGAGCAATGCCTATAGTGCTGGCGGTTCCAAAGGATGTTCCTATAAGCATTGAAACAAAGGCACTCAGAACAAAGCATGAAAAAATGAATATATAAGGATTCAAAAGCCGCATTCCATAGAAAACTATTGCCGGAACAGTTCCGCTTGACATCCAAACTGCAGTTATGGCACCGATAAGCACAAAAATCTGGAGAACCACAAAGGCCTTCTTTCCTCCTTTAAAAGCCTGAGAAAGCAGGTACTTTAACTTAAAACCCCGTCGAAGAAAAATGCCAATAAAAATTAAGTCTATAAGAATGAGCGGGTAGACAAGGTAGATGTTTTTTACCACACTCAGTATAAGAAGAAAGACAGCTGCTGCTATTCCTATGAAAAGATCCATCAAAGCCTCCGGCTAAATAATTGAGATCTCCTTTAAGATATCTTCAACGGTTATTGTACCTTTGAAATTTACTTTTGAACTGTTTCCTCCTCCACGAAGTCCGTACTTTTTCTGTAAAGCAGAGAAAAACTCTTTACAGTCAAAAAGAGATGTAGCTATGCTATAATCTTCTTCCTCTCCAATAACTAAAACATACTTTCCTACATCTATATATTTTCCGAGAAATCCGCTAACTGCATCATTTTTAGAATATACCACCGCACTGTACTTCCCGCATTTTAAAGGCTTTTCTGTCAGAGAGACGGAAAAAAGAGCAGCATATTCTTCAGAGATCCTTTTTATAAGAGTTTTTTCATCTTTAAGTTCTTTTATCATATCTGATACTCTTTTTTCAAGTGTATTCTGTGATGTGGTTAGAAGTGATG
>Ga0209201_1001230_pt1 | contig 30753 bp, 25 predicted proteins | sample AD_UKC055_MetaG_FD_184411 | JGI IMG/M metagenome (GOLD analysis project Ga0209201, IMG submission 184411) | Active sludge microbial communities of municipal wastewater-treating anaerobic digesters from USA - AD_UKC055_MetaG (SPAdes) (version 2) | ecosystem: Engineered > Bioreactor > Anaerobic >... | reverse complement strand
GGACGTGGAGTCGGGTCTTGCGCTTCGTATATACCGGCATACCTCTACATCACCATGTTGGTGACCTTGTGTCAATACCTTCCTCACCAATTGATGCCTTTCCTGTTCACAAGGCTAAGGTTTGGGGTGCCCCGCGGATTGGGCCGATCCTGCCTTGCCTCTTTCGCGCGAGGCGGCAGAGGCGGTTGCGACCGAGCCTGGTCATTCCCATTCAATAGTCCCCGGCGGCTTGCTGGTGATGTCGAAGCAGACGCGGTTGACGCCTTTGACCTCGTTGATGATCCGGTTGGACAGCTTTTCGAGCAGGTCATAGGGCAGCTTGACCCAATCCGCCGTCATTCCATCCTGCGATTCCACGATCCGGAGGGCGACAGTGTAATCGTAGGTGCGCTCGTCGCCCATGACGCCGACGCTGCGGACGGGCAACAGCACGGCGAAGCTTTGCCAGAGCCGGTAATACCAGCCGCTGGCTTTCATCTCCTCGAGCACGATGGCGTCGGCCTGGCGCAGGATTGCGAGGCGCGGCGGGGTGACTTCGCCCAGGATGCGCACCGCCAGGCCAGGCCCCGGGAACGGCTGGCGCAGCACGATCTCGCGCGGCAGCCCCAGTTCGAGGCCCAGCTCCCGCACCTCGTCCTTGAAGAGGCACCTGAGCGGCTCGACCAACTGGAACTTCATGCTTTTCGGGAGGCCGCCGACGTTGTGGTGGCTTTTGATCATTGCTGCCGGATTGCCGCCGATGGGCACGGACTCGATCACATCCGGGTAAAGCGTGCCCTGGGCGAGGAACTTCGCCTTGCCCGCTCGCCGGGTTGCCGTCTCGAACACCTCGATGAACGTTCGGCCAATGATCTTGCGTTTCCGTTCCGGGTCGGTCACTCGCTTGAGCCGGCGCAGGAACAGGCGGGAGGCGTCTTCGCACTGGAGTCTGATTTTGAAGTGGCGTCCGAAGACCTGGCGCACCACTTCGGCCTCGCGTCCGCGCAGCAGGCCGTTGTTGACGAAAATGCAGGTGAGCTGGCTGCCGACGGCCCGGTGCAGCAGCGCCGCCGCCACGCTCGAATCCACCCCGCCGCTTAGCCCGAGAATCACCCTATCCTCGCCGACTTGCGCGCGGATCGCCTCGACCGCCTGGCCGACGTAGTTGCGCATGGTCCAGCGTTTGCCGCAGCCGCAGATGTGGTGAACGAAGCGGGCGAGGATTTCGCGCCCGCGGGGCGTGTGGACGACTTCCGGGTGAAACTGGAGGCCGAACATCTTTGCGGCGCGGTTTTCGATGGCGGCGTAGGCCGAGTTTTCGGTCACCGCCACCGGCTTGAAGCCGGCCGGCAGCTTCGTGAGCTTGTCTCCGTGGGAATTCCAGACCTGGAGCGAGGCGGGCAGCCTGGCAAACAGAGGGCAGGATGGGTCTTTGACCCGGAGAGTGCCCTTGCCGTATTCGCGTTTTTGGCCCGGCTCGACTTTCCCCCCGAGATACTGGGCGAGAAGCTGAACGCCGTAACAGATCCCCAGCAGCGGAATGCCGAGCTGAAAGATGGCGCGGTCGGGCAGGGGCGCGTTCTTCGCGTACACGCTCGACGGGCCGCCCGACAGAATGAGGCCGCGGGGATTGAGCCGGGCGATTTCCCGGGCCGGCGTGTCGTAGCGCAGGATGATCGAATAGACGTTGCACTCGCGGACGCGGCGCGCAATGACCTGCGTGTACTGCGAGCCGAAGTCCAGGATGGCGATCTGCTCGGTCACTGTTTGACCACCTTCACCTTCCCGGCGGCGGCATCGTAGTCCAGCTTCATGCCGCGGGGCACATCGGGAATCTTCGGAATGAACTTCTCCTCGACCAGCTCGCTGAGGTCTTTGGGGTTGCGCCCGTGCTCGGCGTTGAACAGTTGGATGGCCTGGTTGAGCGAAACGGTATCCACCACCTTGTCCGCGGTCTTGTGTGCCTTGTCCAGCGCGCCCAGGTAATCCACCGGCGCAGTCAATGGGCTGCTGCCCGGGGCGGCGCTGTTGGTTGGCCCGCCCGGCGCGCCGGACTTCTCGCCGCAGCCGGCGAGGAGGCAGCTCGTTGCCAGTAACAGTAGGAATGGAGTCTTCATGGGCGCAGTCTAATTCAGAGCCGTTGAAATCCAAGCCAAAGAACGGCGGTGCGGGCCAATGCCCCCTGGCGGCTTACGGGCCGTGGTTCCGATCGGTTTGATCCATCAACCGCCGCACGTCGGCGGGTTCGAGCCGGACGGCGGGCTTGAACTTTGGGCTGGCCATGTAACGCAGCAGGCTGTGGAGCATTTGCCGCGCGACGGGGTTATGCTCCAGGTCCCGGTTCAGGGCGATGCTGCAGACGAGCAACCGGCCCGCGCGCATGCGGGCCTCGAACACCAGGCCGAGCTTGCGGTTGGTGACCCAGTCATCAATGACATGCACCGTCGGGTGCAGTTTTCCGGGCAGGTCATCGAGGATCATAGCGCCGGCCTGGCTGACCAGGTACCACCATTGCCAGTTGCTATGAAAGTCGGTTGGGAAATCCGCCAGGGCGGGATGTTTGGGGTCGCACAGTATGCCAAGCGTCGTGGGTGGCTGGCGTCGCGTCCAGGCCGTGTTCCAGAAGATGCTCGAGAAGCCGAGCGCGACCTTGTCAGCCTGGCTGTTCCTGACCCGCGCCGGAGGGATCAGCAACAGCACCTTGCCGCCGGCGTCGAGCGCCGCCAGCGCCGGGTCGTCCAACTCCGTGGCCACCACCAGGCCCGGCGGGGGGCGAGTGTCAACTTCAGACGGATACACCCAGACGTCCCAGTCGTTCTGAAAGGCTGCGGCCGTTGATGGGGAGCGGTTGGAGAGCGGTCGCACCGTCACCTCGAACCTGTAGCGAGCGGGGGCAGGCACAGCGCGGAGGTCAATCCTCGCGCTTCCCAGGGCGACCCCGTTGCCGAGGGGAATCGTGGCGACCGGGAGTTGGCCGCTGGCAAGGACTTTCCGGCTGTCACCCACCAGTTCCCACGTCACCGCCGCCGCCTGGAACGGGCTTGGCCCGAAATGGGCCACCTCGATGTCCGCTTCGAGGGTTTCGTCGGTGGTGAACACGCGTTTGCCCAGGCGTGCCAGCGGCACGGTATGATTGCAGAAGCGGCTGTATTCTTGTGCGGTGACATAGCCCTTTTCCTCCCAGAACGGGTCGAGCACCCCTACCAGCGCGGTGCCCTGGCCGGGGAAGTCGTGCAGATCAAGCAACTGGAAGCCGCCCATGCCCGGCGTGCGAAGCGCGGACTCGATGTCCTCTTTGTAACAGAGGGTTTGCAGTTTGCCCGAGGCCAGGAGGAATCGGCGCGCGAGGCCGCCCATTCCGCGCGCGCGCAGCGTGTCCTGGAAGATCTCGAAGTTCCTCGGTTTGAGGTAACCCCGATACTTGGCTATTTCATCGAAGTTGGGATAAACACACCACTGGCCGATCTCGTGGCTGATGACCGGAACCGCGTGGTTCTGAATGAAGTCGCGGTAATCAGTGCGGGTCTCCGGGGGGCGGGCATTGATGCGGGACTTGAGCCCCGCTCCCCAGTGCTGGACGCGGGGATCGGGGGTGACATGGAATTGATTCTCCGGGATGAGCGGCCAGCCGGCGCCGCTGGTCCAAAGCCGGCGCGGGTCCTGCGTCTTGAAGTGGGTTACCCATTTGGCGAGGTAAGCGGCGGCCATCTTGCCGCCCGGCTCGTTGCCGTGGGGCATCAGGAGGAAGGAGGGATGATTGCCGTAGGCTTTAAGGATGCGGGCGGTCTCCTCATAGACCCATTGGTCCACCGGCTTGCCGTCGCCAAGGGTTGTGGATTGGTTGGGCCAGCACGTTTCGACCTGAAGATAGAAGCCGAGTTCGTCCGCGGCCACGAACGCCGCTTCCGGCGGGCAGTAGGAGTGGAACCGGAGCAGGTTGAGCCCGTGGGCTTTCGCGATGCGGATGGTGCGTTTCCAGGATTCCACGTCGGTGGGGGGATGGCCGGTGAGCGGAAAGATGCAGCATTCGAGGGTGCCGCGAATGAAGGTCTTGCGGCCGTTGATGGCAAACTGGGTGCCATCGGTGGCGAGTTGGCGCAGGCCGAAGGTGACGCCGCGCTCGCTTTCGATAAGCTGCCCGCCGGCTTCGCCGCGCAACTCGGCGCGGACGTTATGAAGACGGGGCGCAAACTCATCCCACAGGGGCGCATCGGGAGCGAGGGCAACTTCGTCTTCGGCAGCCAGGTTGGCGGCGGATGTGCTGAAACTGCGGCTGACGGGAACCCGCGCGGCTTTCCCGTCACGCTCGAAGAACAGGGACAGCTTCCCCTCAAAACGTTGCTGAGTCGCGTTGGTTGCTGTCACGACGACGCGCACCGACTTCTTCTCCGCATTCGGGTAAACCTGCACATCCTCAATCCAGACGGGCGGGGTTGCCCGCAGGCTGATGTCGCCCGCGATTCCATTCCAGTTGCCCTGCGTATGATCGCTGATGCAGTGGGAGTTGACGCCAACATCCACCACCAGGCTGTTGTCCACCCGGATGGTGAGTCGGTGTTTGCCGGGGGCGAGCGTTGTGCCGAGATCATACTCATGCGGCGCGGCCAGGCTGCGGTTGGCGCCGAGCGCCCTGGCGTCAACCCAGAGCCGCGTTTCCCAATGCGGCCGCTCCAGGGTGAGCACCACGCGCTTGCCCCGCCAGGCCGGCGGAACCTCGATCTCCCGCTGGTACCAGGCCGCCCCGGCGTAATACTTCTCGGGCTGAAGCCAGAACGGCACCTTGATATTGCCCGGCTTCCGGAACTCGGCGTATTCCGGCGCCGTGAACCAGGACTTGTCCACGATGCCGCCCGTCCATTTGGTTTCCACCGACACGTCGTCGCCGATCCCCTGCGCCGGCAGGGAACCTGGCAGCTTGATCCTGCCTGGCAGCGCCCGTTCGAACCACCGCTCCCGCACCCCCGCGTCCGCTCGGTCCAGTTGGAACCGCCAATGGCCGGCCAGCGAGATGCGGTTGGCCGGGGCTGCGGAGAAGCAGGCGCAGGAGGGGCCAATGAGGCTGGCGCAGACAACAACTCGAAGCGTGAAGAGCCCAGCGGAGAGAGCATTCATTCGGGGTAGTCTGCGACTGAACGCCTTGGTTCAAAAGAGAAATCTCCTGGCCGGAGATTTCATACCCCGCACGGAATGCCAACAGGCCGGCGCGCGGGCATCCTGCCGGCTTTGGTCGTTTGGACGTTGCAAGCGGGCAGGATGCCCGCGCGCCGGCAGTGCAGGTACGAAATGTCCGGGCTAGCAGCGCCGGCGCAAGGCTTCAGCGTTAGCAGGACATATGCCAGCGGCTACCCGCACGTACATGCGATGTTCCGGCCCAAAATAATTTGAACTTTCCCCTTTACTTCTAGTGCGTTTGTGGTAGGAATTGCATCAAATAGACGGCAGAACATACATTTGTTTATGAACAGGAATGCTTGCGTCACAGTTGCAGCTCTTTTGACTTCCTTGGCCCTCTCGGCTCAGGCTAGCGACTATCTCGGGAATGGAAACAGCTCTTGGGGCGGCGCCGTGGGCCTGGGCACCTTGAGTTTGACCCACACCTCGACCGATCTGAACATCACCCTGACCAAGGGGCCCGGCAATCTGGACAATGCGCTGGTGCTCTATATTGATTCGGTTGCGGGTGGCTTTATGGATACCTCGACGCTGTCCGATGACGGTGACGGCGCCCGGAGCGCCATCTCGGGTTATACGTCTACCGGCAATGGCGGTGGCCCGGGGCGCAGCACGATGACTTTCCTATCGGGTTTTGAGCCCGATTACGCCGTGGCTATCGAAGGCGGGTATGCCAGCCTGTTTGGGCTCGCAAGTGGTGGTCAATGGAGCCTGAGCTGGATCACTGGAGCCAACCAGTCCGGCAGCGGCAGTCCTACCTTTAGCCTCTCTTTCCCGCTCGCGAACATTGGTGTGGCCGACGGCGGTAGCTTCGACTTGTTCGGAACTTACGTCTCGGGCACAGGCTATCGTTCCCAGGAAGCAATCGCGGGCAACGACTCCGGCAGCGACGGCTGGAATCCTTTCACGCAGACTTCCTTTGTAACTTACATGGTTCCGGAACCTTCCACCCTTACCCTGCTTTGCCTGCCGGGCTTGGCTGTCCTCTACCGCATTCGCCGTCGCAAGTAGGCTGAACAGCGCTTTCAAGAAGGCCCCGCGCGAGCGGGGCCTTTTTGCTATCGGCACCTGTTGCCTGAGCGGGACAGCAGCAAGGTCCATCGGGAGAGGGGCGGATTCTTTCATCGTCAAGAGCCCCTGCACCAAGCCCGCGCGCCAACACCGTGACCAGAACCAGCCCGCTGTGGCTTACGAGTTGCCGGGGGCGGGGGAGTTGAGGGTTGATTCTGAATCGCCGGGTATCACCACGGTGCCGTGGGGACCGGACAACGACTGACCGGCGTTGGTTGATGGGGCGCCCGGCTCGACAAAGAGGAAGCGCGTATGGCCGGCGAGGATATGATCGTAGTGGCGCAATCTCTCTGCAAAGACCCGGTGCCCGTCCACCCAGGTGCCATTGCGCGAGTTCAGGTCCTTGAGGATGTAATCCTGGCCGTCGCGCGCGATGAGAAAGTGGCGGCGGGACAATCCTTCGTCCCGGATGCTGATTTGGGCCTGTCCACAGCGGCCCACGATGACTGGCTGCCCGCTCAGGTCCCATCGCTCAGCCTGGGAGCCGTCGTCGCCAATGTGATAAAGCGTTGCCATGTTCATTCTTACTTCTAACCGGCTGCCTTGGTTCAAATGCTCCTCAGCAGTCATTCCAACTATTACTTAAGCAAACACCATGCAAAGGTTACAGTTGCGGGCCGGGGCGGTCTGGTTTGATGCCGGTCCTCGACCGCGGGGCGCGCGCAACTTCCACCCATACGACACCCGGGAGCCGGTCTTGTTAGCGGATTCCGGGTGCTAAATGGGCGCTTCCAAGCACGGGCGCCCTGCGGTAGGATGTCCCGCAGACTCGATCAACTCACTCATTATGGCTGTTGAAATCAACATCAACTACGAAGGCGGGCTGCACTGCGCGGCTACGCATGGACCATCGCGGCAAACCTTGACCACTGATGCGCCGGTGGATAACGGCGGCAAGGGCGCGGCGTTTTCCCCCACGGACCTGGTTTCCACAGCGTTCGGCGCCTGCATGGCGACGATCATGGGGCTGGTGGCCCAGCGGAACAACCTGAACCTTGAGGGCCTCCAAATCCAGGTCCTCAAGGAGATGACCGCCGACCCGGTCCGCCGTATCGGTTCGCTCAAGACTCGGCTGGTGTTTCCGCGCGCCGCCGCGCTGTCCGCCGCCGACCGCGCCAAGTTGGAGGCCGCCGCCCGAGCCTGCCCGGTCAAGCAAAGCCTGCATCCGGACGTCCAGACCCCGGTCGAATTCGTGTATCCGGAGTAACCGCGGCTGCGGTTCACTCGTAGATGTCGTAAACAGTGCCGCCTAACAGGAACTGCACGTTCCGGCCCAGCGCCAGCCAAGGCAGCGCCCTGGGCTCCCGCGTGACCAGGTCGAAGTATTCCTCGGAGCCAAACTGGATGCGGACGCGCCTGGCATCCGGGTGCTTCTGGATGGCGGAGTCAATCCACTGCTGATCGTTCTGGAAGAAGTTCTTGCCGGCGACGAACTGCGCCTGCTGCGAATACTGCACCAGCCGCTCTTTGCTGTGGTCCGCCGTCGAGGTTGCGGACATGGTGCCTGGGGCAGCGGGGAGCCCCAGGGCCCGGCGCGCTTCGAAAGCGCCGCTGGCGAACGCGGGCGCCGCCGCAGTCGCGTCCTTGAGGGCCATGCCATACCGTGCGCCGGCCACGGCCCGGCCCCCGGAGCGTGCCATCTTGAACTCATCCCAGGCCTGCGCCGCTTGCTGGCGTGCCCCGCCATCGCCGTCAAACCTTTGCAGCGAGCGCAGGGGCACGGGCACATTCCGCTGGCTTTCGTCCTCGAGAATCAGGTAGGCCGTGTAGGGCGTGACGATGCCGTACTTGCGCGCCAGTTCGGTCACCTCGTCGCGCAGTTCGGCGTTCTCGCCGTGCAGGCGGATTTCATCCAGCAGATAGCCGACGCGCCGGGTAGCCCACAGGCGCGGGATGAACTCGCTTTCTGCCGTCTGCTCCGGAAACCTCACATCGTAAGCAAGCTTCTTCTCGGCGCCGTTCACTGTTCCCTCCACCATTACCGCCGCATCGCCCTGGCCCGAGTAACGGCCCACCAGCACCAGTTGCTCGCCTTTGAACAGGTCGGGCAGCGGCGAGGGATAGAGCTTGGAGACGCGCACAGCGCCGGTGAACTCGAGCGTCGGATTCGCCAGCACCGGCTCTTTGATCTTGGCGAAGAAATTGGACACCTTCACCTCCAGGTCCTCCTCGGGCAGGACATACTGGCTGGCGGCGCGGGTCGTCTCCGTGACGCGGTCCAGCAGGTGCGTGTTCACGTCCGTGCCGATGCCGAAGCAGAAAATGCGCGAGCGGCCGTCGTTCTCCTTCTTCACGTTGGCCACGATCTGGTCCTCGTCGGTGGTGCCGATGGTGGGCCGTCCGTCGGTGAGGAAGATCACCACGAACGGGCGGTCGTTCGCGCCGGGCCGCAAGGCCAGCGCCTTGCGCAGGGCATCGTCAATCCCCGTGCCGCCGATGGGTTTAAGGTGCTTGATGAAGTCCTCTGCACGCGCGCGGTTGGCCTGGGAGGCGCTAACCAGCTTGTCAAAGAGCGGCTCGACTTCCGTGGAGAAGCGGACGAGCTCGAACCGGTCGCCGTCATTGAGGTTCTCGACGCAGAACTGCAGCGCCTTCCTGGCCTGCTCCAGCTTCTTGCCCGCCATCGAGCCCGAGGTGTCGAGCACGAACACGACGTCCTTCATGACGACCTGCTCTTGCTTCACCTCCACGCCCGGCGAGGCGAGCAGCAGGAAATAGCCGTCCTCATCCGCCGGGCGGTGGGTCAGCAGGTGGATGCCCAGCTCATTCTTTTCCGGGGCGAAATAGAGCGCGAAATCCGCTTCCCCGTGCACGTCGCTGGCTTCATAGCCGGCGGTGGCGCGGTTCGCGCCCTGCCGCTTCACCTCGACGGAGTGGCTCGGGGAGTAGATGGACTTGAGCGGGCGCTTGCTCTCCAGGTCCACCTTCACACCGACGTTGCGGATGGGTTTGGCGGAGAATTTCTCCGTGCTCAGCGGCAGGACATAGCTGACCAGCCCGCCGTCCGACTTGAGCAGTTCCGTGTAGGAGAGCGTAATGCGCTTCTTGCTGTTCGGCTCGATGGGGAAGATGCGGACCTTGAAGACGTCGCGCCCGGCATATTCGAACAGGGCCGGGTCCTTCAGCTTCCGCACGATGTCCTCGTAGATTCGGCGCGCCTTCTCGGCCGGGAGCAGCTCGGCCTCCACCTGCTTGCCGTCAATCTCCATCGTGAACTTGTTGATGTGCGCCCCTCTGGGTATAGGGAACAGGAAGGTGCCTTCGAGGCGCGCGGAATTCGGGTTGTAGAACTCCTGGTCCACCGCTGTAACCGCGACCTGGTCAGTGATGCGGGTGTTGACCTTAACGTAATTGACCTCCAGGGGTGCAAAGGCGTGTGGGCGGGGCGGCGGCCAGGGCCGCGGCGGACGCGGTGGTATGAAGGGCGGCGGCATCGGTCCGGGGCGCCACGGCGCATCCTCGACAACAATGAGGCCGGCCGCAAACACAGGCGCAACCGTCCAAAGCAAACCGAGCCAGACCGTCAGAAGCTTCCATCGTTTCATACCCCCGTTAGACGGGGAAGGGCCGGGAATGCTCCCGGCTCTCCGCGCCACGATATAACCGCAAAGAACGCAAAGCACACAAAGCTCAGAACTCTTTGCGCTCTCTGCGTTCTTTGTGGTTATTCCGGCTTAGGGTTCCCAGCGGAGCTGTTCCAGTCGGGCGGGCGGCACCATCTCAGCGTGGCCGTCGGCAAATCCCACGGTGCAAAGGTTGTTGTGACGGGGCCTGATGGAGAGCAGTTCGCGACCGCCGGTGACATTCCAGCCGCCCTCAATTTCAAACACCAACACCACTTGGGACGGCTCTTGGATGTCCGATAATCCGCGCCCCGCCACTTGGGCGTTGAGCGCATAATGGCAGCGCTGGTGCGGCGTGCCTTGAGGGCAGACAAATGCGTTGGTCATCCCGGCCAGATAAGGAATCAGCGCATCGCACCAGTTGGTGCCGGCGGGTAACATCCCGTTGTTATCGTCGGCATACATCCTCATCAGCGCCAGGTTGAGTTGCTTGACGTTATTGATGCACCTGACGGTGTGGGGCGTGGTCTTGGTTTTCACCAGGGCGGGCAGGAGCTTCGCGGCCGCGATTGGCGTCAGCAGGAGCAGAATGGCGGAAACCATCGTGCCCGCCAGTGCCAGGCCGCGGCCGCCCATCCGGCCGTTGCTCTTGCTGATGCGCGCCAGGGCGATGATGCCCACCACGAGGCCGGCCAGGGAAGTGATGCCGCAGGTCACCAAACCCAGGCCGCCCAGCACCAGCGAGGCGACCGCCATGCCGCTGGCCTTGGGCGGAGCGGCAGCCGATGTAGGTTTTCTGCCTGGGGGCGGGGGCGAAACCGCCCCGCCTGTCGCCTGGAGGGCATCGGCAAATTCCGGGAATTCGCCCAGCGGTTTCCACTTGCTGGAACCGGCGGCTTGCAGTTTGGAGGCCGCATTGGCGCGCCCCTGCGCAATCCACGCGCGGACCTGGTCCGCGCTGACCGGTCCATACTGCTTTTGGTCGGAGCCGAGGAGCTTATACATACACTGCTTGCTCTTGAATCCTCCTGTTACGTTCAGAATTCAAGAGAGAAAAGAGAGGCAGAAGTGTTGGCTCTCCCAACACTCCATGCCATTGGTGCCCCATTTGCCCACGCCGGATCCCCCCCGGTCTCAGGCATCCCAGCCGCTGCGGTTGTTGCGTTTTACGAACTGGGCGGCGGTGGGAATATTGGGCGACCGCATATTCGGGCCATCCCACTCCATACGGTGGCCTTCACCCACGCGCAAGGCCACGCAGCCCAGCAGGATGATCTCGGTGAGGTAGGCCGCGATGTCGAAGTTCGAGTAGGCGGGCACGCCTTCCTTCATCATGCGGAACCATTCCTCCATGTGGCCCGGCGAGCGGGGGATGGTTTGGGGCACGGCTTTGCAGGCTTCCTCCTGATCGCCCGCCACATATTCTGTCTTGCCCTTCATGGCCACGAAGAACCGGGCGCCGTAGTCGTCCGGAGAGAACAGTTTGCCCTTTTCCCCGACTATTAGTGCGCCGCTGGCCGGGAGCTTGTCGTAGGTCGCAATGACCTCCTGGACTGCGTCACCCTGCGGGCGAAGCGGTTTGAGCGGGTCGTCAGGTTTACCATCATACCACCAGAACTTGAGGGGCGGCAGGTCTCCACGCTGCGGGAACTCGAAGCGGATGCGGGAGGTCTTGGGAAAGGCCTCGGGGTACATGCGGGAGGCCAGTTCACACTCGACGACATTGGGGTAGCCCAGGTTCAGCGCCCGGAACGGCATGTTGACGGTGTGGCAGGCCATGTCCCCGAGCGCGCCCGTGCCGAAGTCATACCAACCGCGCCAGGCGAAGGTATGATAGGCCCCCTTCTTGTATGGCCGCTTGCGAGCCGGACCGAGCCACAGGTCCCAATCCAGCTCCGCCGGGACCGGGTCCCGCCCCGCAGGACGGTCCATCCCCTGGGGCCAGATGGGGCGATTGGACCAGACATGCAGTTCGAGCGGCTTTCCGATCACGCCCGCCTGCACGACCTCCACCGCCCGGCGCACGCCGCTCTCGGCGCTGCCCTGGTTGCCCATCTGGGTCGCCAGGTTCTTCTCTTTGGCAAGCTTCCGCATCTCGCGCGCCTCGCTGACGGTCTGGACGAGCGGCTTTTGGCAGAAGCAGTGTTTGCCCATCTTCATCGCCCGAATCGCCGCGACGCCGTGCTGATGGTCTGGGGTGGATACCGTCACCGCGTCAATGTCCTTGCCCATTTCATCCAGCATTTTGCGGTAATCCTGGTATCGCTTTACCTGCGGGAACTTCTCAGCGACTTTCTTGGCTTTGGACCCCAGAATCTTCTGGTCCACGTCGCAGAGGGCCACGATCTGGCCGCCGCAGTTCGCCGCATCGCTGACGTCGCTGTCGCCTTTGCCGCCCACACCAATGCAGGCGATGTTGATGCGGCTGTTGGCCCCGAGCACCCGGCCCACATAAGGGAAGGAAAGGGTGATCGCGCCGGCAGCCAGCGCGGTGCGACGGAGGAATTGGCGGCGAGTAAAGGAGTTTGCCTTGTCAGCAGTCATTACGGTGTTGTTTTGCATGTTCATTATATTCTAGCGCGTCACGCGGCAGGCGCGAGGACAGCTTCGCTGGTGGAACGTAATAACCCATTTAATCCCCGTGTCGAGGATGAAAATGACGCAGTAATGCGTTCGATGCCGCCGCCGGAAAGCACCGCCGCCAGTGTCACCTGGCCTGGCGGCGTGCTGCGGAGGAGAAGCGTGCCAACGAGCATTCCCAGATGCAATTCCCTGGCGACGTCCCGGAGAATGGGGTCATGCGGCAACGGCCGCTGACGCCCGGGAAACGGGTTACAACGTGGATTTCTGGCCCTTGGGCGCCTCCCCCGGCCGGAGTTGGTCAGACCCCGGTGGGCCCGAATCCCCGCCATTCCGCCCCGCACATGGGTAACTGCCTGTCTGCACGGCACTTCCGTGCATTCTCCACGCTCGCCCTCCCGGGGCGGGTTTGCCGAATGGTTACCGCGCCCCACCGTCTCCACACCATCCTGCCCCCGTCCCAATACCGTAGTACCTCTAACCCCGGGTTAGAGGTACTACGGTATCGGGACGGGGGGGCAACGGACAGGAGGGCGGGGAGTTCGGGGGCGCGTCAGGCCAAGAGCGCGGGGTTGACTGGCCGGCGGGTTGAGCCGGTCATGATTAGCGGGCGGAAGGGGCCAATTCCGATCTGGTGATGAACTACTGCGAAGCGGGGGGCGCGCTTCCGGACGGTCGAATCGGCTTCATGGTCAGCGGGTCGCGCAGCGGCAAATCCGTCAGGCGGCTGCCCGCCAGTTCAGTCAGTTTCGCGGGATGATCAGGATGGCCGAGCAGAATCTGGTCCTTTTGCCCGACGGCGAGGATGACTAGCTTTTCGGGCGTGAGAAACCTCTTTGCTACGCGCAGCACGTCGTCACGGCTGATGGCTTCGAGGCGGGCGCGGTAGGTCTTCCAGAAGTCCGGCTGCCGGGCAAAGCGCCCGGTGAACTCTTCCCGGGCAAAAGTGTTGGCGACCTGGGTTTTGGTGGCGAAGATGCGGGGAAACCGCTCGATGAAACCGCGCTTGGAGACGTTCAGCTCGCCTTCGGTGACCGGTGCGGAGGCGATGCTCTTCATTTCGTCGAGCACCAGCGACGCCGCGTAGGCGACGGTGCGGGACTTGGATTGGAAGCCCGCCTCGAAGGTCAACGGGTAGTAAACGCCGCCCTGGAAAATGGAATGCGCATCATAGGCCAGCCCCTCATCGGAACGCACGCGATTCATGATGCGGGACGTAAACCCGCCGCCGCCGAGAATATCGTTCATGATGCCCACCGCAAAGTAGTCCCGGTCGTCGCGCAGGATGCCGGGGAGCATCATGGTCACGCGCCCCTGGTTGACCTCCTTGTTCACGAGGTAAACGCCGCTTGCAGCGAAGACCGTGTTGGTTGGAATGGGCGGCGGCGTTTGCCCCCGGAACGGCCAGTTGGCGAACAGGGCGTCGAGCTTCCGCACCATCTGGTCGCGGTCAAAGTCGCCGCTGGCTGCGACGACGAAGTTGGCGGGATGAAAGCATTGCTGGTGGAATCTTTCCAGGTCGGCGCGTGTGATCGAGCCCACGGAAGCAGCCGTGGAATGCCGGTTGGCCCAGAAACTCTCGCCAAAGGCCAGGAAGCGCTTTTCGCGGTCTTCGATGGCGGCGGACTCATCGTTGCGCTGCTGCATGGCCTGAAGCATTTGCTGTTTGCGCAGGGCGATCTTGTCATCCTGAAAGCGGGGCGCTGCCAGGACCTCGCGCAGGATGGCGAGGCCCTCGTCCAAGTCCTTCGCCAGCAGGTTCAGGCTGACGCTGCCCTGGTCCTCGCTGATGTTGGATTCGAGGCGGGCGGCCAGGAACGCCAACCGTTCCTCGAGGGCTTCGGCGGTCTTTGACTTTATGCCGCCCCGGGCGAGGAGGTAACCGGTCAGGTCGGCCAGGCCCTCCTTGCCGGCCGGCTCCAGGTAAGGTCCGGTGCGGGCGTACACGACAATGTTTACCAGCGGCAGTTCGTGATCCGGCACCACGTAGGCGATGGGGCCGCTGCTGAGCGGGGCGCGGAATTTCTCCGGCGCGGGCGGCTCATAGACCAGCGGGGCATAGACGAGCTTCTCGGGCCGGTCGGGAATAGCGGCTTGCGCAAATACTGGCGTGAAGTTGGGGGCCGCAAGGAGAGGCGCCGCACCGGCCAGGGCGCACCAGAGCCGAAGACGGAATACGGGATGCCGAAAGAACTTCCAGGCCGGGAGCCCGAATCCCAACCGATCACGCGTTGGACCAGGCCGGCGGGTCGCCGGTCTTCGGCATGCGGTCATGCTTGTGCCTTCGGGGGTGCGGTCCTGGATTGTCGGTCCTGCGTGCTTCATGGTGCCTCCTGGGTGGCGGGTTTGGCGGCGGGGGCGCCGGGTTTGCGCGTGTAGATGGCCACGGTTCGGTTTTCCCGGGTGAAGTACTTGGCGGCCACGCGCTGCACGTCGGCGGCGGTTACGGCCTGAATCCTGGGGCCGGCCTCGTTGATTTCGCGCCAGTGGCCGGCGCCGTCGTTGCGGATCAGGTGGATCAGAATCGGGTAGTTGGACGAGAGCCGCCGATACTCCGTGGCGGCGAAGTTGTTTTTAACCTTCTGCAATTCCTCGGGCGGCACCGGCTCCTGCTTGAGCTGCTCGAGCTTTTCGTAGATGCCCGCTTCCACCTGCTCAGGTTTGTGCCCTGCTTTCGCCTCGCCGCCGACATTGAAGTAGCCCTCCCATTTCATGGCGGCCTGGTGGGCCCAGGTTTCGGTGGCGACGCCGCTGCCCAGCACCAGACCCTTGTACAGGCGGCCGGTGCGCGTGGCGAGTATCTGGCTCAGGATTTCCAGCGCATACGCGTCCCGATGCCGGAACGGCACGGTATGCCACAGGATGTCCACCTGCGGGTTGGTCTCCGCCTCGGCGTACATGCGCTTTTCGGCGACCTGTTTCATCTCCAGCGTGACCACGTCCGGCGGCGTCCGGGGGCCGCGCGGGATCCGCTCGAAGTATTTGCGGGCCAGCTCCACGGCTTTGGCGGGGTCGAAATCGCCCACGAGGATGAGGGTGATGTTCTGGGGCGAGTAGTAGGTTGCGTAGAACTCGTCGGCCTGCGCCTTGGAGATGGCGGGAAGGTCCGAGGGCCAACCCACGATCGGCCAGGCGTAGGGCGAGGATTGCCAGAACATGGCGTTGAACTGCTCCTCGAACTTGCCGAGCGGCGTGGATTCTGTGCGCAGGCGCCGTTCCTCCATCACCACATCCCGCTCGGCATAGAACTCGCGAAACACCGGGCACAACAGCCGCTCGGATTCCATCCATGCCCACAGCTCGAGCTTGTTGGCCGGTACGGTGATGAAATAGGCCGTCATGTCCTGGGAGGTGAAGGCGTTCATGCCGGAGCAGCCGGCCCCGCTGTAAACCCGGTCAAACTCGTTCTTGACCAGAATGTCACGCTGCTCGGCGATGAGCCGCTGGAACTCTTTCTCCAGCTCGCGATAGCGCGGGGTTTGGCTCTCGGGCTGGAGCAGGTCTTCAATTCTGCCAAGGCGGTGCTCGGCGCGCAGCTTCCGCTCCTCCTGTCGCATATCATCGCGGACGCGCTCCTGCGCGGCGATGATCTCCAGGTCGCGCGCGTAGTCCTTGGTGCCGATCGTCCTCGTTCCTTTGAACATCATGTGCTCGAAGAGGTGCGTGATGCCGGTGATGCCCGGCCGCTCGTTGACACTGCCTACGTGCGCCACCCACCCGCCCGCCACCGTCGGTTCATCGTGTCGCTCGACCAACAGGAGCCGCATCCCGTTGGCGAGGCTTTTCTCCACAACCGGCACCTGTTGCGCGGCCAGCGGCAGCGCCCCGTGCAGGAGCCAGACCAGAATGAACCAACTCACTGCGTGTCCGAAGGGCGTCCGGTCCCAGCCGGGTTCTCGAAGATGTTTCATGCTCGTCGGACCAGCCTAAACCGGCCAGGCTTAACTGCCAAACAGAAAGCGGCTCGGACTTTCTGCTGTGCTTACGGGGCCGGGCGCGTATAGTAGGAGAAACCAATCTCATGAAAAGACTTGCATTGCAGCCGCGACTGCTCGCGGCGCTCTCCCTGGCATTGTCAGCCGGCAGCCCTGCGTTCAGCCAGATGCCCACCGCAGGATCGCCGACCGGCATCAACGCAGCCTTCGTGAAGCTGTTCGGCGGCGTGGCCGCGTTTACCGCCAAAGTCGAGGCGCGCGCCTTCGACTCGACGCAGAAGGAGACGGTGCGGATGCTGATGGACTGGACCGTCCTCGATGGCAAAGTCCGTCTGGACATTGACCTGGAACAGATGACCAATAAGGACCTGCCGGCTGCCACCGTGGCCAGTTTGAAACAGGCGGGCATGACCCGCATCACTAGCGTCTTCCGGCCGGACAAGAAGGCAACTTATGTGATTTATCCCGGCGTACAGTCCTACCAGACTATTCCTCTGGCCAAAGGTGAGCTCAAGGCGCTCGAAACGGGGCTGAAGCTGGAAAAGACCGCGCTGGGCAAGGAGACCGTTGACGACCACGCTTGCGTGAAAAACAAGGCGGTCGTCAAGAGCGGCCAGGAGCGGGTCCTGGAGGCCGTCACCTGGAATGCGTCCGATCTGAAGGAGTTCCCGGTCCAAATCGAGATGAAAGAGAAGCAGAGCACTGTGCGGCTGCGCTTTTCCCGGATTCAGTTCGTCAAGCCCGCCGCCGCGCAGTTCGAGGTGCCGGCCAAGTATGGGCTGATGAAGTGAGGATCACCAACCTCAACCCCGACCGGGATATCGGCGCGTCGGCCTGGTTCGTTGACCTGGAGGGACACCGGCTGCTGATGGACGCCGGCACCCACCCCCGCCGGGAGGGCCGGGAGGCGCTGCCGCTTTACGATCTGATCAAGGGGGAAGAGCTGGACGCGATTGCCGTGTCGCACTGCCACCACGATCATGTCGGGTCGCTGCCGGTGGCGCAGCGCTATTTTCCGCAGGCCCATATCCTGATGACCGAGCTGAGCTACTTCCTCGTCGAGCGCGTGCTCCACAACTCGGTCAATGTCATGAAACGGCAGCGCGACGAGCTGGGCCTCAAGGAATACCCCCTCTACAGCCATGGCGAGGTGGACGAACTGGCTCCGCGCATCCAGGGCTTCAAGTACAACCGGGAGGTGGATTGGGCCGCGTTCCGCAAGACCCGCGCCGGGTTTGTTTCGCCCACCCTGGAATTCTGTGACGCCGGCCATACCCTCGGTTCGGCCGGCATCATGGTCCGCGGCCGGAAGGAGACTCTCTTCTACACGGGCGACGTCTGTTTTCACGACCAGACGATTCTGCGGGGCGCCCGGTTCGAGGACGTGAAGGCCGACGTGCTGATCATGGAAACAACGCGCGGCAACCGCCAGCTTCAGCCCGGCTTCTCCCGCGACGCGGAGGTTGAGCGCCTCAGCCAGGCCATCCAGCGCGTTCTGCGGCGTCGCGGCTCGGTCCTCATCCCGGCCTTCGCTATGGGGCGCACGCAGGAGATCCTGGCGTTGCTGGCCCTCATGACGCGCGAGGGCCGGCTCAGGCGGCAGCCCATCCATATCGGCGGCCTGGGCCGCGTGTTCACGGAGATTTACGACCTGGAAGCGCACCGCACGCATCGTCAGTACCCCAACCTGCAGTTGCACGACGCGTTGGACCTGGAGGTGCTGGACCAGAAGCAGGTTGAAAACATGAAACTTGGCGGCGGCCGCCTCTTCGTGATCACGGCCGGCATGATGAGCGAGCACACCGCCTCGCACAACCTGGCGCTGCGCATGCTTGAGGATGCGAAGCACGCCATCTTCTTCGTGGGCTACGCCGATCCGGACACGCCGGGGGGGCGCCTCAAAGCCGCCAAGGCGGGTGAAAAGTTCATCTTCAGCCCCGCCGCCGGGGAGCTGCGGCGTTTGTGCGAAGTCGAGGACTTCGCCCTGACCGCCCATGCGAACCGAGAGGACCTGCTGGACTTTGTCGGCGAAGTCGAGCCGCGCGTGGTGGTGCTCAGCCACGGCGAGGAGGACTCGATCCAGTGGTTTGTCAGCCAAATCCGCGCGCGTCATCCGAAGATGAAGATTGTGGTGCCCCGGCCGGGCGAAACGGTGGAAGTTTAGCGGCAGGGCGGCAGAGTGTTTGGGGCCGTGTCCGGGCCCGGCGGAACCACGGTGGCCAAGGCGTCACCGGTCGGGATGGGCCTGAGCCCGCTGCCGCGGGTTGCCTGCCATAGGCGGTGGATGGCGTCGTCGCCGAATTAAGCCTTTGACGGATCGCCAAATTCCAGTACAAGCAAGCAGCCCAATACAGAATATCTTATGAGAACAAGCACACTATTGATCCTCACTGCCGCGGTGCTCGGGTCCACCGGTCTCTTGTTTGGAGCCACGAGCAAACCGTTCAACGGCAAAGACCTCACCGGCTGGAAGGCGCGCGCGGAGGGCAATACCCCCAGCCAATGGAAGGTCGGTCGCGCGAAACCCTCCCCGACCAATCCCAAAGTGCTCGCCGTCACTCCCGGCGGCCGCGAACTGATCAACGACACCGGGGGGCATGGGCAGAGCCTGGACCTTTACAGCACCGAGGTGTTTGGCGATGCGATCATCACGCTGGAAGTGATGGTGCCGGAGAAATCCAACAGCGGCATCTATGTCATGGGCGAATACGAAGTGCAGGTGCTGGACAGCTTCGGCAAGGACGCAAATCCCGGTCCCGGCGACATGGGGGCTATCTATGGCGCACAGCCGCCGAAGAATCCGAAGTATCTCAAGCCCGGAGAGTGGAGCCGGTATGAGATCCACTGGCAGGCGCCCCGGTTTGATGCCGCGGGCAACAAGATCGCCAATGCGAAGTTCCTTAAGGTCATACTCAACGGCCGGGTGATCCATGACAATCTCGAAATGTCGAAGCCGACCCCGGGGGGCGTTGACGGCAAAGAGAAAGCCCGCGGCCCGCTGATGTTCCAGGGCAATCATGGGCCGGTCGCCTACCGCAACATACGTGTTCGACCTCTGAAGTAGGGGCGCTGAAGCGCATCGCCAACCCGCGCCGCCTAAGTTGCCCACTGTCGTGATGAAACCGCATCTCTGGACCCGGCGACAGTGGCTTAGGCAAACCGTGGCGTCCGGGCTGGCCATGACCGCTTTGCCGCCGCTGGCCTGGGGCGGCCGGGACAAGCGCTCGTTCCACGTCTGCCTGTCGCCCCCCGTCGTTGAGGCCGAGCCCGAACTCCTGGAGGCGGTTCGCCGAGCCGGGGTAAGCGCTGTTTGGCTGGCGGGCTACTTCTATGGGCACAGACCCTATACGGATGAGCAGTTGCGCCGCGCGCGCAACCGGGTCGAGCGCGCCGGCCTGGCGGCGCATTTGATCACTGTGCCCCTCGGTCATCCCGGGGACTCGCTTGGCTCGACCGAGGACGGGTTCCCATTGACGCCCCCGCGGCATTGGCAGCTCGCCCGCAGACCCGATCGCAGTTCATTTGCAGGCACCTCTTTGCACCAGCCGGCCTCGGAAGAGAACTCGGCCGCCCTGCGGCAGTTGCGGAAACTGTCCTTTCGCCGCGGTTTCCTGGACGACGACTTCCGGCTGGCCCGGGGTCCGGGCGAGATCGGCGGCTGTTACTGCGATGCGCATCGGCAGGAGTTCCTGCGCCTGTCGGGTCTGCCAAACCAGCGCTGGGCCGAGCTGCTGGACGATGTGCAGGCACGGCGGCTGAGCCCCCTGTTGCGGTCATGGCTCAATTACCAGTGCGACGCGCTGACGGCTTCTTTCCGTCTCCAGCGCCGGGCGTTCGGCGGCGGGCTCGGGGTGATGGTGATGTACCTTGGCGCCGAGAAGGCGGGCATTCGGCTGGCCGATTACCGCCGCAACCTGTTCCGGGTCGGCGAGCTGATGTTCAGCGACGGCTCATTCGCGCCGGTCAAAGGCAAGACCGACGAGCTGTTCAGCGTGCTATTTCACCGGCGTTTCACGAGCCCCGACCTTGCCTACAGCGAAACCACGGCCTACCCCGCCCACACGCTGTCCGCGGCGAACATGGCGGCCAAGCTGGTTATCTCCACCATCGCTGATGTGCGGCAGACGATGTTCATGAGCGGCTTGACGCCCTTTCCGCGAGAACACTGGGCGATCCTGGGTCCAGCCATGAGCGCGCAGGCCCGCCTGCATAACGAGTTGGCGGGCCACCAGCCGCGCGGCCCGCTGAAACACTTCTGGGGCGAAGCCGAGCGATGGGTTGGAGACGACCGCCCGTTCAGCCTTTGGCTGGCGATGGGCGTGCCGTTCGAGGTGGCCGACACGCTGCCGAAGGACGGGTGCGTTTTCCTGTCGGACTTTGACGCGCGGGAGTTGGCGGCGCAGGCCCCCCGCACCGGCGCGCGCCTGTTCTGCCGGTCGTCGGCGCCAGTGCGGCCGGCCTGGGCGGAAACCACGGGCGAGACGCTGGCTGAATTGTTCGCACTCAAGCATCGCTTGGGCAGGTCGCTGGACGCAGTGCCGCATATTCTCGAGGACGAGCCGGCGGTCTGCGCCTGGTATCCCACGGCGCACAAAGTCCTTGTCTGGAATCTCTGCGAGCAACCCAGGACGCTCACCGTTGCCCTGCGAAACCGGCGGCAGCCGCTCCGGCTCAGCCCCTTGCAGGCGGCAGTGGTGAACCTCGGCGCCAGCAGCCTTTGAACCAACCAGAGGCCGGCCGCCGGGAGCCAGGGATAGCGGCAGGACGACCTCTTGCTTTGACTCTGAAAATCGTTGGCCAGGGCAGACGCCACGTGCTATAAACCGCTTGCAGCAACGGCAGTTATGGTATGAGCCGATTTGTTAATCTCGAACTGGGCGGCGAGTCCGAAGACCAGTCACCGCGGCAAAAGGCGTTGGTGAAGGACGAGGCCTATTACAGCGCCGAGGCGCAGACGGCCTTTGAGAACGGGGAATTCGAGCCGGCGCTGCGGCTGTATGGGAAGGTGATCGAGTTTAATCCCCAGAATGCCGCGGCGTGGAGCGGCCAGGTGCGAATGCTCGTCGAGTTGGGCCAGCATCGCGAGGCGGGGCGGTGGGCCGACAAGGCGCTGGAACGCTTTCCCCACGACCCGGAGTTGCTCGCTGCCAAGGGCGTCGTGCTGGGCCGGAGCGGGGATTTGCAGGGGGCGCTGGCGTTTTCGGATTCGGCCATCCAGGAGCGCGGGGACACGGCTTATGTGTGGCTGGCGCGCGGGGACGTGTTGCTGGCGCGCCGGGAGTCACGGGCGGACTACTGTTTCGAGAAGGCCCTGCTGCTGGCGCCGGGAGACTGGCTGGTGGCGTGGCTGGGGGCGCGCGTTCATTGCTATTACCGGCAGTTTGCGCTGGCGCTGAAGCTGCTGCAGCAGGCTGTCGAGTTGAATGCCACCCATTTCCTGGTGTGGCTGGAGTTGGGCCGATGCCAGGAGGCGCTGGGTTTGGCCGGGCCGGCCAGGCACTCTTTCCAGCAGGCACGGCAACTCAACCGAAACTGTCCGGACGCCGGACTGGCGCTGGCCCGGCTGTCCGGGATGGGCATCGGGCGCCGCTTGCGCGGCTGGTGGCACAGGCTGTTGAACCGATGAGCACAGAGAACCTGGATCGGCTGTTTGCCGCAGCCACTGAATTCGACGCGTCCGACCTGCACCTCGTGGCGGGTGTGCCTCCGGCGTTCCGTGTCAACGGCGAGATCATCCTTGCCGACGAGGATGCGCTGGCGGAGCAGGACGTCACGGAAGCCGCCTACGGGTTGCTCAACGACCAGCAACGAAGGAAGTTCGACGAGGAATGGGAGTTGTGCATTTCGCTGCTGCATCGCGCCGCCGGACGGGTGCGCGCGACGTTCTACCGGCGCAACGGGCACCCGGAGGTGAGTTTCCGCTTCTGCGGCGAGCGCATCGAGAGCCGGGAGGAGTTGGGGCTGCCCGAGAAGGTTGACGATTTGGCGCGCAAGACCAACGGGCTGGTGCTGGTTACCGGTCCCACCGGCGCGGGCAAGACGACCACGCTCAACTACATGGTGGACCTGATCAACAGCGAGCGCCGGTGCAAGATTGTCACCATTGAGGACCCCATCGAGTTCGTGCATGAGAACAAACGGGCGATCGTGGTGCAGCAGGAGGTGCTGACGGATGTGCGGTCCTTCAACCGGGCGCTGATCCACGTGTTGCGACAGGACCCGGACGTGCTGGTGGTCGGCGAGATGCGGGATTACGAGGCGATCTCGACGGCGCTGACAGCCGCCGAGACGGGGCACCTGGTCCTGGCGACGATGCACTCGCCCAATGTCTCGCACGCGCTGGAGCGGATCGTGGGGGTGTTCGAGGGCAGCGCCCAGCGGCAGATCATTATGCAGTTGTCCAATGCCCTGCAGGGGATCATCGCGCAGGAGTTGCTGCCCGCTGCCGACCGCACCCGGCGCGTGCTGGCGTACGAACTGGTCGTGGCCAACGGCGCGGTGCGGAACCTGATCCGCGAGAACCAGATTCACCAGTTGGAGAACACCATCCAGACCGGACGCAAAGAGGGCATGGCCCTAATGGATAATTGCCTCTACGACCTCTACTGCAAGTGCCTGATCACTTACGAGACGGCCGTCAGCCGCGCCCGCCACCCCGATCGCATCATCCAGAAGAAGGAGTGAGGCGGGGCGGGGCGCCGGCTTTCTGACGGCTGCAGTCAGACGGCTTCCAAATCCGGCCTGGCTTGGACCTGGCCCGGCGAATTCCCGCGTGCGGTTTGGCCCGCGGGCCTGTCGAATCAGTGTGATGGGCTCGCACGGCTTCAAGATTATGCTTGATGTGGCGGCGTTGGTGGTAGCTGCCGCCGCGATCGGGTGGCTCTGCATCGGGTCACTCAAGCGCAGCGACGATCCCGCTCGGCTGGCCTTCAAGTGGGTTCTCAGCGTGCCGATTCTCGGATGCCTGATTCTGTGGGTGGCGCCGATGGTGGGCAAGGGTGAGATCCATCCAATGCTGGGTGTCCCGGTGGCGGCGGCGCTGGGGATCGTGCTGGCCATTATCTGGGGGCGCGAGCTGGGCGGCCTGGTGGCCAATCCGCTGGGGTCGCTTTACGACGGGGGGAGCGTGGAACCGGTGCCGCGGCCGGCGTATTCCATTGCGCAGTCCCTGCAGAAGAAGGGCCGCTACCACGAGGCGATCCTCGAGATTCAGCAACAACTCGAACGGTTTCCCGCCGACGTCGAAGGGCAACTGCTGTTGGCGCAGATTCAGGCCGAAGACCTGAAGGACCTGCCCGCCGCCGAACTCACCATCGAACGCTTTTGCGCCCAGCCCCGCCACGCCCCGGAGAACATCACCTTTGCCCTCTACTCGCTGGCGGATTGGCACCTCAAGATCGCCCAGGACCGCGAGGCGGCGCAGCGTGCGCTGGAGAAGGTTGTCGCGCTGCTGCCGGAATCGGAATTCGCGTTGGGCGCGGCGCATCGGATTGCCCACTTGGGCAGCGCTGAAATGCTCCTGGCGCCGCACGATCGGAAGAAATTCACGGTCATCGAGGGCCCGCAGAACATCGGCCTCATGAGCAACCGGGAGCACTTGAAACCGGCGGAAGCCGATCCTGAGCAAGAGGCTGCCGAGTGCGTCAAACACTTGGCCCAGCATCCGCTCGATACCGAAGCGCGGGAGCGGCTGGCGGTCATTTATGCCGACCACTATGGACGGCTTGACCTGGCCACCGGCGAGCTGGAGCAAATGATCGCGCAACCCAACCAGCCGGGGAAGCTGGTCGTTCGTTGGTTGAACTTGCTGGCTGACCTGCAGATTCGGAACGGGGCTGGCGAGGAGGCGGTCAAGCAAACCCTCCAGCGGATTGTGGATCGCGCTCCAAATTTGGCCGCTGCCGAAATTGCCCGCAATCGGCTGGCCCTGCTGAAACTCGAGATGAAGGGGAAAGAGAAGAGCCAGGCAGTCAAGCTTGGCTCCTACGAACAAAATATCGGCCTCAAGCGAGGCTTACCGCGACGCTAGCTCGATGGCAATCTGCTTCTGGAGGTCTTGCGTGAGGGTGAGGTCCGTGCCGCCGGTCTTGGTGCGGACCTGGACTTTGACGGAGGTAATGGCCGGGTCCACCGGTTCAACCCTGACGTAAACCTTCCGGTTGTTGACCTTGCCTTCGATAGCCCGCACCGCGTTGGTGCTGGTGTTGAGGACGCTCTCGCGCGCGATTGTCCCGTTGCGCCGGATCACGTCTGCCGAGGCGCTATAAACCTGCTCCACGGACCGTTCATAGCGGCTTTCGAACTTGTCTTTGCCGGGCGATAACGCGAAGTGATGGCGGTCGTTGACTGTTTTCACGCAGCCCACCATCAGCACGAGCGCCCCGAGTAAACCTGCAGCTAGCTTCGTTTTCATTCCTCCCATGCAATCACATTTACCTGAGCCGTCAAGCCCGGATTGGACTTTTCGGACAATCTGCATTACCCCCTTGTTTCCAGGCATTTAAGGTTTCCGGCTCGCTCGGGACTTCATCGTTCTGACGCTCCCCCGGGTGCCAAGTCGTTCCCCCTCCTGCGCCACCGGGCGCTCCTGTGGCGACGCGGCGCGCGGCCCGCCTCGACATCCACTCCACTGCATGCGATTCTGTGAGCGTGGTCTCTGAGAAACACGAACGATTGCGCGGGCTTCTGCGGTCCTATGGCTCCTGCCTGGTAGCCTACTCGGGCGGCGTGGACTCGGCGTTCCTTGCCTGCGTCGCGCACGACGTGCTGGGGGACAAGTCCTTGGCTGTCATTGCCGATTCACCCAGCCTGCCCCGTCGTGAGTTTGAGCAAGCCCTGGCCCTGGCCCGGCAGTTTCAGTTTCCCGTCCGGGTCATCCGGACCCACGAATTTGAAAATCCTAGCTACCTGGCCAATCCCGCCGACCGTTGCTACTTCTGCAAGCATGAGCTGTTCGGCCAGTTTGCCCCCCTGGCGAAGGCAGAGAATCTGGCTGTCATTGCCCACGGTGAAAACGCCAGCGACCTCGGCGATTACCGTCCCGGCCTCCAGGCCGCCGCCCAATTCCAGGTGCGCGCCCCGCTGAAGGAGGCTGGCCTGACCAAGGCGGAGATCCGGGCGCTGTCGGCCCAGCTCGGTCTGCCCACGGCCGACAAACCTCAGATGGCTTGCCTCAGCTCGCGTGTCCCCTACGGCGAGCCTGTCACCCCCGCGAAGCTCAAGATGATCGAGCAGGCCGAGAATGTGCTGCGCGACCTGGGCTTCTACGATGTCCGCGTCCGCCACCACGAATTGCCGAATGCGGAGTGCGGAGTGCGGAGTGCGCCGCCCGTGTCCGGTCCAGTCAATTCCGCACTCCGCACTCCGCACTCCGCAATGCACCTGGCCCGCATCGAAGTCGGCGCCGGCGAAATGCCCAGACTACTGGAGAACGGCCTGTCCTCGAAAGTGGCTGAGGCGCTCAGAGAGATCGGCTACGCCCACGTTACCCTTGATCTCCAAGGCTACCGCCGGGGCAGCGCCAACGAAGTCCTGCAGCCGCCGGGCGCTCCGGGCGCCGCGCCAGGCCAGCCGCCCGTGCCCCGGCCTCCCAATGCTGAATCCTGATCGGCCTCCCGTCGGGTAGCCGGGCCTGTCCGCCGGCCACGGCGGACCTTTGTCTGCTCCCTGCCCGTTGTGCAGCCTCAAATTGCCGCTTGGAAAACCGCAACTTTTGGCTACACTTCTTGTTGAACAAAGAAGCAATTCCGCTTTATGCCGCTATTCTCATATAAAGCGCGCCGCCGAACGGGTGAAGTTGTTGAAGGCGTGCTGGAGGTTGCCGATCGCTCGGCGGCCCTGATGCAAATCGAGCGTCTGGGGCTGTTCCCGGTCGCGGTAGATGCGTCCAAGGGCGGGGCGGCGGCGGCAGGCGCCGAGAGGCCCGACAGCCGCAAGCGAGAATGGAGCGCCTTGTTGCCGCCGACCTTGCGGGAGGTAATGGCCCGGAAGCGCAAACCCAAACTCCAGGAACTAAGCACTTTCACCCAGCAATTGGCCAATTTGCTCAGCTCAGGCATGCCGCTGACCGTCGCGCTTAACAGCATGACGCACCTGGAATCCAAAGGCATCCCGGCAGATGTCAGCAAGGCCCTCAAGCAGGACGTTATGGAGGGGCGGAGCCTCTCCGACTCCATGGCCAAGCAGCCGCGCATCTTCTCCGACCTGTACGTCAACATGGTCCGGGCCGGTGAATCCAGCGGCGCCCTGGTCGAAGTCCTGCGGCGCATGGCGGACCACTTCGAGCGGTTTGCGCAGGTGCAGTCAAAGTTCTCCTCCGCGCTGGTCTATCCGGCGTTCGTATCGGTGGTGGGCATTGGCATCATGTTCTTCTTCATGAGCTACATGCTGCCCAAGTTCATGTCCATCTTTGAGGACATGAAGGTTCCCCTGCCGATGATGACCCAGATCCTGGTCAAGATCAGCCATGTGTTCTCGGGTTACTGGTGGCTGATGCTCGCGGTGGTCATCGCCGCGGTCATCGTGTTCAAACGGTTCCAGGCCACCAAAGAGGGACGCCGCAAGATTGACCACTGGCGAATGCAGGCCCCGATCTTCGGCAAGGTGGTCAAACTCAACATCTTCGGCCAGTTCGCCCGCACCCTCTCCACCCTGCTGGAAAACGGCGTGCCGGTCCTCACCGCGCTCAAAATCACTGAACAGATCATCCCCAACTCCATCGTCAAAGAAGCCATCGCCAAGACCCGCGAGGAGGTGACCGACGGCAAGACCATCGCCCAGCCGCTGGCGCGCAGCAAGATCTTCCCCCAGCTTATGGTGGACCTCGTCAAGATCGGCGAGGATACCGGCGACGTGCCGGGCGCTCTGAAGAATGTCGCGGACACCTATGAGAACGAGTTGAGCATCGCCCTGCGCGTCATGACCAACATGATCGAGCCGGTGCTGATCATCGTCATGGCCGTCGGCGTCGGGTTCCTCCTGTTAAGCGTGCTCTCGGCCATGTTTGCCATGACGGCCAATATCGCGCGCTGACTTGATGAGCCCCCAGTCCCCAGTTTCAGGGCCAAAGACCGCGGCCGGTGACGCGTGGTGCGTGGTGCGTGGCGCGCGCTTCGCCCGCGAACGCCGCCTGCGGCCCTCCCGTCGCGCCTTCACGCTCATCGAGCTCATGATCGTCGTCGGCATCATGGCCATCGTCATGACCATGAGCGCGCCGATCATCTACAAGGTCTGGCGCAAGGCCCCGATGCGCAAAGCCGTAGCCGACACGGTGGAGGTCTTCAGCGTGGCCCGCCGCCGCGCCATTATGTCGGGGGCGCCCACTGAGGTCATTCTGCGCCCCAAATACAATCGCGTGGAGGTGGCCGGCGCCGCCGCGCCCTCGCGCTCGGCGGCTGAAGAGGGCGGGGGAGCAGTGCCCGACGCGTCGCCAACGTCCGGCAGCGGCCTCTCGGCCCAACTGTCCGAGGAGGTTATTATTGAAACCCTGGACATCAATATGTCCGGCGTCGAATACAATGACGTGGAGGAAGCCAGAATCCGGTTCTACCCGAACGGCGTTTCCGACGAGATGAGAATGATCCTGTTCGACGGGCGCGATCGGATGGGCATCGAGCTGGAGATCACGACTGGCCTGGCTAATGTCGTGCCTGATCCCCTCCGGGAGTGGATGCGCCGATGACTTGCCGCCTGCGAACGGACGGGTGCGACGTGCTGAATGGCAACACGCAACACGCAACACGCAACACGTCCGGCCCCTCCCGGCGCTCCCGGTCGGCTTTCTCCCTGTTAGAGGTCATGATCGCCGGGGCCATATTCTTCATGGCCATCTTCGCCATTCTCGCGCTGGTTAGCAACCTGCTGCGCAATGCTCGCGGCTTGCGCCGGGCGGAGCTGGATGCCGGCATGGTCGCCGCGCAAGTCGGTAACACGAACAAGCTCTACGAAGGCGCCCAGTCCGGCGACTTCGGCAAGTTGTATCCCGGTTACTCCTGGGAGGCGGAAATCCACGAGGCGGCCACCAACGGCTTGTTCCAGGTGGACATCTTCGTGTTCCGCCGCGGCATGCAACAGCCGGTGGATGCGATGAGTATCTTTCTATTCCGCCCGGATTCGCCAAAACGAGGGCCGCTATGAGCACGTCCAGAATTCCCTCCTGGCGCCAGCGGCGCCCATCGCCAAGTCGGGCCGGCTCCGGCGCGCCTGGCCGTTCGGCTTTTACCCTCGTGGAGATCATGATCGCCATCGGGATATTCTCCTTTATCCTCGCCGCGATCTATTCGAGCTGGACCGCGATCCTGCGCGCGTCCAAGACCGGGCTCGACGCCGCGGCCTCGGCGCAGCGCGCCCGCATTACCGTCCGCGTCCTGGAGGATTCGCTCGGCTCGGCGCAGTCCTTTGCCGCCAATCTTCCGCTCTACTACTTCGTCGCTGAGAACGGCAGTGATGGTTACCTGAGTTTCGTGGCCCGGCTGTCCAAGTCCTTCCCCCGCAGCGGCAAGTTCGGAGACCTGGATGTCCGCCGCGTCACCTTCTCGGTCGAGCCCGCGCCCGATGGAGGGCGCCAACTGGTGTTGCGGCAGAATCCTCTGGTCATGGAGATAGACCGCGATGAGAAAGAACACCCCGTTGTGCTGGCCAAGAATGTCAAAGGCTTCGAAATGCTGTTCTGGGCGACGGACAAGAATCCCCCCGACTGGGTGGATGAGTGGAGGGAGCAGAAGACCAATCAACTGCCCGCGCTGGTCATGGTCACGCTCCAATTGGCGGACAATCCCCACTCCTCGCGGATCACCGAAGAGGTCACGCGCATTATCAGCTTGCCGGCGGTGACCGTGCAACCTGTGTGGCAGGTGCCTCGCGGCGTAGGCGGCGGGCCGCAGGCGCCCGGCCAGCCCATCAATCAGCCGGGCAATCAGCCCATGAATCCGCCGCTCAACCAGCCGATCATGCCCCCGCGGTAGATGGCCATGACGACTCCTGCCAGCCAGTCCCACGCTTCCGAACGCGGCATCGCTATGGTCATCGTCATGATCTCCATCACGGTCCTGAGCATGCTGGCGGCGGGCTTTGCTTACTCCATGAAGGTGGAGACCAAACTGGCCCGCAACGCCAACAGCGAGGCCGAGCTGGAATGGCTGGGCCGCTCGGGCGTCGAATATGCCCGCTGGGTCCTGGGCAATTCACTGCTCAATCCCCTCGAACCCTACGATGCCCTCGAACAACCCTGGGCGACCGGATACGGCATTCTAGGTCCTACGAACAACCCCATCGGCGAGGTGCAAAAGACCATAACGCTCGGGCGCGGCTCCTTTACCTGGACCATCATTGACCTCGAACGCAAGTTCAACATCAACTCACCCGAGCCTCTTATGCAACAAATCCTGCCCCAGGCTCTGAACCTGATGGGCGTCAGCCCGGGCGAATCAACTCCCCTGGCTAACTCCATCTTCGACTGGGTTGATCCCGATGACCAGACCCATATCGAGGGAGCGGAGAACCGCCATTACGAAAGCGGGGACCCTCCCTATTTTGCGAAGAATGGCCCGATTGACGACATGGCTGAGTTGCTCTTCATCAAGGGCGTTACGCCGGAAATCTACTACGGCCTTGCCTCAACCAACTATCAGCCCAGCTATTACACCCAGCAGCGCGACCGGTTCGGCCGTGGCCGCGGTTCGGTGCCAATCGTGGCAGTTGGCCTGACCAACATTTTCACCCCGCTCTCCACCGGCCGGATCAACATCAACACCGCCTCCGCCGAAGTCCTCCAGGTCCTCCCCGGGGTTGATCCCATCATAGCCGAGGCGATCATCAGCGGCCGTGCCGGCGAACCCGACCCAACCGCGCCGGGCATGCTGGGGCCCTACCGGAATGTGGGGGAGCTAAACCGCATGCCCGATATCCCGCGCGAACTGGTGGGGCTTATCTCGTCATTCTGCGACGTGCGCAGCAAGACCTTCCAGGTGCAGGTGGACGCCGATGTCGGCGGCTACAAGCGCACCTTCTTCGCCATCCTGGGGCGCAACAACCAGCGTGACGTGCAGGTCCTCAGTTTCTACTGGAAGTAGCCCATGCCCGGGATGGCGGCTCTGATGCCTCCAGGCCGGCACCCCGTCCCACCCCCGTCGCTCCTCCGTCCCTCCTCCGTTGCTCCTCCGTTGCTCCTCCGTTGCTCCTCCGTTGCTCCTCCGTTCCACCTGTCGGAGGTGGAACGGAGGAGCAACGGAGGAAGGACGGAGGAAGGACGGAGGAGCAACGGCAACAGGATGGGGTATGGCGATGGGGGAATAAGACTCGCGTCGTTACCAACGGGCCAGGATGTCTGATACCATTTCTCACCGTGAATCGGAACAATGGGTCAGGGCGTAGCGTTTGCTTGAGCGTGAAGCCAGTGATGAACGAGGGATAAGACTTTGGAGGGCGTTTCCCAGAACGGGCGCAGCGCCGTGGTC
>Ga0209201_1001226_pt1 | contig 30828 bp, 20 predicted proteins | sample AD_UKC055_MetaG_FD_184411 | JGI IMG/M metagenome (GOLD analysis project Ga0209201, IMG submission 184411) | Active sludge microbial communities of municipal wastewater-treating anaerobic digesters from USA - AD_UKC055_MetaG (SPAdes) (version 2) | ecosystem: Engineered > Bioreactor > Anaerobic >... | reverse complement strand
CGTCGCCAACGATTTCCTGCTGTCCCAATTCCTCGGAGGTCAACTCGGCATCGCCCACCCGTTCGACCAGGTCCCGGAGGGTTTCGTGCACCGACTCGCTCTCGTACGAGTAGTTGTTCTTGATAAACGAGGCTATGGCCTGCTCGTTGCTCACCGCCCCTTTCACCCTGTATCCCAGGATCTGCGAGAGATCGTCTATGATGCCCAGGTTCAAGGGGTCGGCCATCGCAACCGTCAGCACGCCGTCGTCGAAACGAACCGGCACGATGCTGTAGAACCGCGCTATGTCCGCCGACACCTTTCCGAGCACCTCGCCCGACACCTGGATCTTGGTGATGTCGACGCGCTCCATGCCCGACTGCACGCCGAGCGCCTCGACCACCGCCTGCTCGTCGCACAGGCCCATCTGGACCAGCACGCGCCCCAGCATCTCGCCGGTCAGGCGTTGACGCTGAAGGGCCTCATCCAATTCCAGCGGCGTAATCACGCCATGGTCGACAAGAATGTCGCCTATCGGTCGTTCGTGTGTGACGGCCATTGCTTACATTTCCTCTCGCGCGTTACGTCTGACGGACATTCACCGCGCCCTCTTCTTCAGGCTTCGGCGCGTCGTCCAGGCCTAGCTTAATCGCGGCATCCCGGAATTCCTCGAGATTCTGGGCTTTACCCGCAGCCACTTCGTACGTGACGATGCCTTTGCGATACAGCGCCAACAAGTGTTCATCCAGCAGATTCATGCCATACTTGTGCCCTGTTTGAATCGAGGACGTGATACGGTACGACTTGTTCTCGCGTATCAGGTTCTGAATGGCCGGCGTGGTGATCATCACCTCGAACGCCGCCACACGCCCAAACCCCCCTTTACGGGGCAAAAGCGCCTGCGAAATCACGGACTTCAGGTTACCGGCGAGCTGCGTGCGGATCTGCTCCTGCTGGTTCGTAGGAAACGCGTCCACGATACGGTCGATGGTACGGACCGCACCCGTCGTGTGCAGCGTGGCAAACACCAAGTGACCGGTCTCAGCCGCCGTGACCGCCGCCTCAATCGTATCCAGGTCGCGCATTTCCCCCACCAGAATGATGTCGGGGTCCTGACGCAGCGAACGGCGAATCGCTTCCGCGAAAGACGGCACGTCCACGCCCACTTCGCGCTGATTGACCAAGCTCTTCTTGTGGGTGTGGTAATACTCGATGGGATCTTCAATCGTGATTATGTGATAATCGAATTCCGTATTCAGAAAATCGAGCATGGTGGCGAGGCTCGTAGTCTTGCCCGAGCCCGTGGGCCCTGTCACAAGGATCAATCCGCGAGGCTGGCAAATCACTTGTTTCAGCACCTGGGGCAAGCCAATTTGCTCGAAGGTGAGAATCTTGTTCGGAATCAGACGTAACACCAGCCCGACGTAGCCTTTCTGCTTGAAAATCGACACGCGGAACCGGGCGATGTCTTCGAAAGCGAACCCGAAGTCTGACCCTCCTACCTCCTGGATTTCCTGCTGGTTATCAACCGACGCGATACTTTTCATAAGGCGCTCGGTGTCATCCGGCGAGAGGGTCCGATCACCGAAAAACGTCAGGTGGCCATGCACGCGCCCGACCGGGGGATTGCCCACCGCGAGGTGGAGGTCCGACCCGTCGCGGTCGATAAGCATCTTCAACAAGCTCACCATATCGTACTGTTGCACAGCCACGGCCGTCTCCTCTTTTGCGCCGAAATCAGACCGGCTCGTCCATTTGCGTCACGCGCAGCACTTCCTGCAGCGAGGTGATGCCCGCGAGGGCCTTCCGCCAGGCGTCCTCGCGCAGCGTCAGCATGCCGCCGCTCGCGCGGGCTTCCACACGCAGGTGGCTTGCCGAAGCACCGTTGATGATCAGCTCCCGCAGCCGGTCCGTCGTAACCAGCAACTCGTAAATGCCAATACGGCCCTGGTAACCGGTATGGTTACAGTGCTCGCAGCCCTTGCCGTCGAACAACTCGGCTTCGTTCACATCGAATTTAATCCCCAGCCGTTCCAACTGCAGGTCCGTGGGCTGGGTCGGTTCCTTACACGTCGTGCAGAGGGTGCGCACCAGCCGCTGCGCGAGAACGCAGCGCACGCCCGCAGCCACCATGAACGGCTTCAACCCGATGTCCACGAGACGAATGAACGAACTGGGCGCGTCGTTGGTGTGCACGGTCGAGAACACCATGTGTCCGGTCAAGGCCGCCTTGATGGCAATGTCCGCCGTTTCGTAGTCGCGAATCTCACCGACCATCACGATATCGGGGTCTTGACGGAATATGGCCCGCAGGGCGTTATCGAATTTCCAGCCGATTTCGTGGTTGATCTGCACCTGGTTGATGCCCGAAAGCTGGTACTCGACCGGGTCCTCTACCGTCACGAGCTTGCGGTCGGGCGTGTTCAGTTTGTGCAGCGAGGCGTAAAGGGTGGTTGTCTTGCCCGAACCCGTCGGACCCGTCACCAGCATCACGCCGGTTCCTTGATTCAGCATGTCCTCCCAGCGGCGCTGATCGTCCGGGCTGAACCCCAGCTGGCCCAGACCCAGCATCAGGCCGCTCTTATCGAGGATACGCATGACCACGCTTTCGCCGTATTGAGCGGGCAGGGCGCTCACACGCAGGTCGACCATCTTGCCGCCGATGTTGAGCTTGATGCGGCCGTCCTGTGGGATGCGCCGCTCCGATAGGTCCATATTCGACAACAGTTTAAGGCGCGAAATGATGGAAGGCTGGGCGCGTTTCGGGGGCGGCGGCATCAGATGAAGCACGCCGTCAATGCGGTACCGGATCTTGACGTCGTATTTTCCAGGTTCCACGTGAATATCGCTTGCCCGAAGCCGGAACGCTTCCAGGATGAGGTTGTGCACATAACGCACTACGGGGTGATCGTCGTCCTCGACGGAGTCATCACTGGTGCCCACGTTGAAATCGGTCGCATCCACGCTGATGCTGCTCATGCTGATGTCGCTCGCCGACATGCTGCTCACGCTGCTCATCGACGAATCCAGCGAACTCACGTTCGACATGGTGCTGAGAGTACTCATCGTCGAGGCGCTGCTGACGGACGTGAGCATGGATTCCACCGTATGCTCGTTCAAACCGTAATACTTCGAGAGCGCCTCCGCGATGTCCTCGACCGGCGCCAACTGCGGCTCGACCGGGCGTTCGAGCAGCCGTTCCACGTTCTCGAGTGCGGTGAAATTCGTGGGGTCCGCCGTTGCGATAATCAACCGGTCCCCCGCCTCGCCGATGGGAATGATTCGGTAGAGGGTAGCGATATTGGGCTCGACAAGGTTGCGAATCCGCTCCGGAATCTCGCGGTCGGACAAACGGACGATAGGTATGCCCAACTGCTCCGCAAGACCTTCGGTGATATGCGACTTGCTGAGATACCCCAAACGCACGAGAATCTCACCAAGTTTGCGGTGACCCATCGTGGTCTGCTGCTTGTGGATAGCCTCATCGAGCTGCTTTTGACTGATCACTCCCTTTTCGACAAGGGTTTGTCCAAACAGACTATACGCTTGCTGTTGCACGGCGCAATCCTCGCTTTTTCTGCATCCTCAATGTACCAGACTTTCCGGGATCTTGTCAATGTAAATACTGCGAGATCGCATTGCAAATATTACACTTACGCTATATATTGTCAAGAGATTACCGGCCCGTGGGCAGGGTTCGCCGCGCCCTCCAACCAGGCAGGAACTTCGGTGACACCATGGCGTCCCTTCCTGCGGCGAAAAGGGTTGCCGCCTTCTCCCAAAAGGCAGGCTGAAGCGCCTGACCCGACTGCCCTGAGACCCGGTGTACGAACCTCGCGCTGGTTCGTACGTTCCTGTGGCTGGAATGCGCCATCCCTTGCGCTGTGCCCATCGGGGGCTACCCGGTTAGCCCATGCACCGATATCTTGCCGGGCCCGTAAGCCCGCCCGTACAAGCACAGCGCTCCTTTGCTTCCACGGTGCATTCTGACGCGGGAAGCTCCGAAAATCAACTTCCACCATCGGAGTTTCCCGGGCTCTGAAGCAACCACAAGAACACCCCCGCCCTGACCCTCTGAAACGCCGGAGAACAACTCGTATCGCCGGGACGCATTCGTTTCGTGGACCACGGGCCACGGATTGGCGTCCGCGGCGGTCAATACGGTCTCGTGGCGAAACAGACCCTCCGGGGCATGCCGGGGAGCACTTCGTTCAGACCTTTGCGCAGGCGCGCCGAAAGACGGAGGGAAATGGACGCCGCGAGGGCCGCCGTCCGCGCCGTTGTCCCGGGAAGACCGGCAGGGCCTGCCGTCACCCGCGGGGCGCCATCAATACCATGTTGCATACCAGGCCGCGGCCGCTGTCTGCGGGCCTCATCTCGTCCAGACGCTCAAGGACGACTAGGTTGTCGCCGCTATAGATTCGAACGAGGACATTGGTCAACTCTTCCATGCTGACGCCGTCCAGATAGAGTTTGACCGCCTCGAATGCGCCTGAGCGGACAGCCGTGTTCTGTGTTTCCAGAGTTGCTCTGGCGCCTGCCGCCCCTTTCAGATGCTCGGCCTGCAAAGCCTGGTCCACGTGCGAATACAGCCGGAACGTTCCCCGCTGACCCAGTTTCTCTTCCAGGGCCTGGCCGCTCTGCCGGCGGGCTAAGGCATCGTCGCGAATCAGCTGGGCATCGAGAAGCCGGCGGCGCGCCGCCTCCACCTGCCTTTCCGATTGGCTATAGGCGCGCAGCGGGCCACGGTCGGAAAACAGCCACTGCGATATGATAAAAACCACGACTACGGCGCCAATGCCCACCACAAGCTTTTCGCGTTTCTGCATGTTGAATCTCGCCATGGCCACTCCTGAATCTAGATATACGCGCGGACGCTGAACGTCGCTTTTCCGGCTTCATCGCGGCGAGCCGGGTCTTCCACCTGCTTGAACAAAGACGATTCCTTCAAAGCCGTCATGACCTCGTCAAAGGTCTCCGGATTCGTCACTTCCCCTTCAATGGTTATGCTTTGCAGCTCGCCGCGGCCCAAGGTTGACGTGATCCGGATAGACGTCACCCGCACCTTGCTGTCCGGCATACAAATGCTGATCTCCTTGAGAATTTCCGGCAGCGGCGGGCGCTGGAAGATCGCAACATTCGAGAGGTCCGCGTCCTTCTGAACATTCTCATTCTCTCGTGCCATCAAGGTAATAGTCGTGCTGCCCCCTACGTCGGCCGGCGGCCGGCCGCCTTGGACCTCCGGAGCGTTCGGGAACGCCTCCGTGTAGTACTGCCAGATCGTATCGCCTATTCGTGTGATCTCCTCCTGGTTCCGCTGATACCGGACATAGCTGTAGACGCCGTACGCCACCACCAGCAGCAGCGCCAAGCAGGCAGAGAACGCGATGTGGCGGGTCAGTCCGCTCCAGGCGGCGGGCGCTGCGAGGGGCCCCGTGCGGAAGTCGAGGCCGTAGGCGCCCCCCGCCGCCGTCAGCGAGACGCCAACAAGCGCCGCCCAGGCGTTCACCCGGCTGCCAGCCGCCTCCCCGGTCTCCTGTTCCTGCTCAAGTGGCGTGGCAACCGGCCCCTCCGGCCCCACGGGCTGGGCCGGAGCGCCCGCCTGGGCCAGCCCGGCGCCCTTCAACCCGTCCATCAAGTCGACATGACGGATCGGGAGGGTCAGCCCTTGCTCGAACTCGGGGTGATGCGACTGGGCCAAGGACTCTCCGGTAACGACCAGTTCGGATAGGGCGGCGCCGTCCTCAGGCCACGAGGCCTGGAACGCCCGCAGAGTATTCTGGACCTCGCGGGCGGCGGCTTCCGGCCCATCGCGAAACTGGGCCGCGGTCAGCGGCAGATGCCGGAGAAACACCAGCGACGTCCCGAGCGTGACCACGAGAGAAGAGCCGGCGCCGCGCACGTGGAGCGCGGCCGAGAGACCGTTCCCCCGGTTCTGGCGCGCGTGCAGGAGCGAACTCAATCCCGTCGCATCCAGTCCGATCCCCTCGATAGCGATGCCGGCGGCATTGAGAACGTCGATCTGCTCCTCCAGCAAGGTCCGCCGCACCCCGACGGCCAGTACCTCGGTGTTGCCGTTGGCTTCCCGGACAATGCTGTAGTCCACCGCCAACTCTTCAATAGGAAACGCCAGATACGGCTCCAATTCAAAGGGCACCGCCGACGCCACCTTGCTTCTTCCCTTGAAAGGCAGGGTCAGTTTCCGTGCAATCGCGTTATCGCTCCTCGCGCACAACACCCACGCGGCGGGCTTGGTTTTCATCTGCGAACGGGCATGCGCGACAGCGGCCACCAGCGCCTCGAACCGCTGACTGGCGCTCGGATACACCGCCAGGCATGCACGGGCCTCGATGATGGCAGGCACACGCCTGCCCGTGCTCACCACCGCGAGCCGGATTTCGTCCTCGTCAAATTCAACGGCACCGATCTTGGACGGCAATTTCATTGAGTTACTCTCCAATCCAGCGTGCGAAACATTTCGGCCGCCTCCTGCCCCGAGTCCCGCCACACGAAAGCCTGTATGCGCACCATCGCGCTCTCGTACAGCCCCATGCCCTCGACTTGGAACACGTCGCTCGACCAGGTCCAGACTTCCGGTCTGCGCTCCACCACCTCCGTCTGAGCCCGAACGCTGGTTTGGGCCCGAACGTTGCCCCTCTGCTCTATGGGGTCCAGCAGCCCCCGGGCCTCCGCGTCGGCACGGCTTGTTACCGGGTCCCCGTTCTCCTGCCAATCCAGGATCGTCTCGGCCAAACCAGACTGCCCAATGGCGTCGGCCATGGCTTCGAGCACGGGGTACTTCGCCGTATTCACGTTGACCCGCCCCAACGGGTCGCCATGCACCGTGAGGAGTTCCGTCAACGGAGGAAACTCCTCGGGGTTCTCGGGGTCTCCAAAAAAAAGTTCCGACGTCATCCCGACGACAAGCAGCAGTTCCTCTACGGAACCCATCGGCCCGTTCTTGCAGCCGTAGGGCGGGTCGAGCGCGGCATAGTAGTCGGCCTCCGCGCCGGCGGGGCGCATCTCATCGTCCGTGTCAATCCAATCCAATATGGCGTCAACCACATCGGGTTCACCGCCGCGCCGCTCGATGAGACTGCGGAAGGCGTCCACCATGTATTCGTTTTCTTCGCCATTCGTGAGTTTTACCAGCGCATTGATGTTGAGTTTGCCGTATTCATCCTGGATGCGGCATTGCATGAGGGCATCATTAATCTGCTGGCAGGGAAGTCCCTCGGCCCACAGGTCCACACGGCTGTCGAATGCGAACTCCTGCCCGCTTGCGGCGGTTTCTTCCAGGTCGGCGGCCAGAAGCGAGTATCCATACGCCACGGCCGAACGCGCCGCAAGTTCCGCCTGGAACAGGGTGACGTTGTTCTCCACGAAACTCGCCTCGACCCGCATTTCGTATGCGTGTTCCACCACCAGCACCGTGAGGAGCACGACGAACAACAGTGCCAGAAGCAGCGCCACGCCTTCGTCGGGGGCGCGTGTCGGCTTCGGGTATGGAAAAGCGTGCCCGTTCACCGTCTGCCGCCTTCCGTCTGGATGTTGTTGTTGGACCCCTCTGTGCTGCCCGTACGCTGCGAAGACTGCGTTTCGAGCTGTTCCAGAGCGTCGCGGGCCGATTGCCCCGAGAAATTCGCCAGCGACCGGCCGTCTTCCGTCATGCCTAGCCCAAGAGGAATGGGAACCACCACTTCAAAATCGGGGTCCTCGACCTCGTCGTACCGCTTCGGGGCCTCCTCTTTAAGCTGTTCCTCGGTCTTGGCGAAGTTGATCCGGATACGCACGCACCAGGGCGCCCGGCCATATTGCAGCGAGTCCCACTCGTCGAGCCAGTCCGTCCCGTCGAAGTACTGGATATCCATCGAACGAATCGGCACGCTCCAGTGAGGCGCCTCGTAATCGGTTTCCTGGGCCTGTTCTTCCAAGCCCCTGCTTCGCGTCTCATTCAGTGTTTCATCCAGTTGCCCGGCGCTGCCCGCGATCAGCGGCATTTCCATCGCCTCGAGCGTCGCTCCTTCGTCAGGCTCCTCGCCTTTATCGTCCTTTTTGTCAACCTTGCCTTCATTATCGTCGTCGAGATCGAGGCCCATTTCGGTGTCTTCCGTGCTGATCGCCTCGTAACGCACTTCCTTGAGGTCGCCCGGAAGGGACATCCCCCCCATCAGCGGCGCAGACGAGCAGAAGCGCACCGAGTCCATCGGGCCGTCCATGGAGTCATCGTTGACGCCTATGAACTGGAACAGGCCCTGTTCGCTGGTCCGATCCATGTACACGCTGCTGAAATTGGTCTCGAAACTACGAGTAAGGAACTGCCGGAGCCGCGTTTCCTCGGCCGCTGCGCGCGCCATCGCGGTCGAATTCACCACCGAACTCAGCGACGAGTAGACGATGGCCGTCATGATCACAATGATGGCCAGCGCCAGCACCAATTCCATCAACGTGAAACCGTCATTCCGCATGGCCCGTCATCGCTTTCTACTTGAAGCGGCTTGCGAAGCGCGCGAGGATATGTCACTGAGGTTGATGCCCGAGGTTCCGCTTGGCGAGGCGCCCCTATTCGTGTTTGTGTTTGTGTTTATGTTTGTGTTTGTGTTTCTGTTCGTGCCCGTGCTCGTGCTGCCCGTGCGCGGATCGTAAAGCATGAAGACAATCTCATGCTTCTCGCCCTCGGGGTCTTTGACCGTCACCAATACCTCGTACAGCAAGATATTGCCTTCGCCGAGCTGTTGCGCGTCGAACGTATACGTATAGTCCGGAAACCGTTCGCCGAAATCGCCGTCCCCTGCAGGATTGCCGGCAAGCACCTCCGTCTCGGCGCGGCCCACGGCCTCGGAAAGAAAGTTGCGTATGGTGACTTGCTCGCGCGCCGAATCATACAGGCGCAACGCGCGAAAATGGGTCTCGAGCAGGATGAACATCACCCCGCCCAGCACGGCGAGCGCCACGACGATTTCGATCAACGTGAAACCGCTGTCATGTCGTGACGGCCGACGCCGCTCCCGCCTCTGCTCAACAGTACCGCTCAAAGCGACTCCTCTTTCCCTTCATAAATGTGGGCGCTGCCCGTTATGGCGTCCCAGACGACGGTGAAGTACTCATCTTCCTTCTCGCCCTTCAAGTACACCTGCACGGGCTCGGCCAAACCCAAGGGCGTCACGTCGACTTCGACCAGGCCGCTGCTGATGTCCGACGTGCCCACGCGCACGCTCTCGATCGTCACCCCTTCGGGCATGCGCGTCCGCTCCAGGAGCGATGTCTTCACCTCATCGACGCTGTCCTCGTCTTCCTCGTCATCGAGTTTGAATTCTTTGCCCTCAAACAAGTTACCCACTTCGCTCAGTATGCCCTCATGTTTCACGTTTCGGGCCTTGGATTGCAGCGCCATGGTGGCGAATCGATCGAACCGTTCCTGCAAAAGGCGCGCCTGCTCGGCCATGTCTTCTTGCGAGCCGGGAACGTACAAGGCGGCATTCTGGTCCTGCGCCCGCTGGCCCGCGGACGTGCCTTGTGCCGGGCCGAACGTGCCGCCGTCGAACATGCCCTCCTCGTTTTCTTTCAACTCGTACTCGGTGAACCAGCGGACGGTCCAGTATTGCTGCGGCTGGCCTTCCTCGGGGCTCAAATTGATGCGGACCGTAAGCCGTTCGTGGGCGATAACCGCGTGGGCCATTGCCGCGCGCCCGTAGCTCGCCATATGCCGCGCCGCCCCCTCGAGATTGCTGAAGAGGATCGACGGCATGAACTGGGGGATCGCTATGGCCATGATCAGCCCCGCAATGGCAATCACCACGGAGAGCTCAACCAGCGTATAGCCGTTCCCCGCCGCGCGAACGCCCGGCACACCCGGCACCATCTCGTTTGGGCGAGGGCACGTCACAGGGGGCCGTCCTATTGCCCTTCGCCTTGAAGGTTCCAACTCATGATGTCCGCGTTGTATCCCGTACCGCCCTTCTGACCATCGGCGCCGTAGCTGATGATCTCGAAATCATGCCCTTCGGCGCCGGGCGACGTATACACGTACGGGTTGCCCCAAGGGTCCTTCGGCACAGCATCGCTATCGAGAAACTTCTTGCTCTTCTCGTTGTTGATGAGGGCTTCGAGCCCCTCGCTGGTGCTCGGGAACTTCTTGAGCTCCAGCTTGTACTGGGTCAGGGCAGTCTTGAAATGCGAGATCTGCGCCTTGGCGGTGTTGACGTGGGCCTCATCCGCCACTTCCAGAAAGCGCGGCGCGACGAGGGCCGCCAGCAACCCGAGGATCACGATGACGACCATCAACTCGACCAGCGTAAACCCGGCCTCTTGCCGTCTTCTTTCCGTGCGTTTACGAGAGTTCATTTTGCGGCCCTCCTCAGGCAAACGTGCTGCTAATCGTGAGAATCGGAAGCAGCATCGCAATCACGAGAAACCCTACAAACAGGCCCATCACCAGGATGATGACCGGCTCCAGCAGACTCACCAGGGCGTCCACGGCCATGTTCACTTCTTCATCGTACGTGTCGGCGGTCTTCAACAGCATGGCCGGCAGCTCGCCGCTGCGTTGGCCAAGCTCGACCATGTGCACCAGCATCGGAGGAAACATGCCCGAGTCGCGCAGCGGTTCGGAAAGGTTGCGCCCCCGGCGCACCTGGGTCTTCACATCGTCCATGATCTGTTCGGCCTGCCGGTTCTGCAGAACCGTCTTCACCACCTCGAGAGCGTTCAGCATCGTCAACCCGCTCTCGAGCATCGAGCCCAGCGTCCGCGAAAACCGGCCGCACACCACCTTCAAATACAAATCGCCGACGTAGGGCACCCATATCTTGAACCGGTCCCACTGCAAGCGCCCTTCAGGCCGTTTAACCCACCCGCGCCACGTGAAATAGCCGGCCGCCAACATCAGCAGCATCGCCCACCACCAACCGTAAACGATATCGCACGTGAACAGCAATGCCTTCGTAATCCCGGGAAGCTCGACCTTCTGCCGGGCAAAAGTACCCACGATCTGGGGAACAACGACCATCATCAGAAAGACAATCACACCAACGCTCACGAAAGCCATCAGCACCGGATACGCAAGGGCCGACACCACCCGCGCGCGCAGACGAACGTTGCGCTCCAGAAGCTCGGCCAAACGCATCAGAACCGCCTCGAGCGCCCCGCTGGCCTCTCCCGCGCGCACCATGTTCGTGTACAGCAAGTTGAATACTCGGGGGTGCTGCGACATCGCGTCCGCGAGCGTCATGCCCTCGTTCACGCGGTCGCGCACTTCAAAAATCACTTTCTTCAACCGCGGGTTGCTGGTCTGATCGAGCAAGGCGCTTAGTGCCTCGACAAGCGACATCCCGGCTTCAACCAGCACCGCGAGCTGCCGCGTCATCAGGGCAACATCGCGCCCTTTGATACGGCTGAACGAGCCCGCCACCACGTCCGTCGTGACAACCGTCTTCTCGGTTGACTCGCGAACACTGGTCGGGAACAGCTCCTGCTCGCGCAGCTTGCGCCGTGCCGCCGCGGGCGAATCCGCATCGATTACGCCCCGTACCGACTTGCCGGATTCCGCGATCGCCTCGTAGTCGAAGACCGCCATTGCGCCTAACTGCCGCCTCCATGTTTCATGCAATTACGCCCTCGAGCAGATCATCGCGCGTGACGCGAAGAACCTCCTCGATAGTGGAAATGCCCGCGCGCACCTTCGCCGCGCCGTCCGCCCGCAACGTCCGCATCCCTTCTTTGACCGCTTCGCGCTTGATGACGTTCGAGTCCACACCTTTCAGGGTCAGGTCCTGGATCTGGGGGGTCATGACAAGGAGTTCAAAAATGCCAATACGGCCGTAATACCCGCGCTGCTGGCACTTTTCGCAACCCACGCCGCGGAAGGATGTCAGGCCCTTGGCGTCCTCGGGCCGGATCCCGAGCTCGACCCAGCTTTCGGCCTCAGGCTCGTATTCCTCCCTGCAATTCGGGCAGATGCGGCGCACCAGGCGCTGCGCCATAATCGCAATGGTGGACGAACTGACCAGAAACGGCTCAATGCCCATGTTCACCAGACGCGTGACGGCGCCGGCGCTGTCGTTCGTGTGCAGCGTCGAAAACACCAGGTGGCCCGTCAACGAGGCCTGCACCGCCATCTCCGCGGTTTCGTGGTCGCGAATCTCGCCCACGAGGATGATGTCCGGGTCCTGGCGCAGGATCTCGCGCAAGGCGGCCGCGAAATTCAGCCCGATGCGCTCGCGCACCTGGATCTGCCCGATGCCCGGCATCTGGTACTCGATGGGATCCTCGACCGTGATGATGTTCTTGTCCGGCGAGTTTACCCGCTGGAGCCCCGCATACAACGTGGTCGATTTGCCCGACCCCGTCGGACCCGTCACAAGGATAATCCCGTGCGAACTCATGATGAGCCGGTCGAACATCGCATAATCCTGCTTCGAAAGCCCCAGCTCCTCCAGCCCGAACAGAAACGTGCCTTTCTCGAGAATACGCATGACCACGCGCTCGCCGAAGGCCACCGGAATCACCGAAACGCGAATATCGATTTCTTTGCCGCTCAGCCTGATCTTGATGCGGCCGCCCTGCGGCAGGCGGTGTTCGGCGATGTTCATGTTCGCCATGATCTTCACGCGCGAGATAACCGCCGCCTGCTGCGACTTCGGCACCGTCAGCTTCTCGTAGAGCACGCCGTCTATGCGGTAACGGACGCGGACGTCCCGCTCGAACGGCTCGAGATGGATGTCAGACGCGCGCTCCCGAATGGCCCCCGTGATCAATAAGTTGATAAGCTTGATGATCGGCGCCTCGTTCGCGAGGTCCAACAGGTCGCGTTCAGAAGCCTCGAGCGAATCCAGCGTGTGAATCTCGCCGGCTTCCCCTTCCGTGAGCATGATGTCGTCGATCATCTCGGCGGCATTCTCGCCTTGCTGATCGAAATACGAATCCAACACGCGCTGAATATCGTCGCCACGGCACAAAATCGGCGCCACGGGCCCGCCCAACAGCAGCCGCAGATCGTCAAGCGGCAGAAGGTTCACCGGATCATTCAGAGCCACGCAGTATACTGCGCCATCCTGCTTGAAAGGCACCATGCGGTATTCACGGATGAAGTTGATTGGCACCTTTGTGGTCAGCGAAGAGGTGATCTGCTTCGTCATATCCCGTTCAAAGGGAATGTCGAACTGCGCGCTCAGCGCCTCCAGCAATTGGTCCTCTTCGCAATACCCCAAGTCCAGGAGGATCTGACCGAGGCGTTTCGGGCGAATCCGCTGCAATTCCAACGCCTCGTCCACCTGTTCCTGGTGAATATGCCCCAGTTCGACGAGAATCTCACCGATTTTGGCGCTGCGTTTTGGACTCATTCGGTGCCCCGTTTGATGTCGCCGCGGCTGAAGGTGTCTTCGGGCCGGGCCCTCTCCCTGCGGTCCTGGGTAGGCCGGTAGTCGTTGCGCATGTACCCGCGTTTCTTGACGCGCTTGATGAAGCCCTTTTCAAAGACCACATCGACATTCGCGGAGTCGAACTGGTCCAGCCGGTACTTCGTTACACGATCCGTGTCGACGCCTTCCTTCATAATGTACGGCGTCACCAGGATCACCAGGTTTCGCTTGGCCCGCTTATTGCTCTTCGTCCGGAACAGCCAGCCCACACCGGGCAAGTCGCCCAGATACGGCGGCTGGCGAACGGAACGGTCGGTTGCTTCCCTGATCAGGCCGCCCAGAACGCCCGTCGAGCCATCCTTGATCACCGTCTCGGTCTTCACATTGGATTTCGACAGCGTCGGGCCCACGATATTCACGTCGGCGCCGACCGAACTCTGAATCACTTCCGAGACCTCGACCTCGAGTTCCATCGACACGTAGTCGCCCTCGCTGATTTGGGGGGTAACCATGAGCTTGATGCCCACGTCCTCACGCTCGACCCGGCTGTACACGCTGGCGCCGATGGCCGATTGATCCAGCGAACGGGAACTGCCCGTGATAAAGGGCACTTCCTGGCCCACGACCACCTCAGCTTCCACGTTGTCTTTCGTCGTCAAACCCGGCTGGGCCAAGACGTTCACTTCCGTTATGGACTCCAGCGTCGTAAGCAGCAGAGGAATATTCGGCACTTCCTGCGTGACAAACCCGCCGGCGCCGTCCGATACGGTCAGTTCCGTGGTGCCATCAATGACACCCGCCAGAACACCGCCCCCGCCGACCGCGGACAGAGGGCCCTCCGTAAGAACCGTTGCCAGGGTCACCACGTTGTTCAACCCGAAGCCGTCTTCGCCGTCGATACCCGCGGCCTCGACGGAAAGGTCGAAGTTGTCGTTGATGGTCACCTCCATGATCACCGCATCCACGTGCACCTGCCTTGGCGGCACATCCAGCTGCGCGATAAGTTCTCGAATCACCCGGTAATCTTGAGGCGAGGCCACCACCAGCAGCGAGTTGTTCTGCTCATAGCTTGTGATCTGGACCTTCTTTTCGAAGGGCTGAATCTCAGCGGTGGCGGCCGGAGCCCCTTGCTGTTGGCCCTCGGTGCGCGGCGTCAGGCCGACTACGGTGTTCAGAGCCTCCTCGATATCCTTCGCGGTTGCATTCAGCAGTTCATACACGTGCAGATTGTCCGATTCGTAGTCCGTCTGCGTATCGAGCAGCTCGACCAAGTCGCGAACCTGTTCCATCAGCGGGGCGCTTGCAATGACGATCAACGCGTTCAAGCGTTCGTCCGAGACGATCCGCAGCGTCTCTTGATGAGCGACCACCGTCGAACCTTGGCGGCCGGGTACGGCAGGCCGGGCTGGCTGCCGCGGCGCGGGGACCGGGGTCGGCCGGGCTGGCCGCTCGGCGGCAGGCGCCGCGCCTCCCGCCTCGACTCCCAGAATATCCTGAATCTGCGTGGCCAGGACTTCCGCGCGGGCGTACTCGAGCGCGAACACTTCCATCTCCGTCTCGTAACCCGGAACGTCGACCTCCTGGATAAACCGCAGCATGTTACGAATGCCGTCGGCGGTGTCCGTGATGATCAGCATGTTGGTCTTTTCGTACACGCTCACGATCGCCGTCTGCGAGCCGAGCTGCTCGAGCAAGGCCTGCAAGTCAGACGCGGTCGCATAGGTAACGGGTATGATATGAGTCTCGACCCTGTCGTAGCCCTCGGGCTCCTGCCGCCCGATCACCAGCGGGCTCTTCTCGATAAACTGCCCCGATTGCACAATGCGTACCAAATGCCCGTCGAGCACCTCGACCATGTCGTATCCCCGCATCTGAAGGATAGAGCCGAGAATGTCGTAGGCCATGGCAGCAGGAATGGGCGCATGCGAGATCAGTGTTACCTTCATTTGCGCCAGCTGGGGATCGATATCAAAGTTCTTGCCGGTTTGCGCGCCGATGATCTTGATCACATCCAACAGGTTTTCTTCCTCGAAATCGAGGGTCAACAGCACGTCTCCATCCGCGCTTAGCATCGTGCCGGATGGAGCATCCGACTTGGGACGGTACGGATCAAGCGGGATCTCCGGCTTGGGCTTGCCGCTGGGAGTCAAGTCCTCAGGGTTGACGCGTTCAGGGTTCCCCGAGTTCCCGGCGGAACGCGGCACCGACGGACGCGGCGGTTTGCGCACCGGCAGACCTTCCCGGCCGGTTGGTCCCGCTTGTGCCCCCGCCGGCGCACTTCCTGCGTCCGGCTTTTCCGCTTGTGCTTCGGGAGGCGCGGTTTGGGCGTCCGAAGTTTCCGCTTGGGCCTCGGCGGGCGCGGTTTGAGCGTCCGGCGTTTCCGCTTGGGCCTCGGCGGGTGCGGTCTGAGCGTCCGATGTTTCCGCTTGGGCCTCGGCGGGCGCGGTTTGAGTGTCCGCCGTTTCCGCTTGCGTTTCGGCCGGCACGCCTTCTGCTTCCACTGTTTTGTCTTGCGCTCGGACCGGCGCGGTCAGCACCAGCAGCGCAATTCCAAGGCACATCCATGCCCCCGTGGTTACCCAACCGTACTTCACCGATTTTCCTTCCCGTCGTTTGTCAGCATGTCTTTGCATAGGAAATACCGGCCTTCCCGCGCCAGGCGGGAGAAAGCCATCCCCCTTTGCTTCATTCCAGTTTTATGGTACGCGTGATGGTTTTCCCGTTGCGCTCCACTTTCAAGTGAAAAACACTCAGGTCCCGAAATTTCTCGGCGATCTCAACGATCTTCTCCTGGCTGTCGATCGAGATGCCATTTATCGAGGTAATCACATCGTTGTCCGCAAGGCCGACTTTCTGGGCCAGCGGCACCTTTCCCAAGACCGGCGAGGTGATACCCCTCACCTTGCCGTCGGTACCCGTCTTCATCTGCGGCTTCAACTCGGTCACGAGGCGGGTCATGTCGCTCGCCACTTCCATGATCTCTTTACGGTTTACGACGACAGGACTGCCTTCCTCGAACGACCCGGACGCCGTGCGCGCGCCCGCAACTCCCGCCGCGGGCGCCGCGCCCGTCTCTTCCTTTTCGTCCATCGAGAGGATCTCGCGCTGGTTTTCCTTCTTGTTGAGCAGGACGACCTCACGCTTATGCACCTCTTCGAGGATCACATCTGAGAGCACCGGCTCGCCGAGGTAGAAGGTATCCTCGACATTGGTTTGGGTATTCTTTATGCCGGCGCTCGCTAGAGGGTCTTTCGAGGAGGTGGCGGCTGTACCCAACAATTTCAGGGGGAGCTTCGTAACCGTCGTAGTAGGCTCGGAAACCGTTTCCCCGGCTGCTGGCTCCAAAGATTTTTCCCTCGAGGCGGGTCCGAAGAGACCGTTTTCCGTGATCACACCGTAGTCCGCGCCCTTGCCCACCTTCGCCACTTCGAGTTGTGGAACCGACCCGGGCGCTACAGCGGTTTCAATGGCGCGCTGCGGCTGGAAAATGGCGGAAAACGCTTGATAGGCCACCAACAAGAGCAGCAGCACGAGCGCCAAGTCCAGTAAGACGAAGATTTTACGAACTAATAATCCTCGGAGCATCGTTGACTTTCCCGGGTCCGCCTACATCGTGCACATTAAAGAGACCAATACTCTTGGCGGCCGCCTTTTCCGCGAGGCACGGCTCACCTCTCCACACCTTACTCTTCTATAAAACGGCCGCCGCCTGCCTGAGGTTGACGCAAACGCCCGTCGAACTGAATTGCGCAGCCCCTCGCATCCTGCGAACGCCTATCAATCATATACAAACCCGGGGAGCGGGTCAAAGGGTCTGGCGGCGCCTTCACCCGCCCGAACCGCTGACCCTATATCCTACACGAAAAACTCCCGGAAACCTGAGCTTCCGGGAGTTCGAGCACCCGATTGGCGTGTGCAGAGGTCATTCCCCCTCTTTGGGGACCTCCTCTTCGGCTTTCTGCTGCTTGTCCATTTCGCGAAGATAGTCTTTAAACGCTTCCAGTTCAACACGTTGGGCGACTTTCTGGCCGCCGTCCTTTTCACTCTTCCCGGAATTGCCCGGCGCAGCGGCTTGAGGGCCGCAAACCACATATTTCTCACCGTTCAGGGGGTCGGTCTGGACCAGGAGTTTCCCGCGCTCGCCGCATACCACCGCCGGGCCTCTCCGCTTCTCTGTCTGGAGAAACAGCAGCACTTCCTCGCCCTCTTTAAATTCAGCCAAATCGGTGGCGTAACGCAGAACCGGCCCAACACGCCCGCCCGGCTGCCGCAAAACGAATTGGCCGCCTTTGTTCAAGTGGCCCTTTACGTTGTCTTCGGTTCGAATAGTGATGTCGGTCACAATGACGTTTTCTTTGATGTAGTAGCTCTCGACCGCCTCGACCGTGCCGACCAGCACGTTGTCCGCGGCCTTCACCATTTCCTCATCCGACATATAAAGGAGCGAGGCATGAGCCGAGCCGCCCGCCAACAGCAGGCCCGCCAAAACCAGGATTCCGGCAGCCTGCCGGCTCAGACGCCAGCGCCGATACTCGAACGCAACGCCCAACACCAACAGCGCCGCCGCTGCCACAAGCAGCATCTCCGCGCGGGCATATACCCATTCCACCCCGGCGAAGACGCCGCGCGCAACTCCCAGAGCCCGCGGATGGCTCGAAAGATACTGCGCAATGGGAGGCGCCGTTTGATAGTACGCATCCATCACAGCGGTTCCTATGGCTGAATTCAACAGGATTTGATCCCGCACATTTCTCAAAAACTTCGGCGTCTGGACCATCGACGCAGTGGTCGGAACCACCACGTTGAGCCAGCATACGTCGTTACGCGCGCCGAACATCGGCGTCGTACCCGGCAACATCGTGCTCAGTGACTTGCCGGTGGTGGCGCTCACCACCTGCCCGCTCAGCATGTTGAAGATCAGCGGCGTCCCTTGCTCCCGGCTTTCGATCCCGAGAAGATTCTGCGTCTCGTTGAACACCTCGGAAGGAAACGCCGTAATAAAACTGAATGCACTGGGACCAAACAACACGTGGGTTGAGTCAAAATCCTCCGGTGTATAACCGGTCGGCGAACTCAAGCCATTGAGAGGGTTGCTCGTGAACACGTAGGTCGCATCGAATGTCACCCCCTTAATGGTCTCGTGTTGTTTCAACAGGTTGATCATCTTGAAATAACCCGAGAACGATTCCTGGTTCTGGTAAAGCCCCGCCATTGTGCTGAACATCGGCACCCGGCGGGTCCCAACGTTGCTGTCCGCATCGCTCCACGCAATCACGTGCGCGCCAGGCAGGGGAGCCGACGGAAAATCAAGCCGGGTCTGCGAACGCACTTCCTGGTCCAACTCGAAATACCGCGACTGTGAGCCGCGCGGATACAGGTAGGACACGCCGGCCATATCGTCCGGCGCAAGGTCCGACATCCCCCCCTTGTACTTGCCGTCCCCGAGATCGGTCGCGAAGTAGATGGGGTACATGGTCGGCGTTACGCCCACCTGCTCGAGTTGGCCCGCCGAATTGCGTTGCGCATAGACGCGCTGCTCGAGCTCCGCCACCAGGCCCGTATTGGCGGTGTCGTCCAAGAAGTCGGAGAAATTGTTGAGCGGCGTATGGGCCAGGCCGATCGAGTGGCCGACTTCGTGCACATGCGTCGCCAGGAGTTCGCACATCGCCGGGATCGTCTGGGTGGTGATGTTGCCGCCTCCCGTGTCGACCTCGACCGTCCTCTCGCGGTGCATCGCACCGCTGTACACAATGTCGCACTCGACGATCTGACCGCCGCTTACCGGAACACTCATGCCGGTCCCGACCATCTCGACGACAGTGTCTTCAAGCACTATCGTGAACAGCGTAACCCCCAAGACGCCCGCCGGCAGCGTCTCCTCTCCGGGGTCTTCCACGGCGACGTAATTGATCATGTCGATTGCCGTGAGACCCTCGCCAATCACGTAGTCGCTGTCGCCAATGGGGCGCGTGTAGAGGGGCTCGGTTACCGGATTGGTGAAATAGAAGGCGGCATAGGATGTCGGCACGTCTTCCCACACCTGGAACCCTTGTTTGAGGGTCGCCTGCTCTTTTTCGGTCCATCCGGTCGTCTCTTGAATCGTAATCAGATGCCCTTCTTCGTCGTAGGCCGGATACTCCCGCGTGATCTCCCCCTCGAAGGTCCAGCGGACGCCCTCGTCCGTGCCCACATCGCCGTCGCGGTTGGTATCAAGGTAATCAAGCGGCCATGTCATGAACCGGAGCTGCTGATTCACCTCGGTAAAGCCGCCGAACGGAAAGAACGCGTAGGCGTGACCCGCCATCAAGAGGCACACGGCAGCCACTGTAAGCATTGCCATCGGGGCTCTCACGCTCACCTTGAATTCTCCTTTCGCACAGTTCGGGCGCGCCCCCCAGAGCGCGCCGTCAGCCGCCGATCTTTTACCGCATTTCGCGCACCGGCGTCCTTCCCGCACGGCGGCGAACCCCATACACGCCCAACGCAGCAGACAGGAACAGCACACCCATCGTCTTCCACGGCGACGCAATGGCGTGGGCCGTCGGCGTCAACACCCCACGCACCAGAGCCGCAAGCATGGGATGCCGCGCCACCGCTGCCGCAACGGGCGGGCTGACCTGATAATACATGTCCACAAACGCTGTCCCCGCCGTGGTCCGCAACAACACCTCGTCGCGGAACCGGCGCAGCACGGCCAGTTCTTCAGCCGAATCCGTGCCGTACGCCGCCGTGGCAATAAAGCACACCCTCGGCGTAAGGGGCAGGTTCTTGTATATAAAGGCGTCCAGCTTCGTCGTTGACAGTTGCGTCGTCTTGTTGCGCACGGTCACGTCAAGGGTACCCGTCTGGCCCAATCCCGCGCCCGGGAAGGAAACGTCAATCCGGGTCATCGTCCACGAGGCCACCGGCATGAAGGTCTGCCCGAAAAAGACCTCCGGATCATCGAAATTCTCCCCGAAGATCGCAACGGGGAAATCGTCGCTCGTACCGGTCTCCGGCGATAACGATGAAATCTTCGGCGCGTTCACGTCCGGCGGGACGGAAACCAGCGTAAACATGTCCGTGCGGCTGCTCTGCTTTCCGGTGATCGGATTCACCACCGTCAGCACGATGGGATCCTGCTCAATGAGTGACCCGCCCGGAATCGTCACGGCGATTTCCGTATCCTCGGCGGCATCTATCACCAGCGAAATGCCCGCCACCGTCACGGAAGGCGACGTGCCAAACCCGCGCCCGTAAATCACGAACGACAGACCGTTATCCGGTATGATCTGCGGCAACCGGTCGGTAGAAACCGCGCTGATCACCACGTCCGTAGGTCCAACCACGCGCTCGGCAGCCTTGATGATAGCCGTACGCACGGCTTTGTTAGACTGGAACCGGATGAAGTTGAACCCGCTATTGTCCGGGATCCCCGTCGTGGGCATGTCCGAGCCCGGGAAATCCGCCTCATTGAACACCGTGACAAAGCCCAACGCCCGCGCGCCCCACGGGAATTCGCTGAAGATGTCGAATTCGCCGCGTTGGGCCGCCGGCGGCGGCGGGAACGTATCCGGGTCCGGCTCGGTGGGCGTGTTGGGACCCCATCCCACAATGGCGACGCGGAAATCGTCATCCAAATCCATGCGCTCGGTCGCACGCACCACGATGAAGAAGTCCGCCCCGGCATCGGGATGGTCGGCGCCCGTGCCGATCGAATCCTGAATCCATTGGCGGTTATTGGCTTGCTCCGCCATCGGGCGCGGGAAGTTGTCGGTTCCCGGTCTCGAGAACACGAACAGCACTTGCGTCGACGGCTCGCCCACCGCGCCAATCTGGTACGGCGCATAGTCCAGCGACAGCGGAATATCGATTTCCGCGTCAAACTGGCCGTTCGTATTGCCCGGATGCGCGTCGTTATCGCGGTAGATAGCCACACCGCTCACGGTCTGGTCGATGCTCAGCGGCAACAAGTCGTTCTGAATCGTGAACTCACCGTCGCCCCCCTCGTCGTACAACTCGACGATCACCTGTTCGAGGAACGTGGGATTGCTCACCACCCGCCATTGCCCGTCTGCCGGTTCACCCGCCATCAGCGTCAAGCGGTTGCTGGTGTTGCCCGTAATCTTGAAACTCTTGTACTGCGAATCCACGAGATAGTGATTGACGAACTCGCCGTTCGCCCAGGCGGCCTCGGCTACGACAAAGGACTGTGGGCCGCCGAGCCCGTCCGCTCCGGACGCTTTGGTCTGGTCAGGACGGTTGGTGGATGCGTCGATGCCCAGCACCGGCACAGGAGTTCCATCCTGGAAAATGGACTGCCCCGAGCCCGTGAAATCCTCCACCTGGCACGAAATGTTGGCTTCCATCATCTCGTGATAATACCATCCTTCGATGGGGTCCTCTTCCGGGTGGATCTTTGCCAAGGCCTGCGGCGATACCACGTTGCTCGGCGAGAACTGAAGGCCCGCCTGCCGGTCCTGGACCGTACGGGTCGGCAGCGTTGCGGGAATGAATACCTTGAACGGCTCGAGACGGCTTATCGTATCCGAGGTCTGCACGACCACGAACAGGTCGTCGCCCGAACTGCCCGCCTGCGGCAACGCTTTGGCTTCCGCGGCAGCGGCGTCGGCTTGCGCTTTCACTTCATCCTTGTAAACGCGCACCGGCCGCTTGGCCCAATGCGCGTCGCCTTCGACTTCTTCCAAAACAGCCGGCGCGGCGTCTTGCTTCGCCGATTTCTGAACACGTATGGAACGCGCACGCGCGGCTCCGGCGTCCTTCATATTCTCGACGGGCTGTCTCTCGACTGCTTCGCCGCTCTTCAACATCGTATCGTGAATGGGCGTCGTGTACCGCGGACCGCCCTCGTCGGTATCTGGCACAGACCATGCAGTCTTCGGGCGCAACCGCAATACCCATGCGCGGTCCTTGCTGTCAACATCGCCATCCCCGTCGATATCGTCGGCGTTCCCGTCGCCATCCAAGTCGACCGGTTCGGGTTCGGGCCGCCACAGCAGATTCCGCAGCGGAACCGGCGCGTCACTGCCAAATTCGCTGTTGAAAATCGAATCGCTGTCAGAGTCCTCGAAAAGCAGCACCCCGGACTCGCTGTCCTCGCCGTCCAGGTCAAGAGGCAGCAGATCGCTGGGCGTGAAATCCGGGCCCCAGAAGGCGATGGTGAGCTGCTCGAGCTGAAGCCGGTTGTACCGGTTGACCACCGGGTCGTTTGAACCGGCGATATTGATGCCCAGCAAAGCCGTCGGCTTGCTGTTCGAGTCGATATGCTGTTTCAGAATCCGCGCGCGCCGGTTGGCGAGCGGCCAATCCGTAAGTCTGGGGTATTCATCCGGTGCGACCACCCTCGGCCACGTATCGAAACTGGGCCGTTCGGGCTGCGCGGGAGGATTCGGGTACACCAGCGAGCGGGGTCCTAACGGCATCGCATCGAAATTCGGCTGATAGAACGGTACGCTCTCGAACGAATGCTGGTAGAAGGGCAGCAGGTCCTCGTCCGCGGGGCCTTCGGTGACCACGCCGTCCGGAACTGCGTATACCCAGCTTCCCCAGTAGAACCGCCCATCGTTCAGGCCAAAGGGATCCAGCCACTGCTGCCACACAAGACCCTCATAGATAGGATCCCAGACATAGTTCATGTCCGTGAGCGTGGCATACTTGCTGTTGCTCTCATACGTCAGTGCCAGGCAATGGACATCGAATCCCACGCGCACAGGCTTCGCGGTTGTGCGGTCCGAGGTCCGCTCGTGCCACCATGGCTCGTGTTCGAGCAAAAGCGGCTCGTTTTGCCAGATATTGTACGCGTAATGCACCGACGGGGAATCATCACGGTACCCCCACGGCGTCTGCATGGCGTCAAAATACATGCCGCCGTCCCAGCTTCCGCTGCCGCCGGCAAAACTATCGAGAAGCAAGGGATTGAAGCGCCGGGGCTCGATAAACACGCGATAGTCTCTTCCCAACGTCATGCCGACGCCGTCGGGAGGCATATTGGAGAGGTCAAAATAGCCGCTGTCCGGCTTGGCCACCACGAAATAGTCATACCGTGTGTCATGGGTGCCGGGGTCCGGATAATCGGGTATCGCCTCGAGAAACCCGAGGTCCGGGCCCTCGCGCGAGCCGCCGCCCATAACCAGGCGCACTTTCCACCACGGCGAGCCGCCACCCGGCGGGAACGGGATGTACTCCCACTCCGGCGGATAGAAGTTGAAGTCGCCGCTGGCTTTGCCATCGCCCTTGGGGCCCGTGGTGTACCGATAGCGGATCTTGCCGCCCGACTTCGCCTCGCCGCCGCCTGATTCCGTATCGGCGACGAGCACATAACTATTGGACAACATGGGATAATCGACGAACGAGACCCCTTGACCATCCGTTTCCGGCACGGGCGGGTCGAAGATGCCATTGTTGTTGCTATCGGCGAAGACCCACAGGCCGTTGAAGGAGAAGTCGTCGGCCACCGCCAGATTGGTGACAATCTCCCCTCCTTCGATCAGCGCGTTGTATGTGAAATCGTCGAATTCCTCGATGGGATTGAGCCGGTTCACGCCCTGCGGATCGTACGGATCGCCGCGGACATCGCTCACGATAAGGTTGATCTCTTTGAACGCCACGAACTCACCGGTATCCGACCAGCCCCCGTGACCGGTGCGGCTGTCAGACGTGGCGGGCGGATTCCCCGCGTGCGCGTCGATCGCCACCATCTGAATCCAGCCCTCGAGCGCATGAAGTTTGCGCAAATCGAGCCATTCGCCGGTCACAAAATCAAACGCGTTATCGAACGCGCCGCCGGGAACGTCCCATCGGGGGCGCACGTACTCCTGTATCGGCGTATACATCCGGTGCGGCCAGTACCAGGCGTTGCCGTCCCCCGAACCCCGGAACGTATCGAAAAGGCCGCTGGTGGCGTCTTCCACTCTGAATTGCGACAGGTACGTCGACTCGGAATCGAACGGCAGGTCCTCGTGGGCCGGGTCATAATCGTCAACCAACTCCCCCTGGTCGTTAACCGGAGCTTCGCCAAACCCGTCAACCATCAGGTAGTCGTCGACGTAAAAACTCAACTCCTGCATGGTGACCCACGTGGCGCTGGTCCGCACGCAAAGTATCCACGAGTCGCCCGAATCATCGTCATACAGTTCGCTGCGGAATTGCGGATACGCGTCGATGACATTGCCCGGGAGAGTGCCCCCCTCACTCCAAACCCGGTATCTGAGACCAAGGCGGTCCCCGCCGACGAACGCGACGCGCGCATTGGGGCTGGCGGCGGGGTAGGTCGGCCCTTCGCGGGGATCGTATGGAACGCCGGTCACGTTGTCTACGACCGTTCCGTCCGCCAAAAAGCGCAACACAAGCTGTTCATCTTCTTCCAGTAAATTGTGCGTGCCGCCCGCGGGGATCGGTTTCTCCTTGAAGAACCCGAACTCAAGGATATCCGACTGGACCAAGACCGGCCCGTTGTTATCATCCGTGTCCGGGCTGATGGTGAAGGTCAGCGGTCTGCTGGCACTCAGCACGCGGTCGTTTGTCAGGTCGGGAAGCGATCCTTTGGGCGTGGCGCCGCCGAGGCTCTTGCTTTCCGGCGGCTTGGCGCTGATCATCTCGAAACTGAACACGGGCATCCAGTCGTGCAACGGCAGCAGCGCCTGCTGGTGGCGACTCTCCTCCGTTTCGTCACCGGTAATCGTATCGCGCAGAATGAAGCTCGCCGCGTTGCGCTGTTCCTCGGTGCCCGGCTGCGTGATGGTGAGCACGCGCGAAAAGCTCATTGTCGTGCTGTCCGACCATGTGACAGTTAACGTAACGGTAAAGACCGCGGTCTGGGCCTCCGTCTCGAACACGTGCGCAACAATCGGGCCGCCCTGGAGAGGCGTGCCGTCGCCAAAGTTCCAGCTCCAGGCCACGGCGGGGTCCTTGCCATATCCGCCCACGCTGGTGTCCACGAACACGTAGGCCCCTTCCGGAAGGACCGCCGGCAACTCAATGCCCAGCACGTCGCCGATGTCTTCCGGGATCGCGTAGATGAAATCCACGAACGGCGTGTTGACCACCTCGATGTAGTCCGGCTTGGTTTGCGTGAAATAGCCCGCGCCGCCTACGGTCAAGGTCACGTCGTACGTTCCGAGATTGGTGTAAGCATGGGTCACCGGGTCGGCGGTGGGCAGAGGTCCCAGGGGCTCCCCGTCCCCGAAATTCCATTCCCATGATACAGGGCTATCGACATCCGACAGGTCGTAGAACGTTATGACCCGGCCCCGTTCCGCGCGCCGGCGGTCCGAGATGAAATCTACGCCCTGCGCATCGGCCAGCGGCGCGATTATCGCAACAAGCAACAGCGCGGCTACCAGCCTGACTTTCGTAAGTGGCAGTGTCATACTCACCGTGAAGTTCCTCCGCCGGACATTAAAAAAGCCCCCGGATCGCACCCATCCCAGGAGCATACACATTTCTTGCCAAAAAAGCGAACATTGCACGCACAGGCGCGCTCGGGAACGCCACCGGAACGCTGACCGGTTTCCCCTCTGTGGGCACTACCTTCTGCACAGCTCCTTATCAACTCCTGCGCCGCGGCCCACCGCACCTGCAGGTACCGAAGGCAGGTTTACCTACCCGCCAGCGTCACCGGCGCCGTCTCTTACGTCCCCGCGCCTTCGGCGTCTCCCATCAAATTGGCAAGACGCACGCTGTTACCTGCCCAACACGCAATTTAGTTTATAGCATACTCTTAGAGGCCTGTCAACAAACAAGTTGGCGCAATTGAAGCAAATTCATACGGTTAAACAGTACTGGCTCTTTTCGTATCGCTGCAGGATTCTCCAAATCTGTAAACAAATAATGGGAGCGGCGCGCCCGTCAATCTGTCCTCCACGAGGGGCTACTTAGGCAATTCCGCATTATTTCCGGCTGAATACAGCGAATGATACGCTCCGTAATTGCCGAGAACTCTTTTTACAAAGTGACGAGTTTCGACGAACGGGATAACCTCCAAGAACACTTCCGGCGGCGTGTTCGGATGCTGTTTGAGCCATTTGGACACGTTTCCGGGTCCGGCGTTGTACGAGGCCAACGCGTACATCACATTGCCGTTCGAGCGCTCGAGCATCCGCACCAGGTAATATGCGCCCAGCCGCAGTGAATTGGCGGGATACATCAAATGCTCGGCGTGGTCGCGTGAAACCGCCGGTTCTACCGTTTCGAGCCACTGCGCGGTTCCGGGCATCAGTTGCATGACTCCTGTTGCCCCCGCTCCGGAAACGGCGTTCGCCCGGAAAAAACTCTCCTGACGTCCGACCGCCAGAATGAGAAAGGGATCGAGGCCGGTCTCGACGGCGAGCGCGTTCACATCCTCCCAATAAGCGCAGGGAAACTGGACCCGCCGCCAGCGCGGAGCATAGAGGTCCCGTTCGGCCTCCGATTTGCGCAACCCGATCAGCCAAAACGCGATGCCGGGCATTCCGGCGGCGGCGACTGTCTCATACACCGCTTCCGGAGGTTCGGGGTCCGCGCTCGCAAGCACCACCGCTTCCCACTCTCCCTCCTCAAGTCCATGTGACCCAAAGAACATGATGCGTGCCAGCCCGGCGTCTTCGCTACCCGGCTTCCCGGGCGCGGTCTTATCATCATGGGCGAACGGCCGCACGAACGAATCGCGCCCGCAAACGCGCAGGGAGGGTCCCGCCTTCACGGGATTGTCGTGGCCCATCTCATGCAACCGCTCAAGCGCTCTATGCACGTAAAAGTTGCCCAGGTCGCCTTGGGCCGCCAGTTCGTAGTCCGCGGCCGCGCCCTTTTTGTCGCGGGCCCGCTCGCGCAAGTCCCCGCGGAGATAAGCGGCATCAGCGGCAAACCGGCTGCCGGGATACCCTTCGAGAAGCCGCCCGTAGCTCGCGATAGCCTCGGCGTTCCTGCCGATATCGCTGTAGAGCTTTCCTGCCAGAAGCAGGGCGTCGTCCGCGCGTGCGTCTTTCGGAAAACGGTCCGCCAACCACGAATAATACCGTGCAGCTTCTTCCTCGCGGCTCCGGCTCGCCTCGGCAAACCGCCACAGCGCTTCCGCCGCTTCCTCGGAATCCGGATACGCCGTCAACAGGGTTTCAAGAACGGTATTGGCGGCTTCGCGGTCTCCGCCCGCCAGCAGGCTGCGCGCGAGATGCATCAGCGACAAACGCGCCCATTGGGTGTCCGGCTGCGTCCGCGCGAGAGTATCGAGGAGCGCCCGGCCCTGCTTGGCCTCCTTAAGCCCGATGAGGACGCGCCCCCGGAGATAGGCCCAGCCCGCATCGCCGGCCTCCCCCCCATTCGGTTGAGGAAGCAGCTTCGAGGCGTCCGTGTATGCGCCCGATTTCACCATGGCGTATGCCGCCTCGAACCGGTCCGCCAGCTCCGGCGATTCCGCCAACACCTTCGCCGCGTCGAGCCGCGTCCGCGAAGAAACGGCCTCCGCGCACAAGGTCCGGCAGAACGGAAACGCCTTGTCCCTGGCCGCGGGAAGTTCGGCGAAGCACTGGACCCCCAGCCAGCGGTAGCGGTCCTGCCACGACGGCGGCATGGGCTGGGCAAGAATCCGAACATACGCGTTGGAGGCTTCTTCGAAACGTCTTTCGAGACGCAGGGATTCCGCCATCTCGGCCAGAGCCATGCCCACCCACGGGCCCCGCGGATACGCCTCGAGCAACGCCTGGTAGTCCTCGATTGCCTCGGCGCGCTCGCCGCCGCGCGACCTACAGCGCGCAACGCCCATCAGCGCATAAGGCGCCAGCGCACCTCCCGCCTTGAGGCACTCCTGGTGCGCCGTCAGCGCCTCGCCGTATTTGGCCAGGCGTTCAAAATGACGGGCCTCGAGATAGGCCTCTTCACCCGGCAATGCCCCTGCGGCCGCGCTCAACACGAGCGCAAGGGCCTGACACGTCGAAAAAAACACCATCATGGGAAGGTTATGCGGTGCTCCCGGTCATTTTCCGTACTTCGCCTCCAGATAAGCAACGATGGTCTTGTGGTCCTCGGGCGAAACCTTCGCCCCCTTCTCTTCAACCATCCGCTTGACCACCGCGGCCCACGGCTGCGCCTTGAGTTCCTCCTTCGGGTAGCTCTCAACCTTGTCGGTCTTGTGGCAAGTCGTGCAGGCGCTTACGAAAAGCGCCTCCGCGACAGCCATGTCCACAGCGGGTTCCTCCGAAGCAGGCGCCTCGGGAGGCGGCTGGTCAGCGGGTTGCGGGACCGCGGCGGAGTCGTGCCCGGGCGCCGAGGGCGGCGCTGGGCGCTCGGGCCGCTGCTTCCCCCCCTCGGGGTTGCAGCCTGCCCCCAAGAGCACAACCATTACCCAGATGAATACACACACTGTTCGCGCGCGCATAATACGTCTCCCCGTTTTCCCGCAGGTGAAGCGGTCCGCCACTGTTCTTCGACAGACGTCCCTTACAATACCCAAAGCCGCTCCGGGTTTCCACCGCGGACCCGGAGTGCGAGGAGAGAAAAGGTCCTGTCGGGGACAGCGTCTTGCCCTACCGGGTTTCGCCGGGGTTCTCAGTGCCGGCATAAGACCCACCGGACGAACGCACCCGTACGACATAATACGGGTCCCATCGGTCCCGCAGGTCCCATTCTCGCTGCGAGACGTCGTAGCGATTACCCGGATCGTGGCGTAAAGAGAGCCCCGCCCTCGAAAAACCGAGACGCGCGCCCACCCAAATCGGATAACACGACGATTGGGGAAACTCACACAGAGGCACAAAGGACGCGGAGGATAGGGAGCACCCGCCGAAGCGAAATCTGCTCAATGTCTCCGTTTATGATGCGGGAAATGCCGTCCCTCATCAACGCCTTGCCGAAGTTGAGTAGATGGCCGAGTCTGATACCCGTCAACCGCAGATAGGCCAGCACCTGCTTACGGTGCGCGTTTGTGACCTCCTCCGCGGATTTGAGTTCCACAAGAACGGTTATCCTCCACGATGGGGTCTGCACGAAACCCTTCGTCGAACCGGAGCCCGCGAAGCTCGATGGGGATGAGAATTTGCCGTGCCGCGCGCAGACCCCGGGCCTCCAAATCGCGTGCAAGAACCGCTTCGTACACTGTTTCCAACGGCCCGGGACCCGTCTCGCGATGAAGCGCCACCGCGCAAGCCACAATGATGCTTCCTATCTCATTCTTTTTCGGAGGATTCCATCTTCGTGTTCCCTGTGTCTCCGTGTGAGTTCATTCCTGTCTTTATGGAGACAATACGATCCCTCCAGCGAGGGCTTTCTTATCCGGCGATCAGGGCGCTGCTTGACCTGTCGCGTCCCCGGGCCTATACTGTGTTCAGACATAGGAACCAAGCGCGTGGGCATAGGGAAGCGCGGTGAAAATCCGCCGCAGACGCGCTGCTGTGACCGGGGACCAACGCCGCGGCAAAGCCACTGTCTCCTCCGAGATGGGAAGGCGCGGCAAGTAGAACGAGCCGGAAGCCAGAAGACCTGCCCACGGGCGCACGCTCCGCATGCGGCAACTTCGCGAAGAGGGTTGCGCAGGAAGGCTCGTTCACCATCCTTCTCCCCTTTTCCCCGAAGCCGCCAACCATCGCCGCGTGTGTGACGTGCGTCTCTTGCAACCACGGGCGCCCCGCGCCCGAGAAAGGGACCTCACGCGATATGAGACCTGCTGCCGCCTCAAAACTCCGGATTCACTCGACGGGCTTCACGCTCATCGAACTCCTCGTCGTCATCGGCATCATCGGTATCATTGCCGCATTGTTGCTGCCCGCCTTAAGCAAGGCGCGCGCCCAGGCCCGCAGCGTCCAATGCGTCAATAACCTCCGCCAGCTCTACCTTGCCAACACCATGTACGCCAACGAACACAACGGCCACTACGTGCCCGCCGCATTCGACATCAACAACTGGTTGCCGGGCGGCAACCTCCACCGCTGGCACGGCGTCCGCGAAGCCGTCGACCAACCCTTCGACCCCAAGAAAGGCCCCCTGGCCGAATACCTCGCCGACGGACGCGTCAAGGAATGTCCCGAGTTCACCGAGTACCGCACCATCGGCGACGTCGGCGCCGAAGCGTTCGAGGCCGGCACGGGCGGATACGGCTACAACGCCTATTATGTCGGCGGCGCATACTATATGATCGACTTCATGGAAGCCCCCGAGGCCACCACCAAAGACAGCCGGATCTTCCGCCCCTCCGAAACCATCATGTTTGCGGACTGCGCTATGCCCAAAGACGGCGGATTCGTCGTCGAATATGGATTCGCGGAACCCCCCTACTTCGTCACCAGCGACCACCCCACCGGCAACCTCGACTGGGGTCTCGCCACTCCCAGCCTCCACTTCCGGCACAACGGCCGCGTCAATGTCGTGTGGTGCGACGGACACATCTCCAGCGAAAAATTCGCATGGACCTCAGACAACATCTACGACGGAAACAACAACTATCACGCCGTCGGCTGGTTCGGACCCAGGAATAACTACTACTTCGACTGCGGAACCAAAGAAGGCTATGCCGGAGAATCGTAGGCGC
>Ga0209201_1001221_pt1 | contig 30901 bp, 29 predicted proteins | sample AD_UKC055_MetaG_FD_184411 | JGI IMG/M metagenome (GOLD analysis project Ga0209201, IMG submission 184411) | Active sludge microbial communities of municipal wastewater-treating anaerobic digesters from USA - AD_UKC055_MetaG (SPAdes) (version 2) | ecosystem: Engineered > Bioreactor > Anaerobic >... | reverse complement strand
CGTGGCGCACGATGTCGTCCATCACGGAGCCCTTGGGCAACGCTTGCGCGAGCGTGATGGCGCAGGGCAGGGGCGCGCTCTGGCGCGTGGCGCGCACGGCGAGCGTGGCGGCTTGTTTCCGGTTGCACGTCAGTTCGCACTGCCACTCGGTGCCGCGGCCGTCGAAGGCGACCACCGGATCGCCGAGCCGCGCGCGGTTGACCACGACGAGATGGTGCGACTCCTCGCTGGAGAGGACGATCTCGGTGCTCCCGGCGGCGGGAGGTTGGCAGAAGACGCGGAAGTCGGGCATGGGCGTGTGAGCGCAGAGCTCAGCGAGCGAAGGCTGTAAGTGTCGAGGCTGGAAAACAGTAAGGGCGCTGGTGTGAACCAGCGCCCTTGCCGACTTATCAAACTACGAACTATAAACTGCCAAAAAGAACAGGTAACTGACGCCGAGTAAGACGAAGCACCTGTGGGAACGTTCAAAAGATTTTTAGTGCAAGAATGTGGCAAAATAAGGGCCGTGGAATGGCCCGGAATTTTCGGTGGACAACTCGATAGGCGAAGCTACGTTCCGCGTCTCTTCAGACGTGCGCCCGGATGGCGGAATTGGCAGACGCGCTGGACTCAAAATCCAGTTTCCTTTAAAGAAGTGTGGGTTCGACCCCCACTCCGGGCACCAGAAATCCTACTCGGCAAAGGACTTCGTATCCGAGCGGGCTGGCGTGCGAATCATTTGCCTGAAGGATGCGACCCCGTTTTCCGTGCGCCTTGGCTTTGCCGTGTCGGAGCTTGAGCGACTGGGATAGTTCATAAGTTGCGCTCTTATGGGGCGAGGCGCGGGGCGCTTCCAGAAAAGTGCGTGCCGGGGCCGAAAACGGTCTGGGATATGCATGCTGGTGGCGCATGGATACCATCGAAACCAGCTTCGGGACCGTCTCCGGCATCGCCGATAGGACGACTTACGCGAGTGGCGCCATCAAATCGTGCCGGGTGGCGGTGGAGAATCGGCTGCAATCTCCCGTCGGCACACTCGTGCCTCTTTACCAGATGGCGGCCCTCGGGGAGCGTCAGAAGAAGGACCGGCGGTCGTTGGGCTTTTTCGAGAGCGGCAAAATCAAGAGCGTGGCGCTGGACTGCGCGATGCCGGTGCGCACGCCGCTGGGCGTTTTCAAAGCCGAGGCCGTCAGTTTCTATGAGGATGGAGCCATCAATCGACTCTTTCCTCTGAACGGCCAGATCGACGGTTACTGGTCGGAGCGCAACGAGGGCGCGCTGGCCGAGCGTCTCGATTTCGATCTGCCGGTGGGGCGGTTTAGCGCGAAAATCATCAGCCTGCATTTCTACCCGAGCGGGGCACTGAAGTCGTTGACGCTTTGGCCGGGCGAGCGAATCACGCTCCAGACGCCGCTCGGGCCCATGCGCATCCGGACGGGTTTTTCGCTCTATGAAGATGGCGCAGTGCGCTCCGTGGAGCCGGCGGGAGTCGAGGCGTTGGCCACACCGGTCGGCGTGGTGAAGGCGTTTGACGCGGAGGCGGTGGGCATGAACGCCGATCAGAACTCCGTGCAATTCAGTCCGACCGGGCGGCTGATTTCAGTGAAGACGATCCACACCGGTCTCCGAGTCTTGGTGACCGGGGAGGCGGAGCGGCGCATTGAGCCCTGGGAAACGGCCAGTCTGATCGACGACGTGGGGCGTCGCACGGTGCCGATGCTGATCGAGTTTGGGGAGTGCTCCATCAAGGTCGTGGCGGAGCGCACGCACCGCTTTGAGCAGGGGAAAAGTTCGATCACGACGTTTAACCGGGATCGGGTGATCCGCGAGGCCTGTTCTTCCTGCGCCGGCTGCGAGAGCGGCGCGTCTTGCTGCCAGCACTAAAGCGCGCTGGCAGCGCGAAGCGGCCCCGTTGAACCGATGCCACCGCCGAGGATGGCCCCCGCACGCTTCCGCGGGCTTCGTCGCTCTCGAGGGCATCGGCGGCTGGAACTTGCTCGCGCGTTGGCGGTTTAGTCGGCGTTGAGCGAGACCATGTCGATCACGAAGCGGTACTTCAAGTCGCTCTTGAGCATGCGTGCGTAGGCTTCGTTGATCTGGTCCATGCGGATCATCTCGATGTCGGAGGCGATCCCGTGCTGGCCGCAGAAATCGAGCATCTCCTGCGTCTCGCGGATGCCGCCGATCATGGTGGATCGCGGGTAGAGTAGACCGTCGCATGAAACGGCGCGGGCGTCGCATGGGGGGCTCGGGTTGTGCGGGTTTTGCGGGGAACTGGGGCTTGGTGTCGGCCCGGCCCTGCACGGTGGACTAAAGGGTCTTGATCACCTTTGCCGGGACTCCGCCGACCACGGTATTGTCGGTAACGTCGGTGACGACGACCGCGCCGGCCGCGACCACCGCGTTTTCGCCGATGGTCACGCCTTGCGTGATGGTGGCATTGGCGCCGATTCATGCGTTTCTCTTGAGATGGATGGGGCCCACGGTCAGCGAATGCCGGTTTTCGGGCGAAAGCGGATGCCCTTTGGTGAGCAGGCTGACCTTCGGCGCGATGAAGACGCCGTCGTCGATGGTGATCCCGCCGAGATCCAGGAAAACGCAGTCGAAGTTGATGAAGACGTTCTTCCCGATCCGGGTGTGCTTCCCGTAGTTGACATGAAACGGGGGAAACAGAGCGCTGCTTTTGTCGATCTCGCTGCCGATGATCCGACTCAGCAAGGCGCGGATCTGTTCGGCATCGCCGGATTGGTTCAATTGCAGAAGCAGTTTCCTGGTGACGAAAGAAGCCTCCCGAAGCCTAGCGCTTTCGGGATCGTCGAAGGCGACGGTCTCGCCGCGCCGCAGTCGCTCGAAAATATCGATGGGGCGATTCATGGGCGTCTTGATGGAGAGCGGGCGCGCATCGGCGCCGTGAGGCACGCCCGTCGCGCAGCCCGGCGCTCACTTCAGGTTTTTGGCGAAGAAGTCGGCGAGCTTGTCGAAGGGAATCTTGTCGAGGCGGTCGTAGAGATCGACGTGGTTGGCGCCGGGGACGATCAGCAGCTCCTTCGGCTCGGCGGCGGCCGCGTAGGCGGTCTCGCTGAAGTAGCGCGAGTGGGCCTTTTCGCCGTGGATGAACAGGGCCGGGCGCGGCGAGATCTCCGCGATGTAGGTCAGGATCGGCATGTTCATGAACGGAATCAGGCTGGTACGCGCCCACGAGCCGTTCGAGTTGACCGACCGGGGGTGGAAGCCGCGCGGCGTCCGGTAGTAGTCGTGATAGTCCACCAGGAACTGCGGCTCGCCACCCTTCAGCTCGTTCATGACCGGGCCGTAGGCGGGGGCACCGCGTTCGGCGTCCAGCCAGCGCTGGTTGCTCATCTGCTCCAACATTTGGGTGCGCTCGGCGAGCGTCCGGCTGTCGTTATAGCCCTTGGACGCCACGCGCGTCATGTCGTACATGGTGCTGGTCGCGACGGCCTTGATGCGTTTGTCGACGGCGGTGGCGTTGAGCGCGAAGCCGCCGAAGCCGCAGATGCCGAGGATGCCGATCCGGTTCCGGTCCACGCGCGGATTCAGGCCGAGATAGTCGACCGCCGCGCTGAAGTCCTCCGTGTTGATGTCGGGCGAGGCGATGTTGCGCGGTTCGCCGCCGCTCTCGCCGGTGTACGACGGATCGAAGGCCAGTACGGCGTAGCCGCGCTCCGCCATCGCGTTCGCATAGAGACCCGAGGACTGCTCCTTCACGGCGCCGAACGGCCCGCTGATCGCGAGGGCGGGCAGCGTTTTGCCCTCCTGGTTCTTGGGCAGGTAGAGGTCGCCGGTGAGCCGGATGCCATACCGGTTCGCGAACGTCACTTTCTGTCGCGTGACGTTCGCGCTCAGCTCGAAGGTGTAGTGATCGGGTTCCTGGTTCGTGTTCATGGAAGTGTCCTTGGTGGTGGCGGTGGTGCTCTGCGCGTTGGCGGGGACGGCGAACAGGCTCGTGCCGAGCAGGAGCGCGGTGATCAGGGCGAGTGCTTTGGTTGGATTCATGGTAGCTGGCGGAGCGTACCACGGCGGGCGCCGCCCTGCGCGCGCACCCTTGCTCCGGCTGTCGCGTCCTTGCTCAAAACGGCGTGCGACGCTGCGCCACCACCCGATTTCCGCGGCGGGCGGCCTGCTGACTTGTCGCCGCCGCAAACCGGCGCTCCAGCCGGTGCGCGCGTTTCAGGGCTGCCGGCGGTATTCGCTGGGCGCCATCCTGGTCTCGCGCCGGAAGACCTAGGCGAAGTGGCTCGGGCTCGCGAAGCCCACTTCGAGGGCGATCTCGACAATGCTCTGCTTGGTCTCGCGCAGGCGGCGCCGCGCCTCGTCGAGGCGCGCGGTAGTCTGGTATTTGGCGGGGGAGACGCCGGTGGCCTGCTTGAAGAGGCGGTGAAAATGGAACCGGCTCAGCCCAGCGAGGGCGGCGAGTTGATCCAAGTCGTAGGCGGCATCGAGGTGCGACTCGATCCAGTCGGTCACCTGCTTGAGCTTGAAGCCCGGCAGCGAAGCGCTGCCGCTTGAGGGGGCCTTCACGACCTCGGCGTAGTTGCGGACCAGATGTGTCGCGATGAGCTGGGCCAGCCCCTGGACGCGCAGCGGGCTCGCGCGGCGTGCCATCAGTTCGTCGCGGACGCGTTGCATCATCCAGTTCAGGTCGGGATCGGTGAACGCCGACAGGTCGCGCAGTCGCACCTTCGACGCATCGGCGCCGAACACCTCCTCGGCGGCGCGGCGGAACAGCGGCAGCTCGACGAAGACCATCATCGCGAGGAACGGCTCGGCTGAGACCGGCTTCCAGCGGCACTCGTACGGCCCTCCGCCGGTGGTGAGGAAGAACGACCCCGCCTTGATGCGGTGGGTGAGCCACGGACCGTCGCCCTCGCGTTCCTGGAACTCGACCTCGCCGGAGAACGTCCATGCCAGATACGGCTCGCTCACCCCCGGCAGTGCCAAGGCGTCGGTTTCGCGCAGGGGCTCATGAATCCACGCCTTCAGGTCGCGCCACGCCTTGCCCCGGCTCGGACGCAGGAGTCTCGACTTCGTGTAGGGAAGATAGGCTTCGGCGGAGGTGGTGTCGGGGATCGGCATGGCGGCCTAGTTGACGGATGAGTGCGGAGTGGAGGGAACACCCAAACCGATGCGTTTTCAACGTGTCGGTGTGCGCGCCCTCATCCCAGGCTGGGAGTGCGACTGCTTTGGCGACGTGAGCTACTCCACCCCGAGCCACTTCGCCCGGCTGTTCCCCAAGGAGACCGGCCTCATGCCGAGCGATTACCGTCGGTGGCAGGGGCACACGACGCTGTCGCGCGCTCAGTCTGTCTCCGGGCCCGGCACATCCACCACGTTGCCGATCGCGTAGAAGTGGCCGCCGGCGATGTAGTGGAGGCTGCGCCAGCCGGCGTCGGCGGTTTCGAACTGCCAATGGCCATCGCGGAAAACGCGGTCGTCAGCCCACGCGCCTGTGACCTCGGCGGCGAACATGTCGTAGCCGTTGCGGAGGTGTGCATCCGGGATCAGGCGACACGCGAGCCAGGCCGAGCAGCCGGAGACGAACGGGGCGGGCACGCCATCGAGGCGGAACAGCTCCACGCCGCAGCGTTTCAGTTTGTCCGGGGCGTCTCGGCCGCTGCTGTTGCCGACGTCGTGTACGAGTTTTGCCTGTCGTACGGTGGGCACCTGGACCACGAGGTGGCCGCTCTTCTCGGCGAGCTCGCGCGTCATCGAAGTACGGGCGAGCACCAGGGATACCTTGGGCGGGGCAAAATCGAGCCCGCACACCCAGGCTGCCGCCATGACGTTGTCGACACCGCCATGGCTGGCTGAGACGAGCACGGTGGGCCCGTGGTTGATGAGTCGGTTGGCCTTTTCTAGCGGGACCGGGAGGATGTGGCTGCTCATAGGTTGAAGTAGATGGAACTCGGCGCAGGTGCGATCAAGCCGGTGCGGCTGGGGCGATGTTTCCTGTTCATGAACGCGGTGCCGGTCAGCGCCACCAAGACGTGCTCTCGGCCGGCGCTCGAATGTCCACCCGCTCGCCGAAGCGTGGCGTGAGGACGGCGGCATTGGTGACCTTGGCGTGGCTGATAACCCGTTCGAAAGGTTCCGTCCAAGAGTGGAGTGCTAGGTCGAAGGTTCCGTTGTGAATCGGCATGAGTCGGCGGCCATGCAGGTCGAGGTGGGCCTGCACGCTTTCTTCGGGTGTCATGTGGATGCTGGGCCAATCTCGGTCATAGGCGCCGGCCTCGATCATGGTTAGATCGAACGGGCCGAACCGTTCGCCGATCTTTGTGAATCCGTCGAAGTAGCCGCTGTCTCCGCCAAAGAAGACTTTCAGTTCGGGGGCGATCAGTACCCAGGACGCCCAGAGGGTGCGGTCTCGATCCGTGAGCGAGCGCCCGGAGAAATGTTTGGCAGGAGTGGCGACGATCTGGAGCTGGTCGATGCGCGTCTCCTGCCACCAGTCGAGTTGTTGCACTTTCGCCGCAGGGATGCCCCAGGCGACCAGGCGTTCGCCAACGCCGAGTGGCGCGACGAAGCGGCCGACCTTGGGTTCGAGGGCTAGGATCGTGGCGCGGTCCAGGTGATCGTAATGATCGTGCGACAGGATGACGGCTTCGATGGCCGGCAATGCGTCTGCGGTGATCGGAGCCGCTTGGAAACGTTTCGGGCCGGCGACGGGCACCGGCGAGGCTCACCCGGAGAACACCGGGTCGGGCAGCCAGAATTTTCCGGCGAGCTTCATCAACACCGTCGAGTGGCCCAGCCGCCACAGGCTGTTGTCGGGCGCGGTCTCCAACGAGGCGCGATCCATCGCCCGCACGACGACGATGGCACGTTTCGGCACCGAATCCGGCGATTTCTTGGTCATGAAGCGCCAGAACGAAGCGGCTCCTTGGGCGAATCCGCCATGAAACGCCGGCTCTGCGTTTTGGAATCTTTCGTTCCGAAAATTCGTCGAGCGAGGATACCCGGCGCTGGATAGCGGGCTGCGGAGCATGAAACCGGCGGTGCTTATGGTGGCGAAAAATACCAGGAGGAGCGCGACGGCTACACGGAGCCTCGATTTGCGAACTTGGATGGCCCGCTGGCCCGCCGGGGCGGACGCGTGTTGGTCCGAATGGTCCGGGGGCGGGCGTGGCGCCTGCTCAGGGCAGGCCGGCATCGTGGGTGCCCTTTCCGGGGCATATCTCGACATGGGGCGAATGAGGGGCTGACGCGCGTGGTGAGTTGGCGATTACGAAGCCCGTGCCGTGCCGGCCCCGGGCTGGGCGCTTATCACATGGGGGACTTCAATAATTGGATATCGCTCAGCCAGCGGCGGACATCCTCTTTGGCGTCCTTCACCTGATGGCCCCGGAAGTGTTGGCCATTGAGGACTGTCGCGCCGGGGCAGAGGCGTTTCACATCCTGCACGCTTTTCCCCATGCGGCTGCCTTCGTGGGTGATGAACGGCACGATGGTCTTTCCCGTGAAATCGTGGGCTTCGAGGAAGGTCATTACCGGCGGGGCGATGGTGCTCCACCAGTTTGGCGAACCGATGAAGATCGTGTCATAGCCGGCGAGGTCCGGCCCGTTCGACTTAATCGCCGGGCGGAAGTCGGCGTTGAGCTCGCGTTTGGCCTGATCCTCGACGGCGGCGGCGGTGGTCGGGTAGGGCTCGACAGGAATGATTTCGAAGATATCCGCGCCGCTGGCTTCTTGGATCATGTGGGCGATCACGGCAGTGTTGCCGGTGAACGAGAAATAGACGACGAGCACTTTGGGGGCCGGCGCGGGGGCTTGCGCGTGCGCGGCGGGAGCGGAAATCAGACTGGCGATGAGCAGAGACAGAAACGCGAGGAGCGGCTTCATTGGAGACTGGAGTTTATCGGATTTGTTGGCGCGGATGGTAGCCGGGGTAGACGAGCCTGGCCCCTTCATGGTTGCTCGAACTTTTGTGATCTTGCTCAAAAATGCGCGATTCGCGTTTGCCGGCGCAGTCGAGGGGCGGCCAATCTCGCCGCTTCTATGATTCCCCGACTCCCCATTATCCGGTTCGTCTCGGTGCTGGTGTTCGCGCTCGTGGCGTCGACGTCGGCGCTTGCGGCGGTGAAGGTCGCCTGCGTGGGTGACAGCATCACGGCGGGCTACGCGCTGGCCGATCCTGCGTGCGATGCCTATCCGGCGCAGCTCGCACGGCTGCTGGGCGACAGCTACGAGGTGCGTAATTTCGGTGTGAGCGCAGCCACGCTCATGGACGCTGGCAATTACCCCTACCGCGAACGCCCGGCGCACGCCGAGGCGTTGGCCTGGGGCGCCGACGTCGTCGTGATCGCCCTTGGCACCAACGACACGAAACTGGACAACCTTGCGGCGCATCCCGACAACTTTCTGCCGAGCTACCACGGGCTGATTGCGCGTCTGCGGGCCGCCAACCCCGCTGCGAAGTTCGTTCTCTGCCTGCCGCCGCCGGCGTTTCCGGAGGGCATGGGAATCAGCAATCAGATCTTGGAGGCGCAGATTCTGCCGCTGATCCGGCAGGTCGCGGCCGACGAAAAACTGACACTGCTCGATCTCCACACGCCGCTGGCCGACGCTGTGGAGCATTTCCCTGACAAGATTCATCCCGATGCAGTGGCGGCGGGCCGCATCGCGCGGCTGGTTTACGGCGAGGTGATGTTTGCTACGACACCGCCGGCGCAGTCGCTCGATCCGGCGGTGAACACGGCCGTGGTGCCGGTGACGCGGCTGGAGGACGATTCCTACAACTGGTGGACGCGTCACGCCGAGGTGCTGGCGACGGGCGCGTCGGCGGCGCCGGAGGTGGTGATGATCGGCGATTCGATCACGCATTTCTGGGCCGGCGAGCCGCGCGCGAACAACGTCAACGGCCCGCAGGCGTGGTCGGCGACGTTTGGCGCCCGCCGCGTGCTCAACCTCGGCTTTGGCTGGGATCGCACGCAGAACGTGCTCTGGCGGCTCGATCACGGGGAGTTTGCCGGGCTGCACCCAAAGCTCGTCGTCCTGAATATCGGCACGAACAATTTCTCGGGCACGGAGCACTCGCGTGCCAACACGCCGGAGGAGGTTGCTGCCGGCATCCGCGCGATCCGTGCGAAGCTCCGCGAGCTCAGCCCCGAGACGCACGTGCTCGTGATGGGCGTGCTCCCGCGTGGGCACCAGTCCGGTGATTTCTTCCGCGCGCCGATCAGATCGCTCAACGCGATCCTCGCGCGCGAGCTGGTCGGCGAGCCGAACACGACGTTCCTCGACATCTGGTCGCGTTACCTCGATGCCGAGGGCCGCATGGCGCCGGCGCTGATGCCCGATGTTACGCACCCGTCCGAGGCGGGCTACGCGATCTGGGGCAAGGCAATCGCCGAGAGCGGGCTGCTGCCGTAATCGCGCCGCACAGCGCCGGTTGTCCGATCAGGATGCCGGCGCGGCGAAAAGATTTCTCCACTCGGAGAGAAATAGCGCTTGCCAGTCGGGGCCTGAGTGCCCTTTTTCGCCCTTCTCTTGTTTTTCGGGCCGTAGCGTAGCCTGGTAGCGCGCTTGCATGGGGTGCAAGAGGTCGTGAGTTCGAATCTCACCGGCCCGACCATTTTAACCACACTGGGAGAATGCAAAGTAGAGAGGGTTCAACGCCTTCAGGCTCTTGGTGGTGGCCACTCGCACTGGCGGCGACGATCATCGTCGCCTCGTCTCGCAGCCAGATGGCGGCTCCACAAATCGTCGATTTCGACAAGTTCGCGCACTTTTGCGTGTACGGACTCCTCGGTTCGCTGGTGTACCGCTGCCGCGTCGGCCGGCGCTGGGCCTGGTGGGCCGTGCTGCTCGTGTCGGCTTTTGGCGGGACGGATGAACTCCACCAGAGTTTCACGCCGGGACGCAGCATGGAGTGGGCAGACTGGATTTGCGACACGACGGGAGCGGCGCTGGCGGTGTCGCTGTATGCGCGCTGGACATGGTACCGGCGCTTGTTGGAGTGCCGGTTGAACCGCGCTCGCGCCGAGAAGTCGGTGCCGCCCGTGTCTGCCCCTGCATCCAATGCCGCCTGACAACACCCAACGCATCGCGACCCTGCGCGCCGAACTGGCGCGGCACGACGAGTTGTACTACCGGCAGGCACGTCCGGAGCTTCCCGACTACGATTACGACCGGCTGAAACGCGAGCTGGCCGATCTGGAGGCCGCGCAACCGGAGCTGTCGTTGGGCGATTCGCCCACGCGACGCGTCGGCGACGATCGCAGCGAGGGATTTGCCCGCGTGCGGCACCGGCAGGCGATGGTGACTCTGGACAACACCTACGACGAGGCGGAGCTGCGCGAGTTTGACGCGCGTCTGGTCAAGCTGCTGGGCGAGCCGGCGCTTTCCTATGTGGTGGAGCCGAAGATCGACGGACTGGCGGTGAGCCTCACCTACGAAAACGGCCAGCTCGTGCGTGCGGTCACGCGTGGCGATGGCGAGGAAGGCGACGACGTGACGGCCAACGTGCGCACGATCCGCGGCCTGCCGCATGCGCTTTCGTCGCTGCCGTGGCCCGATGTGGTCGAGATCCGCGGCGAGGTTTACCTGCGCTGGTCCGAGTTTGAACGCATCAACCGGCTCCAGGAGGAGGCGGGCGCCGAGCCGTATGCGAATCCCCGCAATCTCGCGGCCGGCACGCTGAAGCTGCTGGACCCGGCGGAGGTGGCGCAACGCCAGTTGGAGATCGTGCTCTACGGGCTGGGGCATTGCGAGCCGGCGGTGGTCGCGTCGCAGTCGGAGCTCCAGGCGCAGTTGCGCGCGTGGGGCCTGCCGGTCGTGGAGAAATTCTGGCCGGTGACCGGCATCGATGCGGCGTGCGCGGCGATTCACGAACTGGATGCGAGCCGGCGCGGTTTCAGCTACGGCACGGACGGTGCCGTGGTGAAGTTGGACCGCTTCGAGCAGCAGGCGCGGGCGGGGTTCCGTGGGGCGGGGCAGACGGCGCGCAAACTGTCGCCGCGCTGGGCCTGTGCGTACAAATTTGCACCGGACCGGGCGGAAACGAAAATCCGCGCCATCACGATCCAGGTCGGGCGGACCGGGGCGCTCACGCCGGTGGCCGAGCTCGAGCCGGTGCTGCTCGCCGGCACGACGGTGAAGCGGGCGACGTTGCACAACGCCGACGAGATCGCGCGCAAGGATGTGCGTGTGGGCGATGCGGTGCTCGTGGAGAAGGCGGGCGAAATCATCCCGGCGGTGGTGGCGGTGCTGGTCGAGAAGCGTGCGCCGGACAGCATGCCGTACGAGTTTCCCAAAAACTGCCCGGTGTGCGGCGCGGTGGCGACGCGTGCGGAGGGCGAGGTCGCCTGGCGTTGCCCGAATCCCGACTGCCCGGAGAAGGTGCGGCGGCGGCTGACGCATTTCGCCTCGAAGGCCTGTCTCGACATCGACGGGCTGGGCGAGGAGGTCGTGGACCTGCTCGTGACGCGCGGGCTGGTGAAGACGATCCCCGATTTGTTCCGGTTGCGGCTGGAGGATTTGTTGCCGCTGAAGAAGTCGGGTGAGGTGTGGGCGGGCAACCTGATCGCGGCGATCGAGACGCGTCGGCGCGCGGATCTGTGGCGCGTGTTGCACGGGCTCGGCATCCCGCAGATTGGCGCGGCGGCGGCGAAGGATCTGGCAAACCGGTTTCGCTCGCTCGATGCGCTCGTCGCGGCCGACGAAAGCGCGATTTTGCAGATCGAGGGCTTTGGCGAAAAGACGGCGGCGGCGCTGCGTGCGTGGCTGGCCGACGAGGCGCACCGGGCGTTGCTGGCCGAGCTGGCGGCGGTGGGGCTGGCGCCGACGGCGCCGGCAGAGTTGCCTGCCGGCGCGGGGCCGTCTCTCTCGGGGAAGACCTTTGTGCTGACCGGGACGTTGCCGACGCTCACGCGCGAGGAGGCGACGGCGCGGATCGAGGCCGCCGGCGGCAAGGTGAGTGGCAGCGTGAGCAAGAAGACGCACTACGTGGTGGCGGGCGCGGAGGCGGGCTCGAAGCTGGCCAAGGCGCAGTCGCTGGGCGTGGCTGTGCTCGACGAGGCCGGGTTGTTGCAGCTGCTGGCGTCGGCGTGACACATCTGGTCCGGCGCCGCGCGCCGGATACACGATTCGGATTTTGAATGGTGCTGCATCGTGCAGACGCATTGACATTTGCCCGCGTTGAAATCCCGATAGGGCGCCCCACATGCTAGAGACCGTCAAAACAGCTGCGAAAAGCGGGAACGCCGACTCCTTGAATCAAAAGCCGGCGGAGCCATGTGCGGTGTTGTTGGACTTGGCGACGCCGGAGCTTTTCATGAACCAGCCGTTTCGGCGCACGGGGCTGCCGGCGCTGGCCAGTGCCCGCGATGTCTCGAAGCGGGTGGACGAGCTGAAGTTGTCGGCTGAGTTGCAGGCGCCGGTGTTTCAGTGGTCTTTTGCCCCGGAGCCCGCGCCGACGCTCGACGATATCCGCGAGGCGACGCAGGTGCTGAAGGACCCGCGCGTGCGGCTGGTCTACGAGTTTTTCTGGTTCTGGCCGGTGAGTTTTCCCGCGGACAAGGCGGACCGGGGGATCGAGGCGCTCGGGCGTGGCGACACGATGGGGGCTTGGGAGGTGTGGCGGAAGGAGGCCGATGGCAATGAGCCGATCGCGGTGCACAACTTGGCCGTGTATTATCAGCTGCTCGCACTGGACCTGGAGCGCTCGGCGGCGCCGTCGGAGGCCCAGTTGAGATATTTTTGGCGGCAGGCGCTCATCTACTGGGCTCAGGTACTCTCAAAGGATTTTGTCTGGGACCGGCTGAGGGCGCGGATCATGGCGCTCGGCGATGCGCAGGTACCGGTGGATTTTGCGCGGCAGCTACGTTTTTCCCTGCCGAGTGCGTTGGCCAAGATTTGCACGAATCTGGCGCTGCGCCATGCGGAGGCCGGGCGCAAGAGTCGGGCCGAGATCGCAGCATCGATGGTGGGGCGCGTGCCTCGGAGCGATGCGCTGGTGCGGCGTGCGATGGAGTCGTGCGTGCTGCCGGTGCTGCGTCGGATCGACCGTCGTGTGCTGGATGCCCGCAACGACCTCGCCAAAAACCGGGCCGCGGGGCTCCCGGTGGCGGCGTTGCTGCTGCGCCGCTGCGCGGAGGATCTCCGGTTGGTCGCGACGCTGCGCCAGGGCGTGGGACCGCTTTATCTCGAACTGGCCAACACGGTGGTCTCGGCGGCGCTGGATGCGGCCGTGGATTATCAGCGCGTGACGCTCGACAATGCGGGCTGCGTGGCGGTCCTGCGCCGGCTTGGCCGAATGGAAATGCTGCCTGAATCCCGCCAGCGGCTGGACGAGACTTACACGGTCATCCGGCGCAATGCGGAGGAGGAGGGCCCTGCGGTTGAGTGGTACGACAAGGCCGAGTCGATCGCCGGCTCGATCAAGGCCACTCCGCACGAGGCCTACGGACGCATCGTCAGCGAGCTGATCCCGCTATTCGAAGGCATGACGCTGACCGAGCTGGCGCGTGTTGAGTATGCCAACGAGATCGCGTTGATGTTGCACCAACTGGCGGCCGCGATGTCTGGCGACTGGGGACAGTTTGAAACCCTCGGGGCGATGCTCCAGACGGCGCTGCAGCTGCCGAGTGCAGCGGACGTGCGAGAGAGTCTGGAGGCGGACTTGGCGGCGCTCCAATCCGAGCAGCAGGCCCTTGATCAGAAGGCGCTGCATATTGAGACGGAGACCGACACGATCGAGATCGATGCACGCGGCATCCGCCACAACGAGCAATGGGTGACGCCCGAGACGCTGACCGGCTTCCGGCATGGTCTTTATCTGGTGGCAGACGGAGAGACGCAGGCCTCCCACTATCTGGTGGCCTGGCGATCCGCGGAGGTGGAGGTGGCGCTCGATTGCAACCTCCTGCTCGGCGATGAGGCCGCCGAGGCGGGCTATCAGAGTATTCTGAATTCATTTTATTATTTTTTGACCCCGGGGTTGATCTCCCGAATTGTATTTTCGATCCGCGGCGGCCAGATCGTGTACCTAGGCGACACGCCATTAACCAAACATGGGATGCAGTTTACGGCCGAAGCGTTTTTGTGGAAAAAGGAAGCCTGGATTCCTTATGCAAATTTGCAGCACAGCATCGAAGATGGCTGTCTGACGGTCGCCAACATGGATAACCCCAAGGCCAAAAAAGTGTACTCGCTGGGGCTCGTGTGGAATGCCTCGATCATGGGGCATGTCATCGATGCGCTGGCGGCGCAGCCCTCGTAACTCCTCCCATGCCCACCCCGAAAATATCAACTCTGCTCCTGGCGAAGGACCCGCGCACGTTGGTGCGGTTTCCTGATGCACCCGTGGACGCCGCGATGGCCGAATGGAGCGCGATTCAAGACAGCATGAGTGCTCCCAAGGAATCCGCCGTGCCGGACCCGGCTGCGGCCCGGGAGATCGAGGCCTTGATGGCCTCGCTTTGCCAAGTCGCGACCAACATCTGGCGCGCCAAGACGAAGATGGTCGATCCAGTGACCCAGGAGGCGAAGGAGGAGACCCGCCGGCTCTACCGGCATGTGGAGGGGGCGATGGAGGGCTTTGCCCAGATGGGCCTTCAGATAAACGATCTTCTCAACCAGCCCTATGACGCAGGCCTGCCGGTGAAGGTGTTGACCTATCAACCGACGCCCGGCGTCACGCGCGATACGATCATCGAGGTCGTGCGCCCGTCCGTGCTGTGGAAGGACCGCCTGCTGCAAGTCGGCGAGGTGGTGGTGGGTATCCCGATCAATTTGGAAACGGAGAAAAAATGAGCAGAACAACCATTGATTACGGCATCGATCTTGGCACGACCAACAGCAGCATTGCGATGGTCTCAGGTGCGGGGACCGAGGTGATTAAAAACAACATCGATGCGGACATCACCCCGTCTGCCGTTTACATCAACCGTGCGGGCAACCTCTGGGTCGGTCAGAACGCGCGTTCGAAGACGACCGACGAGCGGACCGAGGACGACGTTTTCCTGGAGTTCAAGCGCCGCATGGGCACGGGCTTTGAGTATGTGTTCCGGGCGAGCGGGCGCCGGATGCGGCCGGAGGATCTTTCGGCCGAGGTGCTGAAATCGCTGCGCGCCGATGTCGCCCAGAAAAAGGGCGAAGAGCTCAACGCAGCGGTGATCACGGTGCCGGCGGCGTTCGAGCTGCACCAGTGCGATGCCACGAAGGTGGCTGCCGAGCTGGCCGGGTTTAAGACCGCGGCGCTCCTGCAGGAGCCGGTGGCCGCGGCGCTCGCCTATGGTTTCCAAAAAATCGACGCCAAGGCCTACTGGCTGGTGTTCGACTTCGGCGGCGGCACGTTCGATGCGGCCCTCATCCGTTCGCAGGACGGCAGCATGGTCGTCGCCAACCATGGCGGCGACAACTTCCTGGGCGGTTCGGATATCGACTGGGCGATCATCGAGCAGATCCTCGCCCCGCGCGTGGCCAAGGAATTCCGGGTCGACGGCTTCAAGCGCGGCGCGGCCCCCTACAAGTACGATCTCCTGCGTCTGAAGGCGGCCACCGAGAGCGCCAAGATTGAGCTTTCCCGGAAGGACTCGACCTATCTCGAAGCCACGCTTCGCATGGTGGCCAACGAGACCATGACGTTTGAGACGGAGATCACGCGCAGCGAGATCGCCAAGGTGGCCGAGCCCATCGTCGCCAAGGCCGTCAAGATCGCCCGCCGGGTGCTCTCGGAGAAACGCGTCGATCCCTCGGCTGTCGAGAAACTCATCTTCGTGGGCGGCCCGACACTGGCGCCCTATTTCCGCGATCTGGTCCGCGAGCAGCTCTCCATCCCGATCGACCACAGTGTGGACCCGCTCACGGTCGTCGCCCGCGGTGCGGCGATTTTCGCCGGTACGCAGCGGCTCAACGTGAAGCAATCGGCCTCGTCCGGTTCGAGCCGCATGTTCCCGGTCGAGTTGATCTACAAACCCGTGGGGGCGGACCTGGAGCCGTTGATCGGCGGCAAGGTGTCGGCGCCCGGCGGCTGTGCGCTGAACGGATTTACGATCGAGCTGATCAACCAGCAGTCGAAGTGGCGCAGCGGCAAGGTGGCGTTGCGCGAGACCGGAGCGTTCCAGTTTGCAGTGCGCGCCGAGAAGGGCGTGCAAAACGTCTTCCAGATCGAGTTGCGCAACGACACTGGCTCGCTGTGCGAGACCGTCCCCGACCACCTCAAGTACACGCTCGGCGTCGTGGTGGAGGAGCAGCCCATCATCAACAACATGGGTGTGGCGATGTCCGACAACAAGGTCGGCGTCCACTTCACCAAGGGGCAGGGCCTCCCGGCAAAGAACACCAAGACGTATCGGACGGCCGTCGATCTGCGCCAGGGGCAGTCGGGCAGCGTGATCCGCATCCCGATTGTCGAGGGCAACCGCAATCTGGCCGACCGCAACGTGCTGATCGGCGCGCTCGAAATCTGGTCCGACAAGATCAAGCGAGACCTGCCCGCCGGCAGTGAGATCGAGGTCTCGCTGCACATGGACACCTCGCGCATCCTCACGGTGATCGCGTACGTGCCGCTGCTCGACGAGGAGTTCCCGACCCGCATCGAGCTCGGCGGAAAGGTGCGGCAACCGAATCTGGAGGTCCTGCGTGCCGAACTCGACCGCGAGAAGAAGCGCCTCGCCGAGCTGAAGGCGGCCAAGGGCGGCGAAGACAAGGCGATGCTCGCCAAGCTCGACGCCCTCGCGTCGTCGCCGCTCGTTCAGGGGCTCGACCGCGCGCTGGCCAACCAGGGCGCTGACTTCGATGCGCTGCTGAAGGCCGACCGCGAGCTGCTCGAATTCAAGATCCAACTCGACGACATCGCCGAGCTGATCGAGTGGCCGGCCTCGGTCAAGGAGGCCGACGGCTGGCTCAACGACCTCGAAGCTCTCGTGGCCCAGCAGGGCTCGATCGAGGAGAAGACGCGTGCGAAGAGCCTGCGCGAGCAGGTGCGCATCATCATCGAGGACAAAAACGCCGACCGTCTGCGCAAGAAGATGGAGGAGATCTCGGACGTTTATTCGTCGATTCTCTACCGGCAAAGCACCTTCTGGGAGGGGCACTTCAACGCGCTCGCGGAGAGCGCGCCGCAGATGCGCGAGACTGCCCGCGCCGAGGCGCTCATCCGCCAGGGCCGCGCCTGCCTCGACAGTGACAACCTCGCCGAGCTGAAGAATGTCGTCTTCCAGTTGCAGGACCTGCTGCCCCGCAAGGTGGTCGAGCGGGCCCAGCGCGGCTACGGTTCAACCCTGGTCTGCTAACGGAAATGAGCACCACGGTGTCAGACAAACCCTCCGGCACGGCGATTGTGGCGAGCCTGCGCCTGTCCAAGGCGCTGGCGCTGGCCCAGCGTGGCGAGTGCGCGGCTGCGCAGCGTCTGCTGTCGCCCCAGGGATCGCTGCCCTCGCACAACACGGAGCTGCAGGCACTGGCTGCGCTGGTGACGACTGCGGGCGACTACGAGCGCGCTTTGGAATTATGGAGACAGTTGCTCCAGCGGCAGCCGCAGAATGCGGAGGCGCGCCGGATGATCGGCTCCATCGAGACTTGGCTGGCCCGTCCGTCCTGGGCTCCTTATGTCCCCTGGGCGTGCGGCGGTCTCGTGGCGCTCGTCGCACTCGTGCTGTTTTTTGCGATGGGTTCGGGCACACCTGCGCCCAAGGCGCCTGTGAAGCCGGTCGTGACGCCTGTGCAGACAGTGCCCGCGCGGCGTGCCACGCCGCCACCTCCGCCCGCCGAGGACGATTCGTTTACCATCGGCGTGCCGACGGGCGGCTCGCGCCGCCGTTAGTTTGCCGGCGTCTGGGGCTGGCTCAGCGACTGGGCCAGCTCTGTCATGTGCTGGCGCACGTCGGCGAGCCAGGCGGCGCGCTGCTCCGGTGTGCTGACGATGACCGGATCGAAGCTGATGCGGCGAACGTGCGGGATGCCGACGAATTCGAGCATACAGCGGGTCCAGAGGTTTTGCAGCGGGTCGCCGTAGCGGGCGAGATCGACGGCCTGCGGTGTGTTGGCGGTGGTAAACACGATGGCCTGGCGGGCGCGGAGCAGTCCGATGGGGCCGATTTCGCCTTTGGCGTTTGGCCCGAAGCGGTAGGCGAGGCCCATGCGCATGACGCGGTCAAACCACCCTTTGAGGATGGCGGGGGGCTGGCCCCACCAGTTGGGGTGGACGATCACAAAGGCGTCGGCCGCGAGGGCTTCGTCGCAGTGGCGCTGGATGTCGGGCGGAAGCTTGGCGTCGCGCACGGTTTCCTCCGGGGGCAGGACGGGATCGAAGCCCTCGGCTTGCAAATCGTGGAGGGTGACGTCGTGGCCGGCGGTGGCGAGGGTGTCGCGCGCGGTGGCCGCGATCGCGTGGTTGAAGCTGCCGGGCTTGGGGTGTCCGAGGATAATCGAGATGCGCATCTCCACCGGATTAGAGGGAGACGCCGGCGTGTGTCGAGGCGCCGTCGCGGCGGAATCAGGCGGTGGTCTCGGCGGGTTTGAGACCGGAGGCGAGCAGGGTGACAAATCCGGGTTCGGACGTCTCGCGGGAGACGGGCGTGACCTCGACTTTCACGAAGCCCGCTTTTTTGAAAAAGCCGTGGAGGGTGCCCTCTTTGAAACCGAGCCAGATGTCGGCGTAGTGCTCGCGGGCGCGTTCGAAGGTGTGCTCCTGCAGGTCGAGGACGATGAGTTGCCCGCCTGGACGGAGGATGCGGAAGGCCTCCTGGACGGCCTGTTGCGGGTGCCCCGCGTGGTGAAGGGCCTGACTGAGGATCGCGACATCGACGGATCGGTCGGGGAGGGGGACTGCTTCGATGTTGCCGAGTTTATAGGAAAGATTCGCGAGTCCGTTTTTCTCGGCGAGTGCGGTGCCGACCTCGACCATGCGCGGGGAGTTGTCGATACACCAGACCTTGGCGGCGCGGCGCGCGAGGAGTTGTGAGATGAGGCCTTCGCCGGCGCCGAGGTCGGCCACGGTGACTGCCGGCACGAGCCGGAGCGCGAGATGGCCGATGGCCTCCCAGGAGCGTCCGGGACAGTAGTCTTTGCCGAGTTTGCCGGCGATGAGGTTGAAATACTGTTCGGAGTGCCGGCGGCGTTTCTGGAGGATGCGGTCGAGGTTGTCCTTATCCTCGGCGAGTGCGGGCTGGTCGGAGACGGCGGCGATGGCGCTCTGGAGCAGGGCGGCGTGTTTCGCAGGCAGGTCGTCGCGCAGGGAGTAGAATGCTTTTTTGCCTTCGCGGCGGTCGCTCACGAGGTCGGCCTGGCGCAGGAGCGCGAGCTGCGAGGAGATGCGGGACTGCGCCATGCTGAGGATTTCCTGGAGCTCGGCGACGGACAGTTCCTCCTGTGAGAGCAGGGCGAGGAGGCGCAGGCGCGTCGGGTCCGAGAGGGTCTTTAAGATATCCCAGGAGGCGTTCACGAAGGCGGAGCGTGCAAAAGGCCGTGCGGTTGGCAAATGCGGAGCGCGGGGATCAGAGTGCGCAGAGCAGGAGTTTGCCGAGATGGTAGCAGCCGAAGACGATCAGGATGATGCCGGTGGCGATGTTGATCGTGCGGAGGAGGTGGGTATTGAGCTTGCGCCCGAACCACTCGGCGCAGGTGCTCAGAATCGCCCACCAAGTCGTCGAACCGATGAAGACGCCGATCACGAGCCAGCTGGGAGCCATCCAGCCATTGACGTGGACCATGACGCCGAAGGCCGTGAAGATGACGAGGAGGGAGCCGATCGTGACGGGGTTGGCGATGGTCAGGGCGATGGCCGAATAAAAGGCCATGTGGAGATTGGGCGCGTGAAGGGCGCCTTTGGTGCTGCGCTCCTTTGGCTGGATGAGAATCGCGCCGATGCCCATGCCCAGAAGGAGGAGGCTGCTCACGCACCGAAACAGCATGGCGTGCGTGGCGATGAAGCTGGTGATGGTGCTGACGCCGAGCACGACGACGAGCGCCATGAGCGCATCGGCCACGGCCGCGCCCAGCCCGGTGACGAATCCGACGAGCCGGCCGTCGGTGATCGAGCGGCGAAGGCAGAGCAGGCCAACCGGACCGACGGGCGCGGCCACGGCAAAGCCGGTCAGAATGCCAATAATCAGAAGCATCAGAAAAAAGACGCCGCCCGGTTGGCAGGGCGGCGCTTTGGGTCGTTGGGCCGCTTAGGAGGCGGCGTCTACGTAACGCGTGATCTTGGTGATGGTGTAATTTTCCTCAGCACCACCGGTTTTGACCGCGACGCGGTCGCCGACCTTCCGAGCGAGGAGGGCGAGGCCGAGGGGCGTCTTGTAGGAGATGATGTTTTTCTGCGGATCGCTGTCCCATGCACCGAGGATGGTGTAGCGGGCAGTCGCGCCGGCGTCGGTCTTGACCTCGACGATGCTGCCGGCGCCGACCTGGTTGGCGGGGGCATCCTTGAAGTCGGAGATGCGGGCGTGGGCGAGCTCGCGCTGGAGCTGCGTCTTCTGGGCCATGAGGACCTGCTGGTCCTGCTTGGCCATCTTGTATTCGGAGTTTTCCTTGAGGTCACCGTGTTCGCGGGCGACGGCGATGGCCTTGGAGTTTTCCGGGATCTTCTTCGAGATGAGGACCTCGTACTCCTCGCGTTTGCGGTCGTGGCTGGCGCGGGAGACGATGAGTTGCTCGTCCTTGGACTCGGCGTCGTTGGCGACGAGCGATTGGATCGAGGGGAAGATTTTGATGAAGCGGGCGAGGAGGGATTTCTTGGTGAGTTCCTCGAAACCCTGGTTGAGCATCAGCGTATTGGCCAGGTCGCGCGCGGTCTCGGCGTCGGCGGTGGCGAGCAGGTCGGGGATGAGCTCCTGGTCTTCGCTGAGGGCGTCGGCCAGCGGGATGCGGCGGGCGTTGGCGGCCTGGAGGGCCTCGTAGTCGATGGCGAAGAAGATGGCGCTGAGCAGGCGGGGGCTGATGAGCTCGTTGAGCAGCTTGGCAAACTTCTTCGAGTGGCGGTTCTTGACGATCCACAGGAGGACCGGGGCGCGCAGGTTCTGCTCGGTCTGCCAGCGTTTGAAGGTGGCGGCGAGGTCGTCGGCGTAGTCGTTTTCCACGAGGAAATTGATGACCTCGGTGGTGAACTTGCCCTGGGACGACTTGAGCAGGTTGAAGAGGATGTCGCGGCACTCGATGGGGTGCGTGGCCTTGGTGAGTTCGAGGAACTCGCGCTGGAAGTGGACCGGGATCTTTTCGGCGAGGGCCGGGAGGTCGCGGGCTTCGGCGATGAGGGAGGATTGCGAGGGCTCCAGCGTGGCGGCATCGACGCCGGCGAGCTTGGCGAGCTGGTCGCGGATGGCCGCACCATAGAGGCGCTCGGCTCCGTCGATCTGGTTGCTATCCTTCACGGCGTCGGCGACGCCCTTGAGGATGGCGGCAAAGTCGGCATGGACTTCCTGGCGGCCCGCGGTGTCGAGCAGCTCTTCGGCGAGGAGGATGCGGCGGCGGGCGGAGCGGGTGCCGTTGAACTTTTCGACGATCTCGGACTCGACGGAGACCGGCTCGTCGCGGAGGACGTAGCACTCGGTCTTTTTGGCGGGGACAGCGATGCGCGGGTCCTTGGCGATGGCCTTCTTGGCGGCGGACCACCACTTCTTGAATTTATCTTCGCCGATGACTTGGGCGAGGGTGAGCTCGAGGTCGATGGCGGTGGTCGCGTTGTTGTCGTAGGCGGTCAGGGCTTGGGCAACCAGCTCGGCGGGCTCGTCGGCGATCAAGCGGGCGATGGTGGCGGCGTCGGTCTTTTGGCGGACGAGCAAATGCTTGGCCGGCAGGATGTCCATCGTGGTGACGCAGAAGGCGGGATCCATCGGATGGCCGGGTTTCCCTTCGAAATCGATGATGAGGCGCCCCGCATTTTCATCGTAGCTTTTGATTTGGCCGAAGCCCCAGCTCTTGTGCATCACAAAAGCACCAGGCTCCATGGCCTCCAGCTTAGCTTTAGCCGTCTTGAGGGACGGATTTTTGGCGAGGAGCGTAGAGACAGCGTCAGAGTTCATGATTGCGTGTGTGGTAGCCTGAATCGGAGAGTTGAGCGGAGAATGACGACTTTTGTCAAACTGTGTGTCGATGAGGTGCAACATGCGTGACGGTTTCCAGAGCGCGCAACGTGTCGCAGCGTGGCCGGAGGCCGCGTGGGCGGTGGCACATTGGTTGGGGGATCGCGAGCGCAGCGATGCGCTGCTGGAGGGCCTTTCGCCGTCGCTTGTCGGTGTGGAGCGTGCGCGCTGCCAGCATCTGGTGTACGGTGTGATCCGGCATCACGGGCGGCTGGAGTCGGCGCTGCGCCCGTTGGTGGCGCATCCGCCCAGGCCCATCGTACAAGGTGTGTTGCGCGTCGCAGGTTTTGAATTGATCGAGGCGCTGGGCAACGCGTCTGAGGACGTCGAAGGCACGGTGGCCAAGATTGTGCACCACGCGGTCGAGCGCACCAAGGGGCTGGCGAGCGCCGCCGAGGCACGGCTCGTCAACGCCGTGGTTCGCCGGCTCGGCGAGGCGCTGGCGGCGCAGACCGTGCCGCCGAAGCTGGCTTCTGCCGAGGTGCTCGCTGCGTATTATTCTCATCCGGCGTGGTTGGTGCGGCGCTGGCTCGCGCAGTTTGGTGGCGAGGCGACGCGTGCCTTGCTCGAGTGGAACCAGCAGCCCGGTGCGGCGCATGTGCGCTGGCGGGTGGCGACGCCGCCTCCGGAGTTTCTTACTCCGACGCCGTGGCCCGGTTTTTACGATCTGGCGCCGGGGCACTGGGCGGAGATCGAGGGCCTGCTGCGCGATGGACAACTTTATCTGCAAGACCCGGCGACGCGCCTGGCCGTCGCCGCGCTCGCGCCACAGGCGGGCGAGACGGTGCTCGATCTGTGCGCCGCGCCGGGCGGCAAGTCGCTCCAGATCGCCGACGCGATGGGCACGGGCCGGCTGGTGGCCGTCGATCTGCCTGGCGAACGGCAGCCGCGGCTGCGCGAGAATCTTGGGCGCGTGCGCGGCGTGACGGCCATCGCCGTGGCCGCGGAGCTGGGGCGCAACGTGCAGGGACGCCTCGCCGGTGCCGGCCTGCCGGAGCGTTTCGCGGCGGTGCTGCTCGATGCTCCGTGCTCGAATACCGGAGTCATGCGCCAGCGCGTCGACGTGAAGTGGCGGCTCCAGGAGGGCGATTTTGTCCGGCACTCGAAGCAGCAGTACGGCATGCTCCGGGCGGCGGCCGAGTGCGTCGCCCCCGGCGGGCGGATCGTCTATTCGACGTGCAGCATCGACCCGGAGGAAAACGAGCTGGTCGTGGAGGCGTTTCTCAAGAAAGAGGGCGCGGACTTCACGCTCGAATCCAAGACGCTCAGCCGCCCCTGGGAAACCGGGCACGATGGCGCCGGTGTGTTTTGCCTGCGCCGCAAGTGAGTCGAGCCCCGGTTGCCGCGCGTCTACGGGACGAGCGGCATGATGGGGAACTTCAACTGGTATTCGCGGCGGCCGAGTAGGAACGAAAACGCCACTTGGTCGGCTTGCGCGATGAGCTGCTCGTAGCGCTGCACGCCCCAGCTCTCGACGGGCTCGTCGTTGATGCGCGTGACGAGGTCGCCGACCTCGACGCCGGCGAGGGCTGCGGGCGACTCGGGGGTGATTCCGACCACGCGCCAGTAGGCGCCGACCTTGGTGAAACTCATGCCGGCGGTGCGCTTCGAGGGAAAGATCACCGGCGTGGGGCTTTCGCGATGAAACGTCACCCGGTGCGACTCCTGGTCGAAGGTGATCGTGAAATGTCGGAGCGTGCCGCCGCCCAGCGAGGGAAACTCATCGGTCACGTCGATGATGGGGCGGATGAGCGAGTAGTCGCCCAGTTTGACGGTCTGCGCGAGGCGGCCGACCATCTGGCGGCGGTCGCCGGTGAGGGTGGTGATGATCGTGCCGGGGCGCGGCTCCGTGGCGTATTCGAGGTCGAGCCCGCGCGGGTTGAGATTCATCGCGGCGTCGCTGCCGGAGTCGAGGAGCGCGTAGAAGGTCTTTGAGCCGAGGCGCAGTGGGACGAGCGGGATCTGCCGGTCGTTGTTGAAGGTGAGTGCGCAACCGGGGCGCAGGGCCGCCGCACTGTCGCGGGGTGAGATGATCACCTGTGCGTGCGGGTAATCGAGCGTGAGCAGCGTCTCCCGGAAGAGGGGAAACCCGAGGATGCCGTCGATGCGGATGCCGAGGTGGACCGAGATCGGGGTGCAGTCGTAGATGAGCGCGCCGACCTCGTCGAAACGCGCGTTGCCCAGCTGGAGACGCTTCAGGATGGTGGATCGCAGGACAGTCGTGTCGCCGTCGGCCGACTGCACGGTGACGTTGTTGCGTTCGAGTGGCGGCGGGGGCTGCCCGTAGCGCTCGGCGAGGGTGGGCGAGACGAGGCAGGTGGATGCGCCGGTATCGATGAGGAAATTGTAGGGACCGCGTTTGTCCCACTTCACCGTCACGATGAGGTAATTGTTGACCAGCTGGGCCGGGAGGACGACGGGCTGTTTGCCGATCGTCGTTTTGCCGGGGCGCGGTGGCTCACGGCGGAACCATGCGGCCTCGGCCACCGGCAGTGCGCAGGTGAGGACGAGGAGGAGGAATAGCAGCAGGCGAAGGCGGTTCATCCAGATCCGGGACGTCGCAGTCAGGCAGAGCGGCGGGGCCGATGAAAGCCTTTTGCGCGGCAGTCAGTCGCGGGCCGGTTTTGGCAGGGTGGCGACGAGTCCGAGGGCGGCCAGCACCAGTGCGGCGCTCGCCGCGTAGAGGCTGCGCGCGCCGATGCTCCAGTAGATCGCGCCGGCGAGCAGCGGCGTGATCGCCCGCGAGAGCGCGCCGAGCGACCGGAAAATTCCGAGCACGCGGCCTTGTTCCGCTGGCCCGCTGTAGAGCGAGATCAGCCCGGTGGAGGCGGGGTTGACGAGCCCGCTGCCGAGCGAGGTCAGCACGATGGCCGTGTACAGCATCCAGGGCGCCGTGGAGAAGCCGATGCCGAGCAGCCCGCAGGAGGAGACCGCGAAGCCCCAGCGCAACACGTGGAGCTCATCCATGCGCCGGAGCATGCCGCGCACGAGCACGGCTTGAGAGAAGACCGCACACGCGCCGAGGAAACCGAGCAGGTAGCCGTTTTGGCGCGCGGTGTAGCCGAAGCGTTGCGCCGCCAGATAGGTGAGCGTCGTCTCCATGGCGACGAAGCCGACGGAGTAGAGGAACGACAGGAGGTTGAGCCGCCGTACGGTGGCGTTGTCCAGTCCGAGGATGGCGCGGAGCGGATTGCGCGTGCGCTCTTCGCGGCGCGCCTCGGCCTGCGCGGCGCCGCCGAGCGTCTCGTGGAAACGCGCCGACACCCACCAGAGGTTGATCGCGCTCATGGAAAACGCCACGAGCGCCGGCACGGTGAAGGGATTGATGCCAAACCGCGCCCAATCCGGGTGTGCGGCGAGCGGATTGTAGGCGGAGCTGAGCGCGCCGAGCATGGGGCCGGTCACCAGCCCCAGTCCGAACGCCGCGCCCACGAGCCCCATCGCGCGCGAGCGCTCCTCGCGCGTCGTCACGTCGGCGACGGCAGCGGTGGCCACGGACAGGTTGCCGCCAAACGCACCGCAGAGCACGCGCGAGAGCAGGAAGAGCCAGAACGAGCCGCTCACCGCCCAGATCAGATAGCCGAGCGAGGTGCCGGCCACGCTCCACAGCAGCACGCCGCGCCGCCCGCGCCGGTCCGAGAGCATGCCCCACAGCGGAGCGAAGATGAATTGCAGCACGGAAAACACCGCCGTGACGACTCCGCCGAAGAGCACGACTTCGTAGTGCGAGTCGTTGCCCAGGGCTGCCGCGAGCGAGCCCGCCTGCGCGAGCAACCAGCCGAGCAGGCCGCCGTGGCCATCGGTTTCGAGGTAGTAGCTGAGCAGGTCCGGTCCGAGCGGGAAGATGATCGAGAAGCCGATCAGGTCGATGTAGAGCGTCAGGAAGATGACGCCGAGCGAGAGCGGGCGGGCGGGAGAGTCTGCGTGGGCGTGGGTCACGTGTGAGGCGTGCAGGCAAGCGAGCTCGGGCGCGGCTGGCAACCTGTGCGCGGGGTTTTCTCGCGTTTCCCGTGGGGGCAACAAAAAGCCCCGGCGGCGCGGGCCGTCGGGGCGAAGTGTTTACCGGACCGTGCAGGCTCAGAGTTTGTACGGGAGCGGGAAGCGGCCGGAGAGCGCGACCACGCGGGCCTTGGTGGCGGCGATGATCTCGGACTCCTTCGGCGTGCCGATGGCCTTCAACACGGCGTCGATCACGTCGGCGACCTCGTCCATGTCCTTCTCGACCATGCCGCGGGTGGTGATCGCCGGGGTGCCGAGGCGGATGCCCGAGGCTTGGAACGGCGAGCGCGTCTCAAACGGCACGGTGTTCTTGTTGCAGGTGATGTTGGCCAGATCGAGGGTCTCTTGCGCCTTCTTGGCGGTGAGCTCGGGCAGGTTGGTGCGCAGATCGATCAGGAAGAGGTGATTGTCGGTGCCGCCGGAGACGATCTTGTAGCCGCGCTTGATGAAGGCCGCCGCGAGCGCGCGGCTGTTCTTCACGATCTGCTCGGAGTAGGTCTTGAACTCGGGCTTGAGCGCCTCGCCGAAGCACACGGCCTTGGCGGCGATCACGTGCTCGAGCGGGCCGCCCTGGCCGCCGGGGAATACGGCGGAGTCGAGCGCCTTGGCGAACTGGGCCTTGCACATGATCAAGCCGCCGCGCGGGCCGCGCAGCGTCTTGTGCGTGGTGGTGGTGACGAAATCGGCGTGCGGGAACGGCGACGGGTGCACGCCCGCGGCGACGAGGCCGGCGATGTGCGCGATGTCGGCGAAGAGCAGCGCGCCGACCGAGTGGGCGATCTCACCCATGCGGGCGAAGTCGATCACGCGCGAGTAGGCGCTGGCGCCCACCGTGATCATCTTGGGCTTCTCGCGCTGGGCGAGGGCGGCGAGCTCATCGTAGTCGATCAGGCCGGTGTCTTCGCGGACGCCGTACTGGACGAACTGGTAGAGCTTGCCGGAGAAATTGGCGGGATTGCCGTGCGTGAGGTGGCCGCCGTGGCTCAGGTTCATGCCCAGGATCTTGTCGCCGGGTTGCAGCACGGAGGTGTACACCGCGAAATTGGCCTGCGAGCCGGAGTGCGGCTGCACGTTGGCGTGCTCGGCGCCGAAGAGTTTCTTCGCGCGTTCGATGGCGAGCGTCTCGACCTGATCGACGAACTCGCAACCGCCGTACCAGCGCTTCGCCGGATAACCTTCGGCATACTTGTTGGTCAGCACGCTGCCCTGGGCCTCCATTACGGCCGGGTAGGTGAAGTTTTCCGATGCGATCAGCTCGATGTGGCTTTGCTGCCGGCGAAACTCAGCCGAGATGGCCGAGTAGATTTCGGGATCGAGAGTTTGGAGCGGAGCGGAGTTCAACATGGCGGTGTAAAGCCGGGAGGGGTAATTCAAAACCGTCAATCCGCAATCCGAATCTCCGCCGCACTCCGGCCGCTCCGGCGCCTCGTGCCCGCGCTGTGCGCAGGGCGGCTGCACCGGCTCAGTCCACGGCCATCAATTTGCGCAACTGTGCCAGGATCGACGGGATCGCCTCGACCATCTCGTCGCGGCAGTGCTCGTAGATCGCGAGCGAGCCGCCGTACGGATCGGCGATTTCTCGATGCGTTTTTCCCGGCATGAACTCGCGGAACAGAAAGACGTTTTCCGGGGCCGGATCGAGGTTGAGCTCGATCATCGCGCGGTGCGATTCCGTCATCGCCAGGATCGCGAGCGCGCCGGCGGCGAGCTTGGGCGTGAGCGGCTGGCTGCGCATGCCGGAGATGTCGATGCCCACCTTTTTCATCGCGGCCACCGAGTTGGCCGAGACCGGCTGCCCGGAGCAGGCGGCGACGCCTGCCGAGTACACTTTCAACGAGCGCAGCGGCTCGGGCTGCCCGGAAAGCGCGTGTTGGAGCAGGCCAGCGGCCATGGGACTGCGACAGATGTTTGCCGTGCAGACGGTGAGGATGTAGCTCGGGGCGGACATTGCGTGCGCCGCGAGCAGAGCCCGTTTCCCCCGCCGCGCCAAGCGCGGAGTGCGCCCCGCTCCCGATCTTCGTGCGCCGGTGCCGCCGCCCCCAACGACTTTCGCCGCCGCTCGCAAAAACTGGTTGCGCTTTCCGACTTCGGCCTTACTGCGATACCGGCAACTTATGACAAAGGTTGCTTCGTCTTCCATCGACAGCGTTGACGCTGAATTCTATCTCCAGGCTGACGCCTTCTTCCGCGCAAACCTGCCCACCGCGCTCACCTTCGACGACGTTTCGCTGGCCACGCTCTTCTCGGACATCCTCCCCAAGGACGCCGACACCTCCACCCAGCTCTCGGACGCCGTCCGCCTCCAGATTCCCATCGTCTCGGCCGACATGGACACCGTCACCGAGTCGCAGATGGCCATTTCGATGGCGCTCAACGGCGGCCTCGGCCTCATCCACTACAACATGCAGCCGAAGGAGCAGGTGAAGGAAGTGGCCCGCGTGAAGCACCACATCCACGGCTTCATCCAGGACCCGATCACCATCGGCCCCGACCTCTCCATCGGCGACGTTCTCGAATTCGTCGAGCAGAAGCGCTTCGGCTTTGAAACCTTCCCGGTCGTCGACCGCCAGAACGGCAAACTCCTCGGCCTGCTCCCCGGCAGCGTCGTCAAGGAGCGCTACCGCAACAAGAGCGTCGTCGAGGCCATGACCCCGCGCGCCAAGCTCCTCACCGTGCTCCACACCGCGCTCGGCAACGACCCCATCGGCCGCGCCGACAAATTCTTCACCGACAACATCGGCATCAACAAAATGCTCGTCGTCGATGCCGAGGACCGCCTCAAGGGCCTCGTCACCAGCTCCGACGTGGAGCGCATCATGAACGAGTCCAAATCGCGCCGCAAACCCGCGCGCGATGCCGCCTTCCGCCTCCTCTGTGGCGCCGCCGCCGCCCCCATCCGCAAGCCCGACGGCTCCCTCGACCGCGACCGCATTGTCGCCCAGATCGGCCAGCTCGTCGCCGAGACCGTCGACTGCGTCGCCGTCTCCACCGCCCACGGACACACCGCCGGCGTGGGCGACATGGTGCGCATCATCCGCGACGCGTTCCCCACGCTCACCATCATCGCGGGCAACGTGACCAGCGGCGCCGGCGTCGAGTACCTCGCCGACTGTGGCGCCAACGCCATCAAGGTCGGCCAGGGCCCCGGCTCCATCTGCTCCACGCGCATCGTCGCCGGCGTCGGCATCCCGCAACTCTCCGCCCTCTACGTCGCCAGCAAGGGTGCCGCCCGCAAAGGCGTGCGCATCATCGCCGACGGCGGCATCACCAAGTCGGGCGACATCGTCAAAGCCCTCACGCTGGCCGACGCCGTCATGTGCGGCGGTCTGCTCGCCGGTTGCCGCGAGGCGCCGGGCGAGATCATGGAAATCAACGGCAAGCTCTATAAACAGTACCGCGGCATGGGCAGCATCGCCGCCATGAAGGCCGGCAGCGCCGCCCGCTACGGCCAGGACAAGAACGACGCCACCCGCAAACTCACCGCCGAAGGCATCGAAGCCCTCAAGGAAGTCAGCGGCTCGATCGATGAGGTGTTGGGCAACCTGATCGGCGGCGTGCAAAGCGGCATGGGCTACCTCGGCGCCAAGACGCTCGCGGACCTCCGCGCCAAAGCCCGCTACGCCCGGGTCAGCCCGGCCGGCCAGAAGGAAGCCGCCCCGCACGACGTCATCGAAGTCGGCCGCAAAAACTAAGCCCCCGCGCCGCCTCCCACAGGCTTCTCAAAACCGCCCGGCTCTCCGGGCGGTTTTTTCATGCCTGCGCCCGGCAAAGTTCGCCGCGACTCTTGAGAAACCCGTGCCTTCCGTCGAAGGCCTCACGGCCTGCGCCACAGAGCGCCCGTGTCGCGGAACGCGTACGCGTTTCGCCCCCCTGGCTCCATCGGAAAGGCACCCCGCCGTCGCTCCGGCTCGTAGGGGGGCGCAGTCTTGCTGCGCCCTCTCGGAAGAGGTCGCTTGCCAACGCCGATCTGCGCGCCAAGTGTTCGCGCATGCCGACAGCAAAAACGCAGCGACGCAGCGTGAAGAGCGAGGCCCTCCGCCTCGTGCGAGGCCTTCCAGCGACGTCCTCTTGGGACGACCTCATGTACCGCATCTACGTCCGCCAGAAGATCGACGCTGGGTTGTCGGACATTGCGGCGGGGCGTGTGCATTCTCATGCCTCGATTCGCAAGGAGTTCGGCGTGTCGTGAACGTTGTTTGGTCTTCCGAAGCGCGGAAAGCTCTCCGGTCGATCCGGACGTTCATTGCGCAAGATTCGGAATTTTACGCGGCTCGGATGGTGGCCCGTATCATTGAGCGGGTGGAGCGGGCCGCGATTTCGCCGGGCCAAGGCCACCCGGTTCACGAATATCCCGAGGCGGATTTGCGGGAGGTCGACGAATCGCCGTACCGGATCATCTATGCTTTTAACGAGGAAGAGCTGCAGGTCGTCACGATAGTTCACTTTAAGCAGCGGCTTGGCCACAAAGGCTGAGAGTCGGCCTCGAAAGCTGAGCCCCCGCGCCGTCTCCCACGCTTCTCAAAACCGCCCGGCAAGGTTCGCCGCGACTCCTGAGCAACTCGCGCTTTTCGCCGAAGGCCTCACGGCCTCCGTACAGATCGCCCGTGTAGCGGAACGCGTGCGCGTTTCGCCCGAAGACCGCAGGCGTGATGTTGGTTGTTTTGAAGAGCAGGGACTTGCAAAGCCATTTTTAGCCTGTCCGTGCTACGCCCTTATTGCTTGATATTAAAACCTAAAACCTGACCCCTGCTTGGCTCCCGTCCAGTCGGACCGAGGAGATCATCGTGGTGGTCTGCCAATGGCCGTGGGGACAACTGGCGACGAGTCGTTGTCCGCGCGGAGCGCGGCCACGCAGGCGTGTCATGTTCGTCTTGGCGGCCGAC
>Ga0209201_1001209_pt1 | contig 31143 bp, 30 predicted proteins | sample AD_UKC055_MetaG_FD_184411 | JGI IMG/M metagenome (GOLD analysis project Ga0209201, IMG submission 184411) | Active sludge microbial communities of municipal wastewater-treating anaerobic digesters from USA - AD_UKC055_MetaG (SPAdes) (version 2) | ecosystem: Engineered > Bioreactor > Anaerobic >... | reverse complement strand
GTCGTACCCGATGAAGACGGGGACGAGGGCCACGTCCCGGTGCAGCTCCGTGCAGGCCTGGATGACCATGGAGAGCATCCCGTACCTCGGCATGACCATCTTGCCCGTCCGGCTGCGCCCTCCCTCGATGAAGAACTCGATGGGATAGCCCTCGCGCAGCATCGTCCGGATGTAGGCCTCCATGACCTGGCGGTAGACGACGTTTCCGCCGAAGGTGCGGCGGATGAAGAAGGCGCCGGCCTTGCGGAAGACGTGGCCGAGGGGCCAGAACATGAGGTTCGTCCCCGCCGCGATGAAGGGCAGCGGGATGTTGTGCTTGTAGAAGACGTAGGACAGCAGCAGGTAGTCGATGTGGCTGCGGTGGCAGGGGATGATGACGCAGGGCATGCGCCGCGAGAGCTCCCGGATGCGGGCGAGCCCCTCCCGGTCGGCGATGACGCCGTCGTAGATGTTGTTCCAGAGCCAGGTGAGGGCCTTGTCGTAGAGCTCGATGTAGAAATCGACGTAATCCGCGGCGATCTCCTCGAGATACCGCTTCGCCTGCTTGCGGACCGACTCGAGGTCCTTCTTCGCCGAGGCGGCGTGCTCCTCCAGGAACCGCACGAGCTCGGGGTCCCGCATCGCGATACGGATGATCTCCTCGCGGGGCTTGACGCGGGGCCCCAGGGCCGCCAGCGTCTCGCGGTCGATCCGGCCGATCAGCTCGGCCCGCAGGCCGCCGGCGATTTCCTGCAGCGGCCCGCCGGCCGTCTCCTCGAGGATGCGGGACAGGTCGATCGGCTCGGCGATGCTGACGGAGGTCCGGTGCTTGTACCGGATGAAGGCGATCAGACGGCGCAGCGCGCCCGGGTGCTCCTGGTCGCCGAAGAAGATGTCCACCAGGGGGCGCTCCTTCTTCTCGCGCCTCGGGCCGTAGCTGACGGCCACGGGGACGACGGTGACGGGGACGTCGAGGACCTTCTGGGCGTTGAGGAGCTGCACGAGGGGGTCCTGCGCGTCATCGCGCTCCGAGCCCCTCAGCGAGATCACGGAGCTGCGGCCCAGGCGGGTCAGGCGCTCGAGGGTGCCCGCGTTGCCGGGCTCGGCGGGCCCGCTTTTCAGCAGGGAGCGGACGGCCTTCGCGGCGTGCCTCCAGAGCAGCGTCCCCATCCCGTGGAAATAAATCGGCTGCGGGATGCTCGTCCGCAGTCCCAGGTCGTGCAGGATGAGACCGTTGAGGCGGCTGGGGTATTTCAGGGCGTAGACGACCACGCCCTTTCGGGCCAGTACCCCGATGGCGCGCTCGACCTCGGGGGCCAGCTCGACCCGGGAGAGGTACCGCGAAAAAAACCGGTGGAAGGGGATGCGGAATTTCCCGCCCGCGTCGCCGGCGGGAGGGTCCCCGACGCCGGCAGGCATGCTGTGGGTGTCCGGGTTCATTGCCCCTCCGGTGTCATTCCGCGTCTTCGAAATCGTCCTTGAACTTCCGCCGCATCGCGTCCCGGACGAAGAACTCGATCTCGGAGGCCGAGTTGAAGGACATGACCCGGTCGGCCAGTTTCCGGCACTCCTTCATCGTCACGGCGCGGATGATCTTCTTGACGCGCGGGATGACCAGGGCGTTCATGCTCAGCTCGTCGATCCCGAGGCCGAGCAGGACCATGGTGTAGGCGGGCTCCCCGGCCATCTCGCCGCACATGGCGACCTCGATGCCGGCCCTGTGCCCCGCCTCCACGATCCGGCGGATCAGCTGCAGCACCGCCGGGTGCAGCGGCTCGTAGAGGTAGCTGACCCGCTCGTTCACCCGGTCGATGGCCAGGGTGTACTGGATGAGGTCGTTGGTGCCGATGCTGAAGAAGTCCACCTCCCGGGCGAGATCGTCCGCAATCAGCGCGGCCGAGGGGACCTCCATCATGATCCCGATCTTCACGTCCCTGCCGTAGGGGATGCCTTCGCGCTTGAGCTCCTTCTTCACCTCGTTGAAGATCCGCTTGGTCTCCAGCAGCTCCTCCATCCCCGAGATCATGGGGAAGAGCACCTTCGTCCGGCCGTAGGCGCTGGCCCGGAGGATGGCCCGCAGCTGAACCTTGAACAGGTCCACCTCCCGCAGGCAGAAGCGGATGGCCCGCAGGCCCATGACGGGGTTCATCTCCGCCGCGAGCCGCGGGTCGGACATGAACTTGTCGCCGCCGAGGTCGAAGGTGCGGATCGTCGCCCAGCGGATGCCCTTCGACTCGACGACCTTGCGGTAGGTGCAGAAGTGCTCCTCCTCGGTGGGAAGCCGGTCGCGGTTGATGTAGATGAACTCCGTCCGGTACAGCCCGATGCCGTCGGTGCCGTGGTGGACGGCCGATGCGATCTCCTCGGTGAACTCGATGTTGGCCCCGATGAGCACCCGGTGCCGGTCGAGCGTGACGGCCGGCTTGCGGGCGTGCTTGAGGAGGCTGTCCTCGATGGTCTCGTAATGCCGCTTCTTCTCCTCGTAGCGGCGGATGATCTCCGGGTCGGGGTTGACGATGACGGCGCCCGCCGTGCCGTCGATGATGACCATGTCCCCCGTCCGGACCTCCGTCGTGATCTTCTCGAGCCCCACGACGGCCGGGATCTCGTAGGCCCGCGCCACGATGGCCGTGTGCGAGGTCTTGCCGCCCATGTCGGTGGCGAACCCCTGGATCTTCTCCACCTTCATCTGCATCGTGTCGGCCGGCGAGAGGTCGCGGGCGATGACGATGGCGTTGTCGCCGATCCCCGAGACGGTCTCGTGGTGGACCCCGGCCAGGTTTCTCAGGATCCGCTGCCCCGCGTATTCCACGTCGCTCACCCGCTCGCGCAGGTATTCGTCGTCGACCTTGCTGAACACGTCACGGTACTTGTCCAGGGTCATCCGCAGGGCCCACTCGGCGTTGGCCCCCTTGTCCTCGATGTTCTGGATCGTCTGGCGGATGAGCATCTTGTCCCGGAGGATCATGATGTGCACGTCGAGGATGTAGAGGGTCTCCAGACCCTCCTGGTCCTTGAACTTGCGCTTGATCTCCAGCAGCTGGTTCTCGGAGTCCTTGACGGCTTTGCGGAACCGGCGGATCTCCTCGGCCAGAAGGCCCTTGTCCTGGATCTGGTAGCGCGAGATGGGGGCATCGATGCGCCGGATAAGATAGGCCGTGCCGATGGCGACCCCGGGGGAGACACCCACGCCCTGGAGGATGACGGTTCTGCGGGTATCGCCGGGGTTCATGCGTCCTCCCCGAACCGGCTGTCGATGAGCCTCTCGATGCTTTCGACCGCTTCCCGGGCGTCGTCGCCGTCGGCGCGCACCACGATGCGGCTGTCCTTCGGGCAGCCGAGGGTTAGGATGTCCAGCAGGCTCCTGGCGTCGACCCGGACCCCGTCCCTCTCGAGGGACACCGTCGAGCGGCACCCCTCGAGGGCGCGGACGATCATGGCGGCCGACCGCGCATGCAGGCCCAACTCGTTCTTGATCGTGAGGGTCTTCTGAACGATCATCGTATCCACACGACGACGGCGCCAAGAGCGACCGCACCGTAGAGAATCGCTAGGGCGGAAAGCCCCTTTTTCACGGCCGCGTAACCGGCCAGGACGACGAGCAGGCCGGCCGCCTTCACCCACAGGCCGGGCTCGAGCGGTGCCGGGAGCGGCCCGACCGACGAGGCCAGGACCGCCAGGACCGCCAGGAGGATCGCGCTGCCCCACCGGAGGCGCCGGGTCTGTTCGGGCAGATCCAGGCGGCGGACGAAGTCGATCCCGTTTTTCCCGTGCCGCCAGCCTTCCAGGAAGCCCCGGATGCGCACCCGGAAGGGTACGGGGTTGTAGATCAGAAGGAAAACGACCGGGGCCAGGAGATATCCCTGGATGGCGAGACACAGCGCCGCGACGGCCGAAAAGGGCTTGAGCGCGCTCCAGAAGAACGGATCCCCCAGCGCCGCGTAGGGGCCCATGAGGGCGTCCTTCAGCTCGGCCGCCTCCGGGGACCGGCCCTCGAGCTCGAGCCGTGCGACGGAGCCGATGATGGGGGCGGCCATGTAGGGGTGGGTGTTGAACCTCTGCAGGTGCCTGCCCAGGAACGCCCGTGTCTCGGGGTCTTCGGCACCCGCCTTTTCCCCCGCCAGGGGAGCCGCCGCGTAGGCAAAACCGAGGCCCTGCATCCGCGAGAAATTCCACGAGGCCTGGATCAGCAAGGACCTCAGGAGGATTTGTACAAGCCCTTTCCTGTTCAACACTTGACCGATGCCGGATCGTTGTTACATTGACGGGAAACCCGCGCTTGGGGGACAGCAGAGCCGGCACACCGTTCCTTGCGTGCAGCGAGCGAAATCGGCCCGGCTCAAACGGCAAAACCCTAACACGAACCGGGGCATGTGTCAATGCGTGCGGCCGGTATGCCCTTGAATTTTTCGGTGTTTTTGCCGTTGTTTTCCCTTGACAGGCCTTTTTTTTTCTGTTACTTACGCCTGCCGACAGGCGTAGAGGGCAAGGAAGGTTCGAAGCCATCCCCACCGGGATGGCCGATTTTTTGCGAGCCGCCGACCCCGTCCGGCGACGGGGGTAAGGGATGAAAACCGACGGGAGGTGTCAAAAGTGATCTGCCAGACAATCAAAGCAGGGGTCGAGTGCGCGTTCATGACGAAAAACGGCTGCAGCTTCGTGGGCGGCAGCTGCCAGAAGATCGTGGAGCAGTGCGAGGGCTGCGGCAAAATCATCGAGACCTCGGGCGCGAAGTACTGCATGGTCTACCCGAACCCCGCGGGCAAGTGGTCCATGGGCGGCTGCCCCCAGGCCACGCACAAGAAGGTCGTCAAGGAGGAAGTCGCGCAGAAGATCAACCCCCTGAAGGCCGCCAAGCGATCGGTGAAGAAATAGCCCCGGGCTGCGGGATTCACGCATCCGGCCGGCCGCAGGAGTAAGAAAAAAGAGCCGATTCCCGGGGGGATGCCTCCCGGAATCGGCTCTTCATTTTACGGTGGTGCCGGAAGCGGCGGACCCCGGGCCCCGCAAGAGGGCTCCCCGCTTTCAGGGCCCGTGTCCCTCTAGCTCAGCAGGTCCCGGATCGCCTTGAGCCCCTTCTTGATCGACCGGAGCTTTTCCCGGTACTCCTCGCCGGGCGACCGTTCGGACTCCGGTTCCCTGCCCAGTTCCTGGAGCTTTTTCTTCGCTCCGGCGATGGTGAACCGGTCCTCGTAGAGCAGTTTCTTGATGAGGGCGAGCGCCTCGAGGTCTTTTCTTCGGTAGAGCCGCTGCTCGGACTTGGTGCGGATGGGCCTCACGGTACGGAATTCCGTTTCCCAGTACCGGATGACGTAGGGCTCCACACCCAGGATCTTGCTGATCTCACCGATGCGGAAGTAGGTTTTATCGGGGATCTCGATGTCCACGGACGACCTCTCACCGGAAGATGCCCGTCGGGAACCTGCTGCCGCCCTCGGTGGAGAGAGCCTGATCGCCCCGCCTACTTGTTGTTGAGGGCTTTCTTGAGGACTTGGCTGGACTTGAACGTGAGTACGCGCCGGGCCGATATCTCGATCTCCGCGCCCGTCTGGGGGTTGCGGCCCCTGCGTGAATTCTTGTCCTTGACGACGAAATTGCCGAACCCCGAGATCTTGACCTTCTGCCCCCGGGCGAGCTCATCCTTCATGATGTCAAAGACCGATTCGACGATTCGGGCCGAATCCTTCTTCGAGAAGCCCAGTTTGTCGCAGACATTCTGAATGATGTCTATCTTCGTCATCGCCTTCCTCCTCTTTTCCTGGCCTCGGTGTCCTGTTAGCCTTCCCCCCTGATCCTGGCGCCGGTCGATTCGACGATCTTACTCACGATCCGGCCGTGTGCCCGGCTCGTTTCATCGTCGGTCAATGTCCTTGATGCCGAGCGGTAGGTAAACCGCAGACCAAGACTCTTCATGCCCTCGGGAATACCCTTGCCGCTATATACATCAAAAATATCAACCGTTTCAAGCAATTCTTCCCCTGCCGAGACGGCCAGGGCGATCATCCCGGCGGCCTCCGTCTCCGCTCCGACCAGGAAGGCCACGTCCCGGACCATGGAGGGGAACCGGGAGAATTCCCGGTAGACGACCGGCCTTTCGCCCCCGCCCATCAGCGGCTCGGCCTCGATTTCGAGAACGAAGGCCCGGCCGCGCAGGTCCATGCGGCCGGCCACGTCGGGGTGGAGTTCCCCGAATGAGCCGATTTCCTTTCCGCCGACGAAGACGCGGGCCGCGCGGCCCGGGTGCAGCCAGGGGATGTCCGTGGCGGCCTCGCATCGAAGCCCCTCGACGCGCAGCGACCCCGCGAGGCTCTCGAGGGCCCCCTTGACGTCGTAGAAATCCACCGGCAGGGACTGGAAGTGCCAGTTCTCCCCGTAGCGCGACCCCGTCATCAGCAGGGCGATCTTGTCCACTTCCCGGGGCAGTTCCCCGTCGCCGGCGGCGATGAAGATCTTGCCCAGCTCGAAGAGCTTCAGGTCCGGCAAGCCGGCGTTGACATTGCGCCTCATCGTCTCGAGGAGACCGTACAGGAGGGTCGTGCGCATGACGGCCTGATCCTCCGTGAGCGGATTCGCGATCCGGACGAAGCGGCGCCGCTCGTCGCCTGCGGGAAGCGCGAGCGCATCGGCCGAGCGGGGGGAAATGAAGCTGTAATTGAGCACTTCCGAGAACCCCTGTCCGCTGAGGGACGCCCGCACGGCGGACTCGAACTCCCGCTTGCGGTCGTGCAGTTCGCCGGGGACGGGGATGGCCGGGATGGTCTCGGGGATCTTGTCGTAGCCGTGGATCCGGGCGATCTCCTCGATGAGGTCGATCTCGCGCCACAGGTCCACGCGGAACGTGGGCGGCGTGACGGAGAGGACGCCCTTGCCTTCCCTTTTCACGGACATCTCGAGGCCCCTGAAGATCGCCGTCGCCTCCGCCGCCCTGACGGGCGTGCCGAGGATCGACTCGACCCGGTCCATCCGGACGCGGATGGGGCCCGAGACGGGGACCCTCTTGGGGTACGTGTCGATGTGCCCCTTGCAGATGCGCCCGCCCGAGAGATCGGCGATGAGCTGCGCGGCGCGGTCCAGGGCCCTCACGACCCCCTCGGGGTCGATCCCCCGCTCGAACCGGAAGGCGGCATCGGTCCCCATGCCCAGGAACCTCGCCCCGCGCCGGATCGCCGAGGGGTTGAAGTAGGCGCTTTCGAGCAGCACGGTCTCCGTGTCGTCCTTGACCTCGGAGTTCTCGCCGCCCATGATCCCGGCGATGGCCACGGGCTTGCGGCCGTCGCAGATCATCAGCGTCTCGGCGTTGAGGGTTCGGGTCTTGCCGTCGAGAGAGACGAAGGGCTCCCCCTCCCGGGAGCGGCGCACGACGATCCTCCCCTCCTCGAGGAAGCGGAAGTCGAAGGCGTGCAGTGGCTGCCCGAGCTCCATCATGACGAAGTTGGTCACGTCGACGACGTTGTTGATGGACCGGAGCCCCACGGCTTCCAGGCGCTCGCGCATCCACTTCGGCGACGGCTGGATCCGGACGCCCTTCACCATGCGGGCCGTGTACCGGGGACAGAAATCGGGGTCCTGGATCTCGACGGAGGTGATCGACCGGATGTCCTCGTCCGATTCCCTGAAGGCGATCTTCGGGTAGCGCAGCTTTTTGCCGCACAAAACGGCCGCCTCGCGGGCGATGCCGACGATGCTCAGGCAATCGGCCCGGTTGGGCGTGACGCCGATGTCGAGCACCGTATCGCGCAGGTCGAGGACATCGACGAGGTTCTTTCCCAGCGGCGTCTCCGGCGGCAGGATCAGCAGGCCCGACGCGTCGGGGCCGATCCCGAGCTCGTCCTCGGAGCACAGCATGCCCTCGGAGGCCTCCCCGCGGATCTTCGAGCTCTTGATCGTGTAGCCCCCGGGGATCACGGCGCCGACCGTGGCGAGGGCCACCACGTCGCCGGGCTTCATGTTCGGGGCGCCGCAGACGATGGGCAGCGGCTCGCCGCCCGTGGTCACCTCCAGGAGGTGGAGCTTGTCGGCGTCGGGGTGGCGCCGCATGGTCAGGATCCTGGCCGTGACGACCCCGGTGAAGGCGGGCGTGTAGTCCTCCACGGCATCCACCTCGAGGCCGGCCATCGTGAGCCGGTCCGCAAGCTCCTGCGGGGTGATGTCGATGTCGACGTAATCCCTAAGCCACTTGAGACTGACTTTCATAAGAACCTTCGGTTCTAGGCTTCAGGATAAAGGCTAAAGGCTTAAGGCTAAAGGCATAGGGCCTGAAGGGGAACGGAATGTTCTCTTGCCCCAAGCCGGATGCCTTGCGCGCTATGCCAACACTCCATTTGAAATTCTTTTGCTGCCTTAAGCCATTGGCCTTAAGCCCTAAGCCAACACTTAAAACTGTTCCAAGAACCGCCGGTCGTTTTCCGTGAAGAGCCGGATGTCGGAGATGCCGTAGCGCAGCATGGCGATGCGCTCGACACCGAGGCCGAAGGCGAAGCCCGTGTACTGCTCGCTGTCGTACCCCACGGCCTTGAAGACCTCGGGGTCGACCATGCCGGATCCCAGGATCTCGAGCCAGCCGCTCTGGCCGCATACCCGGCAGCCCTTCCCGCGGCACATGACGCACTGGATGTCGACCTCGGCGCTGGGCTCCGTGAAGGGGAAGAAACTCGGACGGAACCGCACGCCGACCTCGCTGCCGAAGACGTGATGCAGGAAGTACGTGAGCGTCCCCTTGAGGTCCCCGAAGGTGACCTTCCGGTCGACGTAGAGCCCCTCGATCTGGTGGAACATGGGGGAATGGGAGATGTCGGCGTCGGGCCGGTACACCTTCCCGGGCGCGATGACCCGCACGGGCGGCTGCTGCTTTTCCATCACGCGGACCTGGACCGGCGAGGTGTGGGTCCTGAGAAGCAGGTTTTCCGTGATGTAGAAGGTCGCCTGCATGTCGCGGGAGGGGTGGTCCTTGGCCATGTTGAGGGCTTCGAAATTGTAGTAGTCCAGTTCGACCTCGGGGCCCTCGGCGACGGCGAAACCCAGCGCGGCGAAGATCCCGCAGATCTCCTGCGTCACCTGGGTGATCGGGTGCAGGGTCCCTCGGGCGAACCCCCTCCCGGGAAGGGTCACGTCGACCCTCTCCTGCATGAGCCGGCTGTCCTTCTTCGAGGCCTCAATCCCCTCGAGGACCGCGTCGATCCGCTGCGAGAGGGCCTCCTTGACCTGGTTGGCCAGCTGTCCCATCGCGGGCCTCTCCTCCGGCGGCACGGACCCGAGGCCGCGCAGGATGGACGTGAGCATCCCCTTGCGGCCCAGGTACTTCGTCCGGATCGCCTGGATCGCCTCGTCCGTCGAGGCCCCGAGAAGCTCTTGCTCTGCTTCCCGTTGAAGCTTCTCCAGCTGCTCTCTCATCCCTTCTTCCCGCCTGCCGCGATGCCGGCGATGTCGGCAAACGCCCGGGGGTCATGGACGGCGATGTCGGCCAGGACCTTGCGGTCCAGGGACACGCCCGCCTTCTTGAGCCCTTCGATGAACCGGCTGTAGGAAAGGTTGTTGAGCCGGGCCGCGGCGTTGATCCGCGCGATCCAGAGGCTGCGGAACTCGCGCTTGCGGGCCTTGCGGTCGCGGAAGGCGAAGGCAAGGGCCCGGTTTACGGACTCCGTCGCAAGGCGGTACGCCCTGCGCCGGGCCCCGAAAAAGCCCTTGGCCAGCTTCATGATCTTCCTGCGTTTCTTCCTTCCCGTCACACTTCGCTTTACACGTGCCATGATACTGTCTCCCAAACAGATTCTTCGCGGTTTACAGGCCTGAAATGCCTTAAGCCTTAAGCCTTAAGCCTTTAGCCTTTAGCCTTTAGCCTTTAGCCTATGTGAATGAAAATAGAGGGGAGGAAGCCCCTCTACTCGTCAAGTCGTCGCGTCGCCGTCCCCGCCGTGCCGGCCCGCCGCTAGGCGTAGGGGATCAGCCTCTTGATGCCCTTCTCGTCCCGGGCATCCAGGATCGTCGACTTTCTCAGGTTCCGCTTTCGCTTCGTCGTCTTCTTCGTCAGGATGTGGCTGTGAAAGGCCTTCTTGCGCTTCACCTTCCCCGTCCCGGTGAGAGAAAAGCGTTTCGATGCTCCCTTGTGTGTCTTCTGCTTCGGCATGGACTGCTCCTCAACGCGTTATTTCTTGGGGGATACCACCATCACCATGCTCCGCCCCTCGATCCTGGGTTGCTGCTCCACGGTGGCGATGCTCTCCAGTTCCTCCCGGATGGACTCCATGATCTTGAGGCCGATCGACGTGTAGGCGATCTCGCGGCCCCGGAAGAGCATGGAGATCTTGACCTTGTCGCCCTCTTCCAGAAACTCCTTGACCTTGCGGATCTTGATCTCCCGGTCGTGCCCGTCGATCTTGGGCCGCAGGCGCATCTCCTTGATCTGGACGGCGGCCGCGCTCTTTCTCGCCACCTGCAGCTTCTTGCTCTGCTGGTAGCGGAACTTCCCGTAGTCCATGATCCGGCACACGGGGGGATTGGAATTCGGGGCGACCTCGACGAGATCCATGCCCGCCTTCGCCGCTTCCGCCAGGGCCTCGGCAATGGGCAAGATCCCCAGCTGCTTGCCCTCGAAGTCGATGACGCGCACCTGGGGGACCCTGATTCCCTGGTTGATCCGAAGATTTTTTTCTATTGGACACCTCCTGCCCGATGGCAACAGTCATCCCCTCTGCGGGGGTGCGGTTTCGCTACTCGTAGCGGCTGCACTTCTGGCGGACGAGATCGACGAAGGCGTCGGCCGTCATGGCGCCGAGGTTCTTGCCGTCGCGCTGCCGCGGGGAAATCGTCCCCGAGGCGACCTCCTTGTCCCCGATGACGAGCATGTAGGGAACCTTCTGGAGCTGCGCGGCCCGGATCTTGTGCCCCAGCTTCTCGTTTTTGAAATCCCTCTCCACGCGCAGGCCCGCGTCGAGCAGCTTGCGGTAGACCTCTTCGCCGTAGGGGATCTGGTTGTCCGTCACCGTGACGAGCACGGCCTGGACGGGGGAGAGCCACACCGGGAAGGCCCCGGCGTAGTGCTCGATCAGAACCCCGATGAACCGTTCGATGGACCCCAGGATGACCCGGTGGAGCATGACGGGGCGGTGCCGCTCGCCGTCGGCCCCCACGAAGTGCAGGTCGAAGCGCTCCGGCAGGGCGAAGTCGCACTGGATCGTGGCGCACTGCCACTTTCGCTTCAGGGCGTCCTTGAGCTTGAAGTCGATCTTCGGACCGTAGAAGGCGCCGTCGCCCTCGTTGATGTCATAGGCCATCCGGTTGTCCTTCAGGGACTGCTCGAGGGCCGCCGTGGCCATCTCCCAGTCCCTGTCGCTGCCGATGGAGTTCGACGGGCGCGTGCTGAGCTCCACCTCGTACTCGAAGCCGAAGATCCCCATGGCGTACTTGACGAAATCGGCGATGGCCAGGATCTCCGCGTTGAGCTGATCGGGGGTGCAGAGGATGTGGGCGTCGTCCTGCGTGAACTGCCGCACCCTCGTCAGGCCGTGCAGCACGCCCGTCTTCTCGTGGCGGTGCACAGTGCCCAGCTCGAAGTACCGCAGGGGCAGATCCCGGTAGCTGCGGATCTTCGACTTGTAGATCATCATGTGGGAGAGGCAGTTCATGGGCTTGATGCCGTAGCCCTGGTCCTCCACCTCGGTGAAGTACATGGACTCCTTGTAGTGGTCCATGTGGCCCGAGCGGATCCACATGTGGTCCCGGAGGATCTGCGGTCCCAGGACGATGTCGTAGCCCCTCTTGAAGTGCTCCTTGCGCTCCCAGTCCTCGATGATGGTGCGCAGCATGGCCCCCTTGGGGTGCCAGATGATGAGCCCCGGCCCCACCTCCTCGTTGATCTGGAAGAGGTCCAGCTCCCTGCCGAGCTTGCGGTGGTCGCGCCGCTTGGCCTCCTCGATGAAGGTGAGGTACTCCTGCATCTGCTTCGGGGTCGCAAACCCCGTCCCGTAGATGCGCTGGAGCATCTTGTTGTGCTCGTCACCGCGCCAGTAGGCGCCGGCCACGTTGAGGAGCTTGAAGGCCTTGATCTTTCCCGTCGACGGGATATGGGGGCCCCGGCACAGGTCCGTGAAGCCGCCCTGCGTGTAGAGGCTCACCGTCTTGACGTCCGCGGGCAGGTCGTTGATGAGCTCCACCTTGTAGGGCTCGCCCTTCTTCCTGAAGAGCTCGACGGCCTCTTCCCGGCTGACTTCCCGGCGCGTGAAGGGCTCGTCCTTCGCGGCGATCTCCGCCATCCGCTCCTCGATCTTTTTCAGATCCTCGGGCGTGAAGGTCGACTCGTAGTCGAAGTCGTAGTAAAAGCCGTCCTCGATGGAGGGCCCGATCGTGACCTTGACGTTCGGGAAGAGTTCCTGGACGGCCTCGGCCATGACGTGGGAGATGCTGTGACGCAGAACGCTCACGCCCTCCGGGGTGTGGATGTCCACGGCGTCGATGGAGCCGCTTTCCGTCACGGGGCTCGCCAGGTCGATCATCCGGTCGTTGAACCGGGCGGCGACGGCGTCGCGGGCGGCCTCCTGCTTCCATGCGGCAAGGATTTCCCCCGCAGCCATCCCGGCCTCGAAGGACTTCCGGCTGTGATCCGGGTACTCGATGTCGATTTTGCTCATCTGGCGATCCCCGATTCTCCCCCCTCACCGGCCCCGGTGAAGCCGCTCCGGTCGTCAAGGAGAAACGCGCTGAATCCCTTCGGGTTTTAATTAAAGAAAGGGCACCAACGCTGTGACGTCCTGTGATGCCCTTCGCCTCAGAAAAATATTTTTTAATGGTAGGCACGCAGGGATTTGAACCCTGGACATCCACCGCGTCAAGATGGCGCTCTCCCCCTGAGCTACGTGCCTGTTTCCATGCATCATAAAAGCGGGTTATGATTAACAAGAAAAGGCAATGATGTCAAGACAAAATCATGTTTTTTCCTGATCCGCGCCAGCACCGCCGATGAGCTTCATCCCCTTGAGGATGTAATCGCCCCCCGAAACGACGGTGAAGAGCGCCGTGACCCAGCACAGGATCATAAAGGCCTCGCGGAAATGCCGCCCCCCGTCGCCCACCTTCAGAAGGAGGGCAAAAAAAATGGTGGAAAGCTGAAGCATCGTATTGATTTTACTGACGAAAGACGGCTTGATCTCGAGTCGGACGGACATGAGGGTCAGCACCAGGATCCCGCCGAGGATGATGCAGTCGCGGCTGATGACCACCACGGCAAGCCACCCCGGGATCACCCCGACGACGGCGAGGGCCGTGAACATGCTGATCACGAGCGCCTTGTCGGCCACAGGGTCGAGGTAGGCCCCCACGACGGTCTGCTGGTTGAGAATCCGGGCAAGCAGCCCGTCGAGACCGTCCGTCACCCCGGCGATGACGAAAAACACCAGGGCCTTCGCGTACTGTCCCTGGATCAGCAGGATGACGATGACCGGGACGAGGACGATCCGGAGAACGGTCAGGGAATTGGGGATGTTCACGGCTCGGTCCCCTTCGCGGACCTCGTTGGGCCCGGCGCGGAATGCCGGGCGGTTTATGCCTTCGTCTGCTGATGCCATGCGCAGGGGGCCGGCAGGTTCGAGGAAGAAGGATCGAGGATGAAGGTCATGATTTGTACCTCGCTCCTCGGACCTCGAGGCTGCTCAGCGCATGGCCGGCCCGTCGGGGAGCTTTTCGACGGCCTGCCTCACGACCTCGAAGACCACGTCCTCGAAGATCTTCGCCGAGCCCAGATCGAGGCTGCTCTTCGTGACCCCGTAATCACGATCCGTCGCACGGGACTCGTGCTTCCAGATCGTCTCGCCCGTCTGAACGCTCCTGATCTCGAAGGAGGCCCTCACGGTGACGGGCGCATAGACATAGCGGTACGTCGTGCCGGCCTCGAGCAGGGTGGTGTACAGGACCGCTTCGGCACCGAGCATGCCCCCGATGACCTGGGGCCCAACCACGGTCCCCGGGCCCGCCCCCTCCCTTCGTCTCGCTTCCGCAAGCGCGGCATCCACCATCTCGAAGGGGACCTTCGGGTACCCCTTGAAATAGAGTTCCTGGAGGAGTTTTTCACGGATCATCCTGGCGGCATCCGAGCTGCCGGCCTTGATGTCCACGGGCAGGACGGCGATCGTTTTCACCCCGAGGCTGGGTATCGCAGGCCGCTCCTCCTCCGCCTTCGAGACGTAGGGCAGGTCCCGGATGACGGGGATGCTCTGCAGCATCGAGCATCCTTGCAGCAGGGCGACCCCGAGGATGAGGATGCAGCTCTGCCGGACCGTTCTGGATTCAATCACGCAAACCCCCTTTGCCGTTGAGTGTTGCGACGATCCCCTCCGCATCGGAGCGCTCGATGCGAAGCGTCGCCCCCTTGAACTTCCGCCTCGAGAGCTCCCGGGCGATGACCGGGGCTCCTTCGGAGGCCTGGATGCGCCACTCGCAGAGCCCCGGCGCGATCGAAACGGGTGTGACGCGCTGCACCCCCGGGATGCCGGAGAGCAGGTCGCGGAAGACCAGGTAATCATGATGGCCGGCAAAGGACCCCCGGAGGGCAAGCATGAACCGCTGCCCCGTCCCTCGGGTCTCGTCGGCCGTCACGCCCGGAACGCCGTGCCGGCGCAGGTCATCCCTCAGCGCGTCCGCATCGACGGTCGCGCCGATTTTGACCGTGTAGGAGCCGTCCTGCTCCGCCTCCCGCAGGATCCGGTATTCGACGATGTATCGCTCGGCCGACGGGTAGATCTTCTCGTCGAGGACGGCCTTGCGGCCGGCCAGCACCTCGGGCGGGACGGACGAGCGGATCGTCTTCTCGATGGTGCCTCGAAGGGCTTGGGTCATGGCCCGGTCGCGGGCCTGGGCGAGGTTGCCGCCCTGGATGGGGGCGATCCCGTCGGCCTCGACGCTCTGCCGTTCCATGGCCGGCGCCGAGGAGAGGGCGGGAAGAACGAGCAGCAGGGCGCAACCGATGAGGATCGACCGCACGGGGGGACGTGTGGGGTTATGGCGATTCATCAACCGTCTTCTTGAGGGTTTCGATCTCTTCGCGGATGACGCGCTCGGCTATGGCGGGGAACTGCTCCCTCGCGACCCGTTCCGCGATTTCGGCGACCTTCTTCATGATCTCGTCCTGCAGACGGCCGCCGACGAGGGCATCGATCCGGGGCTCCTCAACCACGTCGTGGAGTTCGTACACCTTGCGCCCCGGGTCCCGGACCGGCGCCTCCGCCGCTTTCCTGCCGTTGTCTTCCAATGCCGGCTCCCCTTTCCCGCCCTCGGGCGATCCACCCTCGATGCGGACCGCTCCGGTCGTGCCGAGCGGCCTGCCATCCGGCCCTGCCGCCTTTTTATGCCGATGCACTATCACACCTCCCCGGAGTCTTCAACCCTTTTCGCCGGCCGCTCGTTGGGGAAGAGGCCGAGAAGTTCAGAGGTTGAAAAGGTTGGATGCGATGCGGGTCCAGGGCACGCCGTCGATTCCCGCGCCCTTCTGACATTCTTTCATTCTTCCCTTCTTCCCTTCTCACCCTCTCACCCTCTCACCTCTTCCCTTCTCACCCTCTTCCCGAGCCGCCCGGAGCTTCACAACGATGTCGTAGACCCGTTTTCTGGGCAGACCCAGTTCGGCGGCGATTCTCGACGCCAGGTCCTTCGTGGAAAGGTCCTCCCTTTCCTCTAAACGGCTGACCCACTCTTCGATCTCGTCATCCCCGGCCGGGTCTTTTTCACCCGCCCCCTGCACCAGGAGTGTGATCTCCCCCCTGAGCTCGGCCCCCTCCATCTGCTCGAGAACGCCGCTGACGGGACCCCGCTTGATCTCCTCGAAGACCTTTGTCAGTTCCCGTGTCACGACGACCTGACGCTCGCCCAGGACGTCCCGGATGTCCCGCAGGGATCCGAGGATCCGTCGCGGCGACTCGTAAAATACGAGGGTCATCGGCAGGTCCTTCAGGTCCCTGAGCAGCGATTGTCGCCGGCCCGACTTCGCGGGCAGGAAGCCGCAGAAGGCGAAGCGGTCCGAAGGCAGTCCCGAGACGGACAGGGCCGCGACCGCTGCGGAGGGTCCGGGCACCGGCACGACGGGGACCCGGGCCTCGATGGCCTGCCGGACCAGGCGGTATCCCGGGTCGGAGATCAGGGGCGTTCCGGCATCGGAGACGTAGGCGACGGACTGACCTGCCAGAATCCTGTCGACCAGCACCTCGCCCTTTTTCTGTTCGATCTCGTCGTAGAGGCTGGTCAGGGCCGTCGGGATCCCGTGATGACCGAGCAGGATCCGCGTTCGCCGCGTGTCCTCGCAGGCGATGAGGTCGACCTCCTTGAGGATGCGCAGTGCGCGCAGCGTGATGTCCTCTAGGTTCCCGATGGGGGTGGAGACGAGATAGAGCTTGCCTCTTTCCTTCGGTCGGCTCATCGATTTTTCCCGATTTTTTTCACGGCCGCGGCGAGGGTCGGCAGGCAGCCGCCAGCCCTGCCTGTCTTGCTGTTGACTGTCGGCTGTCCGCTGCGAGCCCCGGGCGCAGCTCAGAACCCCGACGCGTCGAAGGCATTCCGGTACAGGGTCACCGTCTCTCTGCCATCGACGAGGCTGACGGCGGCGACATCGAAGCGCGCAGGGGCCGTGAGCCACCCCTGCACCTTCAGGTAAAAGAGGGCGACGGCCGTCATCCGCTTCTGTTTCCTCGGCCCCACGGCCGCCTGGGGAGAGCCGAAACGGCAAGAGGCGCGCGTCTTCACCTCGACGAAGACGACGGTTGCGCCGTCGCGCGCGATGAGGTCCACCTCGCCCAGCGGGCATCGGTAGTTGCGCTCCAGGATGCGGTACCCCTGCGCCTCCAGGAATGCGGCGGCCCTCTCCTCGCCGCGGTCCCCCTTATCCTTTTTCTCCCGGGTCAAGGGTTTCCTTCACCCCCCTGAAGGTTCGGCGGTGGATCTTGCAGGGACCGTGGCACCGGATCGCCTCCAGATGCTCCCGGGTGCCGTACCCCTTGTTCGCGATGAAGTTGTACTGGGGGAACTGGTGGTGGTAGATCTCCATGATCCGGTCACGGGACACCTTGGCCACAATCGAGGCGCAGGCCACGGAGACGCTCAGGGTATCCCCGCGGATGATGGTTTCCTGGGTGACGGGCAGGGGCAGGCGCTGCGCCCTCGCCCCGTCGATGAGCAGGTAATCCGCAGCGGGCGCGAGCTGGCACACGGCTTCCTTCATGGCCAGGCGCGTGGCCTGGAAGATGTTGATGCGGTCGATGACGGCGGGCTCCACGACACCCAGCCCCCAGCTGCGGGCGGCTTGCAGGATGATGTCGTAGAATCGCAGGCGCTTCTTTTCCGTCAGCTGCTTCGAGTCCCTGACGCCGTCGAGACGGAAGCCTTCGGGGAGAACGACGGCCGCCGCCACCACCGGCCCGGCCAGCGGGCCCCGCCCCGCCTCGTCGACGCCGGCGATGACGTCATAGCCCCTCTTGCGCGCGCTCCGTTCGAAGCTGTCCATCCTCTTCCGCCGTTGCGAGACGCCATGCGCATGACGCGACCGGCGATGAGAAGAGGGTGAGAGGGTAAGAACGTGAGAAGGTAAGAACGAATGCAAGAAGGACATCCATTCTTTTTCTTACCCTCTTACCCTCTTACCCTCTTACCTTCTCCGTTTCGAAGCATCCTCCTGACCGCTGGAAGATGCCCGACCGAGTGCACAGGGATAAGAGCATCCGCTCAGTGCCGGTCGAGTTCCTTGATCTTCGTCTCCTTGCCCTTGCGCCCCCTGAGGTAGAAGAGCTTCGCACGGCGGACCTTGCCGCGGGTGACGATCTGCACGCGGTCGATCACGGGCGAGTGCACGGGGAAGGTCCTCTCGACGCCCACGCCGTAGGAAATCTTGCGGACGGTGAACTGGGCGCGGCTGTTGCCGCGGGTCTTCTTGATCACGACGCCCTCGAAGACCTGGATCCTCTCCTTGGATCCCTCGACGATCTTCACGTAGACCTTGACGGTGTCGCCGGGGCGGAAGTCGGGGATGTCCCCCCGCATCTGCTCCTTCTCGATGAAATCGATCTTATCCATGACAGCAAAACCTCCTGGTTCTCTTCTACTCTCGTACCCCTTGCCGGCCCGCTCCCCGCGGTTGCGCCGGACGGGCCATCCGCGCAGCGTGCAGGACGCCGATTGCGCGTCAGGATTCCTTTTTCAGTTCTTCGAGGATCTTCCGGTCCATCTCCGTCAGGGCCGCCCCGGCCAGCAGATCGGGCCTTCGCCGGAGCGTGCGCTTCAGGGCCTCGCGCCGCCGCCACTCCTCGATCTGCCGGTGATGCCCCGACAGGAGCACCTCGGGGACCTTCCAGCCCCGGAAGTCCTCCGGCCTCGTGTACTGCGGGCTCTCCAGGATCCCCATGGCGAAGGACTCGTGGCGGACCGACTCGTCGTTGCCGAGCACACCGGGGATGAGCCGGGCCACGGCATCGACGATCACCATGGCCGCCGCCTCGCCGCCCGTGAGGACGTAGTCGCCGATGGAGATTTCCCGGTCCACCAGGTGCTGCCGCACCCGTTCGTCGACCCCCTCGTAGTGCCCGCAGATCAGGGCGATCCGGCCCGACCGGGCCAGCTCCGCGGCCATCGCCTGGTTGAAGGTCTCGCCCTGCGGCGTCAAAAGAACGCGGAGGCATTCCCCGGGCACCGCGCCGATGGCCTCGAGGACCCGCGCGATGGGCTCGACCTTCATCACCATGCCGGCCCCGCCGCCGTAGGGATAATCGTCCGTCATCCGGTGCCTGTCGGTGGCCCCGTCGCGGATGTCGTGCGTCTCTATCCGGATGATCCCCTTGTCCCGGGCCTTTTTCAGCAGGCTGCACCCGAAAAAGGACTCGAACATCTCCGGGAAGATGGACAGGATGTCAAAGCGCATCGTCGCCCGCCTCCAGACCCTTGAGCAACCGGACGACCATTCGGCCCGCGCCGATGTCCACGGAACGGATCACCTCGGCGATGGCCGGCAGCAGGGTCTCCCGGGTGCCGGCGCGGCAGACGATGACGTCGTTGCTGCCCGTGGGGAAGACGCCCTCGATCACCCCGAGCGGCCTGCCGTCCTCCGTCTCGACGCGCAGGCCGATGAGGTCCTCCCAGTAGTACTCGCCTTCCGGGAGCGCCCCGAGGCTCGCGTAGGGAACGTAGACCGCGAGGCCCCTGAGACCGTTTGCGGCCGTGCGGTCCTCGACCCCCCCGAGCTTGAGGGAGAAGTGGGCCCGCCCCTCGGGACGCGCGTTTTCGATGGGGTATCGCTTCGCCGAGTCCCTGCTTCGGCCGATCCAGGCCTCCGCCAGCGACGGCAGCAACCGGTCCGATTCAAGATAGGAAAGAACTTTCACCCGGCCCGCAAGACCGTGGGCCCTGACGATTTGTCCGATTTCGACCCATCGCATCGGCAACGGCTACTCGATGATCTCGAGGACGGTCCGCTTGTGCACCTTGGCCGACGCGGCGCTCAGGATCGTCCGCATGGCCTTCGCCGTCTTTCCCTGCTTGCCGATGACCTTCCCCAGATCCTCCTTCGACACTCTCAACTCAATGACAGACGTCTGCTCTCCCTGCACCTCGGAGACCTCGACCTTGTCCGGGTTGTCCACCAATGCCTGGGCGATGTACTTGATCAGGTCTTTCATCGTCACGACCTCCCGGGATTTTCTGGCTGTTGTGCTCCTGGTTCACCCCATTGGAATCGAGAGTCCGGCGAAGACGGCGGTTCAGGCGACCTTGGTCTTGTCCTTTGCGATCGTGATCCCCTTTTTCCCGAGCAGTTGGGAGACGGTCAAAGTCGGCGCGGCTCCCTTGGAGAGCCATTCCCGGACCCGGTCCTCCCTGACCGTGATCTCGGCCGGGTTCTTCTTCGGGTCGTAGTTGCCGACGATTTCGATGAATTTCCCGTCCCTCGGCGAATCCGAATCGGCCACGACGATCCGGTAGTAGGGTTTCTTCCGGGTTCCCATCCGCGTCAATCTCATCTTCACAGCCATTCCGTTACTCCATACCCTCCTGATGTGTTGAGCGAAAAAAGTGTGTTAAATTAGCACAACCCGACGGTTTTTTGAATCTTTTTTTTCGGCCCACCCGCTCAGGGGCGGAAAAACCCCCGCCGCAGGGCGTCCTTGCCCCCGGGACGCATCATCTTCTTCATCATCTTGCGCATCTCGACATAATTCTTCAACAGGCGGTTGACGTCCTGCACCGACGTGCCGCTTCCCCGGGCGATGCGCTTGCGCCTCGAGCCGTCGATGATCTGGTGGTTCGCCCGCTCTTTTTTCGTCATGGAATCGATGATGGCCATCGTCCGGACCAATTCCTTCTCGTCGGGGTCGACGTCCTTGAGGGCCTTGAGCTTGCCCAGGCCGGGGATCATGCCGAGCATGTCCTTCAGGGACCCCATCTTGCGCATCTTCTGCAGCTGATCCCGGAAGTCCTCCAGCGTGAAGGTGTCCTTGCGGATCTTCTTCTCGAGTTCCCGGGCCTCCCGTACGTCGATCGCGGACTGGGCCTTTTCGACCAGCGTCAGGATGTCGCCCATGCCGAGGATCCGGGAGGCCATCCGCTCGGGGTGAAAGACCTCGAGGGCGTCCGTCTTCTCGCCCACGCCGACGAACTTGATGGGCTTTCCCGTGACGGCCCGCAGGGAGAGAGCCGCGCCGCCGCGGGCATCGCCGTCCATCTTGGTCAGGATCACGCCGTCGATGGCCAGCGCGTCGTTGAATTTCTGCGCGACCCCGACGGCGTCCTGCCCCGTCATGGCATCGGCCACCAGCAGGATCTCCGACGGGTTGATCTCGGCCTTGATCCGCCGCAGTTCGTCCATCATGGCCTGATCGATGTGCAGGCGCCCCGCCGTGTCCAGGATCAGGATGTCGTAGCCCAGGCTCTCCGCCTCCGCCGTGGCCCGTCGGGCGATCTCGACGGGGTCCCTCGTGTCGGCGGGCTGCAGCACGCCCGCCCCCAGCGTCTCGCCGAGGACGCGCAGCTGATCGATGGCGGCCGGCCGGTAGACGTCCGTGGAGACCAGCGCCGTCCGCCGCCCCTGCCCCATGGTGAGCCGGGCGAGCTTGGCCGCCGTCGTCGTCTTGCCGCAGCCCTGGAGCCCCACCAGCATGACCGGGTTCGGGAATCGGTCGGCAAGCTTGAGCCACTGGCTCCCGGCGCCGCCCATGAGCTCCACGAGTCGGTCGTGAACGATCTTGACGACCTGCTGCCCCGGCGTGAGGCTCTCGAGGACCTCCTGCCCGACGGCCCTCGAGCGGACATCCTCGACGAAATCCTTCACGACGCGGAAGTTCACGTCGGCCTCGAGCAGGGCCATCCGGATCTCCTTCAGGGAGTCCTTGATGTTCTCCTCGTCGAGCCTGCCGCGGCTCTTGAGCTTCCTGAAAATGCCGTCGAGTTTTTCCGTGAGGTTTTCGAACATTCCGGTCTATGCCCTTTTCAGCTTCCCGCAGGGACGATCATGCACTGCAGCCCCTTGACCTTCGCCTGCAGCCCGTCGACCACCGTTTGGGCCTGCTCCCTCGTCTCGAACCCCTTGAGCTTGACCCGGTACCATCGGCCTCGGTCGCTGATCTCGGCCGAGTCGATGTACGGGGCATACCCCATGGTGTTGAGGCGGTCGCGCAGCTCCTCGGCTTTCTTCCTCTCCTGCAGGGATGCCACCTGGATGACGAACTTGCCCGCCGCAGCCGTCGCCGGCTCCCTGGCGGGGGCGGCCGCCTTTTCCTCCTTCCTGACCCCGTGCTCGCCCGCGCCGGGCGCCTTGCCCTTCGTCAGCGTGTCGAAAAAGGTGAGCTTGAAATCGTCCTTGTCGGCGGCCCCGGCCTTTTTCCCTTCCTCGGGGTGCCCTTTTGCCGCCTCGCCGCCTTCCCCGGGGGCCGACCGAGCGATCTTCTGCCGCAGGATCTCGGGGATGCCCTTGGCGACCTGGTCGGGGTCGCCCTCCATGCTGACGCCGACGACGACCCCCATCACGAAGGCCAGGAAGATCAGGAACGAGATGCCGATGACGAAGAGCACCAGCCCCAGCTTTCCCAGGCGGAATTCGAACTCCTTCACCCGTTGCGGCCGCATGCCGTGACGCCTCCGGGGTTTACATCTTCTCCGGAGCGCTGACGCCCAGGACGCCCAGGGCGTTGCGCAGGACCTGCCCGATCGAATGCACGAGGAAAAGCCTCGCGCGGCTCAGTTCCTCGTCTTCCGTGATGACCCGGTTCTTGTTGTAGTAGCTGTGAAAGATCCCTGCCAGCTCGTTGAGGAAAAACGTCACCCGGTGCGGCTCGAGGGCCTTGGCGGCCCCCTCGATGACCTCGGGGTAACGGCTGATCGACTTGATGAGCTGCATCTCCTCGGGGAGCTGGAGCCGGTGCAGCGCCGCGCTTCGCCCGGCCGGGACGTCCACCCCGCGCTCGGCGGCCGTCCGGACGATGCTCGAGATGCGGGCGTGGGCATACTGGACGTAGTACACCGGGTTCTCGTTGGACTGCCGCTTGGCCAGTTCCAGGTCGAAATCGAGCTGGCTGTCGGATCGGCGCATCAGGAAGTTGTAGCGGGCGGCGTCCTTGCCGACCTCGTCGATCACCTGCCGGAGCGTCACGTACTCGCCCGCCCGGGTGGACATGGCCACGGGCTTGCCGTCGCGCAGAAGGCTCACCAGCTGCACGAGGATGATCCGGAGGGCGTCCTTGTCGCCGCCCAGGGCCTCGATGCTGGCCTTGAGCCTCGGGATGTAGCCGTGATGATCGGCGCCCCAGACGTCGATGACCGTGTCGAACCCGCGGTCGAACTTGTTCTTGTGATAGGCGATGTCCGCCGCGAAATAGGTGGGCGTCCCCGTGTCGCGGATGACGACCCGGTCCTTCTCGTCGCCGAAGGCCGTCGAGCGGAACCACAGCGTTTCACCCTCCCGGTAGACGTGGCCCTTCTGCCGGAGATGCTCCAGGAGCCGCATGACGCCGTCGTTCTCGTAGAGCGTGCCCTCGCTGAAGTAACAGTCGAACAGGACGCCGAAGGCCGCCAGGTCGTCCTTGATGCCCTGCATGATGGAGCCGGCGGCGTAGGCCGTGAAGAAGGGCAGGACCTCGTCCTCGGGCTTGGCCGCATGGCGGTCGCCGTCACGGGCGAGGATCTCGCGCGCAAGCTCCGCAATGTAGTCGCCCTGGTAGTGATCCGCCGGGAAGTCGATCGCCTCGCCCAGCGCCTCCCGGTAGCGCAGGTACACCGAGCGGCCGAGGGTCCGCATCTGGTTGCCCACGTCGTTGATGTAGTACTCCTTGACGACGTCGTGGCCGGTCGCCTTGAGGATGTTCGCGATGACGTCGCCCGTCACGGCCCCCCGCGCATGACCGATGTGCAGGGGCCCCGTGGGGTTTGCGCTGACGAACTCGACCTGAACCTTCCTGCCCGCGCCGAACCCGAGCGTGCCGAAGCGCTCCTTGAGGCGCTCGATGTCCAGCAGCCGCCCGCGCCAGCAATCTTCCCGGACGAAGAAGTTGATGAAGCCGGGGCCCGCGATCTCCACCTTGCTCAGCAGCCCCCCGTCGTCCCTGAGCTTCGAGACGATCGCCTGGGCGATCGCGCGGGGATTCTTCCGGGCCTGGGAGGCGATCACCATGGCCACGTTCGAGGCGTAGTCCCCGTGCGCCTCGTCCCGCGTCACTTCCAGCTCGATGAAGGGGAGGCTCTGCACCTCGAAGAGCCCCTCGGAGCGGCACTGCGCCGTCGCTTCTTCCAGCAGCTTGATGATGCGTTCTTTCATGCCTGACTGAGACCCTCGCTGACTATAATAAAAAAAAGGCCCGGCGGCCAATTCTTTTATCACCGTTTCCCCCGTCGGGGGGAGTTGTTTTCCCCTGTCGGAAACCGCGGCCACACTAGCCGCTCAAGGGCATAATGTCAAGCGATTTTCGAGGGAAGGGCGCCCGGCCGCAGGGCCATGCCCGAACCTCGGCAACGGGCCTGCAGGATGGGGACGCGGCCAGCCCCAGGGCAGAAAGTAAGAGGCTGAGAGGGCAAGAAGGTTGGAAAGCGGAAAGCGTGACGAGAGCAAGCGGCATATCCGATTTTCTCACCCTCTCACGTTCCCACCTTCTTAGGTTCTTCTTACCGGTACCCCTCCGCGATCACCGGCCCGTACCCCAGCCCCACGTCAACGGTCACGCTCGTGCGGTGATCGTCGTTGCGGCCCGTGATCGTCGTGTCGTAACGAACGAGCACCCAGGGGCTCGAAGCCATGTCGAATCCCGCCGGCCCGCTGATCTGCAGGGGGCCGGCAGCCGGGGGCACGGGCTGCGTGATGCTCACGCGGCCCCGGGTCTCGAGCCCGGCCGCCAGTTCCGCCAGGGGGCGGTCCGCCTTCACCGAGGCGCCGGGGTTTGCGGGGTCGAAATGGAGCATCAGCCAGTGTGCGCCCGCCTCGGCCGCGCACATCGCCTTTTTTTCGCCGATGAGCCGCGTGCTGATCCGCAGGTCCTGGGTCGAGAGATTCACGGCGATGATCCCCACGGCCAGGAGGATGAGGTTCGCCATGATCGCGGTGATGAGGGCAAAGCCGCCTTCCTTATCGATTTTCATGGTGTCCCCTCCCCCTGTCAGAACCGGACCCCGTGATTGCGCGGCGCCACGCTGGTCGAAAAGGCGATCCGCCGCGGCTCGCCCGTGCGCGGGTCGGCATCGGCCGACTCCACGACCAGGGCGATCTCGATGCGCCGGATCCGCTGGATCTCGGCGGGCAGGTTCACGATCTCCGCGCCCGAGCCGTCGTAGTAGCGAAACAGGGGCACCGCGCCGTTGACCACCCGCAGGGTCCGCACGGCCGCGTTCGAGGGGATGGGCCCCAGGAAAGGCTGCGCCCCGGACGACGTCCGTCTCCCCGCCTCGCATCGGATCGTCTCGCGGGTGACCCTCGCCGAGCGCTCATCGTAGGCATAACGGATGATCTCGTTGGGCGAGCCCCCGCAGAGCCCGTCCGCGTCCAGGTCCATCTCGATCGTGAGCGACGAGGCCGCGGCCTCCTGGATGCCCCGCCGGCCCTGGTCCGCCGCCGTCTCGCAGCTGCCCGGGTTGACCCAGAGACCCGTCGCGTAGAGGGGATTGTAGGAGACCATCCGGATCTCGGCGGCCATGATCTCCAGCGCGATCCGGGCATCCTGGCCCGTGGTGACCCTGCGCTCGATCCCCGCGGCGGAGCGCTGTCCCGCGACCACGGCGGACAGGACCGCCGCCAGGATGACGAGCCCCACGGACACGGCCATGAGCAGCTCGACAACCGTAAACCCGACGGGATCTCTTCTCCGGCCTGTTTTCATCCTATCCCCTCCCCTGTTCCCTTCCCTTCTTCCCTTCTCACCTTCTCACCCTCTCACCTTCTCACCTTCTCACCCTCTCACCCTCTCACCCTCTCACCCTCTCACCTTCTCACCCTCTCACCCTCTCACCCTCTCACCCTCTTCCCCTCTTACCCTCTTCCCCTATCGGATTCGCGTGTCCCGCCACTGCAGGAGGTGTGTCCGGCTTTCGGGCCACTTCAGCGCGGGGGCCCCCTTCCAAGGCGCCGCCGAGACGCCGGCGCCGCCGCTGACCCACCCGAACATACCGCCCTTTCCTGCCTCGACCCCCTCGGAGATGAGCGGGTCGGAGGCGATCCCCCTGCCCAGCGCCGCGCTCCGCTCACCCCCCGCGAAGGTCCCGGCCCCGTCGAGGTAAGAGATGCCGTACAGGCGCGCCTGTCCCGTCTGCTCGCAGGGATCGCCCACCCCACTTTCCGGCGTATAGGTCGTGAAGTAGGTCACCCCGGCGAACACGGTCGGGGTCGCGAGGAGCTTCTCCCCCCTGCCGCCGAAGAGGATGTACCAGCCATCCCTGATGTCCGGCGCAGTGAATCTCTGCGTCGCGCCGCTGATGTTCTGCAGGTCGGCCCGAGTCCGCGGCTCGGAGGCCCCGCGGTCCCGCACGCCGAAGAACCCGTCCCTGGAATCCCCCGCGACAAGGGGCGCGAGCCGATCGCCCGTTCCCCAGTAGACCCAGAGATCCCCGGCGGCATCCCTCGCCACGGCAGGGGCAAAGTAGACCGGGCCGGTCAGGCCGTCGCTCCGGAAGAACAGGGACCCCCTCCAGTCTGCCGTGGTGCAGGCGTCCCCGTCGGAGGCCCGGCAGAACGTGAAGCGCCAGATGTTGCCCCCCAGGTCCCCGATGTAGGCCCTGTCGGCAAACCCGTCCATGTCCGAATCGATCACGGCCGCCGTCGCCGGCAGGGGTTCCGTCATGAGGCCGCCTCCCGGGGATAGCCGGGTGAAGCTCCAGAGGATGTTTCCCGTGACGAGGTCGACGGCGAAGAAGCCCTTCCCCCGCGCCTCGCAGTCGGCCGCCCCGGTGCACGGCGAGAGTCGGTGCCCGCCGCCGATGAAGCCGACCCACTTCTCGAGGGGCCCGACCCGGACCCTGCGGATCACCATGCGGCTCCAGGGATCGCCCAGGTAAGGGGCCTGGGAGGCCGTGGGACGGATCCGCCACGCATCCCGGGGATGGAGCGTGTCGGTGATGTCCAGGGCGTGGTAGCCGCAGTAGTACGGATACCCGCCGGACGGGAGGTAGCTGCCGCTGAAGCCCGAATCGCAGGACGCCGAGGCGCTCCAGAGCGTTCTGTCGCCCCCTCGGCCCAGCCCGACGACCAGCATCGTTTTCCAGTCGCCCGGGGATTTCACCTTCCCGTCGCCCGCCCCCGTCCAGACGTCCGCCACGGTGATCGGACCGTCGACGTAGAAGCGGTGCGCCAGGGCCGTCGGGTGCTCCCGGTGGGCGAGGTCCTTGAGCCTCGGCAGGACATTCGGGGGGATGAAGCTCCAGGCCTCGGAGAGGTCCGACGTCCGGAAGGCGTGCAGCTGGCCGTCGTTGGCGCCGGCCACGATCACCCGCCTGCCGTTTGTCGATGTGCGCCGGTTGGCGCTGCGGTAGGATTCGAAGGCCCTTCCCCGGTCCCTGGGGTCGCTGAAATACGTCGGGGGCGTGCCGACCGTCACGGGGTTGGAGTGAAAGATGTCGCCCAGCTTCCAGACAAGGCCCCGGACATCCTTCTCCGGGTTGAACGCCGGCTCGCCGCGGATGTAGCCGACCACGGCATCGCGCTGCTGCGCATCGCCCACCCCGAGATCCGCCGGCGAGAGATTCTCCGCGGCAAAGGGGACCAGGGCGCCGCCCCTGATCGTCAGGATGTTCCGGTCGGCCGCCGCCGTGGCCTGGAGGACCGTTCCGGCGTCGGCCAGGACGCCTCCGACGGACTCGTCCGACAGGATCGCGTATTTCCTCAGCGAGCCCCGCCAGAAGGGGTCGGCCGGCAGGGGCTGAAAGGAGGCCGCAAACAGGTGGTTTTCCTCCGCCACGCGCGCCGTGGCCACCGAGGGGGCGGCAAAGGCATAGACGGAGTCGCGGATCGCGGTCACGGCCGTCCGCAGGGCCGCCTCGAGCTCCGTCGCGTTCGTGGAGAGGAAGGCGTAGCCCTCGAGATCCAGCGCCCCGGGGTCGTTGGACGTCGCGAAGCACCGGTCGCTCGCGCCGCTGCAGGAACCCGCCGTCGGCGACGGGGCGCAGGGGTCGGCCGTGATCGCGCCGACGTCCAGGCTCGACGGGCTGCCCCTCCGGACGGCGAAGGGGTTCTCCGTCCCCCCGTGGTAGGCCATCCAGTTGAGCGTGTTCCTCAGGTGATCCGGCATGTCGCCGCCCATGCCGATCACGAAGACCCGGGTGCCCGCGTCGCGCAGGGCCTTGACCCTCGCCACGGCCGCACGCCGGCGCTTGTACTGGTCCGGCTGGTTTTCGGAGCCGTCGCCGCCGCAGTACAGCGTGTCCTGCCCGTCGGTGACGAGGATGACGAACTTGGGCCGGCAGTTCCGATAGGCATCGGCCCTCCTGTGGTCGTCCAGGTAGGGCCTCACGGCCTCCAGGCAGGCCGCGAGGCCCGTGCCGCCCATGACGCGCCGCCGCTCCATCGCCCTGTCGGTCCAGAACAGGATGGTGTCTTCGCCCGCGTAGGCCGACTCGATGCCCGCACAGGCGGCGCCCCCGCACCAGATCGAGGCGTAGGGCTGTCCGATGTCCCGGTGGCGGCGGTTGGCGGTGCTGAACCGCCAGAAGCCGAGGCGGACGTTGAGAGCGGCCTCGTCGCGGCCGTCGATCACCCCGTCGCGGTTGTTGTCGAGGATGCCGTAGATGGCCCGCTTCGCGATGAGGTAGCGGGCGCAGTCCGTCGCAAAGCCGGGCCGTGGGGAGTCGTGGAAGGTTTCGCCGGAGCACGAAGCGTTGCCGAAGCGCCTCAGGGGCTCGTGGGAGCCGTCAGACTCGCCCTTCGGGTTCCAGCGCATGCTGCCCGAGAGGTCGAGGACGATCATGGCGTCGGGCGAAACGGCGGAGAAGAGCGCCTCGTCGCCGGCATCCCCTGCGGCGGCGGGGCCGGCGGAAGCCAGGATGCCCAGGACGGCGGCAAGCACGTTGCGGACGAAGCGGTTCACGGCGGAAACCTCCATCGATGCCCGAGCATCGAGCGCAGAGGTCCCCCGGAATGAACTCTGGACGCACATCCCGGCCTGCCGGTTGTCGGCTCGTTCCCGCCGTCCGTGCAATCCGAAGGGAAGGTTGTGTGAAGGAGGGAGGGTTACGGGGGCGGGACCCCGTCGGGGGTCCCGCCCGAAATCGGGTGGAATCTATCGCATCAGGCGGCGGGGGTCAAGCGGTTTTTCCGGGGCCGCATGCCCGCCCTGCCTCACTGGAACCGCCGGTCGCGCCAGTGGATGAGGTTGGTCCGGTTGGCGATCGACGGCGGGTTGACGTTGGCGCGCATCGTGGTCGCCCCCGTGCCGGCTCCGCCGCTCACGGTCACGTAGAGGTCCGGCGTCTTGCTGTAGGGGTTCATGGAGAGAACCGGCGCCGTGGGGATCCCCACACCGAGGGTCATGCTCCGCGCGTTGCCCGTCAGGGACCCGGCACCCTCGATGAACGAGACGGCGTAGAGCTTCGCCGTGCCGGCCTGGTTGCAGGGGTCGCCGCCGCTGCCGGGGGGCATGTAGGTCGTGAAGTAGACGATCCCGGCGAAGACGGAGGCCTCGGCGAGGCACTTCTCGCCTGCCCCGGCCAGGTTGATGTACCAGCCCCGCTTCGTGGCGTTGTCCGTGTAGGTCGTCGAGGTGATGTTCTCCAGGTTGCCCAGCTGGTACGTCCCCGTTTTCGTGGCGTCCTTCACGGCGTAGAAGCGGTCGGTGATGCTGCCGACGACGATCGGCTCGGCCTTGTCGCCCGTGCCCCAGTAGACCCAGAGGTTCCCGTTGGCGTCCTTGGCCACGGCGGGGGCGTCGTAGACGGCGCCGATCCCGTCCTCGCGCGCAAAGAGCAGCGAGCCGCCCCAGTTGCCCGTCGAGCAGGACGGGCCGTCGGCGGCCGAGCAGAACTGCATCCGCCAGATGTTGCCCCCCAAATCGCCGATGTAGGCCAGGTCGACGAACCCGTCGTTGTCCGAGTCCACGATCGCCGCCGTCCCCGGCAGGGCGTAGTTCATCGCGCTGTTGTCGGCCTTCGTGTAGCTCCACAGCACCGACCCGTCGCTGAGGCTCACGACGAAGAACCCCTTGCCCCGGATGTCGCAGCCGCCCCCCGTGCAGGTCGAGAGATTGTTGCCGCCGCCGATGAAGCCGACCCACTTCTCGTTGCCGCCCACCTTCACGCGGTGCACCATCATCTTGCTCCAGGGGTCCCCGAGGTAGGGGGCCTGGGCCGCAGACGGGGCGATCCGCCACTTGTAGGCGGGACTGGTCGTGTTCGTGATGTCCAGGGCGTGATAGCCGCAGTAGTACGGGTACGCGGCCGAGTAGACGTTCTGGAAATTCGAGTCGCAGGAGGACGACGAGCTCCAGAGGGTGCTCGTCCCGCCGCGGCCCTCGCCGAAGATCATCAGCGTCTTCCAGTCGGCGGCCGACTTCGTCGTGCCGTCTCCCGTCCCCAGCCACGCGTCGGCCACCGAGATGGGCCCGTCGACGAAGTACTGGTGCGTCAGCCCCGTGGGGTGCGAGCTATGGGCGATGTCCTTGAGCTTCGTCAGCAGGTTGGGCGGGATGAAGCTCCAGACCTCGCCCCCCGTGTCCGTCCGGAAGGCGTGAACCTGGCCGTCATTGGAGCCGGCCACGACGATGCGCTTGCCGTTGGCCGTCGAGCGGACGTTGGCCGTCCGGAAGGAGGCGAAGGCCCCCGCCGAGTCGCGGGCATCCTTGAAATAGGTTGCCGGGGTCCCCACCGTGACGGGGTTGGAGCGGAAGGTGTCGCCCAGCTTCCAGTTGTCCTTGTTGTAGGTTGACTCGCCCCGGATGAACCCCACCACCTCGTTGCGCCGCGTCGTCGTCGACACGCCCAGGTTGGCTGCCGTGATGTTGGCCGTCGTGAACGGGGTCAGCGACCCCGACTTGTAGGTGTAGATCGTCCGCGCGGCGGCGTCCGTGCCCTGCAGCACCTGGCCCGCGTCCCACAGGGCCGCCCCGATCGTCCCGTCGGTGTTGATCTGGTACTTCGTCACGTGCCCCAGCCAGAAGGGGTCGCCGTTGATCGGCTGGAAGGCCGCCTCGTAGATGAAGTTCTCGTCGATGAGCCGCGACGAGGCCACCGAGGCCTGCGAAAAGGAGTACGTCGCCTCGCGGATCACGCTGATGGCCTGCCGGAAGGCCGCCTCGAGCTCCGTGGCGTTGTTGGCCAGGAAGGCGTAGCCCGAGATCGGCAGCGTCCCCGGGTCGTTCGAGGTCGCGTAGCACTCGTCCGTCGTCCCGCAGCCGGGACCCGTCGTGGAGGAGCCCCCGCAGGTGGTGACCGCCCCGGGGTCGAAGGCCGTCTCGTCGCCCTCGTTGGCCACCAGGGGGTTGTCCGTCCCGCCGTAGTAGGCCATCCAGTTCAGGGTGTTCTTCAGGTGGTCGGGCATGTTGCTGCCCATGCCGATCACGAAGACCTTGTAGCCCGCGTCGGCCAGGGCCTTGGCCGCCAGCACCGACTCGCGGCGGCGCTTGTACTGGTCCGTCTGGGTCTCGTAGCCCGTGCCGCCGCAGTACATCGTGTCGGCCCCGTCGGAGACGAGGATGACGAACTTCTGCCGGCAGCTCCGGTAGGCGTCGGCCGCCTTGTGGGCGTCGAGGTAGG
>Ga0209201_1001190_pt1 | contig 31433 bp, 28 predicted proteins | sample AD_UKC055_MetaG_FD_184411 | JGI IMG/M metagenome (GOLD analysis project Ga0209201, IMG submission 184411) | Active sludge microbial communities of municipal wastewater-treating anaerobic digesters from USA - AD_UKC055_MetaG (SPAdes) (version 2) | ecosystem: Engineered > Bioreactor > Anaerobic >... | reverse complement strand
CTCGTCTTGTCTTCGTTCGCCAGGAAGACGGTGACCCGCTCGAAGTCGAGCCTGCTCTTGATGATGCTCATGATCGTGTCCAGGAGGGTTTCGATGTCGAGGGTGCGCGATATGGCCTGGCCCATTTCCCGGGCGAGGGTGGCGTCGTTGTAGCGGGCGTTCGATTCGGCGATGAGCATCTCGGCCGTGAGGGACTGTTCCTCTATCTTCTTCTTGTACTCCCTGTTCTCGAGATACCAGTTGAGACCGGTGATTCCTGTCACGAGCAGAAAACAGAACAGGGAAAGCTTCACCATGGCCGTCAGAGGGAGGAAGAACGCCCCGGCTACGCACACAAGAGGAGCCAGGAGGAACAAGAAGTTTCGATATCTCTTGATCCTCACGAACAGGGGCTCTGTCCATGAGATGATATAGCGGCATTGCGCGTTGCCCCTGTGGATGCACTCGGGATGTTCCACCTTTGCATAATTGCTCGTGAAACCAGCGGCAATCGCCTCGAACTGACCTATGCGGTTTTCACACTGATACTGATTCTCCCTCACGTCGGGGAGTGGTGTTGCTATGGCTTCAATTCTGCAATGACTCAGCTTCCGAACGGTCAGGCGGGATCCTCTTGAAACCTTCGTATTGATCTTGGGCAGGAGATTGTAGGCCTTCTCAGGCCCGATAAAGCCATAGATGTATTCCCGGATGACTCTGTAGGCCTTGGACGATGTCACGTATCGCCCGGCATCCCGGGCGATCTTTGGGTTTCTCGTCTTCTTTTTGAGAAACGCGTGAAGACGGTCTGATGTCTCCTGTGAATACCACTGTCCCTGATCCTCGATCTGATAACGGGTCATGCCGATGTAGTCGAGAACCCCGTCAGTGGAGATATCCGGATAGTACTTTTCCAGATACTCGAGGTAGGTCTTGATGATCCGTGCATTATAAAGGAGGGGTCCTTCACGATTCTCATGTTTCATGCAGTGCCGTCCCCCGAGTATGTGCAGATGACAGAACAGGTATGAATCCCCACCCCTCGTTTATCACTCCGACGTGTGCGCATCACACCAAGTCTATCGGCATATCCACGAGCTAAAATGAGCGCTTTCGACTAGTGAGCCACGGATAGAACCAGGCTCCAACCGATGGCTGTTACTTGTTGAGACCCAGCATGGACTCGATGATACTCTTGAGATATTTCAGATACTTGAACTTGGTCATCTTTTTTATTGCATCAAGGTGCGGGTCGAAGTACCTGGCCTTTACGATCCACATGCAGTATTTCTTGGGATATCTCACCCCGGAATCATCGAGGTAGGCGCTCGGGAAGACTTGGAGGACCACCTCGGGTGTCCCGAACTCGCTTCCCAGAACGGCGACAGCGTCCTGAAGGATCTCCCAAGACAGTGCCCTGTGATGAGGATGGGGAAGGATTATCTTGATGTTGTTAAGCAGGTCGGACAAGTTGAGGCCCCTGTCTGAGCGGTCAACAATGAGGAAAGCCATCCGGTCGCTGTCACGCGTCAATACGTAGGGTTTGCATTCCCTCTTAAGCCCGAGTCTCCTGTACGTCCTCCACAGCGTGTCGTCATCGTTCTCCAGATCGAAGGCCTCGATCATCAGCCCCTGCGAATTGTTGTGATATGCCTCGTGGAGTGCAGCGAGATCCTCTGTGGTACATCTGGACAGGTTCCATCCCACAGGGAGATCTCTGATGACTTCAGGGAGACGATGGATGAGGTAGCCAAACTCGTCCACCGAACATATGTACGGGGCATCGAGAATGCGGTAGACCCCGCCGAAAAAGTGATTGGGGAACTTGTTGTCGGGACGGTAATAGAAAATGAGGTACTTCATCCCAATCGACGGCATACGATGGAATCCGTCTAGGTAGTTGAGTATCTGCTGAAGAACGTAGAGCCCTGTCCTCCTGCTCCCCATAGGCAAAGCAGCGAGGTGGTGAACCATCCACGTGGATGGATACGCCTTGATGATGGACACGTGTCCGTAGATCTGATCGTTCATCTGGTACGTGAGGCTGGAGAATATCTCAGGGCAATTGTGATACAGATGTTCGTAGGTTTTCCTGAAGGTCTCCTTGTACTGACTTATGCACAGGTACTTGTCCGGATATATGAAGCCAGAACGGAAAAAAAACTCCCACAGTGCCTCCAGAGATATCTTAGACGATGCGATGGAGTGGGGGTCGTCCGTGCGGGTGAGGAGATTGAACAGACGAGTGTACGTTACCGGGTCGATGTCCGTGATGGCAAAACCGAACTTCGTTATGCCCCCCCACTTTTTTTTGCAGTAAACCACCTGGGCCGAGCACGTCAAGGAAAGCTCGCCTGAAAAAACGATCTCCATGGCGTGGAATATCATGCCGGGTATGAGAAGCACTCGTTCCGAGCGTTCCTCAATGGAGAACCCAGATGTATTGATATCGACTATGTCATAGACAACCTTTTTTTCAGTGAAGGTATGCTCGAAAACGACACGGGGCCTCGGCACGGGATTGAGCCTCGTATTTCTGAACTTCCTTTCATTGTACATTCTGGAGGCCATGTTGAGAGGGGCGAGGACGATAATGCTGCGTGCAGGATCGGATCTGATCAGTCGCGCAGTGCCCGAGTACACCCTTTCACCCTTCCTGAAGAGGTGAATGGTCGAGGTGTCCCCATTCCTCAGAGCGCCGAGTTCTTCTTTGAATCCTTCCATCACCGTTACACTCAGCCCTGACGGATGGAATTCCCGAAGATTCCCTTTGAGGACTGTCTCTTTGAACCTGATATGCGCCTCCACCATGACGCAGGGATTCCGCTTCACCTGACGGCTATGGCACAACGTAGCAGCCCCCCGGAACTTTACGGTGAAGGAGGAGGGTGATATCTCTACCGGATCCACCTCCATGATCATCAACGAGTCACCGTTGTCCATGACCAAGCCTTTTATTTCAAAGGCGTCCAGTTTTTTCGGTACGTCGCCCGGCATCGTGCATGTCACGATATCATCCCGACACGGGCCAGGATAAACGGTGAAAAGAAAGTCCTCCTGGGTGAGTGTATGCCTCAGGAGAGTGAACACCTGGGCGTTGATGAAATTGTGGTAGTTCAGGGTGTTGACGAAACGCTTCCTCGTGACCTTCCTTCTTTCAAGAAATGCAGGCTTGAGCTCTGTTCTCTTGAAGGGTATGCCATGGACAGCCTGCGCATTGCTTTCGCCCCTGCTCCCCATGACTGGTTCCATGCGATCATGAATATCATCGCTCATTGCAGTCTCCCGGAGAACCAACTACTCATTTCAGTTCGCCTCTCTACATCATCATACGAGGCGTTCACACAAGCCATATCGCAGTTATGGAGTGTATTTATGGTGAAACCATTACAATCAGGTCCCTACAAAACCTTTGCAAAGTCGATCATCCCCATGTTCTCAAAATAGGACAGATCATTCATCTTCAGTGTCCCTTTAACAAACTCCACGACTTTATCATAGTCGAAACGTATATTGAACTGGTCGTAATATTTAAACAGCGTCCGTTTCGGCGTGTAGTATTTGTATGGGCACTCTACCGTGGATACTGGTATACCCTCTTCCTCAATGACCTTCCTGATGTCCTGGTCGTTGTATTTAAGCAGAGGCTTGTAGATTGAAAGCCCGTCCCTGAGTGTGATGTATGGATAAAACCGCTGGGATGTTTCAAGGAATCTCTGTTCAGCGCTCTTCCCGTTGCCTGCTGGGACCCAATCGTCGGATCGAAAGATACCGCCCAGAAGGTACTCTATAGAGTAGCTCACCAGATCCCACAAATTGAAGCTCAGTATCACGACGATGTCCTTGTGGATCTGACTGATCTCTGCCAGACGCTGGAAAAGAAACCCTCTCTTGACCTGATGGCAGGCGTGGCAGGGATTCCCGCTGGCTTCTCGGGCGTCTTCAAGGATGGCATCCGAGGAGTCGATGCTGTGCCACTGCACATTCACCTCCCTTGCCCGCCAGTACTTGTCGAGCCTGTGTACATCGACATCAGTGAAGACCTGTCTGGGAAACAGAGCCGTGCTTGTCTCGAACTCGAATCCGAATTCCTTGCCAGCCATGGAAAGGAATAACAGTATGACAGAACTGTCTTTTCCGCCCGTGTACAGCATGTGGATTTTCCTGGCCTGAAAGGTTCCGAGTATCTCCTTATTTTCGTTTCTCCATGCGGTATAACTCAGGCTCATGTTCGCCCTCCCTCGCTTATGTGGACGCATCTTTTTCTGCTCGTGAACATTACCCGGTCTTCTTTCCCCGGCAAATCATGAGCGGCGTATAGGTGAATCTCCTCGGATCATGGAAGAACGCATTGAAGTCTGCAAAGAAGGCTTCATAACCCCCGGGGTAGTCCCTGAAAAGGTCCTTGGCCTTGACCGATGCCATCTCCACCTTCTTGATCCAGTTGAACTCGTCGCTGGAGCCGAGCTCACCGTATATGAGGTGGTGAGGTATAAGGTCCATGCGGATATCATGAAACCCGAGGTCATAGAGATAGGTATACAGTTTTCTCCCTACATAGGGGTCAAAGTTGAACTTTGTCATCATCTTGTGAATCAGCTTCTGCAGCATTTGCTCCATCTCGGTGCTGACCGGATAGTGGCTTAGACAGTTATAATCAAGGTCGAGAAGGCACAGTATGCCTTCAGGGTTCAGGCATTGTGAAAGGTTCTTGATTATATCAATGGATCCCTCAAGGTAATGCTCCAGGACAAACCTGACCCAGATGCAGTCGAAGTGGCCAAGTTCATCGAGGGAGCTTCTGAGATCCGTGAGGCTGAATGAAATGCCCTGGCCAGCACTGTAGTGCTGTTCTGCATATCGTATCCGGTCTCCTGCGAAGTCGACCCCCACGATGCTCCCCCCGGGCTGGATCATCTCATGAAGGATGGCTGTGGTCTTGCCGATACCACACCCGGCGTCCAGCACCCTCATACCGGGCTTAATGCCGCAGAGTGCTGCCTGTCTCCGCACAGCTTCGGGGTCGGTCTTGACCTCCAGCCTCCGGTTCTCATCAGGGTTTTCCATAAGGTAGGGTCTGGTCACGTCCATTTCACACCTCCTGACCGAATGTCCGGGCGACAGCCGGGATGCCTCATCCGCCGACCTGCTGCTCTGTCCCGCAGACCTTGTCCCTCGCACGCTGTGCGCGCTTCTTTTTCTGTTTTCTCGCCCTGGCGATCTCCTGGTCCTTCGACGAGCCACCTGGCGAGACGAGGGACTCGACCTTGTCGGCCAGGATCCTCCGGGCAAAAAACCTGTTCGCCTCCCGGGAGCGCGTCTCCTGGCACTTCACCTCGATGCCGGTCGGCCCGTGCAGGATATGCACGCAGGAGGACGTCTTGTTGACCTTCTGGCCCCCGCGGCCCCGCGCCCGGACGAAGCGTTCAACAATGTCCTCATCTTTGATGCCCAGGTCCCTCATACGGTCTTCAAGTGCCTTGATCTTTTCCGGGCTGATGAAGGTCTCTCCCATCTCGGTTTCGGTTCGACACCTTTTTAAGGCGCCCCGCCTCCTTCGCTGCTAGTGGAAGTAGATGAGGTACACGGCCGAGAAGGCCAGGTAGGCCATGCCGATGAGCAGGGCAATGGCCAGCTTGTCGTAGAACACGAAGGGACCGAAGACCCAGTAGTCGCAGTTCGGGCACTTGAGGAACCACCTCCGCTTGATGACGCTCTTGCACCGCGGGCAGTAGAAGCGCACGCCGGGCTCTCCGTGCTCCCTTATGTCTATGTTCCTCTTGAGTTCCTTGTGGACATTCATGCGCTCGCCGCACTTGGAGCACCTGACGTCGACGGGCTGAAAATCGTCCCAGACCATCTTCTTGCCGCATGTCGGGCACTTGACGGTAATCATGGATCGTCTCTTCCCCTTTCCCTGTCACGAACTTTTCATGATGAGATCCATCTGCCCCCCTGGCTCACCAGAAGGGAAATCCACAGGTGATCCACCCCGTACTGCACGTGGAGCGTGACGTTCCTGCCCGTGGGGGTGAACTCCACGTCAAGGTCCTTGTCTCCCGGGACGTGCAGCCTCCTGGGCAGGACGGCCTCGTCGACGAACAGCAGACCCCAGGGGTACACCACCTTCGTGCCGCCCTCGGTCATCGCCTTGTACAGATAGGTGCTGCGGGGCATGTCGCCTGCGACCAGGCCGACGATGCCGCTCAGGGGCAGCTCAACGACGTGCCCGGGCCTGCCCCACATGTCCCGGACTTGGAGCTGCCGGTCGTTTATGTCGATGGTGCCCGCCGCCACCCCGCCGGGACCGTAGGTCTGAATGACGCCGCTCTCCGGGGAGGTGAGGAGAACGGCACCCCGCAGCGCGAGGTCCTCGCCCCGGACCTTTCCGCTGGCCGTGAACTCGGCCCGGAAGGGGTAGATCTCCTGCCGGGGCACCTCCAGGTGGGCGCAGCCGGCCAACAGGACCAGACTCAGGGCGACCCAGACACAACGCTTCATCTGTGGCCTCATATACAGGGTTGAGGAGAGAATGGCAAGAAGGGCCATATTGACAAGAGGCCGGAGCGGATTAATTTCTTAAGACAAATGATCAGCAAGATACTCATACCCACGGACTTCAGTCAGCCGGCGCGGCACGCCTTCACCTACGCGGTGGACCTCAACAGGCTGTTCGGGGCCAGGCTCTATCTCGTCCATGTCCTGCAGGACTTCACCGAATTCTCCGAGTACAACCTGAGCCCCACCATCCTCCCCCAGCTCTACCTCGAGTTCGAGCAGAGCGCCTCGAACAAGCTCGAAGAGATGGTGCGCCACATCGTCCCCGAGCACATGCACTGCGACACCTACATCCTGCACGGTGTGCCCTTCTACGAGATCATCCAGTTCTCGCGCACCGAGCAGGTCGACCTCATCGTGGTGGGCTCCCACGGACGCACCGGCCTCAAGCACGTGCTCTTCGGACACACCGCGGAGAAGATCGTCAAGAAGTCGCCCTGCCCGGTCCTTTCGGTGAGGCACCCCGAGGCCGAGTTCGCCATGCCGTGAGGGGGGCGATTTCTCCCGGGAGGGCTCCTCTACTGGATGGGGTTGATGGGTCCGGTGAGCCTGCCCTCCACGAACTGTCTCACCAGCGGGTCCGGGGTCGTCCTGAAATCCTCGGGCGTCCCGTAGAACGCGATCTTGCCGTCATAGAGCAGGGCCATGTAGTCCGCCAGCGTGAACGCCCCCTTGATGTCGTGGCTGATCACCAGGCTCGTGGCCCCCGTTCTGGTCTGGACCTGCTTGATGAGCGTGTTGATGGCGCTCGTCATGACCGGGTCGAGGCCGGTGGTGGGCTCGTCGAACAGGAGGACCTTGGGGCTCAGCGCCAGGGCACGTGCGAGCCCCACCCGCTTGCGCATGCCCCCGGAAAGCTGGGCGGGCATCTTGGCCTCGATGCCTGCCAGGCCGACCTCCCGGAGCAGCGAGGACACCTCCGCGGCGATCTGCTCCCTGGTGAGGTCCGTGTGGATGGTGAAGGGGAACCCCACGTTCTCGCCGACGCTCATGGAGTCGAACAGGGCCGAGTCCTGGAAGCAGACGCCGTACTTCTTGCGGACCTCGGTGAGCTCGGCCTCTCCCATAGCCACGATGTCCTGACCTTCCACGAGGATCTGTCCCGAATCGGGCCTGAGCAGGCCCAGCACGTGCTTGAGCAGCACGCTCTTGCCCGTGCCCGTGGGTCCCATGACGATGGTGATCTTGCCCTCCACGACGGACAGGTCGAGGTCGTCGATGACGCGCTGGGACCGGAATGTCTTGGTGAGGCCGCGGATCTCTATCATGCGTCAACCCTTCCAGCGCGTCTCGTAGAGGTCGTCCCTACGGTGTGCGCGCAGGGGAAACCTGGTTCTGATGGCGTCCACTTCGCCGGTATCGATCTGAACGACCTCCACGGTCTCTTCCATGCCGGCGTCCACGAGGACATCGCCCCAGGGGGAGGCCACGATGGAATGACCCCAGGGCACGTAGCCGAGCTGCGGGTTGTTCGCGGGCTGCACCCCGGCGACAAAGGCCTGGAGCTCGACGGCCCTGAGCCTCACGAGCATCTCCCAGTGGGCCTTCCCGGTGGCATGGGCGAACGCCGCCGGCACGAAGAGGAGCCTGACATCCCTGTCCGCCAGGATCTGCGTCAGCGGGGTGAATCGTATGTCGTAGCAGACGATGACCGCCGCCTTCCCCCACGGCGTTGCGAAATCCCCCAGGGTGTCGCCGGGCACGATGGTGTCCGACTCCACCACCTTCGGCCCGCCGGGCGGCGTGCAGTCGAAGAGGTGGATCTTGTCGTGACGGTGGACGACCGCGCCCGAGGGATCGATCACGAGAGCCCGGTTGAAGAGGCGCTTCTGCCCGGAAGGCCAGGGCATGGATCCTGCGACGATGAACATGCCCCTGTCCCTGGCAAGGTCCTGGAGCCTCCCGAGGGCCGACTCGCTGTACGGCGCAGCCTTGCGGATCGACATCGGTTCGTACGGGGTGGTGAACATCTCGGGCAAGCAGGCTATCTTCGCCCCCATCTCAGCGGCGCGGCCGAGCAGTGCGCAGGCCCTGTCGATGTTCGCCTCGATGTCGTAGCCCTGGCTGATCTGGCACATGCCGAGGGCAAGCCGGTTTTCCATGCTCTGCTTCGATGATCCCTTATTCGCCATACTCATGCTCTGCCTGAAAAATGTGTATCGGCAATAATGAGAAGAGTCAATGATAATGAGAACATTGACCTGTCTGATTGATGCATCTCGACAGGTTTTTCGACGAGGTGCATCGATCAGGCAGGCCAGCGCCGAAGGCGCTGCGATGCTCTTCGGCCCTGTTCGGGTGATCGAGGGAACCGTACGTGAAGAAAATCGACTCCGACCCCAATTAGGAGGTCAGCGACACGAGCGCCTGGTTCAGGCCCCTGGTGTTGCCTTCCTTGGGCAGCCAGGTCGTGACCCTGGTGGAGTGCCTCTTCATCCGGGCCATCCAGGCGCCGAGCTGCTCGGGTCTCATGGAGACGCAGAAGAGCTCGTTCCAGGTGTTCAGGAAAATCACGTCCACTTCCTGTATGACGTGCTGGTTGTCTGGGCACTCCATGTTGCCGATGACCACCACGAACCTGGCGTACTTGTCTTCCATGAGGGACAGCCGGTCCAGCCCTATGGAGCCGGCATCCGGAATGAGCTTTCCCAGCTTCCACAGGAGGGCCTGGATATCGGACAGGACGACCCGGGACGTGTTCGGGATCATGTGGAAGGCCGTGGACGCGTCGAACCTCTTGTTGTACACGAGCCACGCGAGTATCCTGGCCACCCTGGCAGACTCCATGATGGGCCTGTCCGTCTTCAGTTCGGGCATCTGCTCGTAGATGCTCCAGTTCTCTCTCCGGTAGGCGAAGTAGAGGTCCCGGTAGGCCGGCTCCCTCTTCTTCACCCGCTTCTCGGACTCGACCTTGCCGTCCTTCGAGACGTAGAAGGCCTCGATCCTGCGCCTGAGGATCTCCACCTCGACGTCCTCGTCCAGGGCGGAGTGGATCATGTACGCCTTGGCCCTCCGGATGAGCTGGATCGTGGTCAGCTTGAGAAAGGAGTGGATGTCGTCTCCGAATTTGCGGTACAGGTCAACTCCCCACTCGGAAAATCCGTTCAGCTCGGAGACGGCCTTCAGCGACCACCCCCAGGATTTCACGATGTCCACCATGATGGTAGCCTTGTCGTTCCGCTCGATCCTGACCAGGTCGGACCCCCGTATGGAGGGGTTCACCTTGAGATAGAAGCACTTCCTCAGGAGATCCACGGTCCGGTCGTCCCCCCGGCTCCCGTAGAAGTCTTCCACGCGGCGCAGGATGTGGTAGTAGGGGTCCACGATCCCGCCCCTGCTGGCATCGAGCACGTTCCTCTTGAGCATGTTGCACAGGAGCCTGCCCTGGTCCGGCGTGTCCAGGTAGCTTGCCACCAGGGCCATCTTGAGGACCGACTTGAGGGGGTCGTCCAGGGCCTTGTGCATCTGCCACAAGGCAGCACCCAGCAGCTCCTGTTCCGGGATGGCCTCGATGTCGCCCATGTCGATGAACTCTTCGGAGCCCCCGTTCGACCTGGCCTGGAGGGCCCTGCGCAGCTCCTCATAGCCCTCGGCCCCGGTGCCGGGAGGCACGACCCACCACAGCGGAACCCGCCCCTCGATGAGGGTCATGGTGCGGTAGAACTCCTCCTTGAGGATGCTCTTCAGTGCCGACCCCGACCCCTCATGGGACACGTCGCCGAAGGTGTTCGTCCGGATGTCCTGGAGGTCCATGAGGAAGAAGTGGATGGCCAGCACGAACTTGCCGCTGATCCAGCGCTTGAGCAGCTTCAGTTTCCTGTCCAGCACCTTGAGCCGCACGGGACTCACCTTCCTCGAGTCGACCACCACCCAGATGTCGTAGTCGGAGTCCCTCGTCTGGGCGAGGCTGCCCACGGATCCGATGGTGAAGAGGCCCTCGATCTCGTGTTCCCGCGGCAGGTAGTCGTGGACGTTCCCGATCTTCATCCGGGAGGAGAAGAACGAACCGACCTCCTTGAGGGTCTTGGCGGGCCAGTCCATGAGCTTGACGCCGCACGGGCAGTCGTCGCCACTGATATGTCCCGGCAGGGAGGGGTGGTTGATGTGGAGGAGCAGCGGGAGGAACTCGAGCACGACCCGGGCGCCCACCGGATCGCATTTGTACATGAAATCCTTCTTGGCGCGGTTGTAGAGCGTGAATGCCCTGAGTCCGCCCGCAATGGTGGTGTCCTGGTTGCCCATCAAAGAGTTTATCGCATTAATCCCGGCGCGACTTTAGCCGCCACCCGATGAGCCCGAGCCCCGCCGCGACCATGATCAGGCACAGGGTCTGCCCCATGGTCAGCGACAGGAAGACGAACCCTATCTGGGGATCGGGCTCCCGGAAGAACTCCATGATGAAGCGCAGGAGGCCGTAGCCTGCCAGGAAGACACCGAAGACGACGCCGCGGGTGTTCACCTTTCTGCTCAGGACGTACAGGATGACGAAGAGCAGGAGGCCCTCTGAGAAGGCCTCGTAGAGCTGGGAGGGGTGCCTCGGCAAGGGGCCTCCCCCGGGGAAGACCATGCCCCAGGGCACATCCGTGACCCTGCCGAAGAGTTCGGCGTTGATGAAGTTCCCGATGCGCCCGAAGAAGAGCCCGGGCGTCGCGGCCAGGCCGCCGAGGTCGGCCAGCAGGAGGAACGGTTTGCCCCGGGCCCGGGCGAAGAGAATGCCGGTGAGCACCAGGCCGATCAGGCCACCGTGGAAGGACATGCCTCCCTCCCAGACGGCCAGGAACTTGAGCGGGTTGGTCAGGTAGTAGACCGGGTTGTAGATGAGGCAGTAGCCGATCCGCGCACCCAGGACAAGGCCCAGGATGCAGTATGTGACGAAGTCCTCCACATCCGTCCTCGTCATGGGGTGCCCCCTGCGCCTGCAGATGTGGACCGTGACGAAATACGCCACGATGAAGCCGATGACGTACATGAGCCCGTACCAGCGGAGCTGCAGCGGCCCCAGGTGGACGATGACGGGATCGATCTGCGGATATGTCATGGCTTCAGCTGTTCTCACATATCCTTCCACCAAGTCAAGGCCGTCGGATCTTATATTCCATAATTATTTATCTTTTCTGGATAATTTCTCGGCCATCCTTGACTAAACCTCGCTGAATTGCTATTGTTGCCATGACAGGAAAGGGATCAGTACATGTTCAAAGTTGGAGATATAGTCGTTTATCCTGCACACGGTGTTGCGGAAATAGAATCCCTGGAGGAACGCGAAATCTCGGGAAGCACCATGTCCTTCATCATCCTGAAGATCCTCGACACCCAGATGACGGTCATGGTGCCTCTTGCCAATATCAAGAACGTGGGCATCCGGGAACTCATCAAGAGCAAGGGGATCGACCAGGTCATGGACATCCTCAAGCAGCGCTCGGTCCACGTGGACAACCAGACGTGGAACCGCAGGTACCGCGAATACATGGAGAAGATCAAGAGCGGGTCGGCCTTCGAGATAGCCGAGGTCCTGCGCGACCTGAACATCCTCAAGCGCGGCAAGGAACTGTCTTTCGGCGAGCGGAAGATGTACGACACGGCCAAGAACCTGCTCGTCAACGAGATCTCCATATCCAAGAAGCTCGACAGAAAAGATGCCGAGAAGATGATCCTTTCCGCCATGGGAAAGATAGAAGCGGCATCATCTTCCTGAAGAACGGGACGGACATATGAAATGGCTCTTGCGCATCCTCATTGCCGTGGTGGTCTTTTACGGGTCCTTCCAGTACGCCGACCAGCAGATGGGCGGCGGCGTGTGGCTCATCGTCCTCCCGCTCATCGCCTTGGCCTGCCTCCTGGCCATCTTCATCGGTGAGGTCAGGGGGTTCAAGCTCCACCCCATGGCCTATGCCGGGGGGCTCATCGGCACCATCCTGGGCCTCATCATAGGGAGCCTCTTCGGTTACGTGCTCATCGGGATCAACCAGAGCGGCATCTACCTCTTCATCCTGCTGAACTCGACCTTCGCCTACCTGGGCTACACGGTGGGCATCTCCTGGGGCAAGGAGATGGCGTCCCTGCCGGTCTTCCGCCAGAAGACCAGGGCCGACGGCGCCAAGACGAAGGTCCTGGACACGAGCGTGATCATCGACGGCAGGATCGCTGACATCTGCGAGGCGGGATTCATCGAAGGGTCGCTCGGCGCGCCCCAGTTCATCCTGAACGAGCTCCAGCACATCGCCGACTCGTCGGACCCCCTCAAGAGGGCCCGGGGCAGGCGCGGCCTCGACATACTCAACAGGCTCCAGAAGAACCCCCAGATCAAGGTCGAGGTCATGGACATCGACTTCCCCAAGATCAAGGAGGTGGACTCCAAGCTCATCGCCCTGGCAAGGGAGACCGGGGCGGACATCCTCACCAACGACTTCAACCTGAACAAGATCGCCCAGATCCAGGGCGTCAACGTGCTCAACATCAACCAGCTCGCCAATGCGGTCAAACCCATCGTGCTGCCCGGCGAGGGCATGAACGTGACCATCACGCGGCAGGGCAAGGAACGCGGGCAGGGGGTGGCATACCTCGACGACGGCACCATGGTGGTGGTGGAGCAGGGGGAAGGCCTCCTGAACCAGAGCGTCGACGTGGTGGTGACCTCCATCCTCCAGACCCCCGCGGGCAGGATGATCTTCGCGGCGCCCAGGAACAATGTCCCTTGACGCGCTCATCGTGGCGGGCGGCAGCGGCCGTCGCTTCGGCCGGAAGAAGCAGTTCCTCGACCTCATGGGCATCCCGGTCCTGAAGAGGGCCGTGTCCTGCTTCGCGACCCATCCCAGGGTTTCGAGGATCATCGTGGCGGTCCCCGAAGAAGACATCCCCGAGACCGAGACCATGCTGGCCGGCTCCGCCAAGGAGATCATCGTCACCAGAGGCGGCGATACCCGGCAGGATTCGGTCAGGAACGGGCTGGCCGCCTCCGGTGAAAGCAGCGTCGTCCTGATCCACGACGGCGTACGCCCCTTCGTGAGGCCCGATCTCATCGACCGGGTGATCGACGGCCTGGAAGGCGCTGACGGCTGTATACCCGTCCTTGCCCTCACCGACACCATAAAGGAAGCCAGCGGCGGGTTCGTGTCGAAGACGCTCGCGCGGGAGCGCCTCGTTACGGTCCAGACCCCGCAGGCCTTTGTCACCGCGACCATCAGACAGGTGCACCTGGAGGCGGCCCTAACCGGCGCGGGCAGCTTCACCGACGACAGCGCGCTCCTCGATGCGGCCGGGCATGCGGTACGGGTCGTACACGGCGACCCCTACAACATCAAGATCACCTTCCCGGAGGACATACCCATGGCGGAGGCCATTCTCAGATGCCTTTCAGGATCGGCATAGGCTTCGACATACACCGGCTCGTCCCGGGCAGGCCGCTTGTCATCGGCGGGGTCGACGTACCCTTCGAGAAGGGCCTGCTGGGACACTCCGACGGCGACGTGGTGATCCACGCCGTGTGCGACGCCATCCTCGGGGCCCTGGCCCGGGGCGACATCGGCGTCCTCTACCCCGACACCTCGGCAGAGACCGAGGGCATGAACTCCCTGGCCATGCTCAAGGGCCTCCTCGAGACCGTTGTGCCTGACTACGAAATCGTGAACATCGACATCAACTGCATCTGCGAGAAGCCCAGGCTGTCGGGGTACAGGCAGGACATGGTCGTCTCTGTCGCCGGGGCTGCGGGCATCGACCCTTCTGCGGTGTCCGTCAAGTTCCGCACCCACGAGGGCCTCGGGGAGATCGGCGCCGGCGATGCCATCGCCGCCCAGGCAGTGGTGCTCGTGAAAAAAAGACAATCCTCATTGGGGTCCGTAATTGGGGTCGGAGTCGATTTTATTGCATGCCCCCGACTTACCAGGCATGGGTGAAGGGCCTCGCAGCGCCTTCGGCGAGGTCAATATGTCCCTTGTCTCTTGTCACCGAGTAAACCCAGTGCCTGTGCTTGTGCCCCTCTTTTCAAAACCCCCTTTATCAGAACGGTTCCTTGTGCTAGGTTATTTTTCCCTGAAGCAGGAGCTGCCGGGATCGCGCGCAAGGAGAACACATGGAGCTGAACGTATACAACACCCCTTTCAAGAAGAAGAAGCCCCTGGTGCCGCTCAGCGGAAACAAGATCGGCATGTACGTGTGCGGCGTCACGGTCTACGACATGTGCCACATCGGCCATGCACGCTCCCTCATGGTGTTCGACATCATCTCGCGCTTCCTGCGGCGCAAAGGCTATGACCTCACCTACGTACGGAACTTCACGGACATCGACGACAAGATCATCGCCCGCGCCAACGCGCTGCGCTCCTCCTACCGGGATATCGCCGACCGCTACATCGACGAGTTCAAGACCGACATGGAGATTCTCAAGGTGCTGCCCGCGGACATCGAGCCCAAGGCCACGGACCACATCGGCGACATCATCGAGATGGTCCGCATTCTCGAGGACAAGGGGCTGGCCTACAAGGCTGATGACGGCAGCGTGTATTTCAGCGTGGCGAAGTTCAGGACCTACGGGAGCCTCTCCGGCAGGCGGATCGAGGACATGATCGCCGGCGCCCGCGTCGACATCGAGGAGATGAAGCACGACCCCCTGGACTTTGCCGTGTGGAAGCGGAGCAAGGAGGGCGAGCCCTCCTGGGACAGCCCCTGGTCCAAGGGCAGGCCGGGCTGGCACATCGAGTGCTCGGCCATGAGCACCCGCTTCCTCGGCCCCACCCTGGACATCCACGGTGGCGGCAGGGACCTCATCTTTCCCCACCACGAGAACGAGACCGCGCAGTCCGAGGGCGCCTACGGCGTGCCTTTCGTCCGTCACTGGATCCACAACGGCTTCGTCACGGTGGGCGGCGAGAAGATGAGCAAGTCGCTCGGCAACTTCATGACCATCCGCGAGCTCACCGGGGACGTGCATCCCGAGGTGCTGCGGCTCCTCGTGCTGACCAACCACTACCGGAGCCCCATCGACTTCTCCAAGGATGCGCTGAACACGTCCCGGCACGCCCTGATACGCTTCTACGAGATGCTCGACCGCGTGAACAGGGCCACGGCTGCCGGCGACGAGACCCGGCTCGAAGGTCACGTGAGCGCTTTCCTCGCCGCGGTCGACGAGGCCATGGCCGACGATTTCAACACTGCCAGGGCTGTTGCCTCGCTGCACGACCTCACCACCGAGGTGAACCGGTCCCTGGACAGTGACCCGCGGATCTCGCAGGGAGACAGGAAGCACCTCGCCCGTGCCGTGGAAGAGGTCGTGGAGGTCTTCGGCATCCTCGCCGAGGAGCCCGGTGAATTCCTGGAGACCGTGAAACGGGGCGACGTGGAGGAGACCGGCCTGTCCGAGCAGGAGATCCGGGGCCTCATCGACGAGCGGAACCAGGCCAGGAAGGCGAAAGACTTCAGGCGGGCCGACGAGATCAGGGACACCCTCAGGGCAAAGGGCATCCAGCTGAAGGATTCCGCCGAGGGAACGCTCTGGGAGAAGGTTTCCTGATCTCGAAGGCGGGACGCCCCTCCTTCCTTCGAGTCTGCCTGTCCTTTCCGCGGAAAAAGGAACCGTCCCCTTTTTCCCCGCACCCTGTCGTGGTATGGTAAGGGTGCGCCATGGCATATAAACTCGTCTCCCCCTTCTCTCCGCAGGGCGACCAGCCCCGGGCCATCGACGCCCTGTGCAGGGGCATCGAGGAAGGCAGGCGCGACCAGGTCCTCCTGGGCGTCACCGGGTCGGGCAAGACCTTCACCATGGCCTGCGTCATCGCACAGACCGGCAGGCCCGCCCTCATCATCGCGCCCAACAAGATCCTGGCGGCCCAGCTCTACGGCGAGTTCCGCGAACTCTTCCCGGAGAACGCGGTGGAGTACTTCATCAGCTACTACGACTACTACCAGCCCGAGGCCTACGTGCCCTCGCGGGACCTCTACATCGAGAAGGACTCGTCCATCAACGAGGACATCGACAAGCTGAGGCACCGCGCCACACGGGCCCTCTTCGAGCAGCAGGAGTGCATCATCGTGGCCTCCGTGTCGTGCATCTACGGCCTGGGGTCGCCCGAGGCCTATCAGGGCATGCTCCTCTACCTCGAGGAGGGGCGCGCCGTCACCCGGGACGAGATCCTCAGGAAGCTCGTGGAGATCCAGTACGAGCGCAACGACTTCGACTTCCACCGGGGCACCTTCCGGGTCAGGGGTGACGTCATCGAGGTGTTCCCGGTCCACGAGGACGACACGGCCATCCGCATCGAGCTCTTCGGGGACGATCTCGAGGCCCTCTGGCAGATCGACACGATCAGGAACAGGAAGATCGCACGGCTCGGCCACGTCCCCATCTACCCCGCATCCCACTACGTGACGCCCCGGTCCACTCTCCTGGCCGCCGTCGAGGCCATCAGGGATGAGATGAGTGACCGGGTCGCCTTCTACCAGGCACACAACCGGCTCATCGAGGCCCAGCGCATCGAGGAGCGGACCAGGTACGACCTGGAGATGCTCGTGGAGACCGGGGTCTGCAAGGGGATCGAGAACTACTCCCGCCACCTTACGGGCCGCATGCCCGGGGAGCCTCCCCCTACCCTCATGGACTACCTGCCCCGGGACACCATCGTGTTCCTGGACGAGTCCCACGTGGGCGTGCCGCAGCTCATCGGCATGTACCGGGGCGACCACTCGCGGAAGTCGACGCTGGTGGAGTACGGCTTCCGGCTGCCCTCGGCCCTGGACAACCGGCCGCTGCGCTTCGACGAGTTCAACCGGCTCGTGAACACGATCGTCTACGTGTCAGCCACCCCGGGCGACTACGAGCTCAGGCAGACGAAGGGACAGGTGGTGGAGCAGGTGGTGAGGCCCACGGGCCTCCTGGACCCTGCCATCGAGATCAGGCCCGCCACGGGCCAGGTGGACGACCTGTACCGCGAGATCGTCAGGACCGTGAAGCAGGGGGGCCGCGTGCTCGTCACCACGCTGACCAAGAGGATGGCAGAGGAGCTCACCGACTACTACCAGGGCCTGGACATCAAGGTGAAATACATGCACTCGGACATCGACACGCTCGAGCGCATCGAGCTCGTCAAGGGCCTCAGGGAAGGCACCTTCGACGTGCTCGTGGGCATCAACCTCCTGCGTGAGGGCCTGGACATCCCCGAGGTCACCCTGGTGGCCGTCATGGACGCCGACAAGGAGGGGTTCCTGCGTTCCGAACGCTCCCTGATCCAGACCGCGGGCAGGGCGGCCAGGAACATCGGCGGCAGGGTCGTCATGTATGCGGACACCCGCACCGGGTCCATCGAGAAGGCGTACTCCGAGACCATGCGGCGCCGGGTCAAGCAGGAGGCCTACAACAAGGCCAACGGCATCACGCCCAGGAGCATCCAGAAGAACATCCGCGACATCCTTGCCTCGATCTACGAACGGGACTACCCTGACATCTCCGCCCAGATCAAGACCTCCATGGGGACCATCGAGCTCGGCCGGGTGAAGGAGACCATGAAGGAGCTGGAGAAAAAAATGACGGCTGCGGCCAAGGACCTGCGCTTCGAAGAGGCTGCCGGGTTCCGCGACGAGATCAAGCGCCTCAAGCGGATCCACCTGGCCGTGGAGGGATGAGGGGATGACCGGGCACGCCATACCGGCCGGGTACACACAGGAGCACCGGGAAGGCTTCACCGTCATCTACCTGTCCACGATGCCCCACCTGCGCGACATCGTCGGTGCCCCCGGCCCCCTGGGAGCGCCTTCACGGCTCAGCGGCAGGACCACCCTGCGCATCGTCGAACCGGACATGGTGGTGCGTCCCCTCGTGCACGGCGGCCTGTTCAGGCACATCACGGGTGGGCGGTTCCTCGGCGTGGGCAGGACCATGCAGGAGATCAGGGTGAGCGACTTCCTGGCCACGAACGGCATCCCCACCCCCGAGATCCTGGCGGTCAGGATGGCTCGGGCAGGGCTGTTCTACCACATCGAGGTCGTCTCGCGGCTCGTGCCCGATGCCGTGGACCTGCTGACCTACCTGGAGGTGACCCGCGACGACAGCAGGGAGTTCATGAGAAAGGCAGGCACCCTCATCAGGCGCATGCACGACGTGGGCGTGTACCACAACGACCTGCACATCAAGAACCTGCTCCTGGACGGCCACGGCGAGCTGTGGGTCCTCGACCTGGACAAGGCCTGGCTCTTCGAGCGCCTGCCCGGGTTCATGAGACGGCTCAACGTGAACCGGTTTCTCAGGTCGGTGAGGAAGTGGCACGGCAGGGGCAGGATCGTGCTTCCCGGCGCGTGGGAGCTCTCCTTCAGGGCCGGCTACGAGGAGGAGGCACCGTGAGGCCTTCGGGCGCGGCAGCGCGTGCGCCCGGCGTCATTTCCCGGAAACGGCCTGTTCCCCCTCGCCGGCAAGTTCCGCGATGGCCCTGCGGACGTCGTCCATGAGCCTGTCGCGCTCGTCTTCCCGATACGTGGACGCATCGATGGGATCGCCGATGGAGACCTGCACCCTCTGGCCCAGGTTGAGGTCCGAGCTGCCGGGCCGGTGGATCTTCTCGGAGCCCCGGATGCCCACCGGGATGATGACCGCCCCGAGGTCGAGGGCCAGCATGAAACCGCCCTTCTTGAATGTCCCGAGTCTTCCCGTGCGGGTCCTGGTCCCCTCGGGGGCCACCCACAGGACGATGCCGTCCTCCATCATCCTGCGCGCCTCCTTGAGGTCCTTGATGGCCTGTTCGTGGTTGTGCCGGTCAATGGAAATGAACTCCGCCGCCTTCATGCCCCTGCCCCACAGCGGTATCCTGAAGAGCTCCTTCTTGGTGAGCATGCGGATGCTGCCGTCCAGGGACACGAAGATGAGGGGGATGTCGTAGTGGCTGCGGTGGTTGGACATGACGATGCAGGGCCGCCCGGGAACGACCTTCACGCCCTTCGGGTTCATGACCTCCCAGGTCGCACCCACGGCCCGCAGGAGCAGCGACGACCACCAGCGGAGCACCCCGTCGGCGTAGTGCCTGTCATAGCTGGCGGTCATCCTCAGGTAGAGCACGTAGATCGAGATGCCCAGGGTCGAGCCCACCGTGGTGGCCAGGATGGACAGCTTCTTCGGGAGCGATGCCTTCATGTGGGTCTCTCCTCTGCCGCTCAGTGCCCTTCGCCGTTTTCCTTCCGCCCGCTGAACCGCCTCTGCATGAACTCGTGCTCCTTCTTGAGGTGGTCGACCAGGTCGCTGAACTTCCACGCGATGTTCTCCTTGGTGACCATGGCATAGATGGGCCGCGGCACGTCCCTGGTCTTGGCGCCCTTCATGATCTGCTGGATGAGCTCCGCAGGGACGTTGAAGAAGAGCATCACCTTCTCGTCCGGCACGAGCTCCTCACCGGCCTTCTTCTCCGAGAACAGGATCTCGTGGACCGTCAGGTGGGCGTGTTCGGGCTCGATCACCAGGCTCTGCGGCGCAGAGAGCTCCTGGAGAAAGGCATCGAGGAGCAGCAGCTCCTCGGGGGTAAACCCCCAGTAGTAGATCCTCGGGCTCGTGTCCATGTCGTCGTCTCCTTGCGGTGGTCCTTCCTTGTACCATAGAAATCCGGGGGAACGAACCAGGGAAATCACTCTCGAGGATGGGTTTGAATCATGTGTGATGTATAGCGTAATACATGGCACCGTGCAAAGAGATAACCGTCACCAGGGTGCAAGACACAGACATTCTATGCCCGGATACGCAGGGGAACAGGGGTTGGCTTGCGCTGATCCCCTTTCCGTTTCCGCCCGGGTTTCTGTTGCCCGATGATCCGGCTCAGTGCCCGCTCGATTTCATGGACGAACGCTTCGCTGCCCAAAGGTCGTCCCGTTTTCTCGTGGAGCCGGAGACGGTCCACGTCCGGCTTCCTGAGGCGGACCTGGAGCAGTTTTCGCCAGTCACCTGCCATGTCGAGCAGCGGCTTCACCCGGACCAGTTCGTCATCCGCTCCCTGGCAGTGTGCCCTGGCGCTGCTCCAGGAATAGTCGAGGGCACTTTCCGAGAGCCCGGCGTGTACGGGCAGCATCTCCACGTATCTCGCCGCTGGAATGAGGTGATCTTCGGCGACAGGGTACAGAGCGAGGCGCCCCTGCCACAGTTTCCCCCTCCAGTTCTTCACCAGGTTGATGTGCCTGTTGTAGTATCGATGAGCCTCGGCGACCGCCTTCCGGACGCTTTCGATCCTCCCCGGCACCGCCACGAGGTGCACGCGGTCCGGCAGCAGGCAGTATGCCCAGACATCCAGAGCGTACCCGCTGCAGTAGGTCGCGATCAGGGTCCTGTACACGCGGTAGTCCGCGTCGCAGGAGAAGGTGATCGGTTGACCGTTCCCACTGTGAACGACATGATAAGCAACACCGGGGACTTCAAGCGGCGCTGGCCAGGGCATGGGCACCTCCTCATAAGTGAACACGTCATGGCAATGATCAGATCCCGTACTGCATTCCATGGAGCATGTACGCCCCTTCGAGTTGCACTTCGGGGGCCATTCTATTCCGTCTGCGTCAGTTCATAGGGGTTGTCATGGTAGTCGCAGTCGCCCGGGCATGTGTCCAGTGTGCATACGTCAGGATTGTGAACGTAGAACATGTTCCAGAACGTCACATTCCTGAACGTGTCCAGCACCGGGTAATGCCTGGTCAGTGCATCGGAATCCTGGTCGTAGAAAATACCACTGCGAATCGATTGCCGCAAGAAGGTTGCCGTCTCGCTGAAAACATCACTCTCTCCGGCGAGGTGGTACACATAGTGAACACTCTGGTTGTACCGGTAATCGCTCAGCAGGTAGACCCTCTTGTACCTGCCCGGGTCGAGGTTGAGGAACGAGTGGATATGACCTCCCTGCTCGACCGTGGCATCTCGAGGCTGTCCCTCCTCGGAGAACCGGATGTATGCGTGGGTGATCATGGTGGGTGTCACGTCATCGAGATCAGAGGCCCTTCTCCACTCGTCGTTGTAACAGACCGTGTCCGTGTCATTGACGACATACAACGGCGTGGGCTCGGCTACGTCGTTGTATCCGACGCACACGGCACCCTCCTCGACGACATGGCCGTGTTCCCCTCCCCCGAGCCTCCCCCGGTACACCACCGAGAACGACACGTCGACGGCCCATAGGGGGATCTGGTCGTCGCTCAGGTCGAATTCGATCAGCACGGGTTCAGATAAGGGTATCTGGTGGTCGGTCCGGTCGTCGAGCTTCTTGACGATGTATAGCGGATCGCTCAGTGCCGGGAGATTCTCCGGGGTGTACTGGGCAAAAGGGTCCCTCGCCGCCGGCCTCGGGTCCTGTGCATCGGGGTCGTCCGTCAGGAACCTGTATTTCACGACCAGATCGATGGACCCCCCTGTCATCTGCTCCCCCGTGTCCGTGGTGTTCCTCACATACAGGGACACCCTGTCGAATCCCTGCGTCCTCGGGTCTGCAGGTTCGTCGGGCCTGAAGCAATAGACCCCGTCTGGCGGCAGCTTCAGCTCCAGCGTGCCCCTGAAGAAGTACTTCAGGAGCCCTGCGGAATAGGAGACCGCACGGGGAATGAGGCGCTCGGCATAGTCCCCGTAGACGTTCTCGTCGAGTATCGGGGCAAGGTAATCGACCGTTTCAGGCACCTGCCCATAGAGAACCGGGGCCGTGCAGAGACGGTATGACGTGTCGCCATGATGCATTTTCACGAGGTATTCCCTGTGCACATCGTCCGCTTCATTTCGGGGATCCTGAACACGTATCACCGTGTGGTTTACGCTCTCCCAGCTGGGGTACGGGTAGTCATCGGTCGTGAACACAGTGTCCGTGCTGAAATAATTCGCATTGGTGTACTCAGCGAGACCCGTGGGAGAAGTCATGGTCACGTCGGGATTCGTCCCGTCGTACCTGTCCGTGTCAACGATCCGGGCCACGGGAACAGGGGCATGGGTGTTGGGCGGGAGGCTGAAGGCAGAACTCATGAAGGCATAGCATGTTTGGTTTATGAGCCACTTATGAATTTCATTTCCCGATAAATATTTTTCAAAATTAAGTATTGGAAGTACATGGCCATCATTTCTTACATGTTCAGGTACTGATGAATCTTGAACCAAGTGCATCAGGCGCCCAACACCATTGAATGTCTTGATTAGATTCTCGGCCCTTTCTTTATCTTCACTTGAGGTGAGTCCCCTGTAAAAGTATTGTCTTACATCATGCCAGCTGTAATTGCCGAGATATTGAGTTCCTTCTTCTCTCTGGGCCCAGAGTATCGATGAATCGCCACCCGCCAGTACTCCACCTTCGTAGAGCCCTGCTCTACTCCATTCTTTGAGCGGGTCATGGAAATGATTCTTACACCGTATAAACGGCGAGTCTTCATCTCTCCCGCCTTCAGAGATGCAACGCTCGGGTGTCTGTTTGGCCTTCAGGATGACACCGAACCAATCATTATATATCACTGGCCGGTCGGCAAGTTCATGCTTAACTCCCCGAATGAGACCGACATTGTTCATGAGATAATCGTTCAGAGAGAAATCACAAATATCTTCAGAAAGAATGAATGTGTTGATCTGCTCGTGGGTGATCTTTTCATAACATTGTATCTCAGTATTGCTGAGAGAAAGTATTATCAGACCTACGCAAACAATAATCACCCTACTTTGCATGTTCATGTAACGACCTCCTATTTCATTCAAAATTGCTAATCAAATTGTATCGGATTTTTGATCTCTTCACCGATGACCTTCCTCAACAGGGGCAGGTGTTCCCATTCAGAAACGTTTCCGGATGTCAGCTGTTCTTTTCTCCACTCTTTTTCTGTCGCGGTTTTTTTAAGACCCAGCACCCAATATTGGCACCATGGGTAGTTCAATTTTCTTAATGGGATTTTTTGTACGTTCTTGCTATATTTGAATGTGAAATCCATCGACCTGAGACGTTTTACCGGATCATCAGCTGAAATAAACGGCACTTCATTGTTAAAATCGATATCGAGGCCATATAATTCCTCTAGCATGGTAGCTGATCTCTCAAGTGCTATGCCCGCAACACCTCTTTCTTTGTCTTCGTAAGGAATCGCCCTGAAGCCGTTTCTGCTTCCTTGTCCATACTTCCCATAGAGAAAATATCCCGGTTTATAGATCATTAAAAAGGGGGGTTGGGTCCATCGTACAATGAACCCGAGAATCGCTCGAAATGTCGATGGAACCCACGTACCCTCCGGCCCGGTGATGCTCCACTCCCCATTGGCATCGGTCAGTGCCTCCTTCGCCATGCTGAAGTCGCAAAGCTCTCCTGCCCCGATGCCGGGCCAGCACTTGTACCACTCGGCAACTACCACCGCCCCCTGAATGGGCTGCAGTGTGTCGGCATCGACGACCTTGCCCCGGTAGGTGAAGGTGCCGAACATGTCGGACCCGACCAGACATTGCGGAGAGAACACCAGTGCCAGACACACAAACGTGAATACCTTGTTCCACATGTTCACCTCCTGCCCCCTTCATAGGTACGCCATCTGGTACTATTCTATCGCCACTTCTTGTCAAAAACGCGAGATCTTCCACAGCCCGTCCTCATCGATCTCGAAGAGCAGAGCGAACGAGCGGTGCACCCCTGCCCGTTCCATCTGAATGTCATACTCCACAGACCCGCCTTGCATCCTGATGAACCTGATGTCGCCCAGTTCAGTGACCAGGGTGTTCCTCTGTTCATCTGACAGGTAACCGAAGGCGTTCGTGTATACCTGTCTGGTCCTGCCCGAAACATCGCGCACCGCGGCATCGATGTCATCGTTTCCGAGCGCCGTGCGCAGGGCTTCCCATTTCCCCCTCAGGAGGCCATCCAGTTCGTTCCTGTCATGCACGACGATGCCGATGGTGTCGGTGAGCACCGTTCCCCCGCCCGACACCTCTGCAGATATGAAGTAGACTCCTTCGTCAGAAACATGCACGAACCTTTCATGCGTCTCGGTTCCATCGGTGTATTCGACAGCGCCCGAGCCCGTGTCCGTCAGGTCCACGCCGATGATGTCGGCACATGACTCCACCCTCAGAAGGGTATCGAACGGCGAGACCCCGGCACTGTCGTCCATGGTCAGCGTGATGTAAGGGCCGGTCACTTCCGACACGACGCTGATCCGGAGCTCGGCCGAGTTTCCGGCAAGGTCCCGGGCCGTCACGGCGATCTCGTTCTCGCCGTCTTCGAGCGGCACGTGGTTGGCCACGAACCGGTTGCCGTGGATCATGGCCGGGATGCCGTTGACCCTCACCCCGGTCTCGTGTCCGTAGGCATGGCTCACGGTGCCCGTCACGAGGACGTCGGGTCGGTCGATGATGGAATTCGCAGCAGGCGCGTCGATGTGCAGGGTGATGACGCTGTTGACCGTGATCGTCACCGCTGCGGCGGCCGTGCCGCCCGGCCCGGTGGCGGTAACGGTGTAGGTGGTGGTCCGGTTCGGCGACACCGGCAGGGACCCACTCGAAGCTAGGGCGCCGATGCCGTTGTCCAGGGTCACCTGGTCGGCACCGGTCGATGTCCAGAACAGGGTCGCGGCCTGGCCCGCGTAGATGGTCAGGGGATCGGCCGAGATGCTCACCGCAGGCGGCTGGTGCACGGTCACCGTGGCAGAGGCGGTTGTGGTTCCTCCCGGGCCCGTGGCCACGATGCCGTAGGTGGTGGTCTCCTCCGGACGGACCGTATACGACCCCGAGGGACTCACGGTCCAGCCCATGGGCTGCAGGGTGAGCGTGTCTGCGTTCGCACATGACCAGCTCAGCACGGCGGACTGGCCCTGGGCGATGCCTTCCGGTTGCGCGGTGAAGCTCACCAGGGGCGGCTGGTGGACCACGACTGTGACCTGGTCCGAGACCGTCCTGCCCTGGGCGTCATGGGCCGTGATGGTGTAGGTCGTGGTCTCGTGGAGGGAGACAGCGCGGGTCCCGCTCGCGTCGACCGCACCGATGCCCTGGTCGATGGACACAGCCTCTGCCCTGAGCGTGTCCCAGTGCAGGGCAGCGGACCCGCCTTGAGCTATGGCCTGTGGCTCTGCCCGGAACCTCACGCCGAGCAGGACCTCGACATCGGCAACCGGCACCTCGTGGTCCACCACCTCCACGTTCAGTGTCTGCTGGGAGAAGATGTGGCCGTTCCTGGCGAAGGACAGGGCATAGCTCCCGGCAGGGGCGTAAAAGAAATACCTGCCCTGGCTGTCGGTGGAAGAGCGCCTCGTGAGGCGGTCACCTGTCAGGGTGACGCCGACACCCTCGACACCACGGCCGTCGGCAGTGACCCGGCCTTCCATGAGCTCCCGGTGCTCGGCGACGAAGTGCCCGCACGTGTAGGGGGACATGAAGGCGTCCTCGATGGACGCCGCGATCCCATGAGACAGGGCTTGGACAACGGTCACGCCGTTCATCGCCACATCGGGGACATACAGCCGCGACCCGTCCGGTGCGAAGGACAGGTCGGAGGGGTACCCGGTCTCGACGGTGCCGATGACCTCCAGGGTGTCAGCGTCGATGGCAAGGACCGACCCGCCGGAGTGGTGATAGCTCACATGGAGCTGCTGCCCGTCGGGGCTCACGGCAAGGTACGCATCGTCGGGGGTTCGCTCTATGAGGTAGTACCGCGAGTCGACGACCTCGTTGGTGGCCGTGTCCATGACCGTGAGCATGAGCGAGGCATCGGAGATGGCATACAGCCTGGCCCCGTCCGGGCTCACCTCCAGGTCGCACACCGACGCCCAGGGTTCTGCCGCCTGCACGGTGTCGAGCACCTCGAGGCTCGCGGCATCGATGACCCGGACGGTGCCGTCCGCGAGGCTCGAGACGTAGACCCTCGTCCCATCGGGTTTCACGGCGATGCCCCGGGGAGACGGACCGACGTCCACGGACCCGATCGGTTCATGGGTTTCCGCATCGATGGCACTCAGCGTTTCCTCCCACGTCGACACCGCGTAGAGAACCGTGCCGTCCGGGCTCACCGCGACCGTGGTCGCGTTGGCCGGTATGGTCGCGGCAACCGTGTTCGTGGCCGCATCGATGAGCGCGATGCCCTCCTCCTCGGTGGTGACGTAGACCCTGTCCCCGTCCGGGCTCACGTCCACGCCGTACGGGCCGTAGCCGGTCTGGACGCGCCCGATGACCTCGTCCGTGCCGACATCTACGACCGTCACGTCATCGCCGCCGCAGTTGGTTATGTATGCGCAGGTCTTCCTGGCCGGCTCGGGGTGGTTGACCTCCACGGTCACGCCCGCCGTTGCCGTGCCGCCCGGACCGGTCGCCGTGACGGTGTAGGTGGTGGTCCCGGCAGGGCTCACCTCGAGGGATCCCGAAGGGTCCACCACTCCTATGCCCTGGTCGATGGAGGCGCTCTGTGCGTGGGCAGAGGCCCAGCTCAGCACGGAGGTCTGCCCGGCATCGACGGGATTGGGCGATGCCGCGATGCTCACCGTGGGCCTGGGGATCACCTCGACGGTCGCAGTGGCCGCGGCCGTGCCCGCCGGTCCCTGCACCGTGAGGGTATAGGTCGTGGTCGCCAGGGGCATCACCTCCAGGGAGCCAGCCAGGGCCACCTGGCCGATGCCGTGGTCCAGGGAAACGCTCGATGCGTGTTCGGACACCCAGGTCAGGGTGGAGGTCTGCCCCTCGATGATGACCGGCGGCTGGGCAGCGATCGTCACGGCGGGAGGATCGAGAACCGTGACCGTGGCCGCGTCGGTGACTACCCCCCCGGGCCCGGCGGCCGTGACGGTGTAGGTGGTGGTCCCTGCGGGCGAGACGGTCACGGACCCGGCTGCCGGCACGACACCGATGCCATGGTCCATGGTCACCGTCTCCGCGCGGGACGATGTCCACGACAGCAGGGACGACTGCCCGGCGACAATGGTTGCCGGGTCTGCCGTGATGTCCACGGAAGGCGGCTGGTGGACCACCACGGTGACCGAATCCGTGGCAGACCCGCACGGACCGGTGGCGGTGATGGTGTAGGTGGTGGTGGTGCCGGGGTGCACGGTCACGGTCCCCGAGGCGTCCACCGCGCCGATGCCGTGGTCGAGGGTCACGGCCGCGGCGTGCCGCGAGGACCAGACCAGGGTGCAGGGCTCACCGGGCAGCACTGCGGCCGGGCTCGCCGAGAGGTCGACCGTGGCCGGCACGCATGCCTGCACCGTGACCGTGGCGGTGTCTGTGCCCTCTCCTCCCCTGCCGTCGGCGACTGCAAGCGTCACCTCGTAGGTCCCCGGGGCCGTGTACGTGTGGACCGGGGTGCTGCCGGTCCCGCTCGCACCGTCACCGAAGTGCCAGAGGAACGACAGCGGGTCGCCGTCCGGGTCCGACGAGCCCGTGCCGTCGAAGGTCACGGCCTGCCCGGGTACGGAGCGGTACGGGCCGCCGGCGTCGGCCAGAGGGTCCCGGTTCAGCGCGGGAAGTTCGTCCACCTCGACGATGAAGGTCTGGGCATGATACAGGCCCCTGCAGTCCCTGGCCTTGACCACGATCTCGTAGTCGCCCACCCATGCGGGCTTCCACGTGATGATCCCGCTGCCGGCATCGATGGCCATGCCCGGCGGGGGGCCGACCAACACATGGGTGAGACTGTCCCGGTACGGGTCGGCGGCGTGCACGTCGTAGGTGTATTCGATGCCCACGGTGCCCGAGAGCACGGGCGGCGACCAGATGACCGGCGGGTAGTTCAGCCTCGGCCAGAGGGTGAAGGGGTGCACGCCCCTGACCTGGGAAAACGACCAGTGCCCGCCCTTCAGTGCGCCCACCACGTAGAGGTAGGCGGCATCGTCGAGGCCGGCGTCGGCATAGAGGCAGCTCGATGGTGGCAGCTCGGCGACGAGCTCGAAGCTCCACGGCCTGTCTTCGCGCGCCCGATGGACGGCGTACCGCTCCGCCCCGTCCATGCCCGGCCACGCGATGACCGCCCTTCCCCGCAGGGGGATGGGGAGGATGTCGAAGGCGGGCTCCACGGTGACACGCAGGACGTGCGGGTCCGATCGCCGCCCGCCGTCGCAGGTGAACATGGTGACCGTGTGGGTCCCCTCGGGCAGGTTGACGGCCTGGTCCGGGTCATCGGCAGGATCGAACGGTCCGTACCACTCGACGCACCCGGGATCCCCCTGGACACCCGGAAATACCGCGGCATCGAGGACCATCTCGCACCCCAGGGGCGTGTTCTTCTCGAGGACGATCTCCGGGAAAGGTTCCACCGGGCAGGCCACGGCTGCGACCTGCCCGGCCAGAAGAAACAGGAATGCAAGGACAAAGACCTCCAGGCAGAGCACGAAGAAAAGGGCGATCCTCAGGACAGACCACGAGACACACCGGTAGACTCGGCACGTGTTGTTCATTTGAAGACAACCTCCACATTCTCGCTCTTGCAAAGCGAGGGCGAAAACACAGCAACGATTACATGCGCACCGTGATACGCGTGGACATCATGCCTTGTCAACCGGTTTTTTTAATAGCATAACCTCTCATTGTATCACCTTCATGCACTCCGGGGATTGCATGATACGGGTACCTCTGATCACTTTTTCCTTGTTTTTGTCTTATACTTGACTATTATAGTCATATTAATTGGTATTGAGAGGTCATTAACATGAAGACAACTGCCATTTCGAAACTGAAGGCATCATTGAGCGAGTTTCTCTCCCTGGTAAAGGCAGGGGAAGAGGTTCTGGTCACTGACAGGGGAAAACCTGTTGCACGAATATCGCCGGTCAGGACCAATGAATCGCTGCTGTCTCCCGGGGTCACCGCGCTTCAGAAGGCAGGCCTCGCCAGCGTGGGTACAGGGCACATACCCGATGAGTTCTGGACGCTCGGCCGCCCGGCCGACAAGGAGGGCAAGGCCCTGCAGGCCCTTCTGGACGACAGGGAGGAGGGAAGATGATCTTCTGGGATTCCTCCGCGATCATCCCTCTGTGCGTGCAGGATGAAAACACGGCTGCCATGCGGGAGATCGCCATGCATGACGATATGATCGTGACCTGGTGGGGCAGCGTGGTGGAGTGCCGGTCGGCCTTTTCCCGACTGAGGCGAGAAGCGGTCATATCCATGAAGGAGGAAGACCAGCTCATCCGTCTGCTGGACATGCTGGCCTCATCCTGGATGGAGATACTGCCGGTCGACGAAGTCCGCACCATCGCCACGAGACTGCTCCTCGCCCATCCGCTCCGGGCAGCCGATTCCCTTCAGCTTGCAGCAGCACTGGTCTGGGCCGGGAAGGTCCCCCGTGATCACACCGTGGTCTGTCTCGACAATCGACTGAGGGATGCGGCCCGCAAGGAGGGGTTCAGGATCCTGCCGGAGTAAATCAACACCGACCCATTTTCACCCGATCAGATCGACCCCGAACCCAATTTTCACGCTGCCGGAATAAATCGACTCCGACCCCAATTTCTGATTCCGACCCCGTTTTCGACAAGATAAATCGACTCCGACCCCAATTTCAGCCGCCCTTGAGCTGCCTGAGGAGGTAGTTCCCGTAGCCGCTGTTCTTCATGGAGCTGGCGATCTGCTCGAGCCGGGCCGCGTCGATGTAGCCCATGCGGAAGGCGATCTCCTCCACGCAGGCGATCTTGAGGCCCTGGCGCTTCTCGATGGTCTCGATGAACATGCTGGCCTCCAGCAGCGACTCGTGGGTGCCCGTGTCGAGCCAGGCAAAGCCCCTGCCCAGCTTCTCCACGCGCAGGGCCTTCCTGCGGAGGTACTCCCTGTTCACGTCCGTGATCTCGAGCTCGCCGCGGGGCGACGGCTTGAGGTTCTTCGCTATGTCCACCACCTGGTTGTCGTAGAAGTAGAGGCCGGTCACGGCCCAGTTCGACGTGGGATTGGCCGGTTTCTCCACGATCCCGGCAGGGCTGCCCTGCTCGTCGAAGGTCACCACGCCGTAGCGCTGCGGGTCGCTCACCCAGTAGCCGAACACCACGCTGCCCGCGGTGAGCGATCCGGCCTTGTGGAGCCTGTCGTACAGGCCGGTGCCGTAGAAGATGTTGTCCCCCAGCACGAGGCACACCGTGTCGCTGCCCACGAAGCGCTCGCCTATGATGAACGCCTGGGCGATGCCGTCCGGGCTCGGCTGTTCTGCATAGGTGAAGGTCACGCCCCACTGGGACCCGTCTCCCAGCAGGTCGATGAACCTCGGGAGGTCCACCGGCGTGGATATGATCAGGATGTCCCTTATGCCCGCCAGCATGAGCACCGAGAGCGGGTAGTAGATCATGGGCTTGTCGTAGATGGGCAGGAGCTGCTTGCTCACCACCATAGTGATCGGGTAGAGCCGCGTCCCCGAACCGCCGGCGAGAATTATTCCCTTCATGGTGAAGACCTCCCTCCCGTATTATCAGACCATCTGCCATGCCCTGAGCACATAGCTTCTCTGTGTACCTATCCTTTGCGCACCCTGAGCCCGTCGACCTTGGTGAAATCACGCATAGTGGAGGTTACGACCTCATAATCGAGCGAAATTGCGGTTGCGGCGATGATAAGATCGTGGGCGCCGATCATCTCGCCTTGCGCCGCCAGAGATGCCCATATCCGGGCATGCACTCTCGCTGCCGGCATGTCGAAGGGCAGTATGGGAAACTGATCCAGGACTCCTTCGACAAAGGCCTGCCTTCTTACACGGACCGCGTTCGAGGCTGCCCGTTCGACCCCGTGCAGGAGTTCGGATACCGTTATGATGCTTATGCCGAAGGGAACGTCTCCGGCCTCGCTGATCAACCCCTGGATGATGCCGGCATCGCGCTCCAGACGAATGAGCTCCGTGGTGTCGAATATCAGCCCCACGCATCCCCCTTGGGGACCTGCGGCTGCTTCTTCCTTATACGTTCGATGTCTCCGGCAAAGGTTCGAGCGTCGTCCCCAAGCTTCGGCAGGGCCTCGAGAATGCCGGGAAGCTCCGAGAGCGTTCTTT